>Ga0075154_10000019_pt1 | contig 114332 bp, 104 predicted proteins | sample JI71714BDNA_FD_70965 | JGI IMG/M metagenome (GOLD analysis project Ga0075154, IMG submission 70965) | Wastewater effluent complex algal communities from Wisconsin, to seasonally profile nutrient transformation and Carbon sequestration -... | ecosystem: Engineered > WWTP > Effluent > Algae... | reverse complement strand
GACAGTTTGTTTGAAGGTTTAATTGTCTTGGATCATGATAACTATATTATCTCTTATAATTTTGCTGCTCGTGTGATGTTTAGTTTGCCTCATAATATGGCTAAAATAAGCTTATTAGAGGCAGTAAGAATTCCTGAACTTCATGATCGCTTATGTTTGTTAAGAGAGCAGGATTACTGTGAGCCGTTTATTATAACATTGAAAAATAACCGAGTTTTCGAGGTGAAAATAGTTTTTTTAAAACACCAAGGCCGAGTTTTATTGTTGTTCATTGATCGTTCATTTGCCCAAGAGTTTGTAATCCATGCATCACATGAACTTAAGACACCCATGAGTATTATTTTAGCTAATGCAGAAAATTTACTAGATATATCTGATAACCAGCAAGAGCAAGCCTTGCTAAAAGCTATTATAAGACAAGCTCAACGTTCACAAAAATTGATTGAATCACTGCTTGATTGGGCTCGTTTTGAAACACGAAGTTACACTGCTCATGCTGAAGCTATCAACTTGAAAGCATTTTTTACTTCTTTGGTGAGCGAGCATCATTTCAATGTAAAATTGAGCATAGATTGTCAGTCTGAACTAAGAGCCTTGGTCGACCCTTATCTTTTAGAGCGATTGATAGTGATTTTGATTGAGAATACTGCCAAATACGCTGGTCATGATGCCTCTATGAAGATCAAGGCCAGTATCATAAAAGAGGAGATTGATCTTGTTTTTCACGATAATGGTCCAGGTATTGCCGCCCGTTACCGTGAACGGGTCTTTGATCCTTTCTTTCGTCAGCCTCATCATGAGCAGATTTTTAGTGGTTTTGGCCTAGGACTTTCTCAAGCTCGCACACTTGCTCATGCTATGGGCAGCGAAATTAGCGTGCTGAATGGCATAACTCAAGGTTGTGCTATTAGGCTGTTTTTGCCTTTAGCGCCAAAAGTTATTTTGGATCGACCAGTTCAGGAGCGAGCTTTGGTTGGTGCCTAACATCTTCACCCTTGACCATGAAAATAATGAGCTCGGCTAAGTTGGTGCAGTGGTCACCTATACGTTCAAGCCATTTGGCAATAGACATCAGATGATAGTGTGACTGAATATCTTTGCCCGACTCAGCCATTTCTTGAATGAAGCCTCTGGTGGTTTGATGGTAAATTTCATCGATCTCGTCATCTTGTTTAATTACTAAACTAGCCTTTTTGCTGTCTTTTAGTAGGAAAGCTTCGAGGGTATCCTTGATCATGGCTTGTACACCATAAGCCATTTCTTCAATGCCTTCGATTGGTTGATGGCTGCTTAAGTACTTGAGTTTTAGCACGCGTTGACAAATCTTGACCGCTAAATCACCCATGCGCTCAAAGTAGGTGACCATTTTGATAACCGAGACAATAAATCGTAAATCAGGCCCTAAGGGCTGGCGACGAGCTAAGAGTTCAATGCACTGTCGATCAATAATCATTTCATCGCGGTCAATGCTTTTATCGTATTCGATCGTTGCTCGGGCGAGTTCAATATCACCAGTTGACAGGGCCTTAATTGAGTTGGCAACCATTTTTTCAACTCGACCACCTATGAGCAATATTCGATCACGTAAGAGATGGAGTTCACTCGAATAGGCTTTGTTAATATGAGATGTTGTCATTAGCCAAATTTTCCTGTGATGTAGTCTTCAGTTCTCGAATCAGTCGGATTGGTAAATAGACGTTTGGTATCGTCAATTTCAATCAGTTTCCCTGCTAAAAAATAGGCGGTAATCTGTGACACACGTGCTGCCTGTTGCATGTTGTGGGTCACAATTACTATGGCATATTTAGAGCGAATTTCGCTGATTAAATCTTCAATACGAGCAGTTGAAATCGGATCAAGAGCAGAGCAGGGCTCATCAAGCAATAATACTTCGGGCTCCATAGCCAAAGCCCTGGCAATGCATAGGCGCTGCTGCTGCCCACCTGAGAGAGCAGCACTTGGGGCATTAAGACGATCTTTCACTTCACTCCATAAAGCAGCGGCTTTGAGGGCTTTTTCGGTTATTTCTTCTTCTGAGCCAAGCTTTTTTTTATTAGTGAAAGAAAAGCCGCTTAGCACGTTTTGCATAATCGACATGTGGGGAAAGGGATTAGGTTTTTGAAAAACCATGCCTACTCTTCGCCTGATTGATACCGGATCGACACTGCGGCCATAAATATCATGGCCATCCAGTAAAACAGTTCCACTTACTTTGGTCTCAGCAAGAAGCTCATGCATGCGGTTTAAACAGCGAATAAAAGTTGACTTGCCGCAGCCTGATGGGCCAATAATCGCGGTTACTTTGCCATCTAGAACATCAAGTGAAACATTATCAACTGCTTTAGTGGACCCATAAAAAACATTGAGATTTTTGATGAGCATCTTTGGTTTAGAGCTTATCACAACTGGCCTCGTTTCTTTTCTTGTTGATGACGAAGCCAGGCCGCCAGTCCATTAAAAATGGCTAATACTATTAACAGCACAACAATAGCAGCAGCTGCATTATCAACAAAATCTTGCTCAGGACGTTGAACCCATTGAAATATTTGTAATGGCAAAGCGGAAAACTCGCTCATAACACTAGTTGGCACAAAGGCTAAATAGCTAGCTGCACCAATGACAATAATTGGTGCAGACTCACCAATTGCTCGAGACAAAGACAAAATCGCGCCGGTGATTATTTGTGGCATGGATAAAGGCAAAACTACCCGTACAATAATTAATAGTTTGGTGGCACCCAGTGCTAAACCTGCTTCGCGTAAATTATTGGGTACTGTTTTCAGCGATTCGCGAGAAGCAGTAATAATGACCGGCAAGATTAACAGGGATAAACTCAAAGCACCGGCTAGTAAGCTAGGCCCAAGTCCTAAAGTTCTTACAAATAGTTCTAAACCTAAAATTCCAAAAATGACCGAAGGTACACCTGCGAGATTTGTGACATTAAGTTCTATCAAACGCTTATACCAAGAATCTTTGGCGTATTCTTCTAAATAGACGGCCGCGCAAATGCCTAGTGGTAAAGCAATCAAGGCTGTTAATATCATCAAGTAAAAACTACCCATCAAACTGGGAAAAATCCCTGCTGAATGGGCAAAACGTGAAGGTAGGCCGGTGATAAAATTAAAATTAAGTCGTTTTAGTCCCCGTAAGACCGTGTCAGAAATGAGCCATCCTAAAACGGCCAGCGGTAAGAAGGTTGCCAACAAACACATATTTTTAAAGACTAACTCTGCTATGTCTGCTCGTTTTTGCTCATTCATGATTTAGCTCTGATACGGCTGCGCATAATGATTTTGCTTGCGCTATGAAAAGCAAAAGTTAGGACGAACAGCATCATGCCAACAGCAAAAATAGTGAGATACTCAATCGATTGTTGGGGGGTGTCGCCCATGCTAACCTGAACAATATAGGCCGTCATCGTTTCAATCGGTTCTCTGACATCCAGAGTGAAGTTGGGCTTTAAGCCCGCCGCAATGGCCACGATCATAGTTTCGCCGATAGCTCTGGCAAAGGCGAGAAAAAGGGCGGCGATAATACTAGAGCGAGCATAGGGTAGTACTACTAAAAATATCGTGCTGATTTTGCGCGCACCCAAGCTATAGGCTGCTTCTTTTAAGTCACGGGGAGTTTTATAAAGAGCATCTTCACAGAGCGAAGAAATGGTTGGCACCAACATAAAGCCCATGACAATACCAGGAGATAAGGCGTTAAAACCGTTTAAGCCAGGTATGATGTTCATGAGCAAAGGTGTGACAATGCTTAAGGCAAAATAACCATAAACTACAGTAGGAATACCGGCTAAAAGCTCTAATAGAGGTTTAATTATTCTTCTAAGTTTGGGTTGGGCAAATTCGCTCAGATAAATAGCTGCCATGATACCGAGTGGAGCAGCTGTAAACATGGCGACAAAAGTAACGAGTAAAGACCCTGATACTAGGGCCCAAATACCAAAGCGCTTGCTTGCAAATAGCGGTGTCCATACCGTATCAAGAAAAAACTCTGCAGGCCTTACTACTAAAAAAAAGTCCCAGGTTTTGCTGGCTAAGACATAGAGCACGCCAATGGTAATCAGCACCGATATAATACCAGCAGACATGAGCAAGCATTCTATCAATGTCTCAAAAGCTTTCTGTCGGTATGGACGTGCCATAAACTAGTTGCTCCGTAATTTATCCATACTTTGCTCATGCATTTCTTTGCTCACAGCAATAAAGCCAACATCAGTAGCAAGGCTCAGGCTATGTTCGATGTAATATGCTAAGAAGTTGTGGGCACTTTGAGAAAGGGCACCTTGGTTGGCATAAATAAAAACTGGCCGAGAAAGAGGACGATATGATCCGTCATAAATGCTTTCTTTACTTGGTAATACCGCAAGGCTAGCAGGCTTACTGTCATCGATAATGGCGAGCGCTTTTAAGCCGTCTTGATTTTCCAAGTAATAAGCATAGCTAAAAAACCCGATACTATCTAAGTTAGAGCGAATACCGTGCACTAAAATATTGTCGTCTTCGCTGGTTGTCATATCACCGCGACTGGCATGATCGACCCCTACAATAGTTTGGGTAAAATAATCATAGGTACCTGAAGATATCCCTGGAGTAAAAATAGCCATTTTGCGTTGTGGCCAGCTGCTTTCTACGTCACTCCAATTAATTATTTTATTTTCTGCGGCTGGTTCAAAAATCTTCTTCAGCGTGCTGATTTTGATAGAGTCGAGCCAAGTATTTTCACGATTAACCACAACCACGATACCATCGATAGCGACTGCGAACTCGGTAGGCTCAATATGGTTTTCTCGACAAAGCTTTTTCTCTGAATCTTTGATAGCCCTAGATGCGCCAATAATATTGATACGGCCGCTGCAGAGTTTTTTAAACCCGCCACCAGTACCTGAGACACCGATACTGATTTGTCCCTGATGTTGTTTTTGGAATTCTTCAGCTACCGCTTCAGATATAACATAGACCGTGCTTGAGCCATCTAGTTTAATACTATCGGCAGGTGGCGAGCAGGTGCAAGACGCTTGCATAAGCATGAAGCAGAACATGCTACTTATTAGTTTGATGATGATAGTCATAAAACTTAGGGGCAATTTTTATGGCGTTAACATATTTTTTAGGTGACATTTAGGTGACAGGACTAACAACAAAGGAATAAATAAAACTAAATTTATATTTTTATAATTTGTTTTAAGTTGTTGTTTTATGCACGTTAATATATCTCTTAATAAGAGGGGTAACTATTGTTAATTAAGCTTTCACCCTATCTGATTGCTATGTCGATTGGTTTGATGATCGGCATCGAACGCGAGCGTCGCAGCGTGAATGGCCGTCAGCCGATGGGGGTACGCAGTTTCTTATTATTTTCGCTGCTTGGTGCTATTGCTGGCGGTATCAATGAAACACTGATTTCTTTGGGTTTGGTATTTTTTGCCGCTACGGCTACCTTGATCGGTTATGTGCGAACAACCAATAGTCTTGATGATCCTCTTCATACCATAGGACTTACTACCGAGATTGCGGCCATGGCCACCTTTGGTTTGGGCTATTTTTGCAACCGAGAGCCGCTTTTGAGTCTAGCCTTAGGGGTGATTATGTTCGTGGTGCTATTAAATAAGCCTTTTTTACATGCTTTTACTAAAGAACGTTTACGTCCAGAAGAGTTACAAGCGGCAGCAATTTTACTATTGATATCTGTAGGGGTTATACCCTTAATCCCTAACCATGCTATTGACCCTTTGGGTATCTTTAATCCCCGTCGTTTGGGGGTAATTATTGCCATGATTGGCGTTATTCAGTTTGTAGGTTATGCCGCATCACGCATGTTTGGTAATCGTATTGGCATGCCATTGTCAGGTTTTTTAGCAGGAAATGTTTCATCGACTGCCGCTTTTATGTCTTATCCTCGTTTGGCTAAATCTTTGCCTGAGAGTTATTTGTCAGTGGCATCAGCAGCTAGCTTTGCCATTACTGGCACTTTGTTTCAGCTCATCATACTAATGTCAGTGATATCGTTGGAACTCGTGATCGCATTAGCTATACCCCTAATGGTTATTATTGGCTTTAGTGTTGTTATTGGCATATTTTTGTCTCTGAAAAATGGCCAGCCTAGGGAGAAAGAAAGTCCGCGTAATCCTTTGAGCATTCTTAGCGCTGCTAAGCTGGGCATTCTCTTAACTGCCCTGATTTTTATTGTCGAACTCACCGAAAGGTTTTTAGGCGAAGCCTTTACCAAAATTGTCACATTTTTAGGAGCTCTCTTCGAACTGCATGGCGTAGCAGTTGCCTCTGCCAATATGCTCGAGAATGCTACCATCAGCTTAGCTATGGCCGCTAATACCGTAATGGTAGCCATCATTGCTAGTATGGTCTCAAAAATAGGCCTTACTATGATCCTCGCCGAAAGAGGCCCCTACCGCCGCCTTATGTTGGCGATAACGAGCAGTTTGCTCTTATTATCTATCGGTTTTTGGTTTTTAATTCGCTTCATGCCGGTGATACTACTTAGAGTTAGCTAAATCGACCTGATCTCGCAAAAACTGAGCAAAGCTGATACCGGCAGCGGCTAACTGTTGGGGAACGAGCGACTTTTTACTAAGGCCAGGTAGAGTATTTATTTCTAGGAAATAAAGGCCGCTATCGGTGGCAATCATGTCGGTGCGTGAATAGCCTGACAGACCCAAAATATGGTGGGCTTTGAGAGCCAGATTTTGGGCTGCGCTTAATAACTCTATAGAAATATGAGCCGGGGTGATTTCTTGGCTGCCTAAGCCTAAATATTTACCTTCGTAGTCAAAATTCCGTGACTGATTGGTAACAATTTCAGTGGCCGGCAGGGCAATGAGCCCATTTTTACTCTCTATGACTCCAACGGTGAGTTCTCGCCCGAGGATCATGCTTTCAGCAAAATAGCTTATTTGGCTATTTTTGAGTTGTTCAATGGCGTAGTTAAACTGCTCTTGGGTCTTAACAAAATAACAACCCAGCGATGAACCTCCTGAGACTGGTTTTAGTACTAGGTTTTTGTGCTCAATCATAAAAATTCTAAGCTGCTCTGGGTTTTCAAAAATAATATGTGGGGCTAGCTTTATGTCTTGATTAGCCAGCGCTTTTTTGGTGGCAAGCTTATTAAAGGCTTGCTTGGAGCTTGTTGAATCTGAACCGGTAAAATGTCGGCCACCTTGCTCAAGCATGGCTTGTAGTGTGCCATCTTCGCCCATGCCACCGTGTAAAGCCAGCAAGAAAACGCAGTTTTTACTATCTTGGCTGCTGATCGCTTGATTAAGCGTAGAAAAAAGTGGCTGTGAATTAGGTATAAACTCATGAGTAAAGGGGTTTTGGTGGGCCAAAAGCTCAGTCGAGCTCAGGGCAAAAACTTCAAGTTTTGGGTTTAGATACCAGATCTTATGGCAGTTAATCTGCTCAGCCATGGCTTGGGCGGATGCGACCGATACTAGCCGTTCATCAGACTCGCCACCAAACAATAAAATAATCTCAGTTCTCATGCTGGGGAAACCCCTATGGTAATAGCTAACAACTTGCTAATAATACAATATCTTAAATAGGACGTTCTTATGGTTGGCATTTCACACATCTTAGTCAAGGGCGCTCGCGTTCACAATCTTAAAAATATTGATCTAAGTTTGCCGCGCGATCAACTGATAGTTATTACTGGCTTATCAGGTTCAGGCAAAAGTTCCTTAGCTTTTGATACGATCTATGCTGAAGGGCAACGGCGTTATGTAGAATCGCTCTCGAGCTATGCGCGCCAATTCTTGCAGTTGCAAGATAAGCCTGACGTCGATCTGATTGAGGGTTTGTCGCCAGCTATTAGTATTGAGCAAAAAACCACCAGTAAGAATCCGCGTTCGACCGTGGCTACTGTCACTGAAATCTATGATTATTTTAGATTGTTATTTGCCCGTATTGGCCAGCCGTTTTGCTATCAGTGCGGCAAAGCCATTAGTCAAAAATCAGCTAGTGCTATTTGCGATCAAGTGATGGCTATGGGCGAGGGATCTCGCATTAGTGTGCTTTCGCCCATTATTCGGGCTAAAAAAGGTGAGCATAAAGCAGAGCTTATAAAACTGCAAAAAGAAGGCTTTGTCCGTGTACGTGTTGATGGTGAGCTGCGCTATTTGGAAGAAGATATAGAACTTAATGCTAAGACCAAGCACAGTATTGATCTTGTTATCGATCGTATGGTTATTTCTTCTTCAGAACGAGCTCGTATTGCTGAAGCTCTTGAGCTGGCTCTTAAGAAATCAGGTGGCTTGGTAACTATTCTATCCTATCTTGATGGCGATCAGACTAGCGAGGACTTACTAAGTGAGCACTTTGGCTGCTTAGATTGCGGAGTTTCTTTCCCTGATATAGAGCCTCGTATGTTCTCTTTCAACGCTCCCCAAGGCGCGTGTCATGAGTGCAATGGTTTAGGCAATTTTCTGCACTTTACTGAAGACAAGATTATTAAAAACCCAGATTTGTCCCTTAACGACGGCGCCATTTCGCCTTATTCAGCTAATACCAAGGGTTATTATTATGCCCAAGTATTATCAGTAGCCAAAGCCTATAATGCTGATCCTGATACCCCATGGAAAAAATTGTCTAAAAAAGCCCGTGAAGCCATATTACATGGCAGCGATGAAAAAATCAGCTTTGTGTTTAAAGCTGAGCAGAGTAGACGAGTTCATAAGTTCACCCGTATTTATGAAGGTTTAATCAATCAGCTGCAGCGTCGTTACTCAGAGACCGATAACGATACAATCAGAGAAGAGCTTGAAAACTATATGAGCCGAGATCTATGCCATGCCTGTGAAGGGGCTCGGGTAGGACGTGAGGCGCGCTCGATCAAGATCAATAATTTGGCCATTCACCAAGTGGTGGCGATGTCGATTAAAGACAGCGTGGCTTTTTTCAAAAATATTAGCATTGCTGATAAGCATAAACTGATTGCCGATCCCATTCTTAAGGAAGTGCGTGCTCGCCTAAGCTTTCTTGAGGCAGTGGGCTTGGATTATTTGAGCCTAGCTCGTAGTGCGAGAAGTTTATCTGGCGGTGAGGCTCAGCGTATAAGGCTAGCTACTCAAATTGGTTCAGCTTTGGTTGGCGTGCTTTATGTGCTGGATGAGCCGAGTATTGGCTTACATCAGCGTGATAACGAGAAACTGCTTCATACGCTTAAAAACTTGCGCGATTTGGGCAATACGGTGCTGGTCGTTGAGCATGATGAAGATACTATTATGGCTGCTGATTACGTGGTTGATATGGGCCCAGGGGCAGGTAAACATGGTGGCCAAGTAGTGGCAGCTGGCACACCGGATTTTATTCTCAAGCATAAAAAATCGCTCACGGGCCAGTATTTGAGCCGCACACTAACGATTCCTATCCCCAAAGAACGTAGGGTCGGCAATAAAAAGTTTTTAACTATTAAAAACGCCCGGGGTAATAATTTGCTCGGCGCTGATCTAAGCATTCCTCTAGGAAAGATGACCGCAATTACTGGCGTGTCTGGTTCAGGCAAGAGTTCATTGATTATCGACACGCTCTATGCTGAGCTTTCCCGCTATTTTTATGGATCTGGAGCAGACGTATTGCCGCACGATGGTATTAGTGGCCTGCAATATATCGACAAAGTCATCGATATTGATCAATCGCCTATTGGTCGTACGCCTCGTTCAAACCCAGTCACCTATACCGGTATTTTTGATTTGGTGAGGACACTGTTTGCTCAGTTACCCGAATCACAGATGCGCGGCTTTAGTGCGGGGCGATTTAGCTTTAATGTTAAGGGTGGTCGCTGTGAGTCTTGTAAGGGAGGTGGTGTTAGCCGTATTGAAATGAACTTCTTACCAGATGTCTATGTAGTCTGTGATGAGTGCAAGGGCCAGCGCTTTAATCGTGAAACGCTTGAAGTCAAATATAAAAACCGATCGATAGCTGATATTTTAGATCTGAGCGTTGACGATGCTTTAGCATTGTTTGCAGCGATCCCTCAAATCAAGAAAAAGCTCGAGACTTTGAGCCGCGTTGGTCTAGGCTATATTCATCTCGGCCAGCAAGCAACTACCTTGTCAGGTGGTGAGGCTCAACGAATTAAGCTTAGCAAAGAGCTCGCTAAGCGCGCGACCGGTAAAACCCTCTATATTTTAGATGAACCAACTACTGGTCTTCATTTTCATGATGTTAATCAGCTGTTAACGGTTCTGCATGAACTGGTCGACCAAGGTAATTCGGTAGTAGTTATCGAGCATAACCTCGATGTAGTAAAATCTGCCGATCATATAATTGATATGGGTCCCGAAGGCGGAACTGGCGGGGGTAAAATTATCGCCGAAGGCAGCCCCGAAGAGTTAGCTCAGGCCAAAAATAGCCACACAGGACACTTTTTGCGAGAGTTACTTAAAAAAGATCAAAGTAAATAAGCTCTTCTTAGCCACTAATCAATAACCTATCCGAGTACTGATTAGCTTTCAGCGGGGGGCTTTGTGTTAAGAAGGTCTATTTTGATGATGCTAGGCATTAGTTTGTTTAGTTTTTCCTGCACCAGGTTTGCTGTCTTGCCTAAAACTTCTAGTTACAGTCGATCCATGGCCAAAAATACGGTGTTGGTAATTGTTGATGGCATGGGTTTTAACTATATAAAATCTACCCGGATTTATCGTGGCCAAAAACCGCTTAATTTTGAACGCTTCACTTGTTCTACCAAAGTAAGTACTTGTGCGGCTGATGGTGCCGATAGTCAGGGTCGTTGTCTAGATGGATCAACACATGTCACTGATAGTGCAGCAGCTGCAACGGCCATTGCTACCGGCATCAAAGTCAGCAATGGCGTGATTAGTAAGAAAATATCTCATGCTCATCAAGATATTGAGACTATTTTGGAGCTAGCTAAAGCTCAGAGTAAAAGTACCGGCATTATTGCAACTAAGCTTTTTACTGATGCCACACCAGCGGCTTTTGTGTCTCACGCTGGTGATCGCGAAATGACTGAAGAAATATTAAGCGATATGTTTGGTGATGCTAAGCCCAACCTCATATTGGGGGCTGATAATGATCTTCATCGTAGCATAGCTAAAACTTCGTCGGCCAAGTATCAGTTTGTACATACTGCTGTCGACTTAAAAAACCTGGCTGAAAAATGCCTAAGTTCAGATTGCCCTTATGTGTACGGTGGCTTTGGTCAGCATGATATGATTCCAGGTATCTATGCTAAAAAATCCGGTTTACCGCTGGAAATAACTCCTGCCGATTATTTTAATGAGCACGGTGTACCTCATTTATCAGAGATGACCGATGCAGCCTTAAAAATTCTCAGTAACAACCCATCAGGTTTTTTTCTCATGGTAGAGAGCTCAATGCCCGATATGATCGGTCATTATCATAGCCAAATTGACGAAAATGGCCAGTCGCCATCAGCCATAGCTGCACTGATTAAAGAAATGCTTGAGCTTGAAAATACCGTGAAAGTTCTTGAAGCTTTTATTGCTAGCCATCCTAATACGCTGGTAGTGCTTACTGCTGATCATGAGACTGGCGGTCTGATGCTCGATGAAGACAAAACGCCTTGTCTTGGCCATGAAAATTGTCTACCGATCGTACGGTGGACAGCAGAAAAGTATGAGCCTGTCAAAGCAAGCGCAGCCCGTCATACCGGTGTTGATGTTCCGCTTTATGCTATCGGTGAGGGTGCACAGCGTTTTTGTAAAGACAGAATTAATAACACCGATATTAAAGGTCTAGTCTTTGCTAACTAGTATAGTTAAATTTGCTTGAGCCCAAGAGTTTCATAGATTTCATCTAAGGCTTGTAGGCTTTGTCGGTAAAATAGCTCGTCAAATAAAAGCTCTAAATAAAACTCATCAACATAGTATTTATTAATAATATAATTAAGCTTGTTATATAAATTTTGCGAGAACCATAGGCGTGAATTAATAGCCTGTTGTTCTTGTGTACTTAAAACCATGCGTAATCTTAAACAGGCAGGGCCACCACCGTTGGACATGCTCTCAGTGAGATCAAAGAATTCTACTTCGTTGATGGGATTGTCGCTGCTAATTATATATTTAATTACCTGGTTTGCTTGTTGGTTGTTCTGGCATTCTAGTGGTGCAAATAAGAGCATAGAGCCATCAGGCTTGGTTAATATTTGTGAGTTAAACAAGTAAGAAGATACAGCGTTTCTAAGGTCTAAATCATGATTGCTAATTTCTATTATTTTAAGATCTTGTTGGTATAATTTTTGATAGTTGTTTTTGATTGATTCAAGCACTGATTTTTGTGAGTTAAAAGCGAGCTCGTGTAATAAAAATAGCTGCTCATTGGCGACAGCGACCACATCGTTATGAAAGGCGCCTTGGTCGATGGCTGCTGGATTTTGTTCGATATTAATCACATAAGAAGGATCAAGCTTATGTAGTCTGATCAGTGCTTCGTTGGCTCGTTTTGATTGACGGGATGGGTAAATCTGGCTTTTTTGGCTCGAGCGTTCAGCCTCTTTGCCATAGACAAAAATTTGTAAGCCCTGATAACTATAATTGGGGCAGAGACGATTATGATTGGCAGCTCCCTCATCAGAAAATAAATCATGAGCAGGTAGAGCATGATGAATAACAAAATGCTGTTGCGAAAAAATACGCTGAAAAAGTTGATAATTAACATTATGCTCAATGCTTCTATGAAACATGGTGATGAGATTAGCCAGTGTTATATGAACTTTATGGTCAAGCGAATCTATGCTTGGACTCACTGTTGCAGCATTAGCGGCCCACATCGCCGAAGATGAGCATAGTTTAGAAAAAATTTCCGGCATGTGCTGATGGGCCTGCTTAAATATTTCTGTGTCTGAGCCACCAAATCCTAGGCCATGGAGGGTGGGTAGATGCGGGCGATAGTGAGGTGGCAATAGTGCCTGTTTAAAGCCACGTTCAGCTAAAAAACGCATTTTATTAAGGCCCTGTAAGGCGGCAGCTTTGGGGTTTGAAGTATGGCGTTGATTTTTTTGTGAGGCAAGATTGCCATTAGAGAGTCCACCAAAATGGTGAGTAGGGCCAACCAGGCAATCAAAATTAACTTCGTTGAGGCTTCTTGCATTAGTGGTCATATAGCTTACCTTCTATGGGTTCGTTGAGAGATTAGAGGATAATAACGGTGAAAGTTGCAAGCATAGTACTCTGTGCCGGTGTTGGCAGTCGTATGAAAAGCAGCAAAGCTAAAATTTTGCACCAGCTTGCCGGCAAACCTATGGCCTATTGGCCGATCAAAAATGCTCTTGAAAGTGGTTCACATAAGCCTGTTATCGTAGTTAATCATCAAAGAGAACTAGTTGAGGCTGAACTTAAACGACATTTTCATGATCAAATAAGCTTTGTTCTGCAGGAAGTTCCTGAAGGTACGGGGTCGGCAGTAAAAGCTGCCATTGGAAAGCTTGATCCAGATTGCGAGAGTGTGTTGATTGTCTACGGCGATACTCCGCTTTTACAAAAAGCATCGCTGGATAAACTCATCACTATCCAACAAAGAAGCCATGTGCCGATCGCTCTTTTATCAACAAGAGCTGTTAATCCTACGGGCTACGGACGTATTGTTCGCAATGATGCTCAGCAGATAGTTGCTATTGTTGAAGAGCTTGAGGCTAATCAGCTGGAAAAAGAAATCAGCGAAATAAATCCTGGTGTTTATGTGTTTGATGCTGATTTCTTGCGAGAAAATATTTATAAAATTGATAATAATAATGCCAAAAAAGAATATTACTTAACTGATCTGATTAAAATTTATCTTAAATCAGGGGCCAAGCTAGGACCGGTGCAGAGCATTGAGGTTAGTTATGAAGAGATCCACGGTGTTAACGATCGTTGTCAGCTGGCTTTTGCCGAGCAGGTGCTTAATCGTCGTATGCTTGAGCGTTGGATGCTTGATGGGGTAAGTATTATTGATCCGAGCTCGACCTATATTGAAGAGAGCGTGCTTCTTGCCAAAGACGTGGTGATTTACCCCGGTGTTCACCTGCGCGGTCACACTTGTGTGGGTGAGGCCTGCGTGATTGAGAATGGTTGTGTTATTAACGATACGATTATTGAAAAAAATGCCCATATTTATCCTTATTCGTGCACCGATCAAGCTTATATCGGTGAGCGTTCGCAGGTCGGTCCTTTTGCTCGTTTACGCCCTGAGGCTCGGCTTGATCAAGATGTGAAAGTTGGTAACTTTATCGAGATTAAGCGTTCCCGCTTGAAAAAAGGCACTAAAGCAGGGCATGTGGCCTATATCGGTGATGCTGACATTGGCGAAGACTGTAACATTGGAGCGGGTAGTATTAGCTGTAACTACGATGGTAAAAATAAGTTTAGAACTATTATTGGCGATCGGGTTTTTGTCGGCTCAAATACTACGCTAGTTGCTCCATTGTCGATTGGTAATGATTCTTATATTGCGGGTGGTTCAACGATTAATAAGGAAGTTCCCAAAGAAACCTTGGCGATTGGGCGAGCCCAGCAAGTAAATAAAGCAAGGCATTGGCAAGATCGAAGCTAGAAATTTGTTAAGTAAGTTAGCTTTGAGCTAGCATATGGTGTTCTTGCTTAGGGGATCACACCATGAAAAAGCTCAAGCTTGGCCTCTATTTTTTGCCGCTTACATTCTCGTTAGCCATAATGGCTGAGCTTGCTGAATACCAAGAGCATGAAGATCGCCACTTTTCGCTAGGTATTCACGGCCTAGAATCGATTGTCGGTAATTATGGCTTGACGATGTCATCTAGGCTGGCTCGTCATGTTGAGCTGATTGTGCCATTTGAGTTTTATAGCTTTCAATATTCGCTACCTGGTTTTATTGCCATCAAAAGCGCTAGTAGTTTTGTGAACGTGAATAATGGCAAAGTTCCTGCACTTACTATGTCGCACCTACAAAGTGGCGTGGGGGCAAGAATATTTTTTTCACCGAGCGCTCTTGATTCAGGCTTTTTTTTAGCGCCAATACTTAAAGCAGGCTGGATAGAGCATAGCGATTTTAAAAGCGTTGAGTTTGATAATCAGCGAGAGGTGCTTGATGCGATAGCCAACACCCTCTACCGAGATTTACCGATCAGTAATCATTTTGCTCTAACACCGCAGTTAATTCTTGGTTATCAATGGATATCAGAGGGCGGTGGCTTGGTTCAGCTCGCTTGCTATGGCTCATATGTGTATGCTCCGGGTGCTGATACGGTATTTAATGCATCTCAAAGATTTTTGTCATCAGCTGCGGTATCACGAGCTAATAAAGCAAAACTTCCTAAAGATATTATTGAAGCCTATCGAATTTTCGCTACACAGATGAATGGCTGGCATGCCGGCATTTATTTGAACTTCGGCTTTGCAATCTAGACTAATTTCTAGCCCGATTTGCAATTATCCAGTGAGCTAGGAAGCCAGCGAGATTAATTAATAAAATAATGCATATCCATGCTAAAGCTTGCTGTGCATCTCTACGCTCTACCACGAGCAATGTCTCGTAGGATTTTTTTCTTATGCTTGGTAAATCGGTTTCGCTGGGGATAGGCTGAGGATATTTTTCATGATCATAAAAAGAATTATTCAAAAGACATTTTTTGTATTCTTGATCATTTTGGTGACATTTAAAATGATGGCTGCTGATAGTAAATGAAGGGGCACTTATTTTGATAAGATTCCAGGATAAAAAAGTGAAGGCTACCGCGATAACAATAGCTGTCAGCAGGCAGACAACAAGTGCATAAGATTCCAGTAGAGTTCGTTTCATGAAACTTCCTGTTAGAAAAAATGCTCTTCACGTGGCGGTTTAACGATCATGAACTTAGCTGGATCAAGATTTTTGCTGCCTTGCATTACTTCATAATGGAGGTGTGCGCCATGGCAGCGATCACCGGTATTACCAATGCTGCCAATTGTCTGGCCTCGTTTAACTTTTTGGCCCTTCAAAGCTAAAATTTCATTCATATGGCCAAAGCGGGTTACCACACCATATTTATGCTGAATCTCGATCATTTTGCCAAAGCTCTGATTGGTTGTGGCCAGTATGACCACACCATCAGCTGGTGAATAAACCGGTGTGCCAATTGGACCGGCAATATCAACTCCTTCATGGCGTTTGACTTCGTGTTTGAATGGATCAATACGAGTACCGAAATGGCTTGAAACATAGCCTGTAGTAGGAATGAGGCTAGGTACTAGGGTCATGATATTTTTTAGGGCTAAAGTTTTGGCTAGGAGGGCTGAGCTTTCTCTTTTAGTTTCTGCAATCGAAAAATCCATTCTTGCTAAAGAAATTTCAAGATGATTTTGATGGTGATTTTGATTTGATTTTGGGTAGCCACTAGAGAGGTCTCTAACCAAGCTGGCGAATTGGCTAGCGGTATGGTCATCAATCTCTTTTATCGCTTGAATTATTTCACGTTGAAAGAGTCTTATGTCAGTTTGATTTTCATTTAAGCGTCCAATGTTAAGACCGATATCACCCAACTGCTCTTTGAGAGCCTTATTTTCTGCGCTAAGATTCTCAATGTGCTGTTTTTTAACCTGCACGTGTAAAAATTGGCTAACTATAACAACAATTAAACAAAAACTAATCAATGAAGGTAGAGTTAATTTCATAAGCCTAGCTTTGCCATATGTTTTTAACTCAAGCAATACCTGGCAAATGATGTCAGGCAGTTTGAACTAAAATGACGGTAATATTATCATCTCCTCCATTTTTATTTGATGCGTCTATTAGGTGATTAACCGCTTTTTCCGGCGAAAAACTATTAATTAAATTAACTATATCTTGGTCTAATAACATATTATTAAGTCCGTCAGTGCACAGCATAAAAATGTCTTTTAATTTAATGGGGATTGAGAATAGGTCAGGAGCTACATTTTTTTTGTGCCCAATCGCGCGAGTGATTATGTTGCGCAAAGAACTTGATCGTGCCTCATCAGGGCTCATTATCCCGGCTTGAATTTGTTCGTTTACGAAAGAATGATCACTGGTTAGTTGATGAATATTATCTTCTCGTATGCAATAAATTCTCGAATCGCCAATGTGCGAGATATGGGCCCGCCCATCCTTGATCGCCATCGCGCTTAAGGTGGTGCCCATGCCGCGCAAGTTGGGAGAGTTTTGTCCTGCTTCATATACGTCAACGGCCGCTTTGGCGAGTGCTTGTTCCAAAGCATCGCTGGTGCTTAGACCTCGCTCTATGTGGCTGATAAATGCTTGAGTTGCGCTCTCGATGGCTAACTTCGATGCCTGGTCGCCACCACGATGGCCACCCATACCATCGGCAACCATGTAGAGGCCGTTTTCGTCGCTGGCAAAGAAAGCGTCTTCATTATTGCCCCGCTTGCGACCAATATCGCTTCGGGCCCAAGAGATAAGGCTGACCAAGACTGAGCCCCACTAAATGCTATAGTTTTGTCGAACTTATTTGTTTCAATAAGGATTCGCAAGTGATGTAAGAACAAGGAGCACAAATGTTTGAGATTAACCATCTACTGAGCGCCAAAGATAAACGTCTACTTTTGGAAGGTATGTTATTAACCCGAGCGACTGATAATGCTCTTAAAAAGCTCTTTTTGTCTGGCACTATGATCTATAAAAACCAGAGTTTTCAGGGCAAAGGTTTTCGTTCTTTAGGGCAAGAAGCAATTTTTGGGGCTGGTTATTTATTAAACCGTGGAGAGAGTTTTCAAAGTCCACAAGGCTATACTGGTGATATTATCGCTCCGCTCATACGCGATTTAGGTCTGTTTTTGTGTTTCAGCGATGGTGATGTTGAAACTGCTCTTAACGCTCAAGCTGCTAAAAGCGGTCCGCCAAGCCAGGGCCGCGATTTACACTACGGTGATTTTAGTAAAGGTATTCTCATGCCAGCTGCTCCTCTAGCGATTGCGAGCTGCACTCTCATTGGTTTGGCCTTATCGTTTAAGCTAAAACAGCAAGCACGGGTGGCTCTCAGCTTCATTGGTGAGGGAGGATCTTCTTTAGGCGAATGGCATGAAGCAATAAACTTTGCTGCGGTAAAAAAATTGCCAATGGTTTTTTGCATTGAAAATAACCAAACCGCTCTTTCTACACCCATAAGTCAGCAGTGTCGGGCAAAAAATTTCGCGGATAAAGCTATAGGCTACGGTATAAAATCTATGATCATTGACGGTAATAATGTCGAAGAAATGGCGGCAGGTTTTAAATATGCTGCTGATTATGCCAGATCCGAACATGAGCCCATTCTTATCGAAGTGATTACCATGCGTATGTGTGGTCATGCTCATCATGATGATATGCTTTATCTTGGTCATGACCCTGAACTATCTTTTGTTATTCCAGAAATAAAAAAAAGTGGCTATGTTGATTATGATTTATATGAAAAATGGCGCATAAAAGACCCGATTGTTAATTATAAAAATAAGTTATTATACGATAAAATTATTGACACTAATTGGCTGCAAGAGACTGAGCAAGCGGTAACGAATAGAGTTGCTGTAGCTGTATCTGCCATCAAAGCACGACCGTGGCCTGAACTTAAGCTTGATGATGCTATGGTCTATTCTATGCCCTATGATTTTAGCCAGCCTAAACTAGAGCCAGCTGCCAATTACTTATTTGATCCAGAGGGTATTAATTATCTACAGGCTATTGCACAGGCTAGTCTTAAAGCTATCAAAGAATATCCTTGTTATATAATTGGTGAAGATGTTGGCCAACCCTATGGCAATGCTTTTATGATGTATAAAAATATTCCTGAGCAGTATCACGATAAATTTATTAATACGCCCATCAGTGAAAATGCCATTGTTGGTGCTTGCGTGGGTATGGCTTTGGCTGGTTTGCGCCCGATCGGTGAGATTCAATTTAATGATTTTTTAGCCTGTGCCATCAACCAAGTAGCCAATAATGCTGCCAAGCATTATTTTCGCACTGGTTTAGCTCTAGCCATGGTCTTACGCTTGCCTTACGGCGGTTTACGTCGTGCGGGACCATTTCATAGCCAAGATACCTCGGCATGGTTTTATCGTTGTAGCGGTCTCAAGATCTTTGCGCCTAGTACCCCCCATGATGCTTATTTTATGCTGCTAAAGGCAGCAGCAGACCCGGATCCGGTGCTGTTTTATGAGCACATCGCGCTCTATCGCGACCCAAAAATTAAGCAAATAATACCAGAACTTAGTTGGGATATCACAGGGGCAAGCATTGTCAGGCCTGGTCATCAGCTGACCATGATTAGTTATGGAGCCTTTGTGCACCGTGCTGTGCGCGTAGCTGAAATCTTACAAGCAGAGCATAATTTGAGCGTAGAAGTGATAGATTTGCGCTACTTAATGCCACTTGATTTTGCCACCTGCTATAGCAGTATCAAGAAGACTTCGAGGGTGTTATTGGTCAATGAGGATACAGCTTCTGGCAGTATTTTGCAGTCGCTTGCTGCATCTATCAGTCAAGAGCTTTTTAGTTATCTCGATGCACCAGTGACTGTACTTGGGGCCAGAAATATCCCTGTGCCTTATGCACCCTCGCTTGAAGATGCCTATTTGCTGAGCGAAGATGAAATGATAACCAGGGCGATAGCTTTGATTAATTATTAACCATTTTAATGCTTGTTATGAGGAGTATCTGGTGCTTTCTTTAGCCACAATCAATCAAACTATGGCCGAACGGATGGCGCCAATACGGAATCAGACCGATCCTGGGAGTCTGCTTATTCATGAGATTTATCGCTCCATTCAGGGAGAGAGCTCTCACATGGGGCGGCCTTGCGTATTTATTCGTACTACCGGTTGTCATTTACGCTGTTCTTATTGCGATACGGAGCCAGCCTTTTTTAGGGGCCAGATTTTAAGTATTGATATGATTATTGAGCGGGTAGCAGAATATGGTATTAAAGTTGTTGAGCTCACCGGTGGCGAGCCTTTGCTGCAAGCCGGAAGCTTTAATTTGCTTGATCGCTTAGTTGATCTTAAGTACACGGTATTGCTTGAGACGTCTGGAGCAGTTTCTATTGCTAAAGTAAATCGCCGGGTAAAGGTAATTCTTGATATAAAAATGCCGTCTTCAGGTGAACAGGCAAAAAATGTTTCATCTAATCTGGACATTCTATGGCACGGCTGTGAAGTAAAGTTTGTCATTGCCAGTATTGAAGATTATCAATACGCCAAAAATTTTTGCTACCAGCATAACTTATTTGATCGCATTGAAGTGCTGTTTTCTCCGGTCGTGGCGCAAATTGATGCCAAAGAATTGGTTGATCTTATACTCAATGACCATTTGCCGGTCCGTTTTCAGTTGCAACTACATCGGGTTCTTTACGGAGAACAAGCTGGCAAATGAGAGATTTGCTCGCTTGCAAATACTGATAAAAACAGTAATTTCGCCGGGTTATTTCATGTGCACTGCTAACAATATCGGAGATGATCATGCTCAAAGAGCAACTTATTGGCCTTGTCATGAAAGCCTTGCTAGGAGCATACCATGCTGGGAATAGTGATCAGAAAAAAACCAGAAGAAGCTCGATTAGGCCGGCTAAAGAAATTGTTTCAGTTCATGCTGATACGATATTAAAAGACGTTAAAAAAAACGAGGCTCGCCTACCTAAAAAAAATGATGAGCTTAAAGGTAAAAAGAGTCTTGCCTATTTAGTATGGGCTTTGGGCCATGCTCATCGAGCTGAGATTAAACAAGGTATTTCTGTGCACGATGTTAGTGCTTTGTTATATCGAGCTAATAAGATTGAACTCTACCCGATTAATATATCGAGAGTGCTTCACACTAACGGCAATTTAGTAAGGCAAATCAGTCATCATAATCGAACTAAAACTTACCTATTAAGTGAGGAAGGGGAACATATATTTATGGATAAATTTCTTTAAAATGGCTTATAATATGTGTTTTTATTGTGCTGGTATAAAAGCATGCTTAGGAGCGTAAAATGTCGCAAAAAAGTAGTATCGTAAGCTGGTTAGATGATAACCGCGATATGGGCATTGAGGCTCTAAGAATCTACCTCGGCATCGATCTTACGCTTAAAGGTTTGCAGTTTATACTTAATAAAGATTTAGCAGTTGAGTATCTGTCGCAAGTGTATCTGCCTGTAATTTTAGTGTTGTTCTTATTGTTATTTTTTACGGTCTACGGCAGCGGGCGTTTGTCGGTCGATAATATTATTGAAAAACGTCGATCGAAATAAGGGCTCTTCATCGGCGTGTCATGTTTTGGCAGCGGCGCGCCATATCGCTTAAATAATTTTCCAAAAAGTCAACGAGATCTTCCTGGTGATGGGAGTTTTTTTTGCGCAGGGCAAAATCAATACAATCGCTGATACTGGGCCGACCTTTTTGTCCATCAAGAGGCCAAAATTTACGGCGCCACGTTTCACCAAACATAATTAAGATGGCCTCTCGCTCCAATGCTGTCATGATAGCCCCTCACTCTTTATATTTAATATGCTACGAAATTGATGAACCCCGCAAATTTGTTCACTATTTCTTTCTTAATACTGTGTCATTTGACGCTTCGAGCTAATCTGCTAGAGCATGGCAATGGCTGCACCACTTGGACATATTGTATGCGCTTTAGCCTTGCTTAACAGCGGGCAGGCGCCTATTGCCGATCAGGAAGCTTTTTTAGCTGGAACCAGTTTTCCTGATATTCGCTATGTCAGCGATGTTAGCCGTAAGACGACTCACTTTTTAGCCGATACTTCTCTCAACTATGTTTTTGATGCCAATACTTCTTTTGAATCAGGTCGCCGTTTTCATGTCTTTGTTGATAGGGCTCGTGAACGTCATATGCGCGATCATAATGCCTACCATTTTGTCGAGCATGGTCCCTTAAAAACTCAGATGCTGAAGCTAGTAGAAGACCGTGTGCTATTCGATATACTAAAAAACGATCAAATACCAAATAAGATATTTAATCGCATCTATGATGAAGAAGCAAACTACGGTATTCCTCTGGCTGATATTTTAGCCTGGCATAGGATGCTAAAAATTTATTTAGATACGAGTTATTGGTTTGGTATTTATCGCTATTTTAGTGTTATAAAAGAATATAGAAGTTCTTTTGGTTTTCCTAAAAACTATACTTTATGGCAAAAAATTAAAGCTGCCGGTTTTTTTATCTATGCCTATTATCAGATTGAAAGATTGAGCAGAGATCAAGAACTGAGAACGATTATTCTCGATTTCTATCAGCATAAAATCAATGATTTACTTAGTCAGTACTCAGCGACTTCCATTAGATTAAAGATCTCTTTTGATGAGCGTAACCATGCCACGTTCTTGTTCGCGCGATTGCTCAACAAAACCTAGTTTATAATATAATTTCAAAGCAGGTTTATTAATCAATCTGGTATGTAAAATAACAGATTGAGCACCACGAGCCTTGAGTGTACTCAGCGCATGAACAGCGAGACGCTCGCCTAAGCCCTTACCACGATATTTCTCATCTATCGCCAATAGCCAAATAAAGCCCTGGTTGGAACTTTTCATATAAAAAGAAACAAAGCCACTGGCCTTGTCTTCTACTTCTACCACGTCAATGCGAGCCTCACCTTTGCGGCTGGGATCCATATTAGGGGCTTGCCAGCCTAAGAATTTTTCGGGTGAAAAGTCTGGGTTCTCAGAGAGCCAAAACTTATTGGCATTGATCAGGCTTACGAGAGTTTGATAGTCTCGATTAGGGTCATAAGTTCTGATTCCCAAGTTGGTGCGATTTTGATCGCCAGAGAGATAAAAAATGCTGGCCACAGCAAGCAAGGCCAGCATGGTTATTAACGCGATATGACGTTTTTTTATGCGACTCAGCATCAACCTAATCCTTAAGAAACGTTACGAATTACCTTACGAAAGTTAGTGCGTAGCTCATCCTTGCGAACCCGGATGGTTTTTGGGGTTACTTCTACCCACTCATCATCATCGATCCATTCGATCGCTGAATCGAGATCAAAGGGATAAATACCTGATAGCTTGGTCGATTCGTCTTTACCTGAAGCGCGCATATTAGTAAGTTTTTTTTCGCGAGCAGGATTGGCGTTAATGTCATTCATGCGGTTATTTTCGCCAAAGACCATACCCTCGTAAACTTTGGCCCCAGCACCAATGAAGAGCTTGCCACGATCTTGCAAGTTAAATAAACCGTACTCAGTAGCCATGCCGCTACGGTCTGCTACCAGCGCACCGTTTGCCCGCGATAGGCGCTTACCCAAAAAGGGTATCAGGCCCTTAAAAGAACTCGAGTAAATCGCTTCGCCCTTAGTACGAGTAAGCAAGGTTGAGCGCAGCGCAATAAGACCACGGCCAGGAATGGAAAACTCCATGCGTACCCGGTGTGAGCCTTCAAGGCTGACCATAGATTCCATACGACCACCACGTTCTGATAAAAGCTCAGTTACGGTGCCAACGAAATTATCTGGCACGTCAATTACCATTTGATCTTCAGCCTCAAACATTTCGCCATCTTTAATATGAGGAATAATTTCAGGTCGTCCTACCATAAGCTCGTAACCACGACGACGCAGTTCTTCGAGCAAAATAACGATCTGAAGCTCACCGCGGCCTTTTAATAAGAACATTTCAGGCACTTGGGTGGGTTCAATATCAAGAGCTACGTTAGTCAAACAAGCTTTCTTAAGCACTTCTTCCAACTTACGACTGGTTAAATATTCACCTTCTTGGCCAGCGAAGGGCGAAGTGTTGACAGAAATTTTGACTGCCACTGAGGGAGGATCAACTGCTATACGGGTGAGCGCCTGAGTTACTTCTTCTTGGCAAATAGTATCGCCAATTTTAGGAGCACCGAAACCTGCGATTAGGCAAATCTGTCCTGCACCAAGCTTTTCAACTTTTTTAGTGCCTAAACCGAAAAAAGTTTCCAGCGAAGTTACCGCAAAGGGATTTCTTTTATTGTCTTCATCAATAAGAACAACGCGTTGACCTATTTTTACTTCACCCGATTCTATACGACCAATAGCTACCTGGCCCACGAACGATGAATACGACAGGTTAGCCACCAACATGCGAAATTGACCATCGTTGGCGATTTTAGGTGATGGAAACTCGTCAACAATTAAGTCGAGTAAATCGTGTAAATTTTCTTTAACCACACCCTTATTTTTGCTGGCCCATCCTTGTTTGGCGCTGGCATAAATAATGGTGTATTGAGTTTGTTTTTCGTTAACCGCAAGGTCAAAGAACAACTCCATAATTTGCTCTTCAACTTCATCGATACGAGCATCAGGTCGATCAACTTTGTTAATAACCACGGCCACGTGTAAACCTTGCTCAAAGGCCTTTCTTAGCACGAAGCGAGTTTGTGGCAGTGGGCCTTCAGCAGCATCAACAAGCAAAAAAGCGCCATCGGCCATGAAGAGGGCTCTCTCAACTTCCCCGCCAAAATCAGCGTGGCCGGGGGTATCGATAATATTGATTTGTGTGCCGCGCCATTCAAAGTTGGCATTCTTGGCAGTGATGGTAATACCTCGTTCTTTTTCGAGTTCGCCCGAGTCCATTACTCGCTCATCCATATGCTGATGAGCTTTAAAAAGACCTGCTTGTTGAAAAAGATTGTCGATCATCGTAGTTTTGCCATGGTCAACGTGGGCAATAATGGCGACATTACGAATATTCTGGCTGGTTTCGGTCATGGTTGATAAATCCAAAAAGTAAACAATATGTCTTAAATTCATCTCTTTAATATCATAGTTTTCAGATGTGACAATATATAGGCCTTGCCAAAGCCAGATCAAAAAAATACTGTTCTTCTGGGTGTTTGCTCTATGAAAAGGTTACCAAGTGACTGATTTTGTTGCTTTAAATCGGGAATTTCACTCGCAGGGTTATCTCCACGTGAAATCGTTGATTGACTCGCTTAGCTGTGAGCGCTTGGTTGGGCGCATGCGAGAGCTGGTCTATGCCAGGGCGCCTGCGGATCGTAGGTATACTTTTGATGCCGGTGAAAAAAAACATACGAGCGGTGACTTTTTTCTCAGTTCTGCGCATAAGATCTCCTTTTTTTTCGATCCTAAAGCCAGATTTACTAAGACAGGCAAAGACTCAGATCCATTCAATTCACTCAATAAAGTTGGCCACGCTTTGCATGATTTATGCCCGGTTTTTGCTAAGTTTTCTCATCAACCGCAATTTTACCAATTATTAAAAGCCTTGGGTCAGCGTTCGCCCCAACTTGTGCAGTCAATGTTTATCTTTAAACAACCCGAATTTGGCGATGAAGTAACTGCTCATCAAGATGCATCCTTTCTTTATACCGAGCCTATTTCAGTAATAGGTTTATGGTTTGCCTTGGAGGATGCCGATCAAGAAAACGGCTGTTTATGGCTTAAGAAAGGCGGTCATCGAGGTCCTTTAAAAAACCGCTTTATCAAACAGCATGACAAGCTTATTTTTGGCAATAACCAACGGGTTGATTGGCCTCTTGCCGATTTTGATCCATTGGTCGCTAAAAAGGGCGATATGGTAGTACTACATGGTTTATTGCCACACTTTAGCAAAAAAAATTACTCTCACAGAACACGTTTTGCTTATACTATTCATTCGATTGATCTAGCAGCTTATTATCCAAAAAATAATTGGCTAGCACGGAGATAATTAGGATGAAAAATTATGGCAAAACAATTGTTTTTATTTTTGTTGTAGTTGTTTTGACCTTATTGGGGTGGTCTTTTTTTAGTCAAAATGACCGAAAAAATATAATTATTTCCGATCGAATGAGTGATTTTATTGAGTCTATAGATCAACATAAAATAGCTAAAAATAAGATGCTTATTATTTTTGATTTAGATGACACACTTTTTATGTCTTCAATAATGCTTGGAACACCTGCTTGGTTTTATAATATGGTTAACAAGCTAAGGATCAGTGGAATACCTTCTGCTGAGGCCTATACAGTGATTGGCGATATCGATCGTATTGTGCAGGAGTATGCTCTGGTAGTAGCAGTTGAGCCTACTACACTGAATGCTATCCGTCGTTGGCAGCTTGAAGGGGCGATGGTGGTTGCCCTGACATCGCGCCCCATTTCTTTCCAAAGCATTACTGATGAGCATTTAGAACAGATCAATATTGATTTTTCGATACCCGTATTTTCTTGCATAGAGCAAGAGTGGGACCTTAGCGTTGGCGGTTTTAACAATGGTGTAATATATGTTGGGGATAACTTAAGCAAAGGTCAGGCCTTCCAGCAATTTTATGAGCGGACCTTGGCATGCGGTATGAAGATAGATCTCGTTGCTCAAGCTGATGATCAACAACGCTATGTGGTAGAAATTGCCAACTTGGCTAAAAACGAGGGTTTAGCTTTTATGGGTCTTATTTATGGCGGAGCTTTAGCTTTGCGAGAGTTTAATATTGACGAAGCTAACCGGCAGCTCCATGAGCTCGAAAAAAATCTTGGTCGTTCGATTATTCCTGAGCAATACAGAAAAGAGTTTGCTTATAACAATTAATCTTCTAATCTTCAAAGTGACTTGTTAAGTTCAGACTAAATATTTTGGCGTTTTCTGGCGGATTATTGGCTTCCGATTCAACTTTGGGTGAGCTATCTAGGTTTACCAAAGTATAAACTAGAGCTATCAATGTTATCGTTGATATCAGTATAGCTAAAATACCTAGCTTTATTTTCATAATAATCCTTTATTATAGTTATCGATAAAAATAACTCAATTGTTGTCTTTTAAATCAATGCCAATAGGATAGATTGATTTGGCTCGTAATTCAAGGATAACTATGACCAAAGGGCAAAAAATTTTTAGCAACAGTAAAATTGTTTTGACCAGCATTCCTCATCTGTCTGAGGCTGAGCTCATAACATTGATTGCTCATCATAATCGGTGCTATTTTGATGATGATGACCCAGAAATTAGTGACGAAGTTTTTGATAAATTGGTAGAGGCTTTGAGGTTTATTAATCCTCAGGCCGAAATTTTATTTGATATTGGTGCTAAGCCTCAGCAACAAATGATCCACGAACGACCGATGCTGTCATTGGATAAATGTTATGACAATGAGAGTTTTTTCAAATGGGCCGAAAAAATTAATGGCAACTTAGTAGCCATGCCTAAAATTGATGGTGTGGCCTCAAGCCTGATTTATTCTACAGGTGGTCTTTTAATTGGAGCAGCTACGCGCGGTGACGGCTTGGTTGGTGAAAGTATCATTGATAATGTTAGAGTTATTGATGATATTCCTAGTAGTTTGCCAACTCATATTTTGGTTTCTTTAGAAATTTATGGCACCTTTGAAGTAAGGGGTGAGATCTTTTTGCCGATTAGCCGTTTTAGTGAGCAATATGCCAATAATTTCTCTAACCCTCGTAATTTGGCAGCCGGTGCCTTAAAACAAAAAGATGTTGAGCGCTCCAAATCCTATGGTCTGAGTTTTTTACCTTACGATTTGAGGGGTTGTGTAGTTAGAAGTGAAGAAGAAAAGTTTATCGTGCTCGAAAAACTAGGTTTTCGCGCTATGCCATGGCAAGTAGTGGAAAATAATGCTCAGGCGATTAAACGTGTTGAATATTTCTTAGCGAAGCGCGGAAAACTTGATTATGAAATCGATGGGGTAGTTTTTCGGGCTAATGCCCTCAGCGATCAAACGCGCCTCGGTGAGACTGCTCATCACCCGCGTTTTGCTCTTGCTTACAAATTTCAAGGTGATTCTGCTCAAACCGAGTTAACTGGGGTTGAGTGGTCTGTGTCTCGCAGTGGTGCAATTACTCCAGTTGCCTTGGTTAATCCTGTTTTTATCTCTGGTGCGAGTGTTACTCGGGCAAGTTTACATAATCTAGGTATTTTTCGCGCTTTAGCTTTGTGTGAAGAAAGTCTGGTGATTATCAATCGCCGTGGGGGTGTGATTCCTCATGTAGAAAGCGTATTAAAGACCCGTGGTGCCATGCTTGAGCCTCCTTCATGCTGTCCTTCCTGTTTCCAGCCTGTGTTGATAGCCGGTGATTTTTTGATGTGCGGGGCCAAAGAAGAATGTGAGGAAGTGGTAGTCGCCAATTTAATCCATTTTTGCCAGGTTATTGGTATTGAAGGTCTTGGCGAAAAAATAATTCGTAAATTATATAAGCAATCTTTGTTAAAAACTTTTAAAGATGTTTATGAACTCAAATTTGAAAACTTATTAACAGTGGATAGAATGGGCGAAGTTTTGGCCAGAAAACTTATAGCTGAAATTGCTAATCATAAATCAATAAATTTAGCTGTTTTTATACGGGCACTAGGTATTGATGAAATAGGCAATAATATTGCAGGATTGTTAGCTAGTAGTTTCCCTGGTTTAGAAGTTATTCGTAAATTGAGTGTCGAAGATTTGATGCCGATTCATGGTATTGGTGAGCGGATTGCTTGTTCGCTGGTAGCAGGCCTCAAAGCTAAGTCTAAGCACATAGATGATTTACTGAAAATAATCACAATAAACAACCAAGAAAAGTTAGATAAATATATTGATAATTCTCATGTTTTTTACAATAAAAATATATTATTCACCGGTAAAATGGCTTATTTGGATCGAAAATCTGCCCAGGAACTAGCTAAAAAACTTGGTGCTAAAACGCCGATGGCAATTAGTGCGGTGGTTGATTATTTAGTGGTTGGTGAAGATGGTCACACTAAAAGCACGAAGCACAAAACTGCGGAAAAACTAATCAGCCAAGGTAGTTCACTGAAAATTATTAGCGAGCGTGAATTTTTAGCGCTGAGCGGCAACAAATTAGCGGCATGAGCGCTAGCACTCTTCGGGGTGCTGTATTTATGCGAATAAAAAGCCTAAGGCTAGTGCTGGTAATTTTGTTGTTAATGCCGGCTTGCAGTGAGACAGAGCAAGATAGTCATCGCTTAATTAATCCCTATCAAAAAAAATCAATTTTCAATTCTGATTGGCAAAAACAAGGCATTGGCCAAGAGGAGTGGTATTACCGCACTACGGTTATTGATGCTCCAGCCAATGCTCAGGCTCTTGGTATCGCTGAAGGGCATCTTTTACATCCTGATCTTATTCGCTGGGAAATAACCAAGGATATGCTGATTGGTTGGCGTGTGAATGCTTCGGTGGTCGGCGCTGATCATGAAGAAAACCCTGGAGTTAAACATAATTATCGTGGAGCGCCCGTGGTGGCTTTTGCTATTCTTGAACATATCGATCTTGGCTCAGAGCATAGCGACTTACCATGGTACGATCGTGCTAATATGCGGGTAGACTGGTCGAAAAATATTGTTGATAAGGGCATCTCATCGAGCAAGCTATACACTAAGCTTAGCCATAATGTAGATAGTTCATGGGTGGGTCATCCTAATCGTTTGCGTATTTCTGATAAAGCGATCGATTTAAGTATCAGACATCCAGTCGAAGTGTCTCAGGCTTCCAGTGAGGATAGTGCTGTACCGGTGATTGATGTTCGCCATTCATTTATTAAAAAGGCCCCTAGCGATTTTGAACCGCTTCCTATGCCGGATTCGCTTAATAAGCGTATGGGATTTTTTCGTACTAATTACGATGGACGAAGGCTTTATGATCAAGATACTGGATTGGTTTTCAATGCTATAAACAATGCAACAATTTTTAATATTTGGCAGCAAAGCATTGATCATCGTGGCCGATTAATACCTATAGAACAACGTACACCAAAAGCGATTATTTATTACACTAATTTATTGCATCCTGACAACTTATTTGCAGCTTCATATCGTGCTGCGCAAGCATGGGATATGGCATTGAGGGAGGTGGTTTTTTATGCCCAGCCTGGCAAATATCAGTCTCTTGACCAGGTTCCCACTTTGTATGTGCTTAGGCCCAATAGTTGTCAGCTTGATAAGATCAAATCTTGGTTCACTAAGCTTGGCCCTGAGATTAGTGATCAGGTACAAGTATCAGCACGGTTACGCTTAACTGATGTTGAGCATAAGCTTTTATCTGTGCGACACATTGCTGATTATAGCCAGGCTCAGGCAGTAGAAATTAGTGCGAAACGCTCGCTTGAGCAAATTTGTTCTGCTTTGGAGTTCTATACTGAATCTTGGCCTGAGCCTTTTATCTATCAGCGAGCAGGAGACTTACGCTTTAATTTAATCAACGCTGTGGTTGATAATAATACTACCAAATGGTCAGGCTATGGTCCGATGTTTTCTGACCCAATCAGCGGGGAAACGATTTCGGCAACTGCTAACGTTAATCTTAAGTACATAGATCTGAAAGCACAAAAAATCTCTCAACAAATAGCTTTATTGAATGCTAAATCACCAGGCATGCTAGCCATATTTAGCTCGGCATCAGTCTCTGCTGAGATTAAGACCAGCACTCAAGAGCGGCTGCTAGCAAATGACTTTGCCCCTAATTACGAGCCTGAAGTGAGAGCTGAGCGGATCTGGGGGCCGGCTGGTTCTGGGTTTAGTGAACAAGAGGATCGTTTACTAAAATCACTTGAGTCTAAGTCTGTACCAGCTGGATTAGGGCCTGCTTTGATGGATCCGGTGAGCCTTATTGATGATATCGCTTTGGGCTTAGCAGTTAAATTTGCTCATGTGTCTGAGCACGAGCGTTTTTTAAAAATTCGTGAAGCGATCTATCTGGCTGTTTTACAGCATGAGTTAGGCCATAATATTGGTTTACGCCATAACATGGCAGGATCTTCAGATGCTTTGAACTATGGATCGCGATTTTGGTTTATCGAGCAGTTGCCTGCTGATCTTAAAGCTGCACGCTATCTTCTTTCTGACGCCACTCTTGTCAAAGAACTTGACGAATGTGTTGCTGATAGCAATCAGCTTAATCTTAAACTCAGTACTCAAGATTGCTTGCAGCAGAAAAACGGTATGTATTCAAGCATTATGGACTATCACGCCACCGCCCTGGCCAACTTACAGGGCCTAGGTTTATACGATAAAGCTGCACTAAAACTTGCTTATGGCCATATTATTGAAGTGTTTCCCAAAGCTAATCTTATGATTAATGATGCTAAGATCGATCTTAAAAAATGGCTGCGATTAAATAACTATCGCCATATTCCTAAGGCCTTGCTTAAAAACTACGCTGCTATTAACCAACGAAATCACGTGAAGCTTTCATGGGATGCCGATGGCAGCATGCTTAACATACCCAATAATGCTGTTCCCTATGCCTATTGTGAAGATGCGAGTGGTAAGCAAGGCCCTACCTGTTTATCATATGATTTTGGGCCAGATATGAAGTCATCAGCAGCGTGGCTAAAGTCACGGTATTGGACGCAATATCTTTTAAATCATGGTGATCAAGTTAAATCAGTAGCTTTGGATATCGATATACTCGATAGATTTTCTCATATGATGAGATGGTTTTATTATTATACAACCAATGACCCAGATTTTTCATCATCTTATGCAGGCAAAGATTACCTGCAGGCCGTAGCCATGGGGCTTAACCATTTTGCTCAAGTAATTGCTACACCAGAACCCGGAGCTCATGTTAGCGCGCCATCATGGTCGCTTGAGCAATCGAGATCTTATGTTGATACTAAAGATCGTATGAGCCCGGCTAAGCTTTTAGTACCCATGGCTGATTTAGATGAATGCGATGCTCGAACAATTACCAAAAGCAGTGATCAAGGCCAGCTAAAAGGTAGATTATCCTATCAGTTTGTTGATGTTCCGCTGGGATTAGGAAGGCCTTATTATTCAGGTTTTGAGCATGATCTCGAAGAAAGTCACGTTATATATAGTGGGTCTGCACTAGTTAAAAAATATGCACTTTATAGGTTAATTGCTCCTATGCTTAGTCCTGCGATCAGTAATATAGACCGCCCAGATATGGTTGGTATGGGATGGTATGACATCTTTCCTGATGCGGTAATAAAAATACTAAGTTCTGTGATAAATCATCGTTATGATCAGCTTGGCCCCCTAGTTGATGAAAAATCTCATATCAGTCAGAGAGATATTATTAATGAAAGTACATTAGAGATTATTAATTATAAAGATCAGCCTAGTATTATCCCGGCACTCGGTGAAGATCTCTCTCAGTTTGCCTTAGCCAATACGATCGCCTATCTTCCCTCAGCCATAGATCAAGTGTTCTGCAAAGGCTGTCGTGATGATATTGATTTTGGTAGCGAGCTAGCTGATAAAGTTATCAGCTATACTCATCTTAGCGGTTACACTTATCAATCAGCTCAGTCTGCAGCGATTGGCTCAGACTTCTTATTACAAGCAAGCCAACAAAAAGACCGCTACCTCAAGCTTAAACACTGTATTGATGACGAAAATACTAGAAATACTGATCCATTTTGTATGTGTGTCAGTACGGTTGAACGCAAAGATTATGATGATTGGATTTGTTGTGAAGAAGGAACTTCATGCAATGGTCCTCGGCTTAAGCCTGTGGGCAGTGCCCAGTGCTCGATGGCCGATCTTGCTCGACGTAAAAATCAAGCCAAAGACCAATTAGATGCCATGGTTTCTGTGATTGATGAATTCCGTATGTTGGTCAAAAAAGCAGAAACATCCAAGTAAATAGTTATTCGCCGGGGGGCTTATGAAGTTTTTATGGTCTATGCTGATTGTATTGCTGCTATTTGTTTTGGCATGCCAAGATGATCCTGATATTTTTCCTGAAACTAAAATCATCGCTACAAGAAAAAGCCAGTTTAGTGGCGAGTGGTTTGTGCGCAGTGTTATTATTGATAAACAATCGCATAATGCTTTTCAGTTTGTAGGACTCGAATGCCCAGTCGAGCGCGTAAAGTTTCAAATTACTGAGGATAAGCTGTTCGCTTATAGTGGTGAAGATGATAGAAACCAGAAGCTGGTGGCGGCATTTAATATCAAACAACACTTTGACCAAGGCCACCATACTGACCGCCCTTGGTCAGAGCGTGAGTATCTCAAGATAGATTGGTCGCAAAACTTAGTACCTCATGTTGAATGTAATGGCTGGCTTCAGTCAATTACCATGACAAATCTATCTAATAACGATGTGGTTGATCCCGCCGAGCCTTATTTAGTAAGAATAAGCGATGATTATATGGAAACAACCCTTAATGCTATTGTCACTCCTGACCAGGAAACCTGCAATAGTATTGGTGAGACTAACTGTGCAGCGGCTAATTATCGGGTTAAATTTTCATTTCGTAAGCTAAATAATAATAATGATTATCAAAAACGTAATTATCCAGATTATGAATACTTAAAATATGGAAAAAACTCTCATGGATATTGCTTAGAAGGAGATGATGGCTGTAATAACACAAGCGATTTATATCTTTATTCTGATGCTCAGAGAATAAGTAAAATATGCGATCCATTAAAAGATAATCTCAGCTCTTGCGCACCTGTAAAAATCAAGCTTAATAGCCAGTTTGGATTTTTTCGTACCACTTTTGATCGCTATGATCGTAAAAATGGCTTTGTAAGAAGAGACCAGCAACAGCTGATCAATCGTTGGAATTTATGGCAGCACAGTATTGATGCCAATGGTCAAGTTATCCCATTGGCTGAACGTAAACCAAAAAAAATTATTTATTATTTAAACCCAGGATTTCCTGCGGATTTAATACCTGTAGTAAAAAAAGTTGCACAACATTGGAATATTGCTTTTCTTAACCTTGTTAGCCAAATAAAAAACCAACTTACTATTGAGAAAACCAGATCTTTATATGGCGATTTATTTGAGATAAGAGAAAATAGCTGCAACAAGAAAAACGTAGAAAATTATCGGGATAAATATCGGTTAGAAAATGTTTTATTTGATTATGGTATTAGTGTCATTAATGACGATACAGTTGAAAAGACTTGTGCGGTTTTAGCATGGGCAGCTAAATCTCAAGGTTTGGATGATATATTTTCCTGGCAGCAAACAGGGGATTTGCGCTATAGTTTTGTTAATGGTGTTACAAAACCTGAAGGAGCAGGCCTTCTTGGCTACGGCCCATCAGGGGTTGATCCGAAGACCGGAGAAATAATTAGTGCTAATGCTAATATATATCTTGCAGCAATTACTAATTACGCCACTAAAAGTGTACTAATAATGAATAACATTGATAAACTTAGAGCTAAAACGGGGCAGATAAAAGAAGAAAATATTGACAGGTTTAATTTTTTATTTGATAGTCATATTAAGTCTGTTGATAATAATTTTGTAAGAACTTCTAAAACACGGTATGATTTATCAGGAAAAATTATAAGTATTATTGATAATATAAATATGCCTAATTTAGAACAAGCAGTGCTGTCTGCTAATAACAATAAAAAACAAGCCAAAGATAGTTTTTACGGTGAACGAAGTGCTTGTTTTATCAACAGTTATTATCAGCTCCCATATGGTAGATTAAGCAATTATATGAAAAACATGAACATGAAAGAGCGAATTAGTTATGTAAAATCTCAAGTAGTTGAATCAGTTTTATTGCATGAAATAGGCCATACACTTGGTCTAAGACATAATTTTTTAGGCGCCAAAGATGCACTTAATTATCCTCCTGATTTTTGGGGTGTAGATACGGCTGATTTCCGTATGCGTCATGGTCTAGAAAAGGATGAGCTGAGATCATCGTCGATTATGGATTATCACAAGAGATTTAACAGCGATTTTTCAGGGCTTGGTTTATATGATTATGCCGCATTATTATCAGGTTATGGCGAGAAAATAGAGGTATTTGATGAATCATCTGAAAAATTTATTCCTAAAACTATGATTAATAATATTGATCTCATGACCTATCAAGATCTACCTTATTTATTTGGTGGCGATAACGCTGATTTAAAAATTAGTCGTCATGCCATGCAAGTACGCGATGCTTATCGTCTCGGTGATAGTTCTGCTCACATGGATATTAAGAGTTTAGCTTTAGCAGCTAAACCAGAAAATTTTTATAAACGTCGTGTTATTGATTATGGTGACTTTAAAAGACAGCTTTTTAGAAATGCGCTAGTATCTAATCCTATTGCTTTTGTGCAAGTACCATATCGTTTTTGTACTGATGGTGAGGCAGGTGGTGACGATATTTTTTGCCAGCCTTTTATATATGGTTCATCAGCGAGCGAGATTATTGGCAGTGCTATCGAAGATTATGAAATGGCCCATGCTTTGAGTAGTTTGGGCATCTCGATTATGCCGAGCAATGTATCGTCATATTTATCTTTTTTGTATAACCGGGTTTATGCACCGATCTTAAGATCTTATCAGCACATGTATGAGCATGCCCATGGTGAACAAAAAATCTATCCTGCTATTTATGACCTGGGTGTAAGCACCAAACGCGGACTTGATTTGATTGGTCGGGTACTGCAAACAGTTGAGCCAGGTGTCTATTGCCGCGATGAAGCAGGTGATTATGTACCCAAAGCTGAAAGCAAAAGCTGTGAGCATGAAGTAATTATTAGTAACGAAATAGCTAAGAATTTTTACAGTACCTTTGCAGAGGGTTTATACGCTAATAACAAGAAAGTAGGTTTTATGTATGATAAAATCATGGCTTTGCTTGCTCTCGTTGAGAGTAATCAGGTTGGATTTTATCAGGTATTTAAGCCGCAGATGATTAGTTTATTTAGCAATATTTATACTGATCAATGGCAAAAACTTTCGCCTCGGCTGGTTATTAAAGACAAACAGGCCTCGATTATTTATCAAGATTTTTTTGCTGGCGAAGCAATAAAACCCAATAGTGGAAGCAGAATTAAAGTAAGCAGCTCTGATACCTTAAAAAATTATGCCATTTTATTCTCTATGGCTGGACTATCGCATGCTTACGATCATCGACTTGATTTTGCTGCTCGTGCGCGTATCAGCCGATTTAGTTCAACCAATACAGGTATTGATGAAAGCGTGGAAAAAGTAGTGTTCAAAGATCCAAACACAGCCATAAGTTATCGAGCTTATGCCCCAGATGGACCAGATATGGCGGTGGGTTATCAACTTCTCAAAGATGCGCAGATCTTTGTCAATGGTCCTTGGCAGGAGGCTAAAGCCCGCATACTTGAAGATGAATCTTGGTTCGCAGAGAAAAACCGCGAGCTCAAAGCTAAAGTCAAAGTTATCGAAATGGTAAGAGGCCTTAGCGATAATTTGCTAAACTAGTTTTAATATTGCTCAATCGTTAACCAATCAGGTGGTGACATACCGTTAGGCTCATAACTGATGCCAAGCTTATTTAGAGGCATCAGCCACCATTTTTTGGGTGCTATGACAATTTTATTGGGGTTTTCATTAAGATATGCTGCCCACCAGCTAAAAGTCGAGTTGGCGATGATTTGATGGGTCATCAAGCTCATAAGCCATAGATCTTGGTAATCTGTTTGCTGGTGGGCTTTAAAATCGATGAAAAAAAATCTATTGGCTGTAGCCAGTTGTGGGAAGGCTTGAGTAAAGGCATTTTTGGCAAATATTGGATTATCAGAGAAAATTACATAGGTATCGATCTTGGTTGTTGATTCCATGAGCTCTACAGCTTTTGTGTAGTATGCCATGGACATAGGTGGGAAGAGTATACTTTGTAGTCCTGTAGCTCGATCGCCCCGTCTGATATGAATGCCACAGGTATTTAAGTTAGTTATATTCAGACCGAAACTTTTAAATTTTTCTATGAACTGGTGCTTTTGTTCTAAACTTGGACCAAGTTTTTGTCTGATATAGTCTTTGTTATGGTCGAAAATTTTATACGAAAAAAAGTTAAAAGCACCCCAGTCTTTTTGGCGTTGACCTGACTTAAAAATCATCGAGCTCATAGACATGGTCATCATTTTAGTAGGCAGAGGCAGATGTTTATAATCCTCACGCTTGATCTTAATATCTTCAGCAAAAATATGGTGATTCTCAAAGCAGCCAAGGCGGGCCCGATCACGATTTGTGCCAAGCCGTTGTTTACTAAATATAGCGTTGTCTGCTTCTGAAAGATACCCTGAGAATAGTTTGTTAGGGTCTATGCCATAGGTAGTCATCTGTTCCCAGCGATCTTTTTTAGTCAGCATAGGAAATATTGCTGTGCAATTATTATCTTTGGCAATACTTAAAGCAGTTGCTACTTCAAAGAGTTGGTTGCCTAATCTCCCACCCTCAAATTGGATAGTAATGCAGAATTCTTCTCTTGAAACATGCTCGCACTCGGCTTTTTCAGCTAGGCTTTGTTGCTTTTTTAGTCTGGTTGATTTGTGGCATGAATTTAAGAGTATAATCAGAAAAAATAAACTAACTAAACTTTTAGTCACGTATTTGAACCTTATGTTTCAGTTCTTTGAGTAATTTTTCACCATGACCCGGGCCTAGGATTTTCATGAGTTTTTCCTCATAATTAAAACTTTCAAAGCTTGGTATATGCGGCACATGGTGGCAGGTACGACAGGTATTTTCGCTAACTGTGCGTTGAATCATCGCTTTATCACCGCCGACAGCATGTAAACTGCCAGGTCCATGGCATGATTCGCACTGTACATCGATTCTAAAATCTACTTCGGAGGCTTTGCAGTAACCGCCAACTTCCATAAAACCAATGCTATGGCAAGCTATACAAGAGCGGTCTTTATCTTTTTTTACTTCTTTGAGCGTAAGCCAAGCTTTGCTGTGACCCACTTTACGTTTAATCGCTTGGCCAGATTCATCGACTGCATCTACCAAAAACTGGGCCTGTTGCCAGGTTTCATAAGCTGCTTGATGGCAATTTTTACAATTCTGTGCTCCCACAAAAGTTTTGGCGCCATTTTGAGCTTTGGGACAGCTAATATTTTGCTCGCAAGTACCCACTAGGGCTGGAATACTCGCTTCGTATTTATTTAACTTATTTTTTACTTCATGATCAGAGTCAATATTTTTATTGAGTGCAATAGCGTGAAATTGGATACTGGGCTGTTTATATGGTTGTAAAATCAGTTTCTCAAGTACTGCCAATTCTTTGTTACTTTGCTGAAGACGCTGAGCTAAAAAATCAATCTGATTAGCTTTAGCGTGTTCAAGTTGCGTCTTAAGACCATTTATACGGGTTTTAAGCAGGAGTGCCCGACCATTCCTTTCAAAAGCCCGTGTATCAAGCTTAAGACTTTCTGAGCCGCGCTTAGAGATATTTTCCAGTGCAAGAAGTGTAAAATACTGACCTTGACGTCCACCTGCTAAAAACCAAGGTCCTTGTTCACCAAGCTTAATGGGTGTCGTAGGAGCAGGAGAACTCACTTGGCCCTGAATAATTAAATCGAGATGGCTAAAGTTAGTGAAAAGCTCTTTTACACGTTCTTGAGGTATTTGGCTCAGGGCAATAATGGCTTTAATCTTCTGATTTTCACGTAGTTTGCTAATAATAGGCATAAGATTATTGGGTTCAGTAAGTGAAATAAGAGCGATAAAATAATCTTGATTCGATAGCAGCAACGGCTCATGCAATGCTAGATTGGTGAGCTGATATTTTTTATACCAACCGTCTCGATACTCATCGCCACGAGCACTATCAAGACTGCCTGATATGGTTGTTCTTAGACCAAGTTTATGAAGGGTAGACAGGAGTAAGTCAATGCGAGCATCATCTTGGCATAAATCAGCCGGATGGCGAGTTGGTGATTCAAACAGTAGGTTCCCTGAGTCGATGAGACTAATATTTTTTTTGCTGACAATACTAATATCGCCAAATACCTGAGTAAAACGCGCGATCCCCCCTAAAGGATCAGAGGTACAGCCGCAAGGCTCAACATAACCCTCAAGGCTTGTCGTAAAGCCAAGCAAAAAAGCATCTTGTGTCAAAGACGCAAAAGGCCTGGCGTACTCAAGTTTGCTTGGGTCTCGCTTTTTTTTGCAACCAGATATAAGTACTAGCAAACAAAAAATTATTAATTTTATGCTAGTCTTCGCCATCTAGTTCCGGTTCTCCAAAGTCATGACCTAACAAATCTGGAGCCATCGGCAGATCAAGTTTCGCATCGATAGATTTTAGATAAGCCTGATAGCCGCAATAAATGCAGGTATAATAATCCTCTCCGCCATAAGCTCTAGCTACAACAATGCCTGCGCTTCTGCACTTAGGACACTGCCCTCGGTTACCCGATTTTACTTGAGGGCCACCACCAATAGCCGTATGATTTTTAGTGCTGCTTTTACTGTCTCTAAAATAAGCATTCTCGTGATGATTATTTTTTTCTTTAATACTTGAACGATGAGGTTGATTTATAGGTCCTTCAATAAATGTTTGGGGTGCTGTTTTTGCTCGATTTAGATTAATTTTTAACTGCATACGAAAAGGCGAGATGATCTTTAAGATATATTCTCGGTCTAGTGTACTTTTAAGCCTCCAGGCACTAAGGATTTTATCCGCTAAAGTATCCCGAGCGGTAAGATCTTTAGCGCTATTTTGCTCAGATTTAGCTTGAACACGATATGAGTTTAACAATCGTTTCAGAAATTGCTTACCTTCTTCAGTATAGGGCTGAGAAATAATCGCTGTAAGTGCTTGCAATAATCGTTCGCGTGCCGTAGCCACTGTTCGTGCTCCTTTTTTTGCGGTATTGTTTGTTCCATGCCTAGAAAATACTAAGCGCTTATTATGATGCTCGCAAGAACTCAATGCTTTTTTAAAGACTCATAATCGAAAAAAGCGGCCTCTTCACTTGTTTATTATTGATAGTCAAGGCAGGGTAAAATTTATGTATTGGAAGCATAAAATTTATATCCATTTTTTTGGTTTAATGCTTATGTCTGCCAATCTTTATTCATGGTCATTCGTTGATACGCTGCGTGGTCTTTTTTCTTTTGGTTTGCCTGAGAATATTTTCAGGGTTATTAATAAGGAAATAATTGGTTCTTTGCAGGCAAAAAATATTCGTGTTTTTTTGCCTAATAAGATCGAAATGGATCACGTTGAGGCCATCGACGAGTTTGGCGATAGAGTTCTATATGCCAAGCATATTAAGCTAACAATTTCTTTGATCTCTTTGTTAACTAACAATATTGTTATTTCTGATGCCAAAGTTGAAGCCCCTTTTTTTCATTATACCGTCAAAAAAAATATACATAATGTAATCAGATTGTTTAATGATCCACCAAGTCAAGTTTATGGCCCACCAACAAGGTCTAAACTAAGGGTTAGTGTTGCTCGTATTCAGCTTAGTAATGGCAGTTACGAGATGGAACATGATATAGGTCTTAAGATTTTTGCTGAGGGCATAGAAGGTGCAGGTAGTTTTTGGGCGGAACAAGGGCCATTTGGTATTGATATTGATCGAGCAAGTGTTAGCCGCGGTGCGATTATGGTGGCTGGTATGGATTTGCCGATTAGCAATCTCCTTGCTCAAAAATTGCTAATTTCCGACCAAAAAATCTCGGCTCAGAGTCTCATTACTTGGTATGAAAAGGCTCGTTTATCTGCTCATGGCACACTTTTTATTGATGAAAATCGCTATGATATTAAGGCTAAGATTGACGCTCCTCGAAATACTTATCCACAAGGTTTAATGAAATTACCATTTATAGTGCCATCTTTTATAGCCAATGTTGCTATGGCTGGTACTCTAGAAAATCCTGAGTTTGAAGTAGATGCCAATCTTGGAGCTACTGATTTTCTTGGGCTTTCACTTATACAAGGGAAGATTCTAGCGCATATAAGTTCTCATCAGGTTTCGTTTAGTTCGTCAAAATTGAGTGTTGGCGATGGTGGGACTATTATGGCAGATGGCCTGATTGATATTGATAATCAGCGTTTTTCGGTTCGTTCGAGCGAAAAAAATATTAGAGTCGAGGAATTTTTAAAATTTGTTAACTTAGATATAGCCGGAAATGGACTTATTAATGCCGATACCAGTCTTGAGGGCCGGCTTAGTCTACAGAACTCTCCTATAACTATAACTACCAAAGGGTATCTAGGAGAACTAAGGATAGAGCAAATATCATGTGCTCCTCGTACCTATTTTTCTTCGATTATGGTTCTTGATTTAGAAAAAACTATTAATTTTAAGTATTTTAATTTTAGTGATAATATAGGTTTATCTGTTAAAGGCCATGGGGTTGTGGATCTTAAGACAAAAGAACATGATTTTTTATATGATGCGAGTGTGGCTAAGATTAATTTTTATGTTCCTAGCTTTTTAGAGAAAATAAATATTAGTCATATTAAATCAACTGGTCGTATAGCTTGGAAATATTCTCGATGGCATTTTTTAGCGGAAACACGAGCTCAGTATATTAGCTATGAAAAATCAAAAATAGGACCCATTCGAGCGTTGGTTAAGCTAGTCGATCAGGACCTGACTTTTAATAATATTTCAGCTGATTTTTACCGTGGCCATCTTGGTGGTGAATTTAAATTAATGAATTGGCGTCATAATCGAGAGATTAATGGTCAGGTGACGATGTCTTCAGTAGATATTTCCGCTCTGTCGGCTACTTTAGGCAATATTAAACTTCAGGGTTTGGTCAATGCTGTTTTACAGTTCTCTGGACGCATGTCTGCTCCACTAATTAATTTTTCTGTACAAGCCGATAGACTTATTATCGATCGCTTAGCGGTAGATAGGACCAGTTTTAATGGCAGCTATCATGATTACCTAGTTGAGATTCCTGAATGGTTATCTCAAGTTAGTTCAGGTTCGCTTGAGGGTAAAAATCTCAGTTACCACAGCAAAACTAAGGTTATTGGTGGGTCATTTTATTTGTCTGATCTAAGTTTAGCCTCTTCTCTATATGAATACACCAAGGATGCAGACGGTAGCATTAGTGGGCTCATTAGTTTAGGTGGAAGCTTGGTGTCACCGGTCATATTGGCTCCGCTGCAGGCAAAAAATTTAAGCTTGATGGGGCAGAAATTAGGCTCTGGTACTTTTATGGTTGAGCTTAAAAAAGACAAGCTTCTGGCAAGTGATCAGGAAGAGGACATTATTTTATCCCTCTCGGCAGTTTTAAAAGAGTACTCTGGCCGAAGTAATATTAGATTTGCCTTGGCGCTTAATCGACAAACGATTAATGCTATGGTAGATTTCAGCGATCTTAACTTTAATTTTCATGAGATATTATCTAATCACATAGTTGCTGTGCAGGGGCTTTTAAGTGGCAATATATTAGCTCACGGCCCACTAAGTCTACCCGATGTGCAGGTTCATGTGATTGCTCATAGGTATAATTTCTTAGATTCATCTCGGTTGAATGCTAAGGCTATCATCGAGAAAAACTATGGACCTGCTATACTCAATCTAAATATAGCTAAAGCTTATTTGAACCTTGATTTATGTGCTTCATTTGCTGATAAGATTGGTGTCGATGTATGTAATACGCAAAATGGACTGAGCTTAAGTTTGACAGGACCTTTTAGGTTTAATGCTTTTTCATTGGATTTGAGTGGCGCTATTTATCATGATCACTTTGAAAATATAATTCCATATTTTAAGAATGAGCTGGCAACTGTTGGGATGGTTGCTCGTATTGATAGCAAGATTAGTAAAGTACCTGACCATGCATTAACTGCTACCAGTAAAATATATTTAGATCGGTTTTTAGCAAGTCTGCCCAATATTCCCAAGATTCAATTACAGGAGCCAATTACAATTGAAATGTCACAGGACCAGGTATATCTGAGAAAAGATGCAACCTTTCTTTTTAAACAAGGCCAACTTGCCATATGCGGTAAGATAGCTAAAAAAGGTCTTAATTTAAAGCTTGGTGGGTCGATTCCTTTAGTGTTGAGTAAGTTTTTAATGCCTGTAATTCAGCGAGGTGATGGGCTCGCTCAAGGTCAATTGCTCATAACCGGTTCCTTTGAATCACCTCTCTTAGAGGGGTATGTGGAGCCAGAGCCTGGATCTAGCATCAGCTTCAAAAAATGGTTTGAGCCAATGGAGATAAGAGATGGTAGGATTACTTTTATCAGAAGTTCACCCTACTCATTTACCAGTAGATTTGATGATATCCTTCTAGGTCTTGGCGATGGTCGTTTATCAATCAAGGGTAGTTTTTTGCAGGGCTACCAGAGTAAAATGAGCAAAGAACAATCTATTTTTGATGTTCAGGTAGAAGGTAGCAATATTATTCTTCGTGATCATAACGACTTTATGGAGACAGATTTTAAGCTCGATACGGTAAAAAAGGATCAAGGGCCATCAGTCTTATCTGGTAGGTTTACCATAACTGATGGCTCAGCGTATCGACAGTTTGATCTACGCAACTTCGTAGCTCAGCTTGCTGGCGAGAGCTTGGGTTTTAAGTATCAAGCCCTCGATGGGTTAAATATGAATATTGACCTTGAGTTTTTAGTTCGACAATTCAAGGCATCAATGCGGATGATTAATGTTGATGTTGATACGATTTTAAGTGGACAGCTTTATGCTGCAGGTCCAATTAATAAACCTAAGTTTAAAGGTAGCTTGGTAGTTAGTGAGGGTACTATTAAGTTTCCTAGTACTACTTTTGATTTAGAAGAGAGCCGGATCGATTTAGATGAGCTGTCAGATCGAATTTTTGATCCGAAGATAATCATCCTTTCGAGTCAAGAATTGGAAAAAGCTGTCTATCCACAGCTTTCGCAAGATACAACGGTAGAATTATCATTTAAGGGATCACTTGATAGAATGAGTTTGGAGCTGAAACCGATCAGTGGCGATTTGCGCCTTAGTCCAACTAGAATATTTCTTCTCTTATTAGTGCCACGTGGTTTTGGTGATGATTCTCGTGTGGATCAGATAGAATCTTTACGTAAAGGAGCCCAGAATGCTGCGGTGGCTTTTTCTGGAGAGGTGTTTTTGCGGCCATTGACCAATGAACTCCAAGAACTTCTAGAAAGCCAAACTAAGACTAGAGTTCAGTTTGGTTCAGCCTTAGAGCCTGGGCGGGTAACTTTGAGACTTAACTGGAAGATTGGCCCAAGGATTGAACTAATAGGGTCTTATATGTTTATTAGTGAGGATGCTCGTACGCTTGAATCTGATACGTCGTCATTTTTCTATGAGAGTTATCCTTTGGGTGATTTAAAGATCAAGCTTTTGCTTTTGGATCATAAGCCTCTAGGTCCCTTATTTTTAGAAAGTGTATTTGGAGCCAATCAATATAGCAAGGGCAACCTTGAGCCGCGCGGAAAAATTCGCTTGACCTATCGAGTACTATCACGATGATAAAGATCTTACTGCTTATGCTCGGCTCAATTGCAGCATGGAGCCAAAGTATAGAGCGTGTGAAACTGGAATGGGATCAAAGCCAGGATCAGGTCTTGGTGGAATCTTTGAAGCAGTATTTAAGTAGATTTATTGGAGCAGATGCCAATGAAAATAATATTTTGGCCGCGGAAAATTTTCTTCTTAGTCTTAGGTTTGTTTCTTCATCTTATTGTCGAATTGAAGGTCCAGATTTATATAAAATTTTGGTTTGTAAGATTAGTCCAAAATACTTGATCAGTGCAGTAAACATTGATAACTTAGCTGCTTCATTGCTCGAAAGTGAGCTTAAAAGAAAATTACCTTTGCAGATAGGTTTATTAGTAGATATAGATGAAAAAACCTTGGCTGATTTAATGGAGGCATCAAAAATAAGAACGGAGACATTTCTTAAGAAAAATGGCTTTTATGGTGCTAAAGTATCTGTTTTATCAACTAAAAATCACTTAGATGCTTCTATTCAAATTTATATAACTATTGAAGGTGGAGCTTTTATGTTAGTTAGTCATGTAGATATTGAAGGAGATAGTCCTGTTAGCTCTCATACCATTCGCATGTTTTATCAGCGCATGTGTTTTTCTTTTAACCGTATTTTTGATTCAATTTCTAGTGGGAGTCTTAGCTGCTATTCGCGGGAACTGGAGGGAGAGGCCACAGCTAGGGTGCAAGAGCGTTTAGCTAAGATGGGCTACCTTCAGGCACGTATTCGTGTTGTGCATGAATGGATTAAGCCCAATCAAGAAAAAATTCCTAAAAAATGTCGTAACCTAAATCCACATGATTTATCACCTCGTTGTGTTAATTTAAAAGTTATTATTGATAAGGGACCTAAAGTCAGTTGGTCTATCAATATAATAGATGGCACGATGGTTAGCCGTGGTGCTTTATCTCAGTTTTTTGGGTCAATTTTCTTGGTTGACCAATTCTCGCGAGCTACCGAGTCTTATCAATCAGAGACAAGCCAAGATCAGCAAATTATTAAACAAGAATTAGAAAAAAGAATTAGTTTTATTGAATCCAATAATATTGACGAGCAAGAAGTAAGATATTCAGCACAGAAAATGCGAGATTATCTTATAAAAAAAGGTTATACGAATGCTGAAGTATTGTATTCTTATAAATTTGAAGACCCTCGCAACATTAAGGTTGATTTTAGTATATATAGTGGGCAAACATACTATATTCAATCTGTGCGAATTGAGCCACCTCATTTAGCAGGTTTTTTTAGTGTAAATGAGCTTGAAGAATTAGTTAAAACTAGGTCTATATTTGAGCAAGGTCAATTAAGTTATGATGACATACTATCAGCAGGTGAGGTGATTAAGCATCGCTTAAGTGGACAGGGTTTTCATGATGTAGGTGTAAAGTTTGAAATACTTTCTTTGGCTAGTGGTGGTATTTCAGTGGTCTTTTATTTAACAAGTTCTTTAAGAGAACTTGTTGATGAATTAGTAATTATTAATGGTGATAAAAATATTAACAGTGAATTGTTAGCAATTTTAAAAAATTGTACAAAATATAACCAAATATTACAATCTTGCATTGGTAGTCCACTTGATCGTGATAGTGTTGCTAACGATGCTCAAAAAATCACAGATTTTTATAGGAATAGGGACTATTTATATGCTAGAGTTAAAAGTGAAATTCAGAAAAGTAAATCTGGCTATAATTTGATTTTTTATTTATATGATGAAAGATTTGATTATAGTGATTATAAGTTAGTTAAACAAAAAATAAAAAACATTATTATTTCTGGCAATAAGAAAACTAGTGAAAAAGTAATTAGGCGTCTATTCCCCGGCTCAGGTGAGGTGACGAATCTTGATCATATTTCTCTGAGAAAGGGTATTGCTAATCTACGAGAATCATCTCAATTCTCGCAGATCGACCCAAAAATAATTGCTGGTCAAGAAAATAGCGATGATGCATATTTGGCATTGCACCTGACCGAGCGTTCTACTTTTAGTTTGGATACATCATTATCATTTAGTACTGATCAATTGCTTATACTTGAAGCTGAAGCAGAAGAGACTAATTTATTTAGATCGATGTTACGTCTTAATACAGGTTTAGGATTGGGTTTATTTTGGGGTAGGCAGAGCTTTTTTAATAATAAGTTTATTTGGCCTTTCATGCTTGGTAAACCACTTCGTTTTACTCTTCATGCGCCGATTATTGCTTATGACGATAAAAGCAATCGTAAAGAACCTTCCAGGAGGCTTCAAAGTAAAATAATGACCACTTTTGAGTGGAGATTAAGCACTGCTATTAGTCCTTATTTTCGCTACTTGTTAGTGCATACTTTAGAACAAAAATTTGCTAATAATGTTGCACCAAAATTGAGTATGCAAGATAAGTTTAGTAGCCTAGATGGTTTGATACCAACTTTGAGAGCACAAGGTACAATTCGTGGAGTACTTAAACCTGGTATAGTGTGGGTGAGTCTTGACAATCCTCGCGATCCGCATCGAGGAATTGATACCAATAACTGGTTAGAACTGAGCGGAGGCCCTTTAATTGGAGAACCAGCTTTTATAAATATAGGTACTCAAGATAAGTTTTATTTACCTATTGGTTCATGTACCGTTGCTATTCATACAAGCTTTATGCGAGCTTTTATCAGCCCTAACGAAAAAAACTGGACAGAGCTTAAAAATGGCTCTTCGATGGATGATTTAGGTGGTGACCGCACGCTTAGAGGTTATGAAGATGGTTTTATTAGCAATGCGAATCTTCTTAAGAACTTTGATACATTTGCTGGCTATTTTTCTAACATAGCAAATATTGAATTTAGATTTCCTCTTAGTAAAACAGATGGCTTAGGAAATTTATCTGGTGCTCTATTTGTCGACCAAGGCTCAGTAATAGAGTGCTCTAGCTTATTTGGCTGCTTTGACAATAATTTGCATAAGCTTGTAAATACAGAGGCCTTAGGTTTATCGGTAGGTACAGGTTTACGTTATAATTTACCGGTAGGGCCAATTAGTCTTGATTATGCTATCTCACCAATACATAAACAATGGCGTATTCACTTACAGTTTGGCTATGCGTTCTAGCGTACGAATGGGAATAAACCTAGAATAATTAATACCAAGGCCGATATCATTAAAGATATTGGTGGTGTTTTAGTGAGAGGGCTTATTTCTTTGGTGACTGAGTGCTTGGAAAAAAGAAATACGAACATACGCATAGTACATGCTGCGCCTAAAGCAATCGATATAAAAATAGCGCTACTAAAAAAAAAGTTATCTCTCATTGGCGCAATTAGTGAGAGCTTAATGAAGTATCCTAAAGTCCCCGGTAAACCTGTTACAGAGGCAAGAGCAATCAATAAGTATAGCGAAGGTATTTTGTTAGTACGGCCAAAACCCGCAATATCTTCCCAGGTTTGCCAATGGTGGTTGACATTATCCATGTAGGCGAGGGAGCCAAATATTACAAATAATGAAAGACTTAAAAAAGCAAAAATAGCAATAATAAAAACTACCCTTGGTAGTAGCTCAGATGCACCAAATATCAGTGAAAGGCAAAAAACTGGGCATGTTGTACTTGCTATATAAGCGATAGTCCTTCTGATTTTACTTTGATCGAGTGCACGTATCCAGGCGATAATAAGCCCGATGGACAATATAAACCCGATAATGTTAATTTCTTTACTAAAGATTAAATCCGATCGATTTAGCACAGCTTTGGCATCTAGAAGATGGCTTGCGCCTTGTATAGCAGCATTGCTCATCAATAAAAAAGCCGTGCTCATTTGAGTACCATCTGCGCAATCAATATGGGCAAAAGAAAAGGGTGCTATGCCCATAAGGTTGAGACTGGCTAAAATAAAAAAAGTTATTCCCAATAAAGCCATATTATCAGCAGGCATTTTACTGATTCTAATATTTGCCAGGTCGCTTATATGGGATGAATAGGTTATAAAATAAAGCGCAAGTAAGAGCAGCAGAAAAACCGTAGTAGCGCTGAAGCTAAGCTTGAGGCCAATTTCAGCTTTTTTCCCGCCGCTGGTAGTTTTTACCGCTAAGGTTGCCATTAAAATCAACCACCCAGTACTATTAATCACTTTAAGAATTAAGTAGTCGCTCCATATGTTAGTAATAGAAATTGTTAAGGCTGATAAAATGATAAAAAAAACGTAATTATCTTGCTTGTTATTTAGTGTTTTATTGCCGATTTTAATTGCTATAATAGTGTTAATCATTAAAAAACATGTTGCAATATAATCTATTAGTAAACCTGGGTTTTTGTCAAAATATTTTTGAGTTATTAGATTTGTTATTATAAGAAATAAAGAAACAATTATCACTCCTAATAAAACTAATCTTATGTGAGCTTTTTCATTCAAGGATGATCTAATGCTACGGTGACTAATAGCTTCAAGCATAAGTACAACCATTGATGCTAGCATAAGAATGCTAATGATAACTTCTATTAAAGAATTCATAGTATTTTTCCTTTTATGCGCATATAGGTAGTGATAAGAGGAATGGTTATTGCAATAAAAATAATAAAAAATGGTGCGTAAACAAAAGAAATTTTAATCGGTTTTTTGTGTTCAAAAATTGCTGTTTTTAGTTCATTTTTATCATTGTAATCTATTCTAAAGATTAAAAGCATAGCATAAGCTAGTAAAATAAGAGCACAAAGCCATAGCAGTAATAGTACACTCCATAAGTTATTTAATGGTTCAGGCATAATAATAATTTTTTGATAAAATAGGTAAAAAGTAGGCCATAATACAGTACCAATACCTAAGCCGGGAATACCAACTAAAAGGCATATTGATAAAAACCAGGTTGCACGAATACGTGACTTATAATTTCCTTGCGCGCGATATTGATTAACTAGCAGCGCTGATCTAGCCGTATGCATAAAAATAGCTATATTAACGAGCACCAACTGAGAAGATACCCACCATGATTGCTTACTATCAAGCAAAAAAATAACACTTCCGGTTAATGTGGAATAAAAAGTCAAAAAATAATAATAAATAGTATTTATTTTGCGTTCATTGATAGCTTCTAGCGCTATATAAATAGCGCTGAAAGCGCTAATAATTCCAACGACCAAAGCAATGGTACTCTGGTCTAAAGTCAGCTCGTACTTGCTTAATAATAGAATTAAAAATCCAGACAAGTGCAAGAAACTAAGGATAAAAGGTCCTTCGGCTTCATCTAAATTAAGGAAAAGGTTTTTCATGAATGGCGCACATAACGGCAAGCTAATACGAGAGAGTCCAGGTAAGAGTATTGCTAATTGAGTAAAATCATCGGCTCCGTATTGCAGTAAAACTAATGCTAGAGCATCGCAGGTAAACAAAAAAATTCCGGTGTGAAAAATGGTGGTGCCTCGGCGATTTTTTTCGCTGTAACCAATCAAGAAATATATAATAAAATTTGAAATCGATATAATTGGTAAAGCCACTTTAATGTCTTTTTGACCGAAAGATGCAAAAAGTATAAAAGTTAATACAAATGGAGCAACTTGATGTATATTGCTTTTAGTGTCATTTAATTCATATAAAATCATGTTGGCCATTAATACGATAGAAAGTGCGCCAAATAGAAATAAATTATGTTCTGAGATAAAAACATTGAAATTAATACTAATCTGTGAGATAGTAAATGAAAAATTATGAGGAGATGTAAGTTTATGATTGAAAAAAATATACACTATTCTAAGAAAAAACAAAAAACCTATTATTGAAAAAAAACGAGAAACAGCTAGTTTTGAACCAGTGTCATTTGTTGGTATAAAAGTGATAAAAACAGCAGATACTAATGGCGTAAAAATCATGAAACTAACTATGTTTTCATCAATTATAATCATTAAAGCCCCCAGATGGAATAATAAGAAGCAGCCATAAGTACCATGAAAAGTAGCGATCTTTGAATACTTCCAGTATGAAAAAATCTTAAAGGTATTTGGATTGCTGATACCAGCAGTTGTGGCAGACGATATAGTAAAAAACTAGCGTAAAATGGATGAATAAAATTTGCAGATATTAGTGATAAAAATAAGACTATTTTTCTTGAAATTAAATTGGCTGATAATACGATATCAATCGATTCTAGTTTTTTTCTTGGCAGAGGTTTTATGCTGATATTTCTTGCTGTTAAAAGCTGAATTGGTAGTAAAAAAATTGTTGCTAAAGTTAAGATGTAAAAATATTTTGTTTCTATTGCTGGCATGAGAAAAAGAGAAACAGTTGTTATTAATAAAATAAAAGAAGATTCTTTGTCGTGTTTTTTATGGTTTATTATTAAGTTTGTAAGTGCCACTAATAGCAATGTGCCAGAAATGGCTTGGTATAACATAGTTATGTGCGCATAGTTGAAAATAATTATCCGCATTTTTATTAGTAAAATAAGAGACCCAAATGCTGTGTAAAATTTATACTGAGTATCGCTTATGTGGAAAACAGAAGATGATGTAATGCTGTCATTTCGTGTCTGTTTAATGCTGATAATTCTAACGACAGCAGAAATGAATAGTAGCGCTCCAATACTGTGATTTGTTTCAAAGTAATTAGAAGTTATTTTTTTTATTGAAATATTTCCTGTGTTATAAACTAGTATTAATAGTCCAGTAATATTTAGGAAATCACTGATCCTTTGCCAGATAAAATCTCTAGTCAGATCTTTTATTGGTATATTATCACCACAGATTAATATGCGCTCAAATGTTATTATTATGCTGCCAATACTGAAAATTATCGAGATAATAAATAAATTAGAAAAAATTTGCATTAAAACAAGTAATAGCGTTGTTGATATTGTTACAAGAAAATTTTCTAAAAATATTGATTTTTCTGCGATAAATAAAAATGATTGCAGTGAAATAACTAAGCAAGTGATTGTAACTATGTCTAATGATTCAATGTAAAGTTCTAAATCAATAAAAAATAAAGATTTAAATAAGTTCGTATCTGTCGTGGTTATAATACTAGACTGCATAGCATTTATTTTTATGAGTATAGTAGCAGCGATCGTAGCAGGTAGAAGTAACAGAGCACAAAACCAGCGGTAAAGATTTTGATTTCTAAAATCATTTTTAAACGACGTAAATATCATTAATATCGCTAAAAACAAAACTAAAATTTTAACTAAATTAAGAGACATTATTAGCCTCTCATTTCAGTTAATTCGTTAATTTCAAGCGTTGATCTTCTTCTGATTAATAAAGCGGCAATTGAGTATATAAAAATTGATAAAATAAAAATAAATAAAATTAAAAAATAAAGAGCTGATTCATTGCTATCAGAAGGATCAGCGTGGATGCTTGCTAAAGCGGCAACGCCAATGCCAACCTGTAGTAATGAGGACATAATATTAAGAAGATTTTGGCGAAGAAAAATTCCTACAAGTCCACATGTTGTTAAAAATAAAAATATATTTTGGGCTGCCATATACCCTCCTTAAGTGTTAATCGGTGTTTTTGATTCTAAGAATCAAAAAAGATGAAATTAAGATAGAAAAAAAAGTGAAAAAAGCAAAAATTAATGCGCTTAAATCTTGACCAAAAAATGAGTAATCAGTGATTATTTGTCTGGTGTTAACAGGTTTAAATCTAAGAGATTTTACTGTAAAAAATAATAAAATAAAACATCCGATAATAATATTTAATTTAGATGCAGATCTTCTAGGTGTTTGAATGGATTTTTCTATGTAAATATTAGCAGTCATGGTTATCAAACAAAAAAGCATCAGCAATAATATAACACTTGCGTTAATAATACTTATTTTTTTGCTGACAAATAAGTAAAAACCAATCATGCTCGCTTGAATGAGTAAAATAAATGAGTTGTGTGATGCTTTATTATGCAAAAAAATTAGCAAAGCGCTTAAGGCTATGCAGAACAAAAGTATAGAATCAATTGAAAAGAAACTATCCACCGCGAGCACCCACTCTAGTTAGGCCATAAATCTATATTAGGCTATGACATCTCGATTAAGGTCTTTTACACCTAAGATTTTATTTGCTAATGCTGAATGGACAAAATTGTTAGTGAGGATTTCATGGCTTTTTCTACCCTGGAATTGCAAAAAATTGCCCGTCTAGCTCGTTTATCTTTAAGTGATGATGAATTTATTCGCTTAGGTGAGGATCTGGGAAGAATTGTCGATTTTGTTGACCAGCTAGCAGAGGTTGATGTGAATGGTATTGAACCAATGTCTCATGCGGGTGACCGGAGTTTATTGTTTCGCGATGATAGAGCTCGTCCAGGATTAGGTTGTCGCGCAATAGAATCGTCAGCTGGTTATGAAGATGGTTTGATTCGTGTGCCTAAAATAGTTGAGTAAATATATATGCTGAAAAAAAATCTATGTGACACAAGCCGCGAGCTTAGTGATGGCAGAATTAGCAGCCAAGAGTTGACTAAGAAATGTTTAGAAAATATTGCCCGGCATGATAATGAGCTTGGTGCTATGCTGTGGCTCAATGAAAAAAACTCACTTAATCAGGCATGTGCCTCTGATAAACGGCGAAAAAATGGCCAAAGTTTAGGCCCTCTTGATGGCGTACCTATTGCTATTAAGGACATGATTCTCTCGACTGATTTTCCCAGTACCGCTGCGAGCAAAATTTTAGAAGGATATGTGTCGCCCTATGATGCAAGCGTGGTTAGCAGGCTTCGGGCCGCAGGGGCTGTGATTATTGGTAAAACTAACCAAGATGAATTTGCTATGGGTTCTTCCAATGAGAGCTCAGCTTATAAGCTATGTCGCAATCCTTGGAATTTACAGCATACGCCAGGTGGTTCATCAGGTGGAAGCGCAGCCGCTCTCAGTGCCGGTATGTGTTTTGGTAGTTTAGGGACTGACACAGGTGGGTCGATTAGGCAGCCGGCGGCTTATACTGGTTTAGTTGGCATGAAGCCTAGTTATGGACGTGTTTCACGCTTTGGTATTATCGCTTTTGCTAGTTCTTTGGATCAGGTAGGTCCTTTTGCCCGCTCAGTGCGTGATTGTGCCTTATTACTCAAGCTTATTGCGGGTTTTGATGATAAAGATTCGACTTCAGTTAATATACCGGTGCCTGATTATGTCGGTTGTCTTAACTTAGATGTAATGGGCAAAAAAATTGGTGTGCCACGCGAGTATTTTGGGGATGGTATTAGCCCTGCGGTTAAGCTGTCGATTGAGCATACTATCGCCAAACTCAAAGATGGTGGTGCTGAAATTGTACCAATTTTGCTCCCTCATACCAAATATGCGGTTGCTACCTATTATATTATCGCTACTGCCGAAGCATCGTCCAACTTATCTCGTTATGATGGTGTTCGCTACGGTCCGCGTCGCGGTGATGCTAAAGACTTGTTATCGCTTTATGAGAGCACTCGGGGAGAGCTTTTTGGCACGGAAGTCAAACGACGTATTATGCTCGGTACCTATGTTCTTAGTGCTGGTTACTATGACGCATATTATTTGAAAGCCCAAAAAGTCAGACGTTTATTTGCCGATGATTTTGCCCAAGCTTTTAAACACGTAGATGTAATTATTTCTCCAACAACACCAAGTACAGCTTTTAGGATCGGTGAAAAGATCGATGATCCATTGGCTATGTATCTCAATGATATCTATACTATCAGCGCTAATTTAGCTGGTATTTGTGCGATTTCAGTGCCATCTGGTTTAGATGATCAAGGACTTCCTATTGGTGTTCAATTGATGGGTAAAGCTTTTGATGAGCAGACGCTATTTAATGTGGCAGCAGCAATTGAGCGCGATAGCCACTTTGATAGCAGCCGAGCGATTATGAGTTAGGAGTTGATATGAATGAACACGATTGTCTATTTTGCAAGGTTATCAGGCGAGAGATAGGTGCAAAAATTATTGCTGAAAATGATCGATTGATAGCATTTTTAGATATTAATCCAGTTGCTCCAGTGCATGCCTTAATAGTACCTAAGTTTCATATGGCTAATATCAATGATATCAACCAGGAAAATTCTTACTACTTAGGAGAGATTATGCTTATGGCTCGTGAGATAGCTCAGTCTTATAATATTAATAATACCGGTTATCGCTTAGTTGTTAATAATGAGTTGTCTGCTCAGCAGAGTGTTTTTCATCTTCATGTTCATATCTTAGGTGGACGTGATTTTTCTTGGCCCCCGGGCTAGCTGCTTTGTGCTAGAGTGAGAGCATAACAAGGGGCTTCGCGCATATGGATAAAAATAAAGAACTGATCCGTGATTACGAGTTAGACATCATCGTTAAAGCCTGGAGAGATGAGGCTTTTCGCCTGCAACTTATCAAGGATCCTAAGAAAGCTATTGAACAAGAGTTTGATATCAAAGTCCCACACGATATGCATATTGCTGTTCATGAAGAGCATGATCATTCATTGCATTTGATTGTTCCTTCAGTCCCTTCTAATTTTGAGGCGGGGGATATGTCTGATGATGATTTGAAGCATGTTATCGGGGGTGTGTTGGCGACTGGTCACTTGGCAATATTGCCGAGTTCTCGTGATCGGCAAAAAGTTCGGGACTTGCAGCGGGAAAATGACCAGCTTAAGCGTGAGATAGCCATTTTGAAAAAACCATGAGGCCTATATGTTAGAACATCGCAATTATTCAAGAGCTCGATTGGTGGAGTTAGCTCTCAAGCGTGATGAGGGTGTTTTATCAGATACTGGGGCATTGATTGTTCATACTGGCAAATACACCGGACGTTCACCTCGCGATAAGTTTACTGTCTCTGATGCGCTGACTGAGACTCAGGTTTGGTTTAACGATGGCAATCAGCCTATGGCACCTGAGCATGCTCAAGCTTTATATGACAAAATTGCCAATTATCTTGCTCAGCGCGATCGATTTGTTGTCGATTGCCGAGCTGGAGCTAGTGATACTAGTGCTTTACAGATAAAGATTACCACTGAGAGAGCATGGCATGCTCTCTTTGCCCGTAACATGTTTATCGATCATGATCCAAGTAAAGCTAATAAAGAGCCGGGTTTCTCAGTCATTCATGCTCCAGGCTTTAAAGCCGATCGACAGCTTGACCATACCAACTCAGAAGCAGCAATTATTCTTGACTTTTCCAAGCGTCGCGTGATTATCTGTGGCACTGAATATGCTGGTGAAATTAAGAAGAGCATTTTTAGTGTGCTTAATTTCTTGCTACCAAATAAAGGTATTTTGGGTATGCATAGCTCGGCAAATAAAAATAGCCGAGGTGATGTTGCGGTGTTTTTTGGCTTAAGTGGTACTGGAAAAACTACTTTGTCAGCTGAAGCAAGCAGGTCATTGATTGGCGATGATGAACATGGCTGGGACGAACAAGGTATTTTTAACTTTGAAGGTGGCTGCTACGCTAAGGCTATTCATCTTTCTGCCGCTGATGAGCCAGAGATTTACCGAGCAAGCAGACAATTTACATCAATTGTCGAAAACGTAGTTTATGATCCAAGCTCTCGTAAACTTAATCTTGATGACGCTAGTATTACCGAAAATACTCGAGCCAGTTATGATATTTCGTTTATTCCTAATGCCTGCCTCACGGGTAAAGGCGGACACCCGCAGCATGTTATCATGCTTACCTGCGATGCTTTTGGTGTGTTGCCGCCTCTTGCTCGTTTAAGTTCAGCTGCGGCAACCTATCATTTTATCAGTGGTTATACTGCTAAAGTAGCGGGCACTGAACGGGGGGTTACTGAGCCTAAAGCTACTTTTTCTGCTTGTTTTGGTGCACCGTTTATGATCCATTTTCCCGGGGTTTATGCCAAGCTCTTGCAGGAAAAAATCAATAGGCATCAAGTTCAATGCTGGTTGGTTAATACTGGATGGACTGGAGGACCTTATGGTGTTGGTTCGCGCATGAAGATCTCGATAACTCGCCGTTTATTGCATGCCGTGCTTGATGGTGAGCTGAGCAATGCTTGTTTTCGCCGAGATCCGATTTTTAACATTGATGTGCCCTTAGAAGTTAATGGTCTCAGCTCTGATATTTTGCTGCCTGAATCCACCTGGAACAATGCCAGCGATTATCGGGCCCAGGCTCATAAGCTAGCTCAGCTCTTTCATGATAATTTTAAACCCTATAGCGCTTTGGTGAGTGAGGAAGTAAGAATGGCAGCGCCTATAACTCGCTAATTCAGGATGGTTTATGTCAGCATTAATCGAGCCGATTGTTAAGAACGTTGGACCTGAATTGCTTTCAGACCTTAGCCGTGCACTGAAAAACACTAAAATTCCCGAGCTTAATACTGATGCGTGGTCGCTCAATATTTTACGTGAAGTGATTTTTGAAGAGCGTCTCAAGATAAGCATTGTGCTGCCGACTTTTGGTTTGAGATCAGAAAAAAGTATTGCTGCGGCGATTAAGAAAGCGTTGATTAATCATGTTGACGACCCAGAAAAAGTTGACATTTTTGTTTATTCTGATGTGAGACCTGCGGCAGTTCAGAGTATTAATAAACCTGATATTGCCGATGTACGTAATATTATCCTAGTAGCTTCCGGTAAGGGTGGCGTTGGTAAGAGCACGGTTGCCAGTAATTTGGCGGTCTCAATGGCCTCTTTAGGATGTCGTGTGGGTTTGCTTGATGCTGATGTTTATGGCCCTTCTATTCCTGTTATGTTTAACGTTGAGGGTGAAGGCGAAGTTAAAGGTTTTCGTGATGAAGCAAGTAACACCACGTTTATGGTGCCACCGATAAAATATGATGTTGCCCTGATGAGTATTGGCTTTTTAGTCGATACTGATGCACCAATGATTTGGCGGGGGCCGATGATTGCATCAGCATCCATGCAAATGTTTCATAATGTTTATTGGGGTCAAATAGATTATTTGATTGTTGATTTGCCGCCAGGCACAGGTGATATTCAGCTGACGATTGCCCAGAAAATTAATATCGCGGGAGCTATTATTGTTTCTACGCCCCAAGATGTTGCACTTAAAGATGTTATTAGAGCAAAAAATATGTTTGATAAAGTCAGGATTCCTGTAATAGGCCTGATTGAAAATATGAGTTATTTTAGTTGTGATAGTTGTGATAAGCGCCACGAAATTTTCTCCAATGGTGGTGCCAAAGAGCAAGCTCATAAACTTGGTGTGAAGGTTTTAGCTGAGATTCCTTTAGTGCCTGCTTTGCGTAAAGCTGCTGATGATGGACATCCGCTAGCTTCCAAAGATAACAAATCACTACTAGCCGAGCAGTTTCGTGACATAGCTCACGATATTTGTGCCAATATGGCCATACTTGGTTTAGCCGATAGCTTGCCTAATAATAGCGTGCTTAATGACCCTAAAAAACCGGCGCCGGATCAAGAAAAAAAACGTCGATTAACCGTTTTATGAGTAGCATCAAATAAAAATTATCGCCAAAATGTTCTACCCGCAAATATTACTGTGTGGCGGTGAAAAGAGTTGTCTTTTCATAATTGTTCATACCGTAAGAAGTAAGAGGGTTTTATGTCGAGAATTGACAGCCAGATGTTGAAAATTTATGAAAGTAGCAGCAAAATTTCTGAAAAAGAGACGATTGATCTTATCAAGCGAGCTGAAGAGATCAATAACACTGCCTCAAGCTCTTGTTTTAGTTCGGAAACTTCACGCAAAGGCAATAAAAAACTGTTGAATCTGGTCCGTGATAACGAAGGAAGTTTTGCGCCAGCTAATCGTGAAATGATCGAGAATTATCTCAAATCAGGTAAAGTTCCACGCACTGTTGTCACACCTAGTGTAGCTCATAATAATCATGTTGTAGCAGGCGCAGTGGGATCATTTTCTCGTCGAGGCGCACCAGCAATGGGCTCCCCGACTCCCAGTATTCCTGCTAGCCCAGGAATGGTTAGTGGTGATACTGGGGTAGTAGGGCCGCGTGGTAAAGAAATTCTTAATTTCGTATCAAGCAAGCGTACCAGCGAATATCACTGGTTTCCTATCCAGGAAACAAGACCAGGTGGTGATCCGGTCAATAATCTTTATGCTGTAGGTGGACCGCTTGATAAGCTTGATAAGCTAAACGGAGGCCAAGCTCGTGATTACGAATACGCCAATAATCGTAAATCGGTAGATGATGGTAAACAATTTTCATGGTGGGGACATTGCGATAAAGCAGCTACCTTGGCGTGCTTGCTACCGGCTCCGAAGCATAGAGTTACCATGACTGGGCAAAATGGTCAGTCTGTAGAGTTTAGTACCAATGATATTCAGGGTCTTTTGGTCAAAGTAGCGCCGACTTTGAGTGCTAACGTAGATTTTAGAGGGGAGCGCTATAATGCCTCTGTGCGTGATGATCCTAGTGATCCACCCCCACATGTATTTATGGAGGTACTTAAAGAATGGGCCCAGGATGGTATGCCTTTTGTGCTTGATATTGATCGTGCTGAACAAGTATGGAACTACCCTTATGATCAGGCAAAAATCTATGAATCAGATAAAGCCCCTGAAGGGTATAATGCCTCAGGTATGCCTACTGACGGTACGATTAAGTACTATCATATAGATATGGCTGGCACAGGTTTTGATGAAAAGGTTCGTCGTTATGAGTGCTATGTTCAAAAAGATAGTGGAGGTAACGTTATGAATAGTGAGTGGATCAAGACTCCTAATTCTCATAAAAACCCTGACTTTATGTGGCGCCCAAAACCAGTCGGTGATTTAATGCAAAAATCGGCATGGCAAACGAGAAGTGCCAATAATCCTGAAGTAGACCCACAAATGGTCTATGAAATTTATATGAAGTCGCTCGCTTAAGATAAAAACTCACGTCTTAATTTATGGTTGCTCCGAAACTCACCCGTGTATTCACGGGTGGTGGTCAGAGAGCCTTGTTTTTTTACACCACGCATCATCATACAAAAATGGCTTGCTTCAATACTTACTGCGACCCCTCGAGGTTTTAATAGATTATCAAGAGCTTGAGCTATTTGGTAGGTTAGGTGTTCTTGGACTTGTAATCGTTTAGAAAAAACATCGATAATACGGCCAACTTTACTAAGACCAATAATTTTTTGATGTGGCAAATAGGCTACATGAACTTGGCCAAAAAATGGCAGCATATGGTGTTCACATAGAGAGTAAAACTCAATGCCTCGCTGAATAACCATGCCCATGGTGTCGCTTACAAAAAGCGCATCTTGTGCCAAATCATGTATTGATGTGTGGTAACCATAAGTAAGCTCTATTAATGATTTTGCTACTCGTTCAGGGGTATCGACGAGACCGGGGCGTTTTATGTCTTCGCCTAGAGCTGAAAGCATATCGGCCACAGATTTTGCAATGAGTGTTTTATTATTCATATTATAGGACTATAACCTAGTATTTAAGTCATGACAGCCCTCATCGCATAAGATTTCTGTTTCAAGATAATAGTTTGAAATTAAAGGAGAAAAATTGCTTAAAGCAGTAGCTATTCCAGCTCTTATTTTATTGTTTTGCTGGCAACTCAAGCCTTTAAGTTGATTTTCGAGATACTTGCTCAGAGCGTCGTAATCAACAGTATCCTGCAAACAATCGCTTTTTGCTGCCGCTGAGAAATTGCCTTCAAGTTCAAAAGATAGTTTTAAGAGGCATTTTCCTAAGGCAAAGTTAAGATTTTTAACGCCTATATGTAGGTTGATGTTATGAGTTTGCTTCAGCATTAACTAATGCTATCCAATCACTAAACTAGAGCAAGTGAGCATTTTTTTGACATAATACGTGAACTTAGTCGCAGGCTTAGGTTAAAACTAAATTGCATCCCAACCAACGAGAGGAAATGTAATGCAAAAAAAAATAGGCTTCTTAGCCTGTGCTACAGTAATGTCAGCCAATTTAGCCTTCGCTCAATCATCCCACGATGAGGTGTCTATCCCAGATGCCGACTTAAATAATAACAGTAGCAAATTTGCAATTAGTTCACCCGACGGCAAATTTAAACTCGGTTTTGGTGGACATTTGCAACATGATAATAGGTTTAGTTATATTAACAGCACTAGCAATAAAGATTTTGATACCTATATCAAACAGGCACGCATCAAGCTGTATGGTAACGCTTTTGATCCTGCATTAAGCTATTTTGTTCAAGTGCAACTAGAGCATGAAGGTAAGGAAGGAAGTAACATACCAGCTCCTAATACTTCTTATCAGGCTCCAGGAACATCGGTTTTACGAGACTATTATTTCAACTGGGCCTTTAATAAAGAATACTTTCATCTTCGAGTTGGTAAATTCCGTACACCATTTTCACGCCAGCAGCTTCTATCAACCTCACAGATGCAATTTAACGATCAAAATATTGCCAGTGATCGTTTTCAGTTGACTGAATCTGGCCATGACGTAGGTTTGATGCTGCATAATGGCTTTCATAATGAGCTTGAATGGGCACTTGCTGCTGTTAGTAATGGCCTAGTTTTGCGTTTGGGTTATAATTATGGTATTGATGCCTATGACTTGGTTGATTTTACTGGTGGTGGTTTGCGCTTTGCCGTAGCTGCTAACGGATTCATTCATACCAATTATAAGAGCAGTGAATTTAATAAAGATATGCGAGTGGCTGCTGACTTTATTGTCAAATATGAAGGACTTTCGGCCAATGGTGAATTTTATTTCCGCCGTGCTGGTGAAAAGAACGAATTGGGTGGTGGTCTTGATGCCGGTTATTTGATCGATCGTAAGATTGAGCCGGTAGTACGCTATTCTATGGTCAAGTCTGGAGATCCAATCAATAGCGAAATTAGAGGTGGGATCAACTATTATGTATTTGGTCATCACTTAAAAGCGCAAGCCTATGTTGGTCCTGAATTGTTAGATAGCAAAATCCAACAATGGGAAGGCGGCTTGCAATTGCAGTTTGCTCTTTAGTAGGTTTTGAGTAATTTAAAAAGCCGGCTTGTTAAGCCGGCTAGATTATATTTAGCGCTTCTCAAGTGGAACAAATCGTTTGGCATTGGCCCGTCTAGTTAGCATAAGCAGGGTGGAGTCTTTTTTTGCGTCGTCAATAATAGTTTTGAGTTGAGCGGCAGAAGTGATTGCTTTGCCATCTACTTCAATAATGACATCACCGGGAGCAAGACTGGCGAAATCGGCTGCCGATCTACGGGCAACGCCTAGTACTTGGGCACCTGGATTATTGGCTGGTAGAGCTAACTCAGTTCTAACTTGAGCTGGTGTGTCAGTGAGCTCTAAGCCTACGCTGTCGATTACAAAATTGCCTTTGGCATCTTCGATATTTGGACGCATTACTTGACTTGTTTGGCCTGGACGTTTTTCTAGCTTTACGCTCAGAGTTTTTATGCCTTCTCCCTTTCTAAATATTTTTAGTTTTGTTGTTTGGCCGATACCTTTATAGGCGGTTTGCTGGCGCAGGTTAAAGGAATCAGCTACTTTTTTCTCGTCAACTTCAAGAATTACGTCCATAGGCCTCAATCCTGCTTTTTCTGCTGGAGTATTAGGCATTACTTGTATGATGACCGCACCCTTTTCGTTGGGAGATAAGCCCAGAGCTTTGGCATACTGAGGTGTAAGATCTGTAGGCTCAACTCCTAAGAAAGCCTTATCAATTTGGCCATTTTGTAAAAGCTGTGGGATCATGGTCTTGATAATGTTAATCGGTACACAAAAAGCAATTGCTTGGCCAGATGCCAAGATTGATTCACTCACCCCTACTACCCGACCTGATACATCGAGCACCGGGCCCCCTGAGTTACCTGGGTTAATGGGCATTTGCATTTGAATGAGCTCCACGTAAAGATCACGACCAGATGGCTTGATACCACCACGGTGTTTTTGTGAAATAATACCAACATTGACCGATTGAACCAAACCAAGTGGACTACCAAGGGCCATTACTTGATCACCTAAGCGTAATTTATCTGAGTCACCTAGAGGCAAAAAAGGCCATCTGATGCTTTCTTTTTCATCGCTAATAATTTTTAGCAGGGCAATGTCGAGTGCTTCGTCGGCCCCAATAATTTTTGCATCGTACTCACGTGATTTTAGTCCAACCGTGACGCGAATTTTTTGGGCACCATCGATTACATGCTGATTAGTGATAACATAGCCATCTTCGTTGATAATAAAACCGCTGCCTTGACCACGTTGTTTTTCTGGTGGCATAGGCATAAAAAATCTAAAAGGTTCAGGCAGGCCAGGAAATTCCACATCAGCTTGTTCCACCATCGCTTCAGTGGTAATCACCACGACGGCTGGTTGGGATTTTTCTACCAGGGGTGCCCATGATGGAATATTGAGAGCCTGTTTTTGGGCAATCTTATCATCTATTTCTCGCCATAAGCTGGATTGTAGTAATACGTAAACGCTTGATGAACTGATAAGTGCTGTGAAAAAAACCAATAGATATGGTTTGATAGGGGATCGACAATTCATATGTTTATCTCCAAATTAAAATGAGTTCGCGTCAGTAATTCTGTGCTTTATAAAGCAGCTGACAAGGGGGATAAGCATGGTTAAAATGGTAAAAAGAATAGCCTTGACTTTATTATGTAACCTAAGTCTTTGGTCCCATCAGCCATCATGGGTGCTGAACAATACCCAGCTAGCTTATGAACTCTATCAGAAAAGCACTGTTAAAGAACGTAAGAAGCTCTTGGATGACATGATAACAGCAGGATTTTTTGCTAAAAAAGTTGATAAATCTTGTATTTTTTATGATTTGAATAAGCGCGAGCATAAAGGTAGATTTTATTTGGAGATCATTGACCATTTTGATCTACCTGCTGTTAATGATAAAATTTTTCGCGATCTTTATGTGGAATTACCTGAGTCAGTTGAGCTTAATTATTATGGCCATGATCTAAAGTTTATATCCTGGCAAAAAAAACTAATACTTAATGATTTTATTGAAAGAATAAATAATCTCCTAGTTTTTGGTCGAAATAATGAGGCTAAAGATACGATTTTATTTGCCCAAAAAGTACTAAAAACTGAGCCAGAAAGCCTGTGTGAGCTTAAATACCAAGATGCTAAAATTATGAGAAAAATGCGTCAATATACTAAGGCTCGATTACTTTTTCAGGAATTAAGCAATACCTGTCATCCTGAAGTAGTGATCAAGGCTCGTTATATGGATCTGCAGTTGGCAGCCATGATGAAAGATGTGAGTGTTTTGGATTCATTCAATAAGTTTGTGCATGATTACCCTGAACACGGTTTTAGTGACGATATTTTATTATTTAAAGCTAAGTTACAGCTTGATACACATGATCAACTTGGAGCATTGAGTAGCCTTGAGGACTTAAAAAGACAGTTTCCTCATGGCGATATGATCAATAACGCTTTATTCTTAAAAGCTTTTACCCTGTTACGGCTCGGTCGCGTGGCAGAGGCCTTAGTAGAGCTTGATCTACAAAAAAAGAATTCTTTACCTGGCAGCCTGTTTTATCAACAAGCTGAATATTGGTTGCTACGCATGGCTATTTATAATGATCTACTAAGGCTTGATAATCCTAATCGAGATCATTTAGTTAAGCTTAAACAGCGTCTTAATCATTTAGCGCTGACATATTCGAGTGTTTATTCGTGGCTTGCTTGGCAACTAGCAAAAAATTTGGGTATAGCAGAAAAGCTTCCTCAAAAAAAAGTTGCTCTTGACCAGATCATAACTAATCGCTACCAAGATCTTAATCTTATCGATCAATTGATAGATAAAGATCTTAAACATGAGGCCATGGCTATCCTTGATGAGCAGGAGCTTCGGCCTAATGATAGCGGCCATGCTCAAATGATGGCTCAGCTATATCTCAAACTTGGCCGACCAGAGCTCGGTTATCAAAAACTGTTACGTTGCCATGAAAAGATTAATAATAATTTAGCTCAATCTGCTCCCGAGCTTTATCATCGTTTAGCATGGCCGAGGCCTTTTGCTGCAGAGCTTGCTTATGCCACCGCTCATGCCGATGTACCACCTGATTTAATTTATGCCATCATGCGCGAAGAAAGTGGTTTTATGCCTGGTGCGCATTCGTGGGCGCAAGCACGAGGACTTATGCAAATGATGAAAGCAAGTGCTGATGAACAAGCACGACGGTTGGGATTAAAATCAATCTTCACTGAGGATTTACATAATCCACGTATTAACATGCTCTTAGGTTCAACGCTTATCCAGTATTATTGGCAGCAATTTGGCCATATTGCTATAGGAGTTTCCGCCTATAATGCAGGACCTAGCTCGGCGAGAAGTTGGCTTAAAAGTAATAATGGAGCTCCGCTCGATAGCTATTTAGAAAGTATTTCTTTTCCAGAAACCAATCGTTACACCAAAAGTGTGTTGGGCAGCTTATTTGCTTACACGAGGTCGCGCGGCTTGAATGCTATCCCTGAGCTAAGCTTGATTGTGCCTTAAAACCATAATTTATTGCTGCAACTAGATTTGGTGTTTGATCATCTACTACGAGAATATGAGCTCGATTGACATCTAAAATTGTGCTGAGTTTGTCAAAAAAAACTATATGTGGTTTTAGACAGCCCAATTGGTGGGATATTAATGAGTTTCTAATAGTAAAATCTGATATTTTGATGTGGTTTAGAAAAAAATCAAAATGAAGCTGATTAATATTGCTGAAAAAAATATACGGCACTGCTAAATTTTCTAATTTTTTGATATTTTTGATGTTAATCATGTGTTGAAAAGTGTGTTTTAGAGTAGAATATTTAATATTAAATTGTTGGCTTTTAATACTGATAAAGAAATCACTTGTGATTTGTCCTCGCTGATAATCCCAAAAATGATCATCAAAAAAATTACTAAGCTGATCACCTCCTCCTAAGAGTTTTGCTAGAGGTTTTTTGTCGATATTAACTAGAATGCCACCAATATCGCAGGCAATTAACTGGATAGGCATGCATAAGGCCACTCGTGAAAGAGCATGTCTTCAGTAAGTAAACGTGGATTAACGTTTCTCTCCAAAAGGGCCCGTGCTTTACTGATAGCGTGGCTGATCTTTTCTCCAATCTCGGGGGCAAGAGTTGGTCCTGACCTTTGACTACAGTGTGCCCTCATGAGGACATGGCATGTCTGTTCTAAGTCTTCCAATTCTTCTAAGAGTTCATTGCGTGAAACGGCAAACTGTTGGGAGAGCTTAAATCTATTACTTGGTTTCTCTGAGGTGATGGCATAGATTTTTTGTACGTGTTGTTCGGGTGCTAGAATAGGAAGCGGTCTTGGTTGTACTAAAACATTCAGTAAACGCGATGCAATAGTTGGTAATACAGCACTTCTTGACGGTGCCAAAGCTAAAAATACTTTGTTTTCACCGCTTTCTTCTATCGACTTAAGTAAAGCATTAGCCGCAGCCTTACTGATAAAATGCATGTGGGTGATGATAAAGATTGCCGGTCCCATTTCCCAGTTTCTTTTGTAATTTTCTTCGATTAATCTGCGTATTTGGTCAATTTTTATTTCTGTTTGATAAATGCCTGCTTTAGTGCTGTCATCGACCGCATCTTTTTCTACTAATGGTGGCTCGATATAGCTTATATTCGGATGAAGTCCTGCGCTAATACGTTGGCAATTGTTGCACTCTCCACAATGCTGGGTATTTTTTGGCTCCAAACAACAAAGCTGCAAAGATAAGTTCTTCGCATAAGCCAGACGATCTTCATGGTATGCTCCTGTGATAAGTAAGTTGGCCACGATAAATTCCTTGAATTTTTCAGTCTTGGGACACTGTTGCGAAAAAAACTAAGATAAAAATGAGGACTATTCGCAATAATGCAACTGCGTCCCTTGCTGAAAATGCCACTTAGTTTCCTTGCCGAATTAGCATAAATTGCTGGTTTGTTCAAATAGATTAATAGGTATCTGACCGATAATATTTACTAAACTATTTTTATGGCTAATATTATTATTACTAACTATCAAGAAAAATACCTAGAAAATATCGTGCAATAAAGTCCAGAAAAAGATTATGGGGAAAGATTCGACTGATGCTGCTAAATAAGACACCATTATATTGAGGGTAACGTTACCGCTCAGCATTGTTAATCGATCCAAGGGATGAGAGGGAAGGAGAGTAGGAGATGGCAGAAAAAGTCCTCAAAGCAGGCATTACTCGTAAGCCAGGTTGGCTGTACTACCTTGATCGCAATCTCAACGTCTTTAGAGCGAAAATGGTTCGTGGCGGCGAAAAGAAAGGTCGCGGTCAGAAACCTGAGCTCGTCTTAAAGTCAGGGTTGCGCAGGGATGAGAATTTTCTTTATTATGTAGATAAAGCAGGAGATATAGCGCGCGTGAAAGCAAGTAGAGGCGGAAGTGCCAAAAAAGGCAAAGGTAAAAAAGCAGCAGCAGCCAAAAAATCTGCAGCTTTGAAGAAAAAATTACAAGCTAAAAAACAAGTTGCAGCCAAGAAAAAGGCTCTAGCTAAGAAAAAAGCCGCTGACAAGAAGAAGGCACTGGCAGCTAAAAAAGCCATTGCTCGTAAACGTGCCGCTGAGAAAAAAGCTCACGCGCGCGCCAAGAAGGCAGCAGCTAAGGCCAAGAAGTCAGCTCCTAAAAAGAGCTCTTCGTCTAAAAAAGCAAGCAAAAGACCGGTCGCAGGCAAGAAGGTAGCTGCTAAAAAGTCAGCTTCTAAGAAGGCGAAGAAGTCTAGCGCTAAGCGCAAACCAGCCGCTAAGAAAGTTACGGCGAAGAAGCCAGTCAGACGTCCAGCCGCTAAGGCTAAAAAGAAAGCAGCATAATCCGGCTGTTTTTTATTAGTAAGGGCTGCCCCATTGGGCAGTCTTTTTTGTGTCTAGGGCCGAATTTACACCTCAATCTTTTAGGTTTAGCATTTATTAATGGTCACACCTAATAAACATATACATATATGGAAAAATCAAATTGAGCAATATATATAATATATACCTGCAGATTTTGCTGGCTATGCTAGGTGCCTGCGTGGGGAGTTTTGCTGGTGTGGTTATAGACCGTATTCCACGGGGGCTATCAATTGTTTATCCCCCGTCTTCATGTAATGCTTGTCATAAAAAACTTCGTATTTGGCATAACATACCAATTATATCATGCTTAGCTCTAAGATGTAGATGTCATTTTTGTGGCAGTTATTATGGTAAACGCTCTTTGATGCTTGAAATAATCTTTGCTCTGAGCCTATTAGCTCTTTATAGTAAATATGGTTTTAGTTTTGCGCTGGTAGAGAATAGCCTCTTGGTCTTGGTCTTGGTTTGCTTGGCATATATTGATCTTGATACTTTTAGTTTGCCACACAGCTTGTTATTGGCTTTATATTTGATTGGGATTTTATCTGGCCTAATTTATTATCTCTACCCAGATCTGTATTTGCGAAACGATGTTTTTTCGCTTGTTGATCGTTTGCTGGGGTGTGTGGCGGGCGGGCTTGGTTTTGCTGTGGTTAATATTATTGCCACCTATATTTTGCGGCGTTCCAAGAGGCTGAGTGCTGAGCAGTGGGCGATGGGTTGGGGGGACCCGGTTTTATTGGCTGGCATTGGTCTTTTAGTTGGTGCTAGTAAGCTTATTATGGTTGTTTTGCTTGCTTCTTTAGTCGGATCTATAGTTGGTATTATTGGTAAATACCGTAATCAAGAACAGCCTCATCCCGATATTGCAGACGGTGCCATACCATATGGGCCCTTTTTGGCGCTAGCTGCCATTTACGTCTATTTGTTTTAGCGCTAAGAGCGATTCGCTAGAGAAAAATTCGGGAGCACTATGTACTCAACCAGCGATTTTAAAAAAGGCATGGCCATCATGTATGAGGGCCAGCCATATCAGATTATTGACTGCCAACATCATAAACCAGGCAAAGGTGCATCAGTTGTAAGACTTAAGTTGCGTAACTTATTAACTGGCATCACAGTTGATCCAACATTGCGTTCGGGCGAAAAAGTAGCTCGTCCGGATTTGGAAGAAAAACCTGGGCAATATTTATACGAAAGCGAAGGTTCGTTTCACTTCATGGATCCTGCTTCGTTTGAGCAATATCAAGTTGGTCAAGATGTGATTAGTGATGCCAAAAGTTTCATGATGGAAAATATGGAAATTAAACTCCTTTTTTTCGAGGGACGTGTGATTTCTATTGAGTTACCTAATCATGTAGTTTTGGTTATTACGCAGTGTGATCCTGCTGTTCGTGGCGATACGGTGAGTGGTGCTACTAAGCCGGCTACGGTGTCTACTGGCTTTGTGTGCCAAGTGCCTTTGTTTGTTAATGAAGGTGATAAGATCAGAATTGATACTCGAACTGGACTTTATATCGAACGAGCCAATGACTAAAGCTCGATGATAATAACTAACTGGCAATCGTCTGGTGGTGGGTTTTCGTGTGAAGGTTCGAAGTCATGATAGGTAGGCATGGTCAATCCACTTTGTTCTTGTTTTGCAGGTCTTTGGTTGAGATCATCAATGATGTGGGCCTCGATGATGGCTTCAGGTAGGTCGACTTTTTTCATCTTTATCATAAGCTCACCCCATGTGAATAAGTCTCTTGCTAGATAGACTCTGCCCTACTAAAATGGCTCTAATTTTTTAGTCGCTTAGTTACTTAACCATTATTCGTTCTCTCGGCAGCTCTTAGTGCGGGAAGAGATCTCTTTATTTTTAAGTTAGTTAGGTGTGACTCAAGGTGAGGAAAAAACTGAAGCCCCCAGTGATCATAAACTGCGGGAGGCGCGTAACAAAGGTCAGGTAGCTAAAAGTGCCGATGTGGTTACTTTGGTCAGCCTCGCCTTTGCTATAGGTTTTTTAGGGTTTTTTATTCCATCTATACTGAATAAAAATATTGTTTTTATTCGCGAGATTTATAGCCAAAATTTTAACCAGCTATCACCATCGTCAATCAAAAATATGCTTAACTCGGGATTTTTTAACTGGTTTATGCTTAGCATGCCCATATTAATAGTGGCTGGATTAGGAGCGGTAATTGGTAATGTAGGTCAATTTGGCTTTCTGCTCACGAGCCATCCTATCAAGTTGGATTTAAAGCGTTTAAACCCTATTAATGGCCTCAAAAAAATGATGAGCAAAGACCGCATGGTTGAGCTTATTAAGCAGATGTTAAAATTTAGTCTGGTATTTTGGGTTATCTTAACAGCAATAAAGCCTCGTATTTTTTCGCTGATACTGCTCTTTCGAGCTGATCTCAACGCTGCTTTGAATATTATGAGTGACACTGTGATGAGTATCTGCATTCGGGTGTTGTTATGTTTTTTGGTGATAGCAGTCGCTGATTTTTTTTGGCAACGTTATTCGTTTCTGAAATCTATGCGTATGAGCAAGTACGAGCTTAAAAAAGAATATTATCAGCAAGAAGGCGATCCTCATATTAAGCAAGAACGAAAACGTGTTCATCAAGAGACTCTAGAAAAATCACCACCTGATCTGAGCCAAGCATCGGTGGTTATCACCAATCCTGCTCACTTAGCCGTAGCTATAAAATACGATGATAACTTGGATCAAGTACCCATTATTATCTCTAAAGCTCGAGGCAAAAGAGCCCTGGAACTTATTAATCAAGCTCGTAAATATGAGCTACCAATCATTCGTAACGTTCCACTTGCTAGAGACTTGCAATGGCTAGAGATCAATGAGGAAATACCAGAAAATCTCTACCACAGTGTTGCTGAGGTGCTGAGCTTTATTCAGGAGCTTAAATATTGATCGAATACGATAAATGACTGATGTGATTTTTACTATTTTCTAAGTAATTTCCCTTAAACCGTACACCAAGAAATAGTCTTGAGGGGAAAACATGAAAAACTCGTTGTTCATCATTCTTTTGCTGCTACCGCAGCTCGCTAGATCAATGCCATCACTAACTAACCGCTGCGGGGAAAGAGGAATAAGCTTCACTCCACCGGACAATACCTCTTTAGTCACCTTCAACGAAAACTGCGATACAGCCTTCATAGGGCCGCCGGCTAATGGAAAAGTAAGTGTTGATCAAGTTATGGGAAGTATGAATCTTTTGTTTTGTGAAACGGTAAAAATTCTTCCTAAAACGGTTGAGGCAGCTCGTAAGGGAATGCAGTTTTGGGTTAATAGATTGGTACAAAGAAGCCAAGAGTATGATGAAGTATCAAATGAAGTAATTGAGTATGGAAAAAATTTGGCTAAACTTAAACCACAGTTGGATAATCAAAAAAAGATTTTAGAAATACGCGAAGAAGAATTTAAAGTAGCTAAAACAAAAGTGATGCAAACAAAAGGACAGCTAGAGGATTGTAGTTCAAGTAGTGTAGAAGCAAGTTTGTGTGATAAGATTCGTCAAGATCTTAAAAAAGATATAGAAATAGCAAGTATTAAAAGAGGTCTGGTTAGCGACACTGAAATCGAAATTATTGATTTGGAATTTAAAATTAAAAAAGATGAAGGATTAATCAGAGAAATAAACGAACGTATAGAGCATCTTAACGCCGATTTAATAAAGTATAAAAATATGTTAAAAATGCTAGAAAATGATGCTCTTGAGGGCTATGAACGCTACGGTCAGCTCCATGGTGCTACTGTAACTTTGAATTTTCATGCTGACTGGCAAAACTTGGTTATACAAGCACAGGTTAGAAATTCTGGTTTACATATAGAACAGATGCCATTGATAGGATCAATTGTTTCTGTTTCTTCTTCAATGCCTGATGGGTTTGGTATAAAAAATATGTCTACCTTGCTCGGGGCACGAGTTCCCGGTTTTGATAGTTACTCAGTTCGAGAGCCCCAAAAAATAGACCTTGGTCGCGAGATATCTTCCCATCCAGTGCCATGGGTAACCTCTGTATCAGGGCAAATAGATTTTAATCTGATTGGTGCTTGTGTTATGGTTGATTCACAAAATAAAATATCAACATCTAAAGCTAATGAGGCGGTAGAATCAGCTTTAGTCATAAATTTACAGCATATTTATCCTATGATGATGAAAAGAAATTATGAGATAAACTTTAATACTACGAAAATAACCTCTGAAATAGAAAGACTTGCTGAATCAGGTGGTTTCTTTTCTTCAAAAAAACTTCATGAGTTGGTAAAACATAATCTTAGTAGCGATGTATTTAATATCACTTTTAGCGATCAAGGCGGGCATACAGGTTACACAGAAGAAGAAAAACGGATTATCAAAGAAGATGCCAAATATGAAATTGTTGATAAAATTTTGAGTGGAATGAATGCAATTCCTCAATATAGCAATGAAAGACCACCACCTCCTCGTCTTGATCGTTCTAGCGGGGCAAGGTTTATTTATGCTAATATGCCATGCTTTGGTTATGCGGTTTGTTATGCAACCGGATTCATAATCGGTGTTGCTGATGCAATCTTTGGTAGCAAAGAATCTGTTTCTAAATTTACTAAAGTTAATGGGACAAATGTTAGACACAGGTATACAGAGCGCTCACCTGGTTATAGAATAACAACCACAACATTTAAAGGTGATGGTATATAATATGAGATATGCTGGTTGCTTTTTTTTATGTTTAGTCTTTGCTTGCCAAGATGGCACTAATATTCTTGAAACATCGCTATCTTCGATGACTGATAGAGGAAAAAATAGAGATGATTCGGAAATTATAGGCACCGAGCAAGAACAGGATTCAAAAATGCAACCAAATAGCTCGGCGAATAAAGATCAGGAGGATGAAAAGCCACGCCGAGCTAATTTCGATAAGGATAATTGGATCGACTTTGATGTGAAAATGACAGAAGCATCAATCAAAGCTTATGTCTATGAGTTCAAGAGGTCAGCTACTTTTGGCCTTTCTATAAGAGAAAGCAGATCTATTGATAATCGAGAAGATCTTATGACTTTTTGCTATTCTAAATCATACGAAAAAAAACAAGAGTTTGATGATATAAGTGCTAAAATTTCATTATTTATTAATCCATTAAATAAGTTTATTTCACCTAGAATAGCCAATTGGTTTTTACGTGAAGTTGTAACAAGTGTTAATAATCCATTTAAAATTGCAAAGAAACACGTGATGATTGAGGCTGATTTTTTAGATCAGAGTGAGAAGAACTTAATTATTGAGAATGGTGCTTTTGAGGCATTTGATGAGTTGGATTTTTTGAGGGTAAATCTTTTTCATCCATGGGCGGGACCGGGGGAGATAACTTCATCGGTGATTGCGCGGCTTTTTTGTGGGATTGCGGATGGAAAGGCGAGTGTGTTGTATGTTTTTAACAATGACAAAGGTGAGACTTTAAGAGTTAGAATTAATAGTGTTAATTTTAAGCTGCTTAATTATTAGCTTAGTTTTTATAGAGGAGCATAAGATGGTTAGATATATTTTAGTACTTTTTGGTCTTGGTGTGACGATAACTGGTTTTTATGTATTTGGTTTAAAATCACCGATTAAAAAAGAAGAACTTCTTGTGAGCGATGTTAGTCAGACGGATCCTGGCGTAATGGCTGAATGGCCGGATGAGGTTTTTATTGAAAGCAAAACAGTTGTCGCGTCAGAAATTGGGCGCATGTCGCTTAGTGAGATTGATCAAGAACTGAAAAGCGGCAGAGAAAAAATCAAGCATGAACGTTTGATTGAAAAATTAAATAATGGCGAGGCGTCGTTAAAAGAGGTTAATCAGGCTAAGGTTCTGTTTGAAAGGTTAGCCTTGCTTAGCTTAGAAAATGCTCATCGCAAAGCACAGAAGCTTGCTCCTGAGATTGAGAGTGGTTTGGACAAAATTGGTCAAGATTTAGAGGAGATCAAAGACATGCTGCGCTACTAAATCCAGTAATAAAATTAGCGAGACTTTGCCATTCGTATTGGTAATTGGCGCCAAGCCGGTTGTAGAGAAAAGTTTTTACATTCCAAGTTTTTCTGGATTGCATTTGTATGCATTGCCGGCCATGGCGACATCAGTTTGTTGGCCCGATATACCACCTGAGCCCATAAATCCACTGCCTGAAATAGTGTTACCAGCCCGGTCTGTTTAAGTCGAAGGCTTTATTTTTAAGTCCATTCATAGCACCTTCAGAGAGATTTTTATTGCTAGTCCATCCGCCGGTAAACGCATTGCCCTGATGACCTACTACAGTGCCTAAGTATTTGCAGCCATCGGGGGCGGGATTTTTACTGGCGATAAGATATATTTATCTTTGACAAGGTCTTTTCTGGCACCTTTCTTGCTTAGTCTTAGTTTTTAATGCCCAATTGATTTTGCAGATTTTAGTGGTGATAAATTCTTGGAAAGCTTCTTAAAAATTTTAGAGGTGATCGGCGTGAAAATAAGTAGGTCAGGTAGTTCTTGGCGAGGAGTTCAGTCGACTATCAGTCATTTGATGATGTTTTCTCGAGCGGTAGTGCCACTATCAAGAACGCGAAAGTTGAGGCCTGATAAACGATTTTTATCATGGCCCGACATGCCCAAGCGTGATATTAGTGCTCTTGCTGGTTATATAAATCCTCCTAAGATTGACCTTGAGCTCTTACAGAGTTTTGTTAATGCAAATAGAGTGTCCGGCCGTTCTTTTGCTGGTTCAATCGATAATTTTTGTGGTTTAGATATGAAGCGTGCTATGGCAATTAAGAAAATGAATGCTTTGGTGCAAGCAACCATCGATGAAATGAAGGCGATCACTTATGTGAGTAATCTCAATCCCAAGGCTTAGTATGAAATATGAAGAGTTTGATGCAATTTTTGCTCTCGGTGCTAATTTTTTTGCTCAGGGCAAGTATCACCAAGCGAAGATCATATTTGATGGCTTAGTCGCTAAAGCACCACATAATCAGCTAGCTATTTTGGCTGCTCAGGAGTGCTCAGCTCGACTTAAACGGTTGGCAATCAACGAAAATTAGCAGCTATTGCTACTAGACTCTTTTCTCTATTCTCTACTAATAACTTGAGAAAATTATTGCGCCGCTTGAGTATCTGGTAATCGTTGATAATCTCAAACTTATCTTGCTGGCTGATACCTCTTGCTTGAGCTTGGGAGATTTTTTGGCTTAACAGCTCATGCATAGTTTTTAAGTGGATGATTTGACTCATTAATTGGCTATCAGCTGGTATCTTGCATGATTGGTAGAATTTTATCATGTTCATGATAATACTGATTATTCAATTTTGGCTGAGAGTTTTATTTTATGTATCCAGACATCATTGCATCTGATTGGCGTTGGCAGATTGCCCATAGCATACGTTCGATCGATGAATTGCGTTCTGTTGTACCTATCAGTTCTGAGCTCGATGATTGGTTTAATAATAATTTTGCCTTAGCATCGTTGCCTTTTGCATTGACACCTTATTTTGCCTCATTGATGGATGGCAGTGTAAGGTGCCCGATTTTAGCTCAGATGGTCTCAAGTACGCAGGAACTTAAAAATCGTGATTATGAGCTAATGGACCCTTTGGGTGAAGAGCCACGTCAGCAGGTTAAGCATCTCGTGCATCGCTATCCTGACCGGGTGTTATTTTTGGCCACCGATCGTTGCGCCAGTTATTGTCGTTTTTGTACTCGTAAACGCTGGGTAGGCCAGGGACCGAGCCCGCAAAAAGACCAGCAAGAAGAGGCTTTTAATTATATAGAATCTAAGCCTGAAATTCGTGAAATTATCTTTTCTGGCGGTGACCCTTTAGTCCTATCTAATCATCGTTTACAGGATCTTATTGAACGAGCTTTTTCTATCAAGCATATTGATGTTATACGTTTTCATACGCGCATGCTTTCTTTTGCGCCGATGCGAATAGATAAAGAGCTATTAGAAATTTTCAGTGATCACTCTCCTATTTATTTAATAACTCATTTTAATCATCCGCGTGAGCTAAGTGATCTAGCTATCAAGGCCCTCAAAGACCTGCACCATAGCGGGCTCACGCTGTTAAACCAATCAGTATTATTAAAAGGTGTTAACGATGATCCAGATATTTTGCAGGAGCTCTTTCGTAAGCTCGTTAAAAACCATAATCGGCCTTATTATCTACACCAGTGTGATTTGGTAAAAGGTGCTGAGCATTTTCGTGTACCGCTCAAACGCTCGTTAGAGATTGTTGAATCTTTGCGGGGGCATATTTCAGGTTTATGTATGCCGACTTTCGTGATCGATATTCCTCATGGTCACGGTAAAGTACCTTTGGTACCAAATCCTATTGACCATGAAGATGAAGATTTCATCTATTTACTAGGCTTTAAAGGCGGTATGGCTGCCTATCCTAAATATTAAAAAGTCAAACTTAGATCTTGACCTTGCAGTGCGAAGTAGAGGCTTTCGCTGGGGAGGACTTTTTTTACGTAGTTTCTGGTTTGTTCAAAAGGTATGCGTTCAATGAAAAGCTCAATCGGTAAATGGCCAAAGCTATTGTGCCATTTCTGTACTTGGTGGGGGCCAGCATTGTAGGCGGCAACGACTAGGTGGATATTGTCAAACTGTCGTTTTAGCGTTGCCAAAAATAAACTACCCAGTTCAATCGCTATACTAGGTTCTTTTAGGTGCTGGCTAGAAAATTCGACTAAATTAAGCCTGTTGGCAAGATCATTGGCGACAAAAGGCATCATTTGCATGAGACCTAGTGCTCCTCGATAGCTTTCAGCATCACTTAAAAAGCCGCTTTCAGCTTGAATAATAGCGTAGAGTAAACTTTTCTTAATATTATATTTGCGACTCATATCATCGATAATTGACTGATGTGGAAGTGGATAACTGGCCCGTAATTTAGGGTCATTTTTAATGTGATTAGCCTCAAGCTGTGCTTTTATTGTGTAAGAACGCTGCCAAGCATCATGATAATATCCTATGTGTTGCAGCATGGCGAGTTTGATTTCGCTATCAATATTTAGGCTTAGAACCAAATCGCGAGCCTCTTCGCTAAAGCCTAGGTGATAAAGCTTCATTACTTTCTCGCAGGCTGGTTTATGGCAACGATTAGCTAGTTGGGATAAAGCATCGGCTGCTAAGCGAGGAGCTTTAGCTTTGGTGAGTCCTAAAGTTTGGCGTGCTAGCATAACGTAATAGCTTGGTTGATTTTTATTGGCTAGTTTACGCAAGTAAGTATCACCGGCGTTTTTCTTATATTGTTGACGCAGGCTAAAGCCTAAGAAGAAGCTATATTTTTCAGATTCAGCACTGTTAGGAAATTCCTGAACTAAGCTCTTAAGTATCTGGTGGGCTTGGTCAAAACTATTGCTAAGCATTGAAGAAAGAGCCAGATACCACAGATAGCTTTCGTGCCATGAACTTTTCTCCATGGAGCTTTTACAGCCTTGCCAGGAATATTGTGCCATGGTGTAAAAACCCGCTTCGTAGAGTGAAAAACCGGCAAAGAAGCAACCACGCGCTCGTTCATTGGCATCAGAGGTACGAGCGGCAAAGCGTGAGTAAAAATCCGCCGCTTCTAAAAAACGGTCTACCTTGCCCAAGCTCCAGGCATAGTTTTCCAGATCTTTAGGCAGAGCATTATTGCTGAGAGCTTGCTTTGAGGCGCGTTTAAGGCCGACCTGAAATTTATTGTTAAGTATAAGGGATTTAATGGCCAAGCCATGATAAACACTTGCTTCTTGCTGAGTCGTTTTTTGATGGTGGATAGCTTGGTCTGCTTCTTTTACCACGTAATCAAAAGCTAGCTTAGCGATTAGCCGCTTAAAACGTTGCTCATTTTCTGGAAGCTCAAGCTCAAGTTTTTTTTCTTCAACACGCGGGTAGCGTATTAAAAGCTGCTTATAAATTTCGTCAGCCCGCTGATGGTGACCTATGTGCTTCAAAGAGCTGGCCAAGTTTTTTAATAAGCTCTCATTTACGCCAATATTATCCTTAAGGAGCTCTTGGTGGCTCTCTACCACCTGCTGATGGTCTTGTTCTTTGACTGCTATTTCTGCCAATATGTGCTTGATACGGCTCGCAATACCTGCTGGTAGGCTTTCTGCTGGTGAGTTTAACAGAGCCTGAGCGATAGTTTTAGCCTGAATAAAATGGCCGCCTTTGAACTCAGCCTTGGCCTTAGCCAGCATAAAATAATCACTTAGCTCAGGTAACTCCTCGGCTGCACGAGAATAAAAATTGGAGGACTTAGTCGTATTTCCTTGGTCAAGGTAAAGACGAGCTAGTACTGCCTGACGACAAGCTACTTGTAGTCTAGAGCCGTCAGAGCTTCTTAGTAGTGACTTTTCTAGCTGGGCTAGTTCAGCTCTAGTATAGCGTGATAGATCTATACTTAGCTGAGTATTGCTGCATGGGTCAGTTGGTTTAATGGTTTTTAATAAGCACGAATTCATTAGCAGAGTTATTGCTGATAAAGTAATTATTTTGATGATTTTAATCATAACTGAATAATTCCCTGTCTAATGCCTTCGGTTACTGCTTCAACACGATTATTAACATCAAGCTTATGGTAAATATGCTCAAGATGAGTCCTGATGGTGGCCGTTGATAATTTGAGCACTCGTGCTGCTTCGGTATTACTTAAGCCTTTGCCGATCATTTGTAGGCATTCTAACTCGCGAACAGTGAGCAGCTCACCCTGATTTCGCCGTCTTCTTTTAGGCTCTTCTTCCAAAAGCTGAGGAGGAGTACCCTCAAGTGGCATGGCGAAATATCTAAGCAAGCGCCGGGCAAGACTAGGTTGAATGACTGTGCCCCCTTGGTAGACATCAACAATGCCTTCATATATTTTATTGGCTTCAGCACCTTTTAGTAAATATCCTGAAGCTCCGGCTTTAATAGCATCAAGTACTTTGTCTTCATCTTCAAAAACAGTGAAAATAAGTACTTCTATATTACTGTTATAAGCCCGGATACTTTTAGTAAGCTCAATACCGCTTTGGTCAGGTAGGCCTAAATCGCACAGCACTACATGGGGGGGATCGCTTAATGCCAAGAGTTCTTCTAGGGCTTCCTGACCAGACATAGCCGTACCTACTATTTCTAGCTTAGCAAAACTTTCTAAGAGCTTTATTTGGGCTTTGAGAGTCGCCGGCTGATCTTCGATAATAAAAAGTCTAATACGTGTCATAATAAGTCTCTTGCTAGGTTAGCAGATATAGTCTGATGGTGGTGCCTTGATTATTGCCCGACCAATAGCTGAGCTCTCCACCAATTTGACGGGCGCGCGCTTGCATATTGTGGAGGCCAAAGTGATGTTTACGCCTTATGCTCGTATCAAAGCCACAACCGTTATCTTCAATACTAAGGCAAAGTCCACCTCTCTCACACATAGTGCTGAGTTTAATCTCGGTAGCACTAGCATGTTTAAGGGCATTGGTTAAGCCCTCCTGTACAATACGGCAGCAGGCTAATTGTTGTTCGAAGTTAAGCTTTAATAAGGGATTAATATTGTTTATTTTTATGTTTAAATTATGTCTTAATTTCATATTTTCACAAAGTATGATTATTTGTTCAGTAATATCGAAGTCTTTATTAAGAAAAGCGATAGAACGACGCATGTCATCAAGAGACTCTACAGCGCTATTGCTGATTTCATCGATCTCTTTTATTAGATGTTGTGGCTCAAGATACTGCCGTTTTATTAAGTCGCACTGCATCACGATACTGGTTAATCTGGCACCTGCACCATCATGAAATTCTCGAGCTATTCGTTGGCGTTCTTTCTCAATAGCAAGATCTTTCAGGTCTTTTTCTGCAGACAATAAAGAGTTGGTTAGGTGCTGTTCTTGTCCTGATACTAAATGGATAAAAAATATTGCCAACATGTTAAGCATGCAGACTAAGGTCATAACCGAGATAATGCTGATCAAGCTTGGATCATGGGGGCCCCAGATCGATAAGACCGTGCTGATTGGTATCGACATAAGTGGGGTAATAATTAGTAGTGGATTATGAAACAAAAGTAAAAAAATAGCAGTTAAAAAAGGGTGAATAGCCATGAATGGTGATAGTAGGAAACCTGAATCTCTCGTGATGTAAGTAAGTAATAATATATCAAAAACAAGCGTAATAAAATATAATATCTTTCCGTAAATATTGTTATTTTTTAAAAAATAACAAAATATGGCACAAATAAAAGCAGTAAATATTGCCAGTGCCTGAGTTGGTGAATGGGAAAAATAAATCCTAGAATCTAGGATAGATAAGAAAAATAATAGTATATAAAAACTATTAATGCTCAAGCGACCTAAAAAAGCTGCTTGAGCTCTAAATAAAAAGCTTTTGGCTTGAGGGCAGGCGTCCAAGCTAGATGATACCAAAACCCATTTTGATGATTTCTTGCTTGATTTTATCGAGGCTTACTTTACTTTCGTCAAAGTTTATTCTTATATTTTTATGAATATGATCGGCTTTTACCGTATTTACCCCAGCAAGCTTTAAGAGAGTACCCTCAATTCTTTTTGAGCAGCCACCGCAGATCATACCTGATACATTGATGATTGCGGTAGGGCTATCTTGGCTTTGCAAGCTCGGTGACTCAGCGCAACTGCCAAAAATTACCATTGACGCACCAATTAACGATATAAACATAACACTGAATATCAACTTCATAGCGGCAGCTCCTTTTTTTTTGAGCTTTATCTAGCTAGTTTAAAAATCTATTGGAGCCAAGGGGAGATTATGGGATTATTAAGTAGCGACCAAGATGGGGAACGTGCACTTTTTGCCGACATCAACGTGACCCCGATGGTAGATGTGATGTTGGTCTTATTGATTATCTTTATGGTGACCGCACCATTTATGATTGAGACTATTGGTGTAAATTTACCCAAGGGCGATGGGGCTATGGCTGAGGGAGCTACTGCGCCTTTGACTATTAGCATTGATAAAAGTGAGCAGATTTTTATTGCTAAACAAAAATTTAATCTGGAACAATTAGGTGCTTTTTTAAGCGAAAGCCCGCGACTGAAAAATGGCGAGTCTTTATATATAGAAGCTGATAAAGCTACCCGCCATCAGGCTTTGATGAGCGTGATGTCAGCAGCTTATACTGCGGGTGCTCATAAAATTAATATAATTATGGAAAAGCCCTAAGATATTCAGGAGAGGGTTTTATTTCATGTTTGCTAACAAGGCTTTTTTACTCAGTACAGCTTTACATCTAGGGCTAATGCTAGTCTTAAGCGCACGCTTTAATTTTTCCTGGCCGCATAAGAAAGAAGCGCCTGCGATGGAAGCACGGCTGGTATTTAAGGCTAAAGCTCGTGATAAAGAGCTTTTACCTAAAAAGCATGAGCCTCAAGCTCTGTCTGCTGTTGAAAAAATCGTTGAGAAGCCGGTAACCGAGGAGCAAAAAGTTGCCGTACCTATTCATAGCCAGAGCAAAAAAGTCGCCACTCAGCATAATTACAGTAAAGAACTCGCATCACTGACCAAGATGTTTAGCCAAGAGCTGAGCTCAAAAAAAACGGCTGAAGTGATAGAAGCGCCAGCTGACCATAGCTATTTTGACCAAGTCTATAGCCTTATTAAAGAATCTTTTATTGTGCCACCTCATGTGAATGGGCCGGCTGGTTATAAGCTGCAGGCGGTATTGCGACTTTTTATCTTAGCTGATGGCAGTTTATCAGAGCTCAAGCTTGAACAGTCTTCGGGTGATGAGCATTTTGATAAGGCAGTGCTAGAAGGTACTAAGCGTGTAGCTAATTTTGGTTCAGTACCAGTCTTATTACAAGGGCTTATGCGTGAACGCGGTGTGGTCGTTGAGTTATGTCCTTTTACTTGTGCGGGGCCTTAGGGGTTAATTTATGGTGAGATACTTAGTGTTATTTGTTCTCAGCGCTCGTTTAATGGCCGGTCCGACTTTTGATGGGAATAAAAAGCTCGATAAGAAAGCAGCTCAGGTCAGTAAAAGCTTATCAAGTAATGATGTGAGCCAAATATATAATCGCTTAAGGGTGGAAGGTGCTACTTTTAGAGCATTTAATCTATTTTTGCCGGATTTTGTGCTTGAGAGCAAAGCGCGTGAGCAACAAAAGCTCGCGCTCGATATGCGCCGAGTCTTAGAACGAGATTTAGCTATTTCAGGCGGGTTTTCTCTGCTTGCTATGCCAACTGGTGGGGCAAATGAGAGTTTGATCAAGCAAAAAGGTGGCGAGGGCATCAGCCGTATCAGTCTCAGTTTTACTAAAGATAAAATTAGTGTTCAGCTTGAGCATAAAAATCTCATTACCGGCCAGATCAATAAAAAATATTTTGCCAGCTCAAAACAGGCTTTTCGTTCATTGAGCCATCTGCTGGCAAGCAGTATTTTTAGCAACTTTGTGGGCTCTGAAGACTTATTTCAGCTGCAAATAGCAGCCGTTAAGAGGGTGAAAAACGAAAATCAGATAGTTTTATTCGATTTTGATGGCTATAATGAGAAAGCCGTATCGTCTGGGCCTTGGACTAAGGCGACGCCTTTTTTTAGCCCTGAGGGTAAAAATATTTTATACACAGTGATCACTAAGCAAGGTCAAGGCATTGTTGAGCAAGAAGTAGGCTCAAAGACTTTACAGTTTAGGATTAAAAAGACCGGCTTGAACTTAGACCCACGTATTTTACCAGACAACAGTGGCATTATTGCTACTTTGAGTTTTGGCAAAAGCGCCAATATTTATCGGGCTAATCGCTCGGGGCATGATTTGATTAATATTACCGAACCCTTGGGACTTAATTTATCACCAGCGCTTAGTGCAGACGGTAAGTTGTTGGTTTTTGTGTCGACTAGATCAGGCTCACCGCAGATTTATGAACAGGCTTTAGTTAAGCCGGGTGAGAAAATACCCAGCGCTAAGCGTTTAACCTTTCAGGGCCGTTATAATCAAACTCCCCAATATAGCCCGGATGCTAAATACGTTGCTTTTACTGGTCGCGATGAGAATAAAGTTTTCGACTTGTTTTTACTAGAGCGTTCGTCTGGGCATGTGACACGGATTACTGAGAACCAAGGTCGTAATCAAGAGCCTTTTTTTAGTCCATCAGGCCGCTATATTGTTTTTGTTTCTGAGCGTGAAGGTCGAAAGACCGGCGATTTATATCTAGCAACTCTCAATGGCCATCATCAGTATCGCCTTACGACTGATGGGGGTTACTTGTCGCCTGTGATAAGACCGCTAAAAAACTAGCTGATCTGGAAAAGATTATTGGTAGTTGCAGGTGTGACATGAGTTGTTAAATAAGGCCCAATGGATGCTATCTATTTTTTTATTAAGCTTATTTATCAACGTGGTCGGGTAGGCTAAATCGGTCGTGCCCGACTTATTTTTTTTGTGTCGCGCATTTATGAGCATGAGCATGGCTGTTGAACAAGAAAAAATCTGGCGCATGTTTGATCGTATTGCTGCTCACTACGATAAGGCTAATCGTGTCTTATCATGGGGGCAAGATCAATACTGGCGCTCTATACTTGCTGATCGTTTGCCTAAAGATAAGCCTTTAGCAGTGCTCGATATTGCCACCGGGACAGCCGATCTTTTGCTTAACATGTGTGAACTGAGACCTAATATTAAGCAGGCAATCGGTATAGATTTATCTGAGAATATGCTTGATTACGGCCGGCAAAAAGTAGCTAAAACCAAGTATCAGATAACTCTTAAAACCGGTGATGCTACGAATTTAGATTTTAGTGATAACTCATTCGATGTTGTAAGCATTGCTTTTGGCATTCGTAACGTTGTTGATTTTAAGCAAGCGCTGAAAGAAATAGCTCGAGTAGTTAAACCTGATGGTCAAGCCCTTATTCTTGAATTCTCACTACCGGCTAACGTTATGATCAAATACGGCTATTTAGCTTATTTTCGCCATATTTTGCCCTTAATTGGCGGCATTATCTCCAAAGATCGCGATGCTTATCGCTATTTAAATCGTACGGTTGAAAGTTTTCCCTATGCTAAGGCCTTTAGTGATTTGTTGATCAAAGCAGGTTTTTCATCGATTAAAGAACAGCAGCTTTGTTGTGGTATTGCTATGCTCTATGAAGCTCGGGTTAATGCGTGATCATCGATCTTAAACCAACTCAAAATTTAGTCAGTGCCGCATCAGCTATCTTAGGGTGGCTAGCCGAGCAGCATTTTGCCCCTAATAAACATATGGCACTGAGAATACTTGTGCATGAAGCTAGTGCCACTGATTTTTTGTTGGCAGCGCAAGGCCTCGAGCGTTGTTATTTTAAAAGTCGTGACAGTGATTTTTTTATAGCTGGCTTAGGCCGGTCTGATAGGATTGATCAACTTGCTTTGCTTGCTAATAAAACCACAGAGCTTAATCCTGAGCAATATTACTTTAGCGCTTTGGCTTTTGATGAAGAATCTAAAAGTCCTGAATGGCAAAGTTTCGGTAGATGCTGGCTTATATTACCTTTGCTGCAATTAACCAGGCAAGCAGGCAGGTTTTTTTTAATGCTTAACTATCGGGCTGATGCTTGCTTATCTTGGCCGATCTGGCTTGATCATGCCTTTAGCATCTGTCAAGCGGTGCATGACGGGGCTCATAATAGCAACAAGATACCTAGGATTATGGCCCAGCATGAACAGCCTAGTCGTTTGGATTATTTTTCCATGATCGATAGGGCCAAATCATCCTTATCGCATGAACAAGGACGGCAAAAAGTAGTTTTGGGCCGTCGTAATTGTCTAATACTCGCAGATAAAATTGATCCGGCTTCTTTAATTCACCGCCTAGAGTCACAAGATGCTTTTGTCTTTTTAGTTGATAGTGGTCGAGCAGTTTTTTTTGGAGCTAGCCCTGAGCTTTTATATCGCAGAAGTGGCAATAATTTTGTTACTGAAGCCTTGGCGGGTACTCGTTCACGTTCTACTGATAGCGTACTTGATTTAGAGCTCTGTAATGATTTATTGACCAGCTCTAAAGACCTGCACGAACAAGCTTTAGTGGCTGAGTATATTGAACAGGTTTTAGTAAAACTCGGTGGTCAAAAGATTATGAGGTCTGATATTGGTATTATGCCGCTCATATTTGTTCAGCATTTAGTTCAGCATTATCATTGCCAGATAGCTGAAGATTGGCATGATGGCGAGATTATCAAGCTTCTTCATCCAACTCCTGCGGTTTGTGGATTATCACGCTCATGGTCTCAACAGTTTATTAGTCAGCATGAAGGCTTCGATCGAGGTTTTTATGCAGGTGTGGTAGGTTGTTTGGGTGCTCAGCGTACTGAGCTCACGGTAGCTATTCGTTCAGCTCTTTATTGTGATCAAAAAATCTATGTTTATGCAGCTGGAGGCATTGTGCCTGGCTCAGTCGCTCAAACTGAATGGGATGAGTTAAGCAATAAACAAAAAAATATTATGAGTATTTTTCAGCTATGAAAGAGATTATTAGCCATCTTGTTAGTGTGGGCCTAAAATATTACTTTATTGCCCCCGGTTCTCGTTCTTCGCCGATCGTAAGCGCTGTTGTTGATAATCAAGAAACCCATAGATATCTTGGTATTGATGAGCGAAGCCTTGCTTTTATGGCTTTAGGTTATGCTAAGAGTTCAGGTTTGCCTGCAGCGGTGATTGTCACTTCAGGTACTGCAGTGGCCAATCTAATGCCGGCCGTGGTGGAAGCTTATCTAAGCCACGTACCAATGGTGCTTTTGACTGCGGATCGACCATTTGAGCTGCGCGATACCGGTGCCAATCAGACCATTAATCAGGCTCATATGTTTACCAATCATATTTGCTATAGCTGTGATGTGGCTCCGCCTTCACCTGATCTTGATCTTAGGCTCTATCGTGCTATTTTTGGGCGCGCTTATCACATGAGCCTTGCCCCTAAGCGTGGGCCAGTACATATTAATATTCAAATCAGGCAATAAGCATGACAAACTTAGTTATTATTGGTGAGCTGTTTGATGCAAGCTTAGCCGCTAAGATTATTAAGCTCGCTGAACAAACAGGCTCTTATATTGTTGCTGATATAAGTTCAAATTTACGATTATTAAAACACCCACTAATTTTGACTTGTTTTGATTTGGCTTTGCTTAATCAAGATTTTAGGAGCCTGATTAATTTTAAAACAATAATTTATTTTGGTGATCGATTAGTTTCTAAGCGTTTGTTGTCTTGGCTTTCTGAAAATACTGCTGATAAGTATTATCGTTATGATAATAATTTTAATTATATAGATAGCGTTGGAATATTCGAGCAAATAAGTAGCTTTGACGAGGTTAGTCATAACTTAGGATTAGGATCCCAGCCCTGTTCTAAGATAGCTATAATGCATGAAACTATAAAAAATCGAGTGCGAAACTTTTTAGAGCACGATCATAAGAACGAGGCTTATTACGCTGCGAGTCTGATAAAATTTATCAGTGAACCGGTAAATTTATTTGTTTCCTCAAGTATGCCTATCAGGGATTTAGACCAATTTGCTCAACCAACTGAAACTAATATAAACATATTTGTTAATCGAGGAGCAAGTGGTATAGACGGTATTATTAGTACTGCAGTTGGTGTATCTATTGGTATAAGATTGCCGACTATTTTATTGATTGGTGATATAGCTTTTTTGCATGATACTAACGGTATTATGCTGATTAAGCAAAGTCCAATGCCCATGCTTATTATTGTCATAAATAATCATGGTGGTGGTATTTTTCACTTTTTGCCGATCGTAAGTGATACCAATGTGATTAGCCCTTATCTTGATACCCCTCATACTGTAGAGATTAAATATTTATGTGCTGCTCATAGTATTTTGCACTGTGCGATTAACAACGGCGATGCTTATCAGGCAGCTATTGGCGATTTCTTTCGTGCTAAAAAAACCAGAGTATTAGAGGTGAATATTGATCGTGAGCACAACGTTGCTTTACATAAAGCATTTTATCAAGCACTCAAGTACTAAATTTATCGAGGTTTAAGCATGCATAAAGTTAGCTGGCAAAGCGTTAGAGATTTTCACGATATTGTCTATGAAAAATTCTCCGGTATGGCCAAGATTACTATTAATCGTCCAGAAGTTAGAAATGCTTTTAGGCCCCTTACGGTGGAAGAGTTGCAGGTGGCTTTTCATAATGCTCGTAATGATTCTGAAATCGGGGTGGTTATTTTATGCGGTGCTGGAGGCTTGGCTTTTTGTTCAGGTGGCGATCAGCGAGTGAGGCAGGAAGCTGGCTATGCTGATGAAAATGGTGTTAATCGCCTCAACGTACTCGATTTGCAACGTCAAATTCGTACACTACCAAAGCCGGTTATCGCTATGGTTGCTGGCTATGCTGTTGGTGGTGGTCATGTTTTACATATGATGTGTGATCTTACTATCGCTGCTGATAATGCTATTTTTCAGCAGACAGGACCCAGGGTCGGCTCTTTTGATGGCGGCTATGGAGCCAGTTATATGGCGCGTATTATTGGCCAGAAAAAGGCCCGCGAAATTTGGTTTTTGTGTCGCCAATATAATGCTCAACAAGCGCTTGATATGGGTTTAGTTAATACGGTAGTCCCTTATGATCAGTTGGAAACTGAAACTATTAAGTGGGCTCAAGAAATTCTTTCTCACTCACCCATAGCTATACGTTGCTTGAAGTCCGCTCTCAATGCTGATTGCGATGGCCAGGCTGGTTTGCAAGAGCTCGCTGGTAATGCGACTATGCTGTTTTATATGACCGAAGAGGGCCAAGAGGGCAAACAAGCTTTTTTGGAGAAAAGAAAACCTGATTTTAGCAAGTTTGAGCGTCGGCCTTAAGTTATGCTTGAGCAAGGTTCTCAGGTATTGATAGTCGGGGCAGGTCCTAGTGGGCTCATGCTTGCCTATGAGCTGAGTCGTCGTGGCGTGTCCCTAAGAATTATTGAGCGGGACTTAAATAAGAGTCCTTATTCACGAGCTATTGCTGTACAGATTAGGACGCAAGAGATTTTTGCGAGCTTAGGTTTATTGCCGCGCTTGATGGACCAAGCTCAGACTGTTCAAAGCTTTCAAATAAATACTGACCATAAAACACCGGTAAATCTCGTGCTGGAGGCTGAGAGGCCCCAGTTTATGGGTCCATTAATTGTTGATCAGCCTCATACTGAGTTGGTTTTAGAAGAGGCTTTGAGCAGGTTTGATGTCGGTATTGAGCGAGGCATTGAGTTAGTTGATTTTAGTCAAGATCATGATGGCGTGCTCGCTACCATAAAAAATCATGATGGTTCTTTGAGTAAACAGCGTTTTAGCTATATTGTTGGCGCTGATGGCGCTCATAGTATCGTACGAAAAAAAATGACCAATGCTTTTGTTGGTTCGAGTTATGATGATGCTTTTATTTTGGCCGATGCCGAGTGTAATACTTTTGATGATCACCATACGATTAGGGTGTTTTTTAAGGCTCAGGGCTTTTTGGCAATGATTCCCATGTTTGCTAGCAATCATTACCGACTCATTTCAGTGCGGTGCCATGAAAGAACTCGCACCGGTCCAGAGCCAACGAGTGTGGAGTTTCAAGAACTAGTTAATAAGCTAGTGCCCTTTAAGCTTGAAATAAAACAAGTTAGGTGGGTATCACGTTTTTTTGTACAGTGTCGTAGTGCTGACCATTATCATGACGAACGCGCATTCTTGGTGGGTGATGCCGCACATATTCATAGCCCAGCAGGTGGGCAAGGCATGAATACTGGTTTACAGGACGCCTTTAATCTAGGCTGGAAGTTGGCGATGGTGTTAAATCATCAAGCACCTGCTTCTTTGCTCTTAAGCTATCACCAAGAACGTAAGCCGGTGGGTGATTATCTGATCAACTCCACTGATCGTTTTTTCAAATTAATGGTGGCGAGCTCATGGTGGCTGCGTATCTTACGAAGCTTGATTTTGCCCTTGGTAAGTCGAAAAAAAAATCTGCGGGAGAGCATTTTTCGTGTGGCATCGCAAACCGCTATTTGTTATCGTGAGGGAGCTGTGTGTTCTCATGTAAGTCATATGCAGCTGCCTCATTTTTCAATCGGCGTACGTATTCCCAATCTAGAGCTGATGGATAGCCATCTCATTAAAAGTAGTTTGCATAGCATGGCAGTTAAAAGCATGCTTAGTATTTTTTTATTTATACCGCAAGGTATTAGCAAAAAAACTGCTCAGCTTACTATCAAATCAGTACGACAGTTGAGCCAAAAATTTAATATCAACTGTTATCTGATTTTTGCAGCTGATTTTGATGCCGAAAAAATTGTCGAAGACGATAATTATTTAATTGCTAGCGATGGAACAATTTTTTCCGGACTAACTCAGCCTTTCTTTATTGTGGTGCGCCCTGATCAACATCTTTTATGCTTAGGTAACTCTGATGATTTTAGCCATCTTGAAGAATATTTATCGGTAGTTTTAAAGGGTGATTCATGAGCCTAATTCCGACTAATTCTCCCCGTGCATTTATTAAATCCGCTCGTTTTCAAACGCTTGGTGCTATGGCTTGCCCAGTTTTTATTGGATCTGCCTTGGCTATGAGCCATGGTTATTTTTCAGTCATTATTTTTTTGGTGACTTTGTTCTGTGCGCTGTTGGTGCAAATTTTAGCTAATTTGGTTAACGATTATGGTGATTTTATTCGAGGCAGCGATAATAGAGATCGCCTTGGTCCACCGCGGGCTATGCAGATGGGTTGGTTGACTGAGTCGGCTATCAAATCAGCCATAACAGTAGTTTTAGTGACGGCAGTACTTCTGGGGATCGTTTTAGTATGGCGTGGTGGTTTTGCCATTTTATTGCTTGGGTTAGCAGCTATTGCTTGTAGTATTTGGTATACCGCAGGTCCAAAACCCTTAGCTTATTTAGGATTTGCTGAAATTGCGGTTGCTTTATTTTTTGGTCCTGTGCCCGTCATGGGTACTTATTATTTACAAAGCCTAAGTATGGGCCCGGAAGTTTTAGTTGCCAGTATCGGACCTGCTTGTTTATCAACAGCGCTGATTATGACCAATAATCTACGTGATATTAACCAAGACCGGCATAATCATAAAAAAACTGTAGCGGTTAGATGTGGTGAGCGTTTTTCCCGTAATGCTATTATAGCTTTATTGATAGTTTCTATATTTGCTCCGTGCCTATTAATTATTTATTTTAAGTTTTCTTGGCTAAATATGTGTGTATGTTTAACTGTAGTTAGTTTGTGTGGAAAAATAAATGTTTTATTTGAGCCTATTTCTTTTAGAATTAACTTTGTTTTATCGGCGATTGGTAAAATGCTATATTTGTATGGTATTATGTTAAGTATTGGTATTATTTTTCATGTTTAAGTTTCATCATTATCAGCTCGTTTGCACCGAGCGAGGGCTGAGATATTTTCCTAGTGGTCTACGTGATGGTGTGCTGGTTGAGCTTGATAGTTGCTGGGGTGAATGGGCCCCTATGGCCGGTATTCATGATCATAGCGTGAGCGATGTGATAAATCAGTTAGATCGCATAAAAGCTAAGAAAATTATCTGGCCAGTTAGCTCGCCTGCTGAGATGGCCGATTGGCTAAAGTCTTTTCCTTACCCTGCAAGCTATGTGCTGAGCATGATGATCTATCACGGCCGTATACAAAAAAAAGCACGTCTAGCTCCACCAATAAAACCTTCAGTGTTGGTTTTGGGCGATGCTGAAGCTTGTATTGATAGAGGCTATCGATGTCTTAAAATTAAAGTCGGCAGCACAGATATTAAGCGCGACATAGATTTGATCAAGACTATAGCTATGCGTGCTGGTAAGCAAATAAAGCTGCGCCTCGATGCTAACAGGAAATATTCATATCAAGAGGCGCTGAGTTTATGGCTGGCTGTCTTAGATCTAAACATAGAATACTTCGAAGAGCCAAGCTATGAGCTTGATAGATTAGAGTTACTTGCTGATCGAGGAATGCCTATAGCGCTTGATGAGTCTTTTCATGAGGGTGATAGCTTAGAATTATTAGTTAGATCTAAAATTAATTACTTAGTTATTAAGCCAAGCAGGTTTAGCAGTGTTTACCAAATCATGATGATCGCTGAGTCTTGCAAAAAACAGGATATTCAGTTGATTTTTAGCCCCTGCTTTGAAAGCGATTTTTCTCATATGATTAGCGCCTATCTAATTGACGAGCTCGGTTTTAATGACAACTTTCATGGCACTTTTGACCAAGATTTTTTTATAAAATCATAGAGGGTAGTAGAAGTGGGGCAGAAAATAGTAGCACTCAATCTCGAACTCAGCCATGCCAGTATTGAGCTTTTTCTATCAGCGATGGCGGCAGGGCAGGTGGTGGCAATTGTTCCTAGTCGTGAGCCAGCAAGCGTGATTGATGCTTGGCTGACCGAACTTAATTTATGGGCTGAGCGCCAGATTAGCCAGCAAGCATCAGTGATTATCCGTACTTCTGGCTCTACTGCTCAGCCAAAAAGTGCACAGCTTAGCTGGTCTGCATTGAGAGCAAGTGCTCGTGCAGTTAATAATTATGTTGATTTTAAGTCAAACTCAGTATGGGCTTTATCGCTGCCGCTTTTTCATGTGGGTGGTTTAGCGATTGTGGTGCGAGCTTTAGAAGCTCAGGCAATGATAGAAATAGCTGGCGATTACGATGAACTGGTGAGTTTGATTAAGACAGATCGGGTTAGTCATGTTTCTTTGGTGCCAGCACAAGTTAGGCGTCTCTTGGGTGATAATATCGACCTAGCCAAGCTGCGTGCAGTGATTATTGGTGGCGACAGTTTAGCAGGTAGCGACCGTGAACAAGCGCTTGCTCGTGACTGGCCTTTATGCCTTAGCTATGGTCTGACCGAGACGGCTTCGATGATTTATGGTGAGCGTTATAGCTCAGCAGGACCGAAGCCCAGTGTGCTTGAGCATGCTCAGCTACGGCTGGCTGCCGATGGTGAGATTTTGGTGAAGTCGGCAAGTTTACTGACTGGTTATATTATTGGTGGTGAGCTGCTAAAACCATTCGATAGTCAGGGGTTTTTTGCCACCGGTGATATGGCTCAATTCAACAATAATCAGTTACATATAATTGGTAGAAAAAATAACCGAATTATTTCTGGTGGTGAAAATATTCAGGCTGAAGAAATTGAGCAGGTATTAGAAAGTCATCCACTGATAACTATGTGTGTGGTAGTGAGAATAGCCGATGCTAAGTTTGGTGAGCGTCCTTTAGCTTTTGTGAAATGGCGCGCTGAGCCTCTGAGTGAAAAAACTTTGGTTGATTTTTTGACTGGCAAGTTGGCTCGCTATAAACATCCAGTCAAATTTATCGCCTGGCCTGATCATGTGCCTCATGTGGGTAAAAAGCCGAGAAGCTATCTAAAACAACACCTGCATACTTTGACAACCTTGTCATAGTACGTGCAGCCTCTATTAGGGTCTTTTATGTGATAATCCGGGAGAATATTTTTGTAACTACTTAAATTTATTGAATAATTTATTTTTTGCGATCAAATTTACTGATTTTTTCTGGACAAAAAGTTGCGGCCCATTTTCGACTCACAGTAACTTCCTTCTTGCAAGGGGGGGAGAAGTTCCTTCCCTCTCATGGAGGAACAAGTAATGACAAAATGTCTAATCAAGGGAGTCAAAGTTGCCAGCGCTATTAGTGCGCTGCTGGCATCAGCGATTCTGTTAACGAGCTGCGATGATACAGCAGTAAGTACTAGTGATAATTCACCTGTTAGTGGTGCTGTTGGTACGCTTCCACCTTCAGGCGGTACTACCACCAATCCACCAGTAGTAGTTCCACCAGATGTACCAGGTCCTATTTCAACTGGCTGGGATGTAATCGAGTTGATGGTTAGAACTGATCCGGCAGATCCACACAATGAACGTTATTTGGATGATTGGCGTTTCCAAATTCATGCAATCGATGATCAAGCTCGTACCACCAGCCCTGTATATTTTGGTGAAACCGGCCCAGACGGCAATGGCGCAGTTGGTCTACCTTCCTACTTGTTCAATCTGCCTTTGATTATCAATGCTTATAACGATTCTTATCCATTAGCTGATCTTGATAACGATGAAGAGCTAGAATGCCGTTCATTTGAAATCTTCGTACCAGCTAATTGCTATGATAAAGCCGTTTGGTTGTTAGGACCAGTTGAAGATGCGGTGTGGGATTTCTATCGTAAAGCATCTGAACGACGTGCTGAAGCTTGGAATCCAAGCCAAGTTGATTGCGGAACCTGGCTTGCTAATTTGCAACAGTTGATTCTTACCGATTCAATCAATGATGCTCTTACTGAGCTTTCAGATAGCGCTACCATGTTGTTTGATCCAGCAGACTTAACCGAAGCTTGGCAAGAAAACCAAAATCTTCTCACCCCAACCCGTCCGCCAATTTGTATGGCTGAACGTCGCCATAACGGTGGTGGTTTGGAGCGCGGTGATACTTTAACCTTCCCTGCAACCGGCCTTGAAATTGATGATGACATATCACCATATGAACTAACTGATGATCCAATGACCGATAATGATCCAATTATCATTGGTACCAACGGCGGTCCGATCTCTATTTGCGGCATTGAAGTTGGTGATACTTTCCCTGCGACCGATCTCGGTGCAGTGTTGACGGTCAACGGTAATGTGTTCAGCACTGATGTAGCTGACTCTGGTTTCATTTTTGACGATAGTGATTTTGATGGTACCGTACAAAATGATTCAGCCATTGATGTTAATATTGATGCTAACATATTTAACATCAGACTTGGTAATGGCCGCGAACGTGACCACGACAAGTATGACGATGCTTGTGCTTTGACCACTTTGGTAGAGTTTACCAACACTGATGATGATGAACACGATGTTTTGACTGGTTCAGGTTGGACTTTTGATGACTTGTTCTCTGGCGATAGTAACGCTCATGTTATCGATACTGTGGTTTATTTAACCTCTGATGGTGACGCAGTGGTTGGTGACAACGATTATTGGGCAATTTTCTATGACGAACAAGATACTGCGATGGAAGAACATGTTTTGGTGGTTGAATTACTTGGTCATCGTCAAGAAGATTTCCGCGACGTCTTGCACATGACTTTTGATGAAGCAACCGATGACCTCTTCTTAGGCTTACGTGCTGACTATGAACTTAACGAAGAAGAAGTAGATGGCGAACGCGCTTTCTTAGGCTTCACCATTCATACCTGGGATGGTAGTTCTGCTGCTGGGCGTGCTGCTGTTCGTGAAAACATTGCTAACTGCTATGAAGCATCAGATGTCTGGGCTCGTCAGTTTTTCGCAACGGTTGATTTCCAAACTCGTGAAGATGAATGTGGTTGCACCGGTGATTGTGAAATCGCCAGTACGATTAAGCCGCTGGTTGCTGCTGAGTTTGCTGTGCGTTCGCAATGTTTCTCCAACAGCCGTGCTAACTCAAGATGGCAAACGGATGATGTTGGTTTCTGGAGCATGAATACTATCCACGGTGTGGCTGGTAACGTAATCATCAACCCAGGTTGGCTAGCTCCTAATATGGACTTTGAAATCTATATTCAGAAGTTTGATGAAGCAGTATTCAAAGGCCCACGTACGATCAGAAGAACTGATGAATGTGGTCAGTTGATGGCAGAAGTTCCAACCCTGGTTGAAGGCGATCGCGTCATGATCAAGGCTGAAGACAACTGCTGCGATGACTATGACATCGTACTACCTTGCGTACCTGAGTTCACCGGCTTTGCAGGTGCTCCAGGTGTACCATATGTGCCAGTAATATTGGCTCCTCCGGCAGTACCACCAGCTATCTAAGTAGCGCTATTGCTCATGAAAACCCCAAACTTTAGTTTGGGGTTTTTTAATTGTCAAACAAGCCTTGCAATCTTTAGTTTTGCCCCTAATGTGGCCCCCTAATTCTCATATTACTTATCAAGGTGCTTGGCATTACTTATGCTCGAGTGACTGTTGTATTGTTGTATTTAAAAGTATCCAGGGGAGATCTCTTATGGGACGAGCTAAAGCCGAGCAAATGATGGCCCGTTATGGCCTAGGTTTAAATGTTGATCTGAGTGAAATGCTGCAACGCTTTAGTATCAGTGCACCTGAAACCATATCTCACCATGACATGGTTGATCTGCTAATTAGGCAAGCAGCTGCTCGTATTGTTGAAGAGCCTGATTATAGTATTTTTGCGACTCGTCTGCTCAATCGTAAAATTGCAGATGAAGTAGCTAATCTTGGCATTCATAGTTTTTCAGCTGCTGTTGCTATGGGTTTTGAGCATGGTTTATTGACTGATAATATATATAATTTTGTTCAAGAGCATAAGCTCAAATTAGACTCGGCAATTGATGAAAAATATAACGATTTATTTACCTATTTTGGCTTGGCTACTGTCTATGATAGATATTTGTTAAGACATCCTCAGGAACGTTTAGTTTTTGAGCGTCCGCAATATTTATTTATGCGCGTGGCTTGCGGTGTGTTTCAAGATGTTGTGCGTGTGCTTGAATTATATAATTTGATGGCTAGCTTTGCTTACATGCCAGGTTCGCCAACTTTATTTAACGCTGGTACTAAAAACCCCCAGTTATCCTCGTGTTTTTTGGTCGATTCGCCTAACGACAGTATTGAGGGCATTTATAATCGCTACACTGATGTGGCTAAGCTTTCTAAGCACGGTGGTGGCATTGGTATCTCTTATTCCAAAGTTCGTTCACGTGGATCGCTTATTAAGGGCACCAATGGCCGTTCAAGTGGTATTATCCCATGGCTTAAAACCCTTGATTCTTCAGTGTCGGCGGTGAACCAGGGTGGTCGTCGTAAGGGTGCTTGCTGTGTGTATCTAGAGAGCTGGCATGCTGATATTGAGAGCTTTCTAGAGTTGAGAGATAGCACCGGTGACGAGGCTCAACGTACTCATAATCTTAACTTGGCCAATTGGGTGCCAGATTTATTCATGAAGCGAGTCAAAGATGATGCCCCATGGTCGCTTTTTGATCCCAGTATGGTGCCGCAGTTGTGTGAAACTTTTGGCGATGAGTTTGAAAGTATCTATGTAGAGGCAGAGCAAGCTAAGCTTTATACTAAACAAATATCAGCTCGTGATTTATACTCGCGCATGATGAAAACGCTTGCTCAAACCGGCAATGGCTGGATGACTTTTAAAGATAGTGCCAATAAAAAATCTAACCAAACAGGTACGCCCGGGCAGGTGATCCACTTGTCTAACCTGTGTACTGAAATCTTGGAAGTAAACTCTGAGCACGAGACGGCTGTTTGTAACTTGGGTTCGATTAATTTAGCTCGTCACTTGGATGGCTCACAGCTTGATTTTCAAAAAATACGAGCAAGCGTACGTATAGCGGTGCGCCAGCTTAATCGGGTTATTGATGCGACCTTTTACCCTATCGAGCAAGCTGGACGTTCTAATCTTAAATGGCGACCGGTTGGTTTAGGGGTCATGGGTCTGCAGGATGTTTTTTTTGCCCTTAAAATCAGCTTTGATAGCGGTGATGCCTTGGCATTGACGCGTCGTATTGCCGAAGAGATTTATTGCGAGGCTCTTGCTACCAGTGCTGATTTAGCTGAAGAACAAGGCCCACATGACAATTTCGCTATCACCAGAGCAGCTGCTGGTTTTTTGCAATATGATTTGTGGGAGCAAAAACCATACGATCAAGAGCGTTTTTTGAAGCTGAAAGATCGTATCAAGCAAGTTGGTCTTCGTAACTCTTTGTTAATAGCCATTGCGCCAACGGCGACCATTGCCAGTATTGTTGGCTGTTATGAGTGTATAGAGCCTCAGCTTTCTAATATTTTTAAGCGGGAGACTTTATCGGGCGAGTTTTTGCAGGTTAATCAATATTTGGTTCGTGATTTGAAAGTGATGGGCATGTGGACGTCAGCGATTCGTAATCAAATTATGGAGCATAATGGCTCTATTCAAAATATTGTAGCCATTCCTGAGCATCTTAAAGTTTTGTATCGCACGGCATGGGAACTGCCGCAAAAGAATCTGATTGATTTGGCGCTGGCGCGGGGGCCCTTTATTGATCAAAGTCAGTCGCTTAATTTATTTATGGAAAAGCCTAATGTTGGCAAATTATCGTCAATGTATTTTTACGCATGGCAATCGGGACTAAAGACTTGTTATTACCTTCGATCTCGTCCCGCAACTCAAATTAGCCAAACCAAGAAAGCTTATAGCGATCAAGAATCAGTAGCTTGTTCTTTGGAAAATCCGGCTATTTGTGAAGCCTGCGGTTAGGGAGACAACTATGTTACTTGATCCTGGTTTAGATTTAACGTTGAGACCTATGCGCTATCCACAGTTTTTTGAGATGTATAAAAATGCTGTTAGAAATACCTGGACGGTTGAAGAAGTCGATCTTAAATCCGATATCGATGATTTACGTCATAAGCTAAACGCCAAAGAACAACACTTGATTAACCGCCTGGTGGCTTTTTTTGCTACGGGCGATTCGATTGTGGCTCATAATTTGGTGATTAATTTATATAAACATATCAATGCTCCTGAAGCTCGTATGTATCTATCTCGTCAACTTTATGAAGAAGCACTTCATGTACAGTTTTATTTAACACTGCTTGACAGCTATTTGCCTGACCCTAAAGCCAGGCAAGAAGCTTTTGCGGCCATTGATAATATTCCTTCTATTAAAACTAAAGCTGAATTTTGTTTTAAGTACATGGATTCGATTAATCAGATCGATAAAATCGTCACGAAACAAGATCGATCTAAGTTTTTACTTAATCTTATTTGTTTTGCGGCATGCATCGAAGGTCTCTTCTTTTTTGCTGCCTTTGCTTATGTTTATTATTTACGTTCAAAAGGCCTCTTACACGGCTTAGCTACTGGGACTAACTGGGTTTTTCGCGATGAAAGTGCGCATATGGACTTTGCTTTTTCGGTAGTTGATACCATGCGCATAGAGGAGCCTGAGCTTTTTAACGACGAGCTTGAAAACCAAGTACGCATGATGCTTAAAGAGGCTATTGATGCTGAGCTCAAGTTTGGTGAAGATGTTTTGACGGGTGGTATTGCCGGTTTTTCGGTAGCAGAGCTTGATCAGTATTTACAGTTTGTAGCTGATCAACGCTTAGCTCGTCTAGGCTTTAAGTCCATGTTTGGCGCAAGCAATCCATTCTCATTTATGGAGCTGCAAAACGTGCAAGAACTGGCCAATTTCTTTGAGCGCCGTGTATCTGCGTATCAGATTGGCATCAGTGGTGACGTAGCTTTTGATGAGCAATTTTAGATACTTAGACTTTGGCTGTTAAAATATCCGCCTTCGGCTATAGTAAGCTCGAAAGCTGGTGGGTGATTGATGCAAATTTTAGCTGGTGTGGTTTTATTAGCAATTTTGATAGTTTTTCATGAGCTAGGCCATTTTTGGGTGGCTAAGATGCTTGGTGTGCGGGTCCTAACTTTTTCGCTCGGTTTTGGCCCTAAACTAGCCAGTTTTAAACATGGCGATACCGAATACCGTCTGAGTTTGATCCCGCTGGGTGGCTATGTTCGCATGTTTGGTGAATCGCTTGAAGAAGATCTCAGTGAAGATGATAAAAAAATCAGTTTCATGCACCAGGCAACTTGGCGTAAGTCATTGATCGCAGCAGCAGGACCGATCTTTAATTTTATTTTACCGGTAGTGCTCTTATTTGGCTTGCTGGTAGGCCGTGAACAGATTTATTTACCTGTGGTTGGCACGGTGCTGAAGGGGAGCGTTGCTGAGCAGGCCGGTCTTATTCCCGATGATCGAATCCAAGCTGTGAACCAAGAGCCAACCGCATCGTTTAACGATTTTGCGCGCATTGTTAGTGATCATCCAGGACAAGAGCTGGCTTTGAGTATTATCAGGCCAAGCAGTCAGGGTGAGACCTCATTGGTGATAAAACTCACACCTGAATCTAAGCCTTCGGGTAATCCTCTAGAAAAAGACCAAAAAGTTGGTCGCGTGGGTGTGATGCCGGCTATTTTATTGCCGATTATTTGGCTTGATGAGAACAACCCCTTAAGTAGCTATGGGCTTAAGAGTCTCGATCAAATTGTTGAAATTAATAAGCGGCCGATTAAAAGCTCTCGGGCTTTATTTGAGCAAATAGGCCAGCTGAACGAAAGCCCTACGCTCAAGGTTAAACGTGACAATACTGAGTTCAGCTTAGCTTTACCAGCTTTAGGTCCAGACTTAGCTAATAATCATTGGGGTATTGCTTCAGCCATGGGGGCCGTGACCGGTATTAGGCCCGAGTCTTTAGCTGAAAGATGGGGTCTTAAGTCAGGTGATCGGGTAGTTTCGATTAACCATGAGCTGGTTTCAAGTAGCTATCAACTGCACCAACAACTCATAGAGAATCATGATAAAGACCAAGCTATGGGTGTTATTACCAAAGCTGGTGAATCTAAGACTATTTCACTGCGTTTGCCAGATAATTTTCTAGAAAACCCCAAACTTGATGCAGATCTGGCATCAATGTTTGGTATAGAAAGCCCGGAGATGTTTAAGCCAGGTGAGATTCTTGAGCGTTCGGTTGGTATCGTGGAAGCTTTAGGTCGGGCAGTGAGTCAGACTTATGCCATAGCAGCCATGACCGGCAAATCTTTGTGGTTATTGGCTAAGGGTGATGTGCCGGCATCTCAAGTCGGCGGGCCCATTCAGCTCTTCGATGTCGCCCAGCAGGCAGCCAACAAGGGCTTGGCCTATTATATCTTTATTATGTGCCTCTTGAGCGTGAACTTGGGTTTACTTAACTTATTGCCGATCCCGGCCCTTGATGGCGGCCACTTGTTGCTTTTTGGTATTGAGGCCATACAAAGAAGGCCACTGACTGTAAAAACAAGGACTGTTGCTACCCAAATCGGTTTTGCGCTCTTGTTGTGCCTGATGGCTCTTGCTATTTTTAACGATTTATCCCGTTTGTTTCGATAAGGACGACCTATGAATACAATTGAGCCAATACTGAATGGTGATGGTGCTAGCCACGACGATAATCTGCTGCGGTCAGTTAGTATTACTGACGAGTTAAGAACATCGTTTCGTGATTATTCGATGAGCGTGATTATTGGTCGGGCCTTGCCTGATGTGCGTGATGGCTTGAAGCCGGTGCATCGACGTATTTTGTACGCTATGTTCAAAGAAGGTCTATTATCAAGCAAAAAATTTAGTAAATGCGCTGGGGTTGTCGGTGAAGTGTTAAAGAAATACCACCCTCATGGTGATGCACCCGTTTATGAAGCACTGGTTCGTATGGCTCAGCCCTGGAATATGCGTGAACTGTTAATTGAGGGGCAGGGTAACTTTGGTTCGGTTGATGGCGACCCTGCTGCTGCTTATCGTTACACTGAAGCACGTTTGGCTAAAATTGCTGAATCGATCTTGGCTGATATTGATAAAGAGACGGTAGATTTTTCACCCAATTTTGATGGTTCGGTTGATGAGCCGGTTTTTTTACCCAGCCGCATCCCTAATTTATTGGTTAATGGTTCCGAGGGCATCGCAGTAGCCATGGCAACTAAGTGCCCACCCCATAATTTAGGCGAAGTGATTGAAGGCTTACTTGCGGTCATTGCTGAACAGTTTGAAGATGGTCCTGAGCTTAACTTTGAGCGTCTTGAACAGTTAATTCCCGGCCCAGATTTCCCGACCGGCGGTATAATTTGTGGCAGAGTGGGATGCTCTCAAGCCTTACGCACGGGGCGAGGTAGTATTATCATTCGTGGTCGGGCTGAAATTGAGCGCAATGACTCGGGCAATAAAGAGCGGATTATTATTACTGAAATCCCCTTTCAGCTCAATAAAGCCAGATTGCTTGAGCGTATTGCTGAGCTGGTACGTGACAAACGTATCGACGGTATTTCTGACTTGCGCGATGAATCATCTGATCGAGGTGGCATGCGTATTGTGGTTGAAATCAAGCGCGATGCTATGGGCGAAGTAGTCTTAAACGGTCTTTTTCAGCATACTCCGTTACAAAGCAGCTATTCGGTCAATATGTTGAGCATTGTTGATGGCCAGCCCATGACGCTCAATATGCGCCAGATGCTCGATAATTTTTTGGGCTTTAGGCGTGAAATTGTTACTCGCCGTAGTCGTTTTGAGCTTAAAGAAGCCAGTGCTCGCTTTCATATTATTGCCGGTTTAGTCACTGCTCTTGATGATATCGATCGAATTATCACAACTATTAGGGCATGTAAAAATAGCGAAGAAGCTCGTGAGCGCTTGATGGCGATGCAGTTTGCGGGTGCCCTCAAGGTCGAGTTATTTTTGAACGCGCCAACTAAGCAAATCGAAAACTGGCAAGCTCAGGGTTTTGCTAACTTGGATCTAGATCAGGCAAATGCCATTTTAGAAATGCGTCTATCGCGCCTAGTGGCCCTTGAGCGCGACAAATTGGTAAACGAAGCCAAAGAATTATTGCTGGAAATTATTCGGCTCAAAGAAATCTTGGCCGATCTAAAAGTTCTTATGGGTGTGATCAGGGGTGAGTTGCTGGAAATTAAGCAGCAGTTTGTTAGCCCACGCCGTAGCATATTTGACCGTGAAGCGGAAAATATCAGCAAAGAAGATTTGATTGCCGAAGAAGATGTTTTAGTAACCATTTCGCATTTAGGCTATGTAAAACGAGTGCAGTTGTCTAACTACCGAGCACAACGCCGAGGCGGTAAAGGTAAAACAGCGGTTATAGCCAAAAATGAAGATTTTGTCCAAGACGCTTTCGTGGCATCTACCCACGCTTATCTGCTTACTTTTACTAGTTTAGGTCGGGTATTTTGGGTAAAAGTACATGAGTTGCCGGAAGGTAGCACGTCCTCTCGAGGCCGGCCGATTGTTAACCTGGTTAAGCTTGATGATAACGAGCAGGTATGCGCTATTTTGCCAGTCAGAAACTTTCCTGCTGAAGAAGAGAAGCAATTTGTTGTGACCTGCACTAAGAAGGGCAAAATCAAAAAAACTGATTTACTGGCTTATTCGAACCCGAGAGTCAATGGTCTGATTGCCTGTGGCATTGAAGAAGGCGATGAGTTGATAGCGGTTAAAATCACTGATGGGCAAAGGGATATCATCTTATCCACCAAAAAAGGTATGGCGATTAGGTTCAACGAGACTGATGCGAGAAGCCTGGGCCGCCAAGCAGTAGGTGTTCGCGGCATTAAGCTTAAGGGCAATGATGTGGTGGTTTCTATGGAAGTGCTCAATACTGAAGCTACGATTTTAACTGTTACTAAAAATGGCTACGGTAAACGTACTGCTATTGAGGAATATCGAACGCAGACTCGCGGTGGTTCTGGTTTGATTACCATCAAGGTAGACGAACGCAATGGCCCGGTAGTAGCGGCTATGCAGGTTAACGACGAAGATGAAATCATGATTGTAACTAACTTAGGTAAGCTTATTAGAATGGGCGCTGATGGGGTATCAACCTATGGCCGTAATACTAAAGGCTTAAGATTGATTTCGATGGATAAAGAATTTGGTGAGTCGGTACAGTCTTTGGTATACATAAAAGACGATGGTAATAATGAAGATGGCAACTAATCTCTCTGGGTGCTTGATTTATGCCTGTCTTTAGGCTAGCAATTATCATAGGTTTTAAGCCTCGGTAGTATTAATCGGCCTATAATTTAAAGCTTTAAACCTAAGTTTTTGATTTTATTAGGTTTAAGAGATGTAAATCTCACTAACAAGGGGAAAATATGAAAATTGTAAAGCGTTTGCTTATAGTAGTTTGGGCTCTAGTTTCGTCAGGCTCAATGGCGGTAGTCCAACCAATTAAGCCTGTAGGTGAAGATTCTCCGATTCGTATTCATGGTGGTCTGCAGGGTGGTTATAACGGTGTTATGAAGGCGGCTAATACCGATAAGATGGGCTTTGGTTTCAGCAATGTTGGTCTTGGTTTAGGTTTTGCTCATAATGTTGGTTATGATTTCGAATACGGTCTTTCGATCTCTGGTGATTGGGCGACTGCGCCTGGCAATACCTCTAACAAGGGTCGTGGTACTGCTCTATGGTCTAAAGATGCCACAGATGCAAAAACTGCTGGCGCACGTACGAATATCGATTTGATGGTTCGCTACATGCCAGAGTTATCAGAGCGCTTCAACGCTGGTTTAGCTTTTGTTGGTGGTTGGGGTGATCAATTTGGTGAAAGCAATAAAGCCATCAAAGACGCTCGTAACTTTGGTGATTTGAATTTAAAAGTTGGCCCAGCCATGAGCTATGGTTTTGGTGATACTTTTTCAGCTTACATGGGTGTGAGCTATACCATGAGCGACATTCGTTTCCTCAAAGAAGGTAGTGCTGGTGATGCCTTGAAGGCTTATTCAAGTTTACATGGTCTTGAAGCCCCAGTAGGTTTGTGGTTTTCCCTTGCTGATAACGCAGGTCTCTTCTTGGAAGTTAACACCCGCTTTCGTAACATTAGCGAATTCACGAAGAGCTGGCGCGAAGAAGCCACCTTGGGCCTTGCTTTCGCTATCTAGGTGCTAAAATCAATATGAATTATTAAAACGGCTCTTCGGGGCTGTTTTTTTAGCTAAGTAAAAATTTTTCAGAAGTCTACTTGAGTAAATACTATGAACAAGCAAATTTGATTGAGGCAGTTAGAGTAAGGCCTGTCGCAACGCTGGCAAACTTATCGCCATCGATCAATTTTGCTTGTGGTAGATATGACAAAATACTATTTCTGACTAATGGCACCAATGATGCCCCGCCGGTCATAAAGACTGCACTGATGCTCGTTTTGTGGATTTGAGCACTAGCAATGGTTGATTTTAGCGTTGACAGTATTTTCTCGACATCATCAAAAATAGAGTCTTCAAAATCACTTTTGTTAATTGTGGTATAATTCATTTTGGCCAAAAATATGTCGCAAGGCTGGCTTTGATAGGTCAACAGCTAGCAGACAGACCAAAGCGGTCACGTGAGACACAGCTAAAATACATATAAATGTTTCAAAGAAATTAGATCTTATTAAATCATACATAGCAAGGCTTAATAAAAGACTAAGAATATTATTCCAGAATAAAAACGTGAATAAATACCTGATTTTTCGCTCACTTATGTTTTTAATTTTCATAAACCTGCTCTGTGCCTACTATTTTTGTCAGTTCATGCGCTAAAACTGCCACTTCACAACCATAAAGCTATCGAGTTCACCGAATATGAGTAAAGTGCAAGCATGTTTCACAAACTAAGGAGATAATGTGAAAAATATATTATTTATAATATCGATATTGGTATCCACCACAAGCATGGCAATGGCAATGCCGGAAGCTTTCACTGAGCTATTTCATTCTGGTATATGGCTTGGTGAAGCTACACATTACAGTCGTAGTGGTCAAATCAGCTCTCAATTTACCTATGGGGCACAGATTGATTCAAAGGGTCGTAGCTTTAATACGATCGCTAATCCAAACAATCCTGAAGCATTAGATACCTATCAGAACTATACGATGACCAAAGATGGCCTTCATTATGATCTGCAATTTTCGGCATCTAGACAAAATAGAGTGGGAATTTTAGATAATTTTGAACAGCTTGATTCAAATACATGGAGTTTTAGTAAGGGTGCATTTACTCATCGATTTATTAAAATTTCAGATAAGGAAATGCAAATTATAACGTTTTTTAGCCAAAAAAAGCATGCTGAAGTAAAACTATTTCTTATCCAATAAGCAAAAAGAAGTTAAGCTATCAAAGTTAGCGCATTGGGGTCTAATCCACCCCTTTAGCCGCGCATGAGCAGTGCTTGTACAGCCAGTTTATAGCCGTTGATACCTAAGCCAAAAATGCTACCTATACACACACTGCTAATATACGAGTGATGGCGAAATTGTTCCCGTTTAAATATATTGCTGATATGAACTTCTATCGCTGGTATTTGGCTGGCAACTAAGGCGTCTCTTAAGGCGATTGAAGTATGGCTCAGTGCGCCCGGGTTTATAACGATGCCATCTTTTTGGGTGAGACTTTGCAGGTAATCGATTAAGTTACCCTCATGGTTATTTTGGAAGAACTCTAGCTGGGCGCTGTTAGTAAATTCTTGCCTAAGCTGTTCGGCAAGCTGGCTAAGCGTAGTAGTGCCGTAAATATGGGTTTCACGGTTCCCGGTCAGGTTTAAGTTGGGGCCGTTGATAACATAAAAATGCTTCATGTTTTTGCTCCTAAATAATTTTGTCCTGCCCGCATGAGGCTGACGAAGGCTTGTTCGTCGGTTGTATTAATAGCGCTCAGTGTTGATGCTAGGCTACGAGATAAAGCTTGGTAGCAAGCTTGATTATAAGGATTGAGCGCTTGAATTTCGTAATAGAGCTGAGGATTCTCACTAAAAACTCTTTGGGCAATACTCAGCAAATTTGAAAAAGTCGTTGATGAAAAACGTGATAAGAAGTCGATGGAAAAGCCGCTATGCTCAAGTGCGCCGATAAAAATTATGTTTAATAAGTGCGAAAGTGAGAGTAAATAAGCAATAATTTGATCATGTTGATCAAAACTCATATCAACCATGCTCACTGAAGTTGATTTAAATAATTTTTTAGCAAAATTATCAGCCTGATTATTAGCCACACTGGTGATAATAATATGCTTACCAAAGAGCACTTCTACTGAAGGACCAAACATCGGGTGTAGTGAGGTGACTTTGGCACCCTGTTGGCTCAGTTTAAGCAGAGCCTGCCGTACAGGAGCTTTAACTGATGAGACATCAAAGATTACCGGCTTAGCAAGATTATAGGTGCCAAGTTGATTAAGCATATCAGCACTTACTCTAATTGGCGTTGCCACTATGATGAGGTCATGGTTGGTGATAGTTGCATCAAAGCTGGTCTGATAGCTACATAAAAAATCTGGTTTCACTTGGTCTATGACTGTGATTGTATGTCCTGAATCGGCAAAAAAGTGACAGAGCCAGCGACCTAAGCGCCCAGAACCACCGATAACGGCCACTGATAAAGGAGAGCTGGCAAGATTATATCTAATGCGATCGCGCTCCTGGCGGGATAAAGACAATCCCATAACTAGTTCAGACATTTTTATGGCGAAACTTTCAGGTAAATCAAGCTCGTGGGCGCAGGCTATTGCATGCTCAAATACGGCGTGTTCGCGAGAAAAATCTTTATCGGGAATGCTTAACTCACGTTTTAATTGGCCAATCTGTGCTGACAAAAGCTCGCGCTCTTTAACCAAGACTAAGAGCTTACGGTCGATATCATTAATTTTTTGACGACAATTATCTATTGCCAACTTAGCTTTTTCCATGTGGGCCTCCCCCAATCTACTATAGCCCATTTTTTTATCTGAGCTCGCGCCCGTAAATGAGGATCAGGATTAACCGCTACCGGTTGGCCTACTAAGTTAAGTAGCGGTACGTCAGAGGCTGAATCAGTATAAAAATAGCACTGCTCTAACTGCTCACCGAGCTCTTCACATAGTTTACGGGCAAAGCTTATTTTATTGGCACCAAAGCACGGTGGACCAATGGTTCGTCCGGTATAATAGCCCTGAGAATCTACTTCTAAGGTAGAGCACAGGCAATAATCAAGTTTTAAGTCTTCTTTAACTAAGAGCGATAGGCCATCAAAGCTTGATGTGAGCAAAGAGATCTTGTGGCCAAGCTCTCGATGTTGTTTGATCGCTTGTAGTGCGCCTGGCCTATAAAGGTTTTTAATCGTGTTATTAAAAAAACTGGTGGTTTTTTCCATAATTAAGTCATGAGATTGGCCAACTATTTGGCTAAGACCTTTTTTGATGACTTCTTCCATCTTGGTAAAACCTAAGTGATATTTAGCTAGCCAATACGAAGCATGGATCATATGGAAAAGCTTGATCTGACGGGTGTTCCATTCAGCTTTTAGCCATAATTTGGCGCTGTTATCAGCCAGCAGTGTTTTATCTAAATCAAAGAAGGCGATAGGCATGGTAAGCGTACTCCCCCAGTTTGAGCCGGTGTTGATTAGCTGTGGCTAAAACTATAGTAAAAACCTGAAAAGAAAACAGAACAAGCTTGAGGATTTTGACAATGGGTTTTTGGTTTTTTCTCAGTGCAGTAATCGTGTCTAACATGGTGTTTAAAGCCTATAAACTACGTTTTATTGAGCGTAATAACTCTCCTGACAGCAGAAAATTACGCGAACTTGAGCGAGAAATAACCACACTCAAAGAAGCTTTAGCTCATCGTGACCAGCGCTTGAGTCAGCTTGAAGAAGCAGTTTTCTTTGGTGAGTTTGAGTTAAAACGTCAGTTTATCGATCTTGAAAAACAACGAGCTACTAAGGACTAGGCACAAGATTAAGGTGAGCGCTGCAAGCATGCTCCCCGGAACTGGTAATTTCGGATTTTTTACCATCTGGACATATGGTATTTGAGAACTTGGCGCCAACAAAAGAAGTTTTGCCGTCAACTGTTGCGTTTTTTAAGTTGGCATTGCTTAAGTTAGCTGCGGCAAATTCCGCACCTCGTAAATCGGCTGATTCTAAATTAGCGCCGCTTAGGTTGGCGTTTTGTAGTTTAGCTTGTGCAAGCTTAGCTGAGCTTAGATTGCTGCTACTAAAGTTAGCAAAGCGTAGGTTAGAACCGCTGAATTTGGCGCTCGAAAAGTTAGCTCTGTTGCAGTCGACTTCTTCAAGATCAATGCCGCTAAAATCGGCATTTTTAGCGATGGCATGTGCAAAGATTGCTTTGCCCAGACTAGCATCCACAAACTTAGTGCTGTTTAAAAAGGCTGATGAAAAATTAGTGTTATTAAGACTGGCGGCCAAGAAAGATGCACCGCTAAGTTCTGCACCAAAGAAGTCAGCACCATCAAGAGCTGTTTGATCAAATTGACCATTTTTAATGCTGGCTTTTTTAAAACTGGCTTTTTCTAGTGAGGCGTATTTTAGATCGAGATTATTAGCTCTGATACCATTCCAATTTGATTGTTCGGCACTGGTATTGCTAAAATTGCTGTCTGAAATTTCGCTGCTGGAAAAATCAGCTCGTGCGAGGATAGCATTTTGAAAATCAATTTTTTTTAGCTCAGTATTGCTGAGCCTAATATCGCTCAGATCACTTGAGCTAAAATCTACGCCATTGAGCTTGCTGTCAGAAAAGTCAGCATATACGAGCGTTTTTTGCGATAACTTCGCATTATTAATAGCTACTTTTCTCATGTCAAGCGGGTTATCAGCGCTCGAAAGATTAATGTCATTATCTTCGGGCAGCTCATCGTTACTTATGTGCCATAAATAATCTATTTTCGCTGACCATATGGTTGTATCACTCTTTTTTGCACCACTTAAGTCAACTAAATCAAGATTAGCACCATTAAAATTAGTTCCTGATAAATCTGCTCCCGCCATACTTGCTTCAGTTAGGTTGGCTTCTTGAAATGATGCATTTGATAAATCACTACGGCGAAAGCTGGTTTTTAGAAGCTGAGCTTGCGTGAAAGAGCTTCCTTCCAAGCTGGTTGCTGAAAAATCAGCCTGCTCACCTTTAACACTTTGAAAATTAGCGTTTTTAAGCACGGCACTCAGTAAATTAGTAAAATTAAGATTAGCCTGGCTAAAGTTAGTATCAGAGGCTTGAGCACCCACCAGCGTAGCGCCGCTCAGATTGGTGTTACTAAAGTCTGCGTGGTTTAGATCAGCTTGGGCAAAATCAGCACCGGATAAGTTTGAACCAGCAAAATTGGCAAACTGAATATCGGCACTGGAAAAATTGGCATTAACTAAATGGCGATCAGCCAAATTAATTTCATCGAGATCTTCACCGGAGCAGCTGTAAGGACCGCCTGGGACCCGACAGATTTTTTGGTCACAGGCGCAGAGCATAGATAATACGCTAGATATTAAGAAGAGTAGTCTAATAATCATAAAAGGGCCCCCCTCAGAGATTATCGTTGAGTTAATGGGGGGTCAAAATTTGCTAAGCTATTGTGATGTGTTGATTTAAGTAGACGTCTTGAATGGCATTAAGCAAAGCTAGGCCTTCTTTGAAGGGTTTTTGAAAGGCCTTACGGCCAGAAATAAGGCCCATACCACCTGCTCGTTTGTTAATCACTGCGGTGAGCACTGCTTGTGCCAGATCATCCTTGCCTGAGGGGCCACCTGAGTTAATCAGACCAATGCGGCCCATATAGCAGTTGGCAACCTGATAGCGGGTAAGATCAATAGGATGATCGGTAGTCAGCTGATCGTAAACCAGTTTAGAAGTATGGCCAAAGCCGATGGCCGGATAGCCGCCATTATTAACCGGCAGTTTTTGTTTGACTATATCAGCACCAAGTGTCGCACCCAAGTGATTGGCTTGACCACTGAGATCGGCAGCACAGTGGTAATCAACACCGTCTTTTTTGAAAGCGCTATTACGCAAATAACACCATAAAACAGTAAACATGCCTAGCTCATGAGCTTCACTAAAAGCTCGGCTGATTTCTTTAAGCTGGTGATGGCTTTCTTGTGAGCCCCAATAAATAGTAGCCCCAATGCCGACTGCTCCCATGTTAAAAGCTTGTTTGACTTGAGCAAACTGAACCTGGTCATAGGAAGCTGGTAAACTAAGCGATTCATTATGATTAATTTTTAAGATCAAGGGAATCTTATGAGCGTAGCTACGAGCTACCGTTGCCAACACTCCATAGGTCGATGCTACCGCGTTACAACCACCTTCTAGAGCCAGTTTGACAATATTGGCTGGGTCAAAATAATCAGGATTAGGTGCGAAAGATGCTCCCGCCGAATGCTCGATACCCTGATCAACGGGTAAAATACTAACATAACCACTGCGACCTAAATGGCCATGATTAAACATACTTGCTAGGTTACGTAAGACAGTAGGGCTGCGATCGCTTTGGCTCATCACCTGATCGAGAAAGTTGGGTCCTGGTAAAGCGAGGCGTTCTTTGGCAATGCTTTTACATTGGTAAGTTAAAAACGATGAGTGTTCGCCTAGCAGTGCTTCAATATTGGTCATGGTGTTCTCCCGATGGTCGAGAATATTAATACTAATAGAGCTCGGTTCGGCAATGACTTTCTGTTAGAATATTTGTCAAAGCGGGGATTAAAAAATGTTCGTAAAACTATATCTGATAGCGTTTGTAATTTTTTTACCAATTGACATGCTATGGATTGGTATAATTGCTAAAAATTTCTATGCTAAACAAATTGGTTTTTTAGTAAAAGATGACATTAATTGGTTTGCTGCTTTCTTATTTTACCTGTTGTTTATTATTGGTTTGGTAAGCTTTGTGATTAAGCCGGCTCTTGAAAAAACTTCATGGAGTCATGCCTTGATATATGGTGCATTATTCGGTTTGATTAGCTATGCTACTTATGATCTTACTAATCTTGCAACTATGAAAAACTGGCCCATCTTAGTCAGTATTGTTGATATGATTTGGGGGGCATTTTTAGTGGCTTCTGTGTCGACAATAACATATTTTATTTTTCATAAGATAAACTAATGAGCTATTATCTAAATGTCGCAATAGTTTTATTTTTCTATGTTTTTTTTGTCTTTGTTATTTCAGTGATAAAAAAGAGAAATGACGTAGCAGATATTGCTTGGGGATTAGGTTTTGTCTTAATTACGTGGGTGTCTTTTTTTCTAGCACATCAAACAAGCTATCGTGCGTTATTGGTTGGAGTATTAGTTAGCCTATGGGGTTTAAGGCTTGCTTGGCATATTGCATCACGTAACGCAGGTCTCAGCGAAGATTATCGGTACCAAGCATTTCGTAAATCCTGGGTTAGGTATTTTTATTTCCGCTCTTTCTTACAAGTATTTTTGTTGCAGGGGTCGTTTTTATATATAATTATTTTGCCAGTTTTGCTAATTAATAACAATGCAGGTCGAGATTTAGGCTTGCTTGATGGTTTCGGTTTTGTCTTGTGGCTGGTTGGTTTTTACTTTGAAGTTATTGGTGATGCTCAACTTGCTATTTTCATCAAAAATCCAGATCATAAAGGCCAGATTATGCAAGGTGGCTTATGGCAATACAGCCGGCACCCTAATTATTTTGGTGAAGTCTGCCAGTGGTGGGCCTTATGGATTATTGCGTTATCAGTTCCTGGGGCTTGGCTTAGCATTGTTGGTCCAATCACTATTACGATTTTGATACTAAAAGTTTCAGGTATTCCTTTACTTGAGCAAAAAATGGCGAAAAAACCTGCTTTTGAGTCTTATCGTCAGCGAGTCAGCATGTTTTTTCCTTGGCCGCCTAAAAAACTTTAGCTCGAGAGATCGATTCGCTTATTAATTTTTTGGCTTCATCTGGCCCTACCCATTTGACGATTGATACCCATTTACCTTTTTCTAAGTCTTTATAGTGCTGAAAAAAATGGCCAATCTGATCGCATAAAATGCTTGGCAAATCTTCATAGCTGTGAACTTTTGAATAAAAAGGATGTAAGTCGTCTACCGGTACAGCAAGGATCTTCTCGTCTGCTCCCGCTTCATCTTCCATTAACAAAGCACCAATCGGGCGCGAGCGTATAATTGCCCCTGAAACCACCGGTGACTGGCCGACAACCAGAACATCGCAAGGATCACCATCGGCCGATAAGCTGTGGGGTATAAAGCCATAGTTACCTGGATAAATCATCGATGTATGCAAAAAACGGTCGACAAACATCGCTCCCGACTCTTTGTCCATTTCGTATTTAACTGGGTAACCACCCTGCGGAATTTCAATGACAGCATTGAACTCGTGGGGAGGATTACGTCCAATAGGAATTTTTTTGATGTCCATAGTAGTTCTCTTATTAGAGGGGTCTAGGTTGATAGTTTAGAACGGAATATCATCGTCTTCCACAAATCCGCCATGATTCATGTCGCGTTGCTCCGATTCGCCGAGACTTGAGCTGCTATCAGGGCGAGAAAAACCACTGCTACCAGTTGCTTGATTGGGTCCGGAGCCTAAGAAGAGTAGTTGGGTTGCTATTACTTCAGTAGTATATTTGGTTTGTCCGCTTTTATCTTCCCATGAGCGGGTCTGTAGTCGTCCTTCTACAAACACTTGGCGGCCTTTTTGTAAATATTTGCTGGCATTTTCGGCAGTTTTGCCAAAGCATACGACGCTCACCCACTCAGTGTGATCTTTGTATTCTTCACCTTCTTTACGTCGCTCGGTTACTCCAATACGCAAATTGCCGACTGAGGTACCTGATTGGGTAAAGCGCACCTCTGGGTCTTTGCCTAAGTTACCGATCAATGAAACTCGATTTAGTCCTGTTGCCATAAAAGCTCCTATTTATATAGCTAGCTCTTAGCATAGCCTTAAAAAATCTTTTGCCAAACCCAATCATATGGAATAATCAAAACATGAAAAAAATCTGGTTTTACAGCGGCTGGTTATTATTATCAGGTTGCTCCATGTCTTATGTTATCAAGCAGGGTAGTTATCAGCTAAAAATGCTTGCTGGAGCTGAGCCGATTGAGCTGGCCTTACGTTCGCCTGATCTTGGACTGAACGAGCGCCATAAGCTTATGCTCATTCAACAGGTCCGGCAATATTGCCAAAATAAACTAGGTTTAACAATTAATACTAATTATAAAAATATTAATCTATCATGGCATCATATTATCTATAATATTTCTGCTTCAAATTATCTTGCACTTAAGCCTTATACGTGGTGGTTCCCAGTGATTGGGGCAGTGCCTTATAAAGGTTTTTTTGATGAGCGTGATGCTGATAATGAAGAACAAAGACTTAAAAAACTAGGATTAGATACCCAAAAACGCAAAGTTGGGGCTTACTCGACTTTAGGTTATTTCTCTGATCCGGTATGGCCAAGCATGCTTGCTATGAGTAATGAGGCATTGGTTGAGCTGATTATTCACGAGCTTAGTCATGCAACTTTGTACTTTCCTAATCAAACACCATTTAATGAGACCTTTGCTAATTTTATGGGTCACGTAGGAACAATCGAATTTTATAAAGATAGCTACGGCTCTAATAGTGTAGAACTTGTTAAATTAGAAAAATATTACCGAGATATTAATTTATATAATAATTTTTTTAATCAATTATTTGCTGAACTTGAAGAACTTTATAACTCAGAGAAGTCAGATGAAAAAAAGTTAGCAGGTAAAAAATTTATTCTCCAAAATGCTCAAATTAATTATGCTAATCTCCCTAAAGACTATGCTTTTAAAAATATTGATTGGTCGCAAATAAATAATGCATATTTATTGGGTTTTAAGCGTTATAATAGCGATGATAAGATATTTTATGAGTTACTGAGCTTAAGTAAAGGTGATTTTAAAGTATTTTTAGCTTTGGTTTCTCAACAAGCTCAAGGTGAGGATTTATTTGCAGCTCTCAGGCAATATCTGGACCAAATCAAGGCCAAAATATGAAAAAACTGTTGGTATTATTATTTGGTGTATTTAGTATTAATAGTATTGCTGTATTATATAAAGATATTTCTAATCTTGAGCGAGAAACTGTCGATGAGGGTATGGCCATTTACGGTTTGATTCCTGAGCACGATCCCGATGGTAAGATGGTTAGTAAGATTAACATTTATACCAAGGCACCTTTTTCACGTGATGCTGGCTGGTTGGTTTTGCTCGATCGTTTGCATATTATTAGCAAAGAAGAAATTATTCGCCGAGATTTATTTATTAAAGCAGGTGATATCTACAATCAAGCAAGCGTGAGGGATAGTGAGTTTAGCTTACGTGCTGAATCATTGGTGCGCTCTCTTGCCGTTATCGTGCCAGTAAAAAGCAAAAATACGAGCAAGTATGGGGAAATAGAACTTTTAGTTGCTACTCGTGATTTATTAAGTCTTCGCCCTAGTTTTAGTTTTGAAGGTAATTCTGATATTTTGACTGATTTAAGTATTGCTATCGGTGAGCATAATCTTTTGGGTAATAATAAATCAGTGGCCGCTATTTATGAGCTTAAGCAGGCGATGCATGTGCTGTCAGCACGCTATTATGATCCACGCTTATTCGGGTCGCGGCTAGAGATGCTTACTAAACCAAGCTTGATTTTTTCCCGCAAAGATTTCAGTTTTGACGGCTTTGTTGGCGAGTTTAACCTGAGTAGGCCACTGATTTCTCAAACTGATACCTGGGCCTATGGTTTGAGTCTAGGCTATGGCTCTAAGCCGATAGTTGATTTTAATGGTGACCATATTCGTACTTTTGATGTTCCTGGTACACCTATTGATGAAGGTATTGAGCGACGATATCGTTGGCGTTATGGTACTGCAGAAATAGATGTGAGAAGATCATTTGGTAGTACCTATAAGATTGAAGCATTTTCGAGCTATGGTTTAAATATCAAGCGGCCGTCGATTCCTGATGACTTAAATCTTAGCGAACCCCAAAAAGAAGCTTTTAGAAAAGATGTACTGCCGAAAGACGAAATTGAAAGCTATATTAGCCTAGGGATTGCTCACTTTCATAATACTTTTTTAACACTCTATGATTATAACAATTTCAAACTAGCCGAAATAAAGCGTACTGGACCTGCCATCGTAGTCTCTAGTGACTTTTCATCCAAAAAACTGCTCTTGAGCGATAACAGCTTTATCCGCCCGGAAAGCAAATTTAGCTATCTACAACCACTTTATCGTGATTCTTTTGTCTTGGCCTCAATTGCTACCTCTAATCGCTATGATGGTGGCTTTTTAGATAATACCTATAAGTATGGCTTAAGCCTAGTATCAACTAAGATAGCCGGTTTAGCTCGTATAATTTTTGATGGACGTCTATCGATGACTCTTGATAATCGGGATAATCAAAGCTTTTCTCTTGGTTCTGATTCTGGTGTGCGTGGGGTAAAATCACGTTTTTATACCGGTAATAGAGCTTTTAGGAGCAACTTAGAAGTGCGTACAGCCCCTCTTAATATTTGGATTTTTCATGCAGGTCTGGTTTTATTTTACGATGTTGGTTCAGCCGCCAAGACTTGGGATCAAATGAATGCCACCCACACTCTAGGTCTAGGTTTAAGAGTACTAAGCCCCCAAGTTAGCTCCCAAGTTTTTAGAATCGACTTAGGCTTTCCCATCATCGGCCGCGGCATTCAAGAACACCGGCTCTTACCCAGTTTCGGTATTGGCCAGGCTTTTTAAAATATACTGTAAAATAATTGGTAATTGTTAAATATTAATCGATTGTTGTCAAAGTAAAATTAACCATGGGTACTATACATGAAAAATCAAATACTTTTTATGGTGAAAGAGTATGTGGTGAGGTGACTACAGTCTTTTCCCCACAACTAGATCAACGAATTGATTTTGGTGTCGAAACCCAAGATTATGCCAAAACCAATATCTACAGATTTTCGTCGTTGTGTTGTTGATGCCTACCTAGCAGGAGAAGGAGGTTATAAAAAATTAGCGTCCCGATTTTCCCTAAGTTGGAATTCAGTACGCCGTTGGGTCTATTTAGAAGAGATTTCTAAGGTCAAGGTTAGCGATTTGGTCTTTATAGACGAAACAAGCACTTATTTAGAGATGACAAGGAGCCATTCTTGATCGGCTGTTACCAGTGCTTAAACCTGGAAATGTGATTATTATGGATAATTTAAGGGTCCATCATATTGCCGAAGTAAAAGAGAGACTAAAAGCAGCTGGTATCGGGTTATTATATCTGCCACCTTATTCGCCACAACGAAATCCTATTGAGTAGGCCT
>Ga0075154_10000018_pt1 | contig 119120 bp, 118 predicted proteins | sample JI71714BDNA_FD_70965 | JGI IMG/M metagenome (GOLD analysis project Ga0075154, IMG submission 70965) | Wastewater effluent complex algal communities from Wisconsin, to seasonally profile nutrient transformation and Carbon sequestration -... | ecosystem: Engineered > WWTP > Effluent > Algae... | reverse complement strand
GACAACGTGGCCGACACGCGGGCCTGGAAGGAAGCGCCGTTCCAGTTTGGCCACGCCTACCTGTACCCGCTGGCGCCGCGCACCTGGCGCGCGGCGCTGGAAGTCACGCTCTGACTTGAGGCGCTGGTAAAAAGCAAGCTATACTGTTGGGCTTCAGTTCCCCGATAGCTCAGTCGGTAGAGCGCCGGACTGTTAATCCGTAGGTCCCTGGTTCGAGCCCAGGTCGGGGAGCCAAGATCGCCGAAGGCGCCGTGCATCATGCGCGGCGCCTTCCCAGCGACAGCTTTCTTGGGGTCTTGGCGAGTCCTCTGCAGGCGCGAAGTGCAACAGCACACAGCGCCTCCTGCACCTCCCGCACCGTGTTTCACGGACAGGAGGATCGGCAGTGATACGGACTTTCGCAGCGTTGAACAGCAAGGGTGGCGTCGGCAAGACCACCCTCCTTGCGAACCTCGGTGGCTTGCTCGCAGACATGGGTGCCCGCACCCTGCTGGTCGACGCCGACCCTCAGCCGAGCCTGACCAAGTACTTCGACCTCGGCTACGAGGCCCCACAGGGCCTGGTGGAGGTCATCACCGGCGGGACGGTCACGCACCGCGCGATCTCGCGCACCTCGGTGTCCAACCTGGACCTCATCCGGTCCAACGACGGCGAAGCCCAGCTGCAGCACTGGCTTCACACGCGGGACGACCGCCGGGTGCGCCTGGCCCGGGCGCTGAACAACCCCTACGTCCGCGACCACTACGACTTCATCCTGATCGACACCCAGGGCGCTGTGGGACCGCTACAGACCGCGGCGGCCTTCGCGGCCGACACGCTGATCTCTCCGCTGCCGCCTGACACCCCCAGCATCCGAGAGTTCCGCTCAGGGACGCTACGGGTGCTGCAGCGCCTGGAGCAGGACGAGAAGGAACCTCGCGCGCAGCTGGCCCCCATCCAGGCGGTGATCTGCCGCTACGACTACTCCCGCAACGCCAAGGCGCTGCTGGCCGAGCTGCAGGAGGAGTTCGACGAAGGCGACCGCGTCACGATCCTGCAGACGATGATCCCCAACGCGGTGGCCTACAAGGACGCCTTCACCGCGCGCACGCCCGTGCACGTGGTGAACAAGTCCGGAGGGTCGCGCTACCCCTCGGGCTTCGAGGTGATGCACCGCATCGTCTGGGAGCTGATGCCTGACCTCTACGGCCGCTTCGCCGGCCGTCTGCAGGGCGATCCGGCCGAGGTGTTTGGCTCAGGCAAGGCCTCAACCGACGCCGCTGGCAGGGAGGCCGACGCGCCCCTGCAGGCAGCCGGCTAAGGGGGCCGCGCCGTGACCGCCCCCAAGAACCCGAAGCCCATCGGGCTGCCCATCACCATCCCGGCCTCCGAGGCCCTGGCCAATCTTGCGGTTGCCCAGCGGATGGACGCCCAACGTGCGGCCAAACGAGCCGGAAAGAGCGTGGTCATGAACGCACTGAAGCCCGCCGAGACCAACGCCTTTGCGCGACCTTCAGGTGGATCGCATGGCGCCTCCGACAGGCCACCGAACAAGGCTGAGCGCGACGCGCAGGCGGTCCGGGCGAGCTACCTGGTGGGCGACACCACGCCGTCAAAGGTTGACCTCTCCATCAAGGATCTGCCGGGACCGCTGCTTCTGCAGGTCACCGACATCGACGTCTACGACCACAACCCACGGCTCTTCGCCAACGAGAAGATCGAAGACATCGAGGCCAGCCTCAAGGCCAACGGCTTCCACGACGCGCTGGTGGTGACGCGGCGCCGGGAAGGCGACCGTTACATGCTGGCCGCCGGCAGCAACACCACGCTGCGGGTGCTACAGGAGCTGTGGCGGGCCACGCAGGACGAGAAGTACCTCTACGTCAACTGCATCTACCAGCCCTACGAGAAGGAAACCAAGCTGCTCGCCCAGCACCTGGGCGAGAACCTGAACCGCGGCGACATGCGGTTCTGGGAGGTCGCGAAGGGGATGGTGGAGCTGCTTGACCAGCTGGATGCCGACGCGATTCGAGAAGGCAGGGCGACTAAGCCGATGGGGCTGCGCGAGCAGGCCGAAGTGCTCACGTCGATGGGCCTGCGGACGACCAAGTCCCAAGTCGCACTCTGGCGCTTCAGCACTCAGTACCTCTCTGGCCTTGGCCCTGCCCTGCTCGCGCTCACGGCGAGGGCGGTACACGACCAACTGCAGCCCCGCACAAATGCTCTGCGTGCGCTAGCGCGGCGGTTCGACATCGATGAGCCTAGCTTCTGGTCTTCGGTGGTTCAGCCAACCTTGCGAGTGGCTGGTGAACGGTACGAAGCAGCAGTTGGCGATGAGTCCTTCGATGCGAGCTCACTCTGCGACGAAATCGAGGCAGCGGTTGCTGACCGAGTGGGTGAATCCGTCGCCACGATTCGCCAGATGCTCAGCCTGCTGAAGCTCTCGCCCGAGCTGACGCTTGCTGATCTTCGTCGGCCCTCTCCCAGCTTGGTGGTCGGACGCGAGGTGACTTCCGGGACGGGGCAGCATGGCGACCAGCCTCCTGCTGAGGTAGCCACGACGCCTCCTGCGCAAGCGCCGCTCCCTTTGGGCCCCGGTCAAGTCCGCGGCGAGGGCGTAGTCCCGCCGGCCGCATCGCAGACCCGGGCTGCCTCGCCCGCGGCGCCGCCTGCCGCCGCGACTCCTGCAACCGCCGCCCCAACCGCTGCGGCGCCGCTGTTCGCAGCTTCCGAAGGCGCCGACCCGCTCAAGGACCTCCACGCCGCCGTCGAGCAGCTGCTGACCGTCACCGGGCTGCAGGACACCCTGCGCTGGTGGGACGACATGCCGATGGGCTTCTTCGTCGAAATGCCGGACCCGACCATCCACGCCCGCCGCAAGGTGAGCCTGGGCAGCCCAGAGTACGAGGCCCGTGCGGTCAAGACGGTCGTGTGGTGGAGCCTGGTGCTCATGACCGGGCAGTTCCGCGAGGGCTGCGTGCCCTTCATCGACCAGAAGAGCACGTTCTTCAAGGCCTACGCCTCCGAGCAGGAGAGCAACCCGCTGCACGGCACCGACATCGAGCAAACCGCGCCGGAACTGGACGAGATGTTCATGTCCCGGGTACGGCCCGGCCCCATGCGCGTGGCCCTGGCGCACCTGCGGGCTGTGGAGGACGCCGCAGCACGCATGTTCGAGCAGCGCCCTGAGCGTTGGCGCCGGATGCTGGAAGTCCAGCGCACGACGTGAGCCAGACCGGTCTGGACCACGACACGTTCGCCCAGGTTCGCAGCCGGCAGCCCGATCGGAGTAGCCCCATGAGCAGCCCAACCAGCAGCCCCAGCCCCGAAGTGACCCAGCCCACGCAGGTCACCCTGCCCATCCACGAGCCGGGTGTGCGCCTGTTCCTGCTGACGCGCCTCATCCTGACCTTCGACTCGGGCGACGAACGCGTCATCGCTCAGCTTCTGGCCGCAGGCTTCACGGCCGAGCTGGTGGACAAGCTGCGCAGCATGAGCCTGATTGACTCGCTGCGCTTCGTGGCCAGCCACTGCGGCCTGTCGGTGGCGGTGGACGCCGACGCCGTCCGGCTGCAGATGGTCAAGCTCGAGCGTTCGCGGGCCGACCGGCAGCTCTACGAGTACTTCGTCCATGCGGGCGCGTCGCCAACCACGATCTCCCGTCTTTTCGGCGTGGCCGCTGCCGACGTGCGACGGCTGCGCAAGCTGGTGGCGCCCCACGTGGCCACCGGTGGGCGCCCTCGCTGCCCGCCCGAGCCTCTACGGCTCGACATTGAGGCTGCCTGGAAGCAGATCTGCCGCCAGGAATGCAACGAGCGCCAGGCGCTCTGGCAGCTTCACCAGCAGTTCCCGACCGAGACGATGGCCGCGCTCGAGAGCGTCATCCGTCCGCCCGCCAGCTCATCTGCCTACGTCTCCCATGGATCTACCAGCGCGGCCGCCTTGGCCGGCTGTGTGCGGTCCGCGGCGGCCCCCTCTTCCACTGCACTGTCTGCGGCTTGACCGGAAGGAGTTCCGATGTCCACGCAACCCGACTCGCTGACTGGCAAGGCCGAGGGGCCTGCAGCCGTGCCCTCTCCGTCACCGACGAAGCCTCGTGCGAACCGCAGGCGCGCCGTCGCCGCGCCGCAGATGCCGGACCAGCTCGCGGTAGCCAGGCGCCGCAAGGAGCTGCAGCGCACGCAAGTGGCACGCTACGTGGAGAGCCGGCTCGATGCCATGGAATGCGACGAGGTCTACACCGTGCCAATGCTCTACGTGGCCGTCACGGGCAGCCTGGCGCCGGCCCACCTCCTGCAGCTGATCGAGCGCTGGAGCGAACAGGCCTACGCGGACGCCGGGTCGGCCTGGGTGCGCCGCCCTGTACAGGACTGGGTGAACTTCTCAGGTCTGGCCGAGCCCGACTGGGTGGCAGCACGGGACAGCCTGCGCGAGCGCGGTCTGATCCAAGAACGTCGCCGCTTCGATCTCGAAGCCGACGAGATCATCACAGAGATCGCTTTCGTGCCCAGCGTCTTCGCAGCCGAAGTCGCCAAGGTGCGGGACGCCATCCGCACGGACGCTTGGGGCCGCGTCCAGCAGGGCGAAGCACTGTGACGCTCTCGCTTCGGCACGCATCGCAGTCCGGGGGCCTCGCATGACGCCAGCCCTGACCGTCAAGCTGTGCAGGACCTGGGACTTCAAGCCCCTGGCCTGCGTCGATCTGCCGGGGACCGGAGCCGAGCTTCGGCCCGAGCAGCTCCGTCAGCTGGCTGCCACCCTGCTGCAGATCGCCGCCGACAGCGAATCGCTGCCGATGGATGCGAAGACCTATCGTGAACAGCGGCGGGAGTACCCGCTGGGCGAGGCTCAACGGTGATTCCGTTCCGCAAGCCCGCCGTCGCAACAGGGGTTCGCACTCCGGACTTCAAGCGCAGCTTCGGCCCTGCGGTCGAAGCGGTGGAGGCTGCCGTCGGTCCGGACACCGAGCCGGCAGGTGTCCGCGAGCATCGACCGGTTGAGGTTGGCTTCCCCGCTCGTTCCTCAGCAGCGCGCCACGGTGCGGTCACGCGCCCGCGAGAGCGCGGCGACGCGGAGGCAGCCGGCACAGCCCTGGCTCCGCTTCGTGGCCGCGCCATCGCCATACCGACCCGCGTCATGGCCCTCGTTCGAGACACAGCCGCTGGCGTACTGCTGTGCCAGCTCATCTACTGGACGCGCCGCGGCGTCGATGTCCTGGAGCGAGATGGCTGGGTCTACAAGACTGCTGGAGAGTGGCAGCAGGAGACGGGCATGAGCTGGAAGGTCCAGCGTCGAGCCCGCACCCTGCTGCAGACCCTGGACCTGATCGAAGAGCGCAAGCAGGAGATGCCCGCGCGCCTGGAGTTCCGACTCAAGCTGAGCACACTCGCGCCACTGCTGGCCGAGCGTGCTGAGCTTGCGCTGGATCGCCTGGACCTGGCTCGGTTCCGCGACGGGGAAGACCCCTTGGCCGACGACTTGATCGGCAGAGCCTTCCTGTTCCACGGGGTCCTGGCCAAGATCTTCCCGCTGCACTCGGCCATGATGTGCTCGCGGCTGCTCGCGCCGGCCCGGATCGCCACGCTGGACGCGCAGTCCATGGCGCAGGCGGCCGGCCGTGGCAGCTCGAGCTACACGCGCCTGGTGACGCTGCAGCGCGAGGAGTGGCATGCCGAGACCGGCCTGTCGCGAGACCAGTGGCAGACCGCCCGGCGCAACCTGCGCGAAGCCGGCGTCCTGGTCGAGCGCAAACACAACTTCCCCCGCCGGGTCGATCTGGCGGTGAACCTGCGCGCCTTGTCAGATGTCCTGCGCCAGTCGGCCAACCGAGCCAGCGACAGTGTCGACAACGGTGCTGATGCCCGGACGGATCAGGATTCGCTCGCCGCAGACCGTGAGAGCCCCTATCGGCAGGATCGGGCGAAACAGGTGAGTGGGATTGGGCATCGCCCATTCCAACCCAGCCGATCGCCCGATCCTGCCGATAAGGATCGCCCGATCCTGCCGATAGTGATCGCCCGATCCCACCTTTACCCTTCTGGATTACAGAGTTCATTACACCCACAACCACAAAGCGCGGGCGTACGCAGCCCGAACCAGCCCAGCGCGGCGATGCTGTGGGGTGGGGGTGGGTTCTACGAAGTCATCAAGACCGAATACCGGCTGGCAGAAACCCCTCAGAGTTCCCTCGACCGCCAGGAGCGGCCCCTCGCGTGGCCAAGCTGCTTCTCGGAAGCCGACAGACCCCAGGCGCTTGCTCACTTGGCTGGGTTGGATCGGGCGATCCAGCAACAGCTGCTCGACGAGATCGACTGGCAGAGCACCGCCGGCAAACCAGTCCGATCGCCCGTCGCGCTGACGCGGGCCCTCGCACGCAAGGCGCTGGCTGGCCAGTTCCTCCCTGACGGGGCTCACCGCGTTGCCGAGGTCCGCGAGCGTGCACAACGCGAAGAGGCCCAGCGACGGCTGGCCGCGGAGAAGCGCGCCAGCGAGGCTGCTGCCGCCCCTGTTGTGCCCACCGAGGAGGGTCGAGCCGGGCGCGAGCGGCTGAAGGCCGCCACGGAGATGCTCCGCCGGAGGCAGGCATGACGACGCCTCACATCCGACTTGTAACTGTCCGACCGTCGGACAGTTACAAATTGATCAAAAGACCCAAGAAGCCGGGCGGCAATGACTCGGCCGGCGCCCAACGTGGCGCCCACAACAGACCCAGACCGATGCCATCACCGGTGGACTCGTCCGCCGATGTCCACCTCATCGTTCAAGGAGCTACCTGATGGCTACCACCAAGCGTGCGGCACCTGCCGCAGGCGTTGCAGCCGGCGCAAGGCCGGCGGGCAAGGCGCCGCCGCCGTTTCCCACCAGCACCACGTCACCCTTCCCCGACAAGTACGACATCGAGGGTGAGCGCACTGCGCTCAAGGACCTGGTCGAGACCGACGACTTCGACAAGGTCACCATCGACTCGCGCTACCCGCGCTACCTCGAGCTCGAGCGCCGCGAGGAGCTCCTGCGGTCGATGCAGAACCAGCATGCCAAGCGCGGCGGAGCTGATGCCGAGGTCGATGGCGTCGAGGCCTCCATGCTGAGCCACACGCTCGGCCGCCTGACCGACGAAGAGGAAGACGCGATGCTGCTGCATACGCGTGAATCCTCTCGGCTCTTCATGGGCCGGACCGTTGAGCCGGGTCGGCAGGGGTATGGCCAATCCGGCGCCAAGAAAGTCGGCGCCGCCCTGCGCGCGGTTTGGTATCTCTCGGGCAACGACAACCCCTATGCCGATTTCGCACTGATCGAGGCTGCTACGCGAATCTCCACCCAGGTGCAGACCCTGGAGCAGGAAATCTCCCGCATGGAAGAACGGCTGGGCCAGCTCAAGAAGCGGGGGCTGAGTTTCTCGATTCTCAAGGCCGAGCCGCCGGTGCGCGTCGGCCTGGGTTTCCGGTCGCCGTACGGATATTCGGTGGTGAATCTGGTTTCGACATTCGACTATTACGTCCGGGTGGTCAAAACCATGGTCCGCAAGGATCTGCTGTCCGACAAGGAAGGGTATGCGGAGATCTACACGCAAACTCGGCGGACTCGCAGCATCTTCGAGCGGGTGATCTGGTTCCAGCGCTACCTGATGCGCGAAGAGCTGCGCCCGATGGCGCGCTCGGACTGGCTGCCCTCGGCCGACGAGGAAGCCAAGAAGCGCGTCCAAGCCGCCGTGGCGATCTTCGGCGAGCTGCCGCGGGAGGTCTTCAACGGCCAGCTGACGCCGCGCCACTCGCGCCGCCGGCTGGACCTGTCGGACGAAGAACTGCGCCTGCTGGACGAGGTGCCGCTGGCCGGCGCCGACCAGGCGTTGGAAGCCGCGACAGCGGCCTTGGTCTGAGCTGCGGGCTGCGCCAATGTCGGCAAGCGTGCGCCAGTTCTGTACCGCAGCGGCTGCTGCGGGATCGGGACGGGCGTGCGCCCGTCGGGCCGGCGTTGGCCTGAACAGCCAGGGCAGGCATGAACAGCCGGATCGGAAAGGGCTGTGGACGCAGCGCCGGGCTGTCGCAGCGGGCGTGTCGGGATGCTGACCCAGTCGCCGAGCCGGTGGCCGGGCCAGCCGTGGGCTTAGGGAACTGGACCAGTTGGAACCAGGGGTTTGGACATGACGACGACCGATGACTTGGACTCAGTCAATCACGTGATTGACCTAAAAGGGCCCTTAAAGGGTAAGGGGGGCTCCCTGGCGCAGTGGCGCACGGAGTGCGAGAGCAGGCTGCAGGAGGTCTATGCCGCGATGGCGCAGCTGGCCAGCGAGTCCGCCTCGATCGAAGGCCGCCGCTTCGGGCTCCACGTCTACAAGCTGCGCGATGCGCGGCAGCTTCGCTGGCGGCTGACGAGCAGCCGCCATGCGACCTGGAAGACGGTGGAGCCGATGCTTGCAGCCTTGCCGCCCGGCCTGGCGGACTGGTACCGGCAAGCCGAGGAAGTGGCGCAGGTGCTCAACCACCGGGAGCAGGTGTTGCGCTACGAGTTCAAGACCGTGGAGCGGCTGAAGACGGTCGGCGCACGTGCCGCGCACTACGGGTACACCCAGACAGTTGGACGGGGTGTCGGTGGTGGGCGACCGGCGCACCGCAAGGCTGGTACGAAGCCTCAAGACGAGGCGAGTGGCGCGTCCAGTGGCACCGTCGGCGCTGCCGGACGCAACACAGAGCAGGTAGGCTCGTGATGTCGGCCGGCCTTGTCACCAGCCTCGAACCTCTGGCGCAGTGCTATCGCCTGGAGCGCTTCGATTGGGTTTGCGCACCGGCCGCCGTACGAGACGAAGGGAGCTTGAACATGCTGATGGATCTGTTGCTGGTCGTGGGTGTGGTGCTTGCCGCGGGCGTGGGCACCTGGCTCCACGCCCAATTCTTCAAACAGGTGCCGTTGTTCTCGGTGGCGCCCAAGGCGTTTGTCCTGGAAACCATCCAGTGGCTGCCAGCGGCTGAGCAGGAAAACCTGCTCATGAACGCTCAGACCGGAATCACGCGTCGTCAATGGCGACAGATTCAAGCGCGGGTGAATATCCTCATTGACAAGCAGCTTGGCATCTATAAGGAAATGCCAACCGCCATGGAGCGTTGATTTGCCAGTATCTGGCAGCGGTATTTCTCGATCAAGTATCTGATCCAGCCGCACGAGCTGGACAGCTGATGCAGAGTTCCAAAATCTAGACGAGTTTGCCGGCAGCTGCAGAGTTTGCAACCGCGACAGGTGAACCGAGTTATCGAAGCAGCAGACCGACGATTTCCAGTTGATGCGAACAAACCTGGAGTCGTCATCATGGCAATTTTCGCCACCGTCGAAGGAAACCTGACCAAGAACCCCGAAGGCCGTTTCGTGATGGTCGAGGGCGAGTCCCGCCCGATCGTTGAGATGCGGGTGTTCTCCGACGTTCGCCGCCGTGTCGGCGACGAGTGGGTTCAGGACGAAGACAAGAGCAAGGCGGTCGACGTGACCGTCTGGAGCGAGGCCCTGGGCGAGCAGCTGTTGAAGCTGCTGCGCAAGGGCACCCGGGTGCTGGTCGAGGGCGAGCTGCACCTCAACGAGTACACCGACGCCGAAGGTCAGCACCACGCGGGAATGCGCATGGTCGCCGAGCGCGTGTCGCTCCTGCCCTGGCGCATCGAGCAGATCACCTACGCCCCCAAGCGCGGCGAGCGCGAAGCCGAGCCCGCCTGACCCCGTTGGTCCGGACCAACTGGTCGGCCGGCTTGCCGCGCCATCGCCAGTGGTCCGCGCTGCGCTGCTTGCCTGTCATGCCGGCCCCAAGCTGGCTCCGACTGGTCCAGGTGCCGCAGCCCTCACGGACTCACAAAGTGCACCGGGAACCACGCTTTGGAGGCGACGACCATGAGCGATTCGACCTTGCCTATGCTGCAGACGGACGTGCTCGGCACCGTCAGGACTGAACGCGAGCTGCTGTGGCAGCGGTGGCGCGACCGATGGGGCGTGCCTCTGGCGGTCGCCCTCATGCCGATGCTGCTGCTGCTCCTGTCGGGCGAGCTTGCCGCCGACTTCCAGCTGTTGTCAGTCGGCGGGCACGCGTTGCCACCCGATGTCTGGCTGTCCGACCTCTGGCTGTCGCTGACCCGTTCCGAACCTGTGCAGACCGGCTTGGGAGGACTGGCGTTGCTGGGCTACCTGGCCGTGAGCGTTGCCGGCCTGCGCGTGGCGCTTCGCGACTGCTACCCGCAGACATGGATGAGCCTCACGCGCCTGGAACGCGACGAGTTCGAGGCGCTGGCCACCTCCAGCGAGGCCGTCGATGAGCTGGCAGATCGAGTCGCAGCGATGCATCGAACGCTGGTCGTGCAGGACCTGATCCAGGCGCGGTGGATCGCGCGCCTGACCACGCCCAGGTCGCGATCGCAAGCGCCGACAGAGCGGTCCGAGCGGAAGTGGATGCCGGCGGTATCCGCTCAAGCCCGCGGGGCGACCCGATGAGCGCCCGAGTCACCAACTCCATCGTCTGGACCCACGCGTATGGGCAGATGCGGATCGAGACACGAGAGGATGGCTCCGTCTGGGTAGATGGGCGCCTGGTGCGAGACACCGCGCCCCGCACAGATGAGGTGTCCGCCGATGCCGCTGTGCCTGGTGCTGAGCCGCCCCATGGCGAGCCCCGCCCTCACGACCCTCGAGTTGCACCCACCGAACAGGAAGAACCATGAACCGAGTCAGCACCTGGGCTTCAATGCTCACCGGCCTGGTCGCGCCGCGACGCGAGTCGACCGGTGGCGTTGCCCTCGACAGCAGACCGCACATCAGCAGCTTCGACGACTCGCCGTCCCGCGAGCCGGCAGGTGACGCCCTGGGTTTCGGGGCGACTCGGCACTATGGGCCGCACGACCCGGTGATCGATGCACCGAAGTTCCTCTGGGCGTGCGGCTGCGGCGCGAGGCCCGTGCTGCGCTTCAAGGGAGCCACCCAGCCTGAGGACACGCCAGAGCCGGCTTCGGAGTCCGGGTTAGTCGCCGCTGCCCATGTAGTGCGGTGCCCTGCTTGCGGGCGCAGCGGCAAGCCAGGCTTCGCGGCATGGGAGGCCATCACGGACTGGAACAAGTCGAACCTGGACCTCAACCTGAGCTTGAACCAGTTCCCGTTCTTCGAGCTGGGTGGACTGTCTCTGCGAGACGCGCGGGTGAAGTTGGTGGGCATCCGCACCGACCTGGAGACGCGGCGGCTGCAGGCCAAGCAGCGGCAGCGCGAAGGGCGCGATGCCGGTCGCCGCTACCGAGACCGGATCGACGCCTACCTGCGATGGACCATCGTGGCTCAGGCCTTGGCGCTCGCCCAGTCGCGCAGAGCAGGCCAAGGCGCGCCGGGTGAGACCTCAGCAGTCGGTCCTGCCCCCGGCCGACCGGACTCAGTGCCCGGCCCGGCAGCCGAGGCGGCTTCCTTGACCGCGTCAATGCTTGCTGCACTGCGCCTGGCGAGCGAGGGCAAGAGCCTGTACGCCGATTGCACGGGGCGCAGCGAGCATGGAGCGCGGCTGCAGACTGTGCGCGCACTCGTCCGACGTGGCTTGCTCGATGGACGCGATGAGACGCTCACCGCGTCGGGCATGGCCGCGCTCAGCTCATGGCGCGAGCAGGCTTCGCGGCAAGGAAGAACGTGACGCCCATTGGCGCCCCCACGGCGCCGATCCTGCCGGTGGCTCCGGCCAGGCGCGCATTCGTGCAACGCGCCGTGTGCGACGGCCGCCGCATGGGCCTTGCCGTGCCCTACGGCGACGGCATTGGCCAGCTCATGCGCGAGCTGGGCTGCGCCTGGTTCGCGCCGCGGCGCATGTGGCTGTGTTTGGCCGATGGCGCCAGGCGAGTCTTCGATGGACTCACGGCTCGAGCTCGCGAGCTTCCCGCCTTCGACACCAGCGGCGCGCGAGATCTCGCGGCGCTGGCCTGGCGGGCGCCGGAACCCGACTTCTTTGCCTGCATGCTCGACGTCCAGGTGCTTCCCCTGGACACCGGCGGCTCTGTGGTGTCGTCTGCCTTCGATCCCCTGGTGGTGGGTGCCATCAAGGGGCTGGGTGGCAGGTTTCATCGCCACGCTTCAGCCTGGGAGGTACGTCGGCCGCGCGACGAGATCCTCCAGGCTCTCCGAGAGCATGCCGGCGTGCCGGAGGTCTTCGTGTTTGTGCACGACGGCCAGGTCGTGCTGGAGGACCTGGTGGCTCCGCCAAAAAGCGAGCTACCGATCTCAGTGCCGGGCGCTTCTCCGCCCAGGGGAAGCGCAGCTGGCGAAGGCGAGAACATGGGCGCCGGCTTCCTGTCGTCCTTCGGGACGCCGATGGAGCGCATGCCGGTGGACGAGGATGCCCTTGCCGCGACCGCCGCAGCCTGCGGGCTGCGCGACTACCAGGTGGGTGGCGTCAGGCACCTTCTTGGCCTGTCTGGGGGCCTTCTGGCCGATGACATGGGCCTTGGCAAGAGCCGCCAGGCCGTGGTGGCCGGCCGCATGGCTGCCGGTGCCGCCAAAGTCCTCGTGGTCTGCCCAGCCAGTCTGGGCATCAACTGGGAGCGCGAGATCCGCGCTGTCTTCCCCAAGGCCTTGATCGCGACCATCGGCCAGGCCGACGCGAGCGGGCTCGCAGCGGCGGACTGGATCGTGGCCAACTACGAGCGGCTGGGCGGTCTGGTGCGGGATGCCAGCCTCGACATCGGCTGCATGCTGATCGACGAGGCGCACTACCTCAAGGAGCACCAGGCAGGCCGCACCCGCAATGCCTTCCTGCTCGCCGAGCGAATCCCGCGAGTCTTCCTTCTGACAGGCACGCCGGTCCTCAACCGCGAGGTGGAAGTCCACACGCTGCTTCGTTTGTCGGGGCACCCGATCGGCCGCATGCCGCTGGCGGACTTCCGCAAGGCCTACGCGGGTGACGCGGCGCGGCGCGACGAGCTCGCTGGCCGACTGTCGGAGTGGATGCTGCGCAGAGGCAAGGATGTGCTGAAGGACCTGGGCGACAAGACCCAGCAGGTGCGCTACGTCCAGCCGCCGGATGGACTTGCCGCCTACAAGGCGATCTACGGTGACGAGTCGCTGCAGGCGATGCCCAAGATCACCAAGCTTCGTCAGCACCTGGAGGCGCTGAAGCTCGGGTTCCTCATCGAACAAGTCGAGTGTCTGCCCCAGGACGCAAAGGTGCTGATCTTCTGCGAGTACATGGAGACGGTGGAGACGCTGAAGCACGCCCTCGCAGCCAGCGGAATCGGCTGCGTCAGCCTGGTGGGCTCGGATTCGCCCAAGAAGCGGATGGCGGCCGTCGACGCCTTCCAGCTCAAACCGGAGGTGCGGGTCTTCATCGGCACCACGATGGCCGCTGGCGTAGGCATCACGCTCACGGCCGCGAACTACGTGTTCTTCGCCTCTCTGCCCTGGACGCCGGCCCTGAAGCGCCAAGCGGAGGATCGGGCCTATCGCAGTGGCCAGAAGCGCGACGTCTTCGTCATCGTCCCGCTGGTAGCCGGAACGATCGACGAGCAGATCTTCGCGCTGCTGGACTCCAAGCGCGAGATCGAGGTGGCCATCGTCGAGGCCAACCGGAGCGCGGTGGGAGCCTAATGGAAGCGCACGACTTCCACATCGAGCCGCGGTCGCACGCGCCGATCGTGCAGCAGTTGGTCGACCAGGTACTCGCTCTGACTGCCGGCGACCGGCTTGAGCCCGGGTCGGACATGCCGTCAGTCAGGGCAGTGGCCCTTGCACTCGGTGTTCACGCGATGACGGTGTCTGCGGCCTACCAGCGGCTGGTGGCGCTCGGCGTCCTCGAGAGACGCCGCGGAACCAGGCTGATCGTCATCGGCCCAGGTGCACTGGCATCCAGCGACCGCTTGCGCTCGCTCGAGCCTCAGCTACGGGCCCTGGCTCGACAGGCCAACCTACTGCAACTTGAACCGGAACTGCTGGCTCAGCGCCTGCGCGAGCTGGCCGACGCGGACAACTAGAACCCGCAGTCAAGGCCGGTGGCTGCAGCGCGCCAGACGCAGCCCGTCCGACGCAGGCCGACTACAGCTGCAGATCCACCCAAAGCGCCGCGTGGTCGCTGGCAGCGTGCTTCTCGTCGTCAAGCTCAGGGTAGACCGACCATCTTGCCGGCTGCTTGCCTGGCCACATGCCTTGGCGCATGACGCCGCCGCCGGCGACCTTCTGCCAGAGCTTCGGCGACAGGAGGATGTAGTCGAGCTTGTTGTTCGCGTTGCACAAGCCCCAGGTCCCCGGAAAGCCCCCATCGTCGAAGCTCGGGTGGGCGAAGATGTCCTTGAGATCGGTCTGCGCAAGCAGAGGGGCCAGCGGGGCGCTGCCAGGCAGATCGTTGAGGTCGCCGACGATGGCCACCAGGTCATGGCCCTGGGCGACGCGCTCCTCGTAGATCGCCTTGACGCGCTCAGCCTGGGCCCGTCGCCTCGCGTCGTTGGCCGCCTTGGTCCCGAAACCCTGGCTTTTGAGGTGGTTGACCAACACCCACAAGGTCTGACCGCTGGGTAGCAGGATCTCGAACTCCGGGCAGTCGCGGGAAAAGATCGTTCGGCCCTGGGCGTCGCGATCGTCGACATGGCTGCGCATCTGGCCAATCGGGTGCGCCTTGTTCGACATCAGACCCACGTCGATGCCACGAGGATCGTTGCCGTCGATCACCATGACGTGCCTCATCGGTACGCCGCCTTCAGCCTTGACGAGCAGATCGCTGAACGCCTTCAGAACCGGCCGGCTCTCGGCCTCGACGATGGCCAGCACGTCGGCCTTGAGGTCAGCGATCACGCGAGCGGTCAACCGCATCGCGATCTCATCGACGGGCTCCTCGACCAGCTCGAGCGAACCCGCCCAGTCCGCGCGGCCGCTCGCCACGATCTCGATTCCGCCGGTCTTCGGACGACGCAGCAGCTGTCCCTTGTTGCGGCGGAGGATGACGAAGCGGGAATCGTCTCGCTTCTCGAGCCCGAGCTCGATCATCAGCTGGGCCATCTTGGCCTTGCGGGTGGCCGTGTAGTTCACCTCGCCGAGCAGCTCGGACAGCGTCGCGAAGCGCTGCAGGATCGGCTTGCCGTCGGCCCAGGTGGCCAGGTTCATCGCCCTCGGGCGATCAAAGAGGTTCTCGACGTTGTAGACGGCCAGCCGCATCCGAGTCTCCCCACAAGAAGAGCCCGAGTGTCGATTCCGTTCGTGACACGAGGCATCCCACAGAAGCTGGATGCCGGCGGCTCCCGCGGGTCGCGGAACCTGCGGCACCGCGCCCCGCCAGGCGACGGGCCGGCCGGGACGGCAGCTACCATTCGAGTCGATGGGAAGACGAAGGCGGACCTCGCCAGCCGAGGAGTTCATGGATCTGGTGGCTCTGCTCCCGTGGTGGGCAGGCGTCGGCCTTGCCCTGGTGTCCTACCTGGTCTTCTCCAGCTTGGCGGCCAAAGGCGCACCGACGATCACACCGGGCCAGATGCCGTCTGGGGTGGCGGGCACTCTCATTGCTGCGCTGTCGAAGGTCTTGCAGTACCTGGTGCCGCTGCTGTGCCTTGCAGGGGCTGGCCTCTCAGCGTGGCGCCGCAGGGAGCGGGCTGGCCTCTTGGCCAGGGCCACCGGCGCCGACACTTCCTTGGAGGTGTCCAGGATGAGCTGGCAGCAGTTTGAGCTCCTGGTTGGCGAGGCCTTCCGGAGCCAGGGCTACAAGGTCGCCGAGCTGGGTGGCGCGGGCCCGGATGGCGGTGTGGACCTGGTGCTCAGCAAGGACGGAGCCCGCTACCTAGTGCAGTGCAAACAGTGGCGAGCCTTCAAGGTCGGGGTCAGCGTCGTACGCGAACTCTTCGGCGTGATGGCCGCCCAGAAGGCGGCCGGTGGCTTCCTGGTCACGTCGGGCCGGCTCACCGAGGAGGCGAAGGCCTTTGCCGATGGGAAGAACATCACACTGATCGACGGCGATCGCCTGGGCAAGTTCCTGCGCAGCGGGCAGAACGACCATGTGCCACCAACCGCGCCAATCGCGCCAATCGCGCGCGAGCGCGGCAGCGTTGTGGACGTGGGCCACGCTGCGACTCGGCAGGAAGCCGCCGGCCCCGATCTTCGAGCCGTGGCCGGGCAAGTGCCCTCGTGCCCTCGCTGCAGCAAGGCCATGATTCGGCGCGTGGCGCGACAAGGCGCGCGTTCTGGCCAGGCGTTCTGGGGATGCTCCGACTACCCGGGTTGTCGCGGGACCCTAGGCATCAACGTCGCTCAACCAGAAGCATAGCCAGCAGTGAGCTGCCCAGGTAGGCACTGCCTCCGGGTGGTTCCAAGGCTCAAGCCGCCGCGAGCTCAACGGGCAGTTGCAGCTTGTTTGAAAAGACGAACAGCTCCACACCAGCACGCTTGACTTGAGCATAGTAGGTCAGCGCCTTAGTCATCGTTCGGTGGCGCGGATACATGGCGCGAATTTCCGGGACATCGTCGTAGGTCAGGAGCCAAGGACGGCGAAGACCCTGAATGACCTTGGAGAGCCGGCGATGGTCATCTGGCTTGTAAAAGCTGGTGTATAGCCCCGGCCCCTTGCGATAGTACGGCGGGTCGATGTTGATGAGGGACCTTGGGCTCAGGGCCTTGACCTGCTCGGTCAGGAATGACTCGGCATCGATGCGAGTAAGGCGGATCTGCTCCGCATACAGGCCAATGCGGCGTATTCGTTGCACCAGGTCGGCCTTCTTGAATCGGCAGTCGAGCGGATAGTCCCCGTCCTGGGCAAGGCCTCCGATGACTCCGCCCTTGATGATCCCTGAGCGGTTCGTGCGGTTCAGGAAGAAGGTCGAGAACCCCAGGTCCAAGGTGTTGCCCCCCGCGGCTTGCAAGCGGCGCTGGCGGTGCCACTGCTCCATCGTCACCGGAGTCCGCTCGATGCGCTCGCAGAAGGCTTCCGTGTGGTTCAGTACACAGTCCCAGAAGGCGTGAATCGAGGGGTCTATGTCGTTGATCCAGACCTCGGAGACGTAGTTGTCGAACAGCAGCCGCCATGCGATGCCAGCCCCGCCCGCGAACGGCTCAACGTAGGTGCCATGAAGCAGATCGTTCGTCCGAAGCAACTCGATAACGAAAGGGGCGAGCTGAGTCTTGCCACCGGGGTAGCGAAGCGGGGAGTCGGTCGTCGGCATGGCTGGCAGGTGCAGGAAGTTGGCACGCGGTTTACGCCACTGTATGGCGTCGGGCGCGGTTTGGCCAGAGCTCCAGCTACAGGCCGTCGTCCAGCATCAGCTTGAAGCCAGCCTCGATGGCATCCCAGCGACGCTTGAGCTCGGCACCCGTCGGGATCACACTGCCATGCACCCACGCGCCCAGTCCATCGGGAGACAGCCTGCTGTGCTTGTCGCTGGACATCTCATTGAGCGGCTTGCACACGCGGTCTGGGGCACCGTCCGACTGCAACCTCTCGACGCAGCGTCCAATGACCGTGTGCAGTTGACCCTGATGCCCCAGTGCGTGCTTCTTCGCATAGAGAGTCGCGGTCTGCTCAACGAACGCCCGCAGCAGATAGGCCGCCGAAAACGAGAACACTTCGGGGTCGATCGAGCGAAGCTCCTCGTACACCCGCTTCAGCACCCGATCCTTGATCTGCACCCTGAAGTCCCCCGGAACGACACGCGAGCGCTTGTCCGGATGCATCGAGTTGCGGCCGCCTGAGGCCCCGCCCGATTTGCTCGCGGCTGCCGCCGGTTTGGGGGCCACTGGCCCCTGCAGGCGAGTTGTTGGGGCAATCCCTTCGGAAACCAGCTTCTCCGCGTAGGACTTCCACGCAGCCTTGTTGCTGCGAGAGTTCACGACCGGACTGCCAGACTCGACCGGCAGAGCATCGCGTAGAAATCGCTGCACCACGCGGTCAAACTCGCGCTGATCGACATTAATGTCGATGGTGGACTTGTCAACGAGTCCGAGTGTGCTGCGGAAGATGGGGTTGCCGAGGTACCGGCTCAGGGTCGTCAACCCGATCTCCTGCCGCTCCTCTGCCGTGACCAGCCCGCTGGCTTGTGCGTAGTCGAGGAGCGCCAAGGCCTGCACGTTAGGGTTGCTGACCTTCTCGCCAGCCAGATCAAACCGGGCCTTCTGGCTGCTGTTCCAAGCCTTGATACCGGCACCTCCCTGTTCGCCTTGGTGCCGCAGTGCAAGCCACCGGCGGGCCGATGCCCGATCCTTGAACTCCACGACCTCCAGGGAGGTCGGCAGCCTGGATACGGCAGCATCCTTGGCGGCTTCAATCGCCTTGCGCGCTCTGGGCGTGGGCGCCTTGAGCGGATCCCGCAGCAGCTTCAACGCACACAGGCGCCGATTCCCTTCAACCACGACGAAATGCCCGCGGGAACTCGGGTGCTTGACGACGGCCATCCTCTCGAGAGGACTCGTCCCGCCGTTGGCCGCAATGCTCTTGGCCATACCCAGCACGTTCTCTGCGACGTACAGCTTGGCGATGATCTCGGGCTCATCAGCGATCGGATCGTGCCGAGGGTTCTCGGGGTCCAGATGCAGCTGGATGAGATCTACCTTGATCGCCTTTCCTGCGTCCATAGCGCTTCCCTGATTTTCCCCACAAGTTACAGATTATCGACGCCTGAAGCCCTGGGGCCGGGAGACCCGCCTTCCGCCACGAGTGCGGGGCGGTTGCAGTGCAAGCGCAACACGTCCAGAATCAAGCCCTGAGCTCTGCCCGACCGACAGCATCGGTCCGTCTGTGCCACGTACGGCACGCCCAGCACCGCCAGGCTCCCGTGATAGCGGTGGAGGTCGCCGAACCGTCTGGTTTGCTGCCTCTGGAGTTCAGATTTTCACCCCTCGGGGACGTTCAACGTCCCACGGTGGGTCGGTGCGTCTCCGGCCTTACCCAGGAGATCGCATGTCCTCATCCATTCCTCTGTACGATGCGCTGCTGAGCGCCAACGTGGCGCCCGACAAGGCCAAGGCTGTCGTCGAGGCCTTCGACAAGGAGCGCGAAGCGATGACCTCGCACTTGGCTACCAAGCAAGACCTTGAGCTGCTTGAGTCGCGTCTGACCGTCAAGCTCGGCGCAATGCTCTTCGCCGCTGTCGGCTTGGCTGTTGCTCTCATGAAGGTGCTGTGAAGCACTGAGCTGCCCTTCGACAAGGAGCGCAAAGCGATGACGTCGCAGCTTGCGACCAAGGGTGACCTCAAGCAGCTCGAGAGCCGCCTGGACTCCAAGCTCGCCCTGATGGAATCGCGCGTGACCGTCAAGCTCGGCGCGATGTTCTTCGCTGCTGTCGGCATGGCCGTCGCTCTCGTCAAGGTGCTGTGAAGCACTGAGTTCCCAAACCCTGCCGGCGCCCAGCCGGGAGGTGCGGCTCCGACCTCGGAGTCGTTGTTCCTGCCCTTGCTACCTCTCTTCAACCCCCTGGGGATGTCACACGTCCCCGCAGGGCTCGGTGCGTCCCCGCTTTCCTCATCGAAACGGAGATTCATCATGTCCACCCAAGGCAACACCCAGGCCCAGTCGTTCGACCTCATCATCGAAGGCGTCGGCTACCTCAACCGCCTGCGCACCGTCACGCCGAAGAAGGGGCCCGCCTACGTGGCGTGCACCATCAACGCAATGATGGGCAAGGCCGACGCTGTCGAGTACGTCAGCATCGACTGCATCGTGGTCGGCAAGATCGCCAAGCAGGCGGTCGAGCTGCTCAGTGAAGACGTGAACGCCAAGCGCAAGGTGATCGTCGGCTTCCGTGCCGGCGACCCGAAGCCCGACTTCTACGAGTACCCGGACCGCGAGTCCGGCGAAAAGAAGCAGGGTCAAGGGCTGAAGGCGCGGCTGCTGCAGCTCACCTTTGCCAAGGTCAATGGCGAGAAGGTCGATATCCCCCTCGTGCCGCGCAACACCGCGCCTGAGTCGGCTGTCCCGCAAGGTGGCGACGACGATGGCGTGGGCAGTGCGTGCGGCGATGATGCGGGAGCTCGGCAAGCAGCCGGCCACTCGCCTGCTCTTGCTTGAACCCGTGAACCAAGGCCACCTGGTTAGCGCTCGTCACGGTCATTCGCTACACTGACCGTACACCCCAAGCCCTCCTCAAGGGGGCTTTCTCCAGCGGCTCGCCGCAGCCGCTGCAGAAAGCCAGGTTCGTTCCCGTGTTTGCGGCTTCCCGGTAACTCAAGCCGCGCCCGGTTTGCACGTTCCTAAAACGTGACCCCGGACACCGCCAGGCTCCTGCAAGGGCGGTGCTGCCCTAGGCCCTCGGGTCGTGGGCACTGGAGTGCGATCGATGCACGGCTCGCGGCATTGCCACGGGCTCTTCAGTGACCCGCGGAACTCCCTGCGCACCCGAACCCCACAAGTGCTGGCGTGCTCACAGCACCCGCGCACCCCGTGATCGGCTGAACCCCGCTCACACCATCACATCCGGAATGGCGAGGCCAACCCCTCGCCCTCTTCCCCATCTCTACACATCGCTTGAACCTGGGCATCCCCGGGAGATTGCTGGCAGCTCGGCCTGTGCCTTGCTGCAGGTGGCCGCAACCGGCCTCAAGCGCACCACACTCACCCCAACACCTCGCGGGACTCGCACGCCCGCAAGGGATGGGTCTGTTCTGTCGAGGCTTCTTCCCAACCGCCTCAACCATCAAGGAGCAGGCCCATGTCCATCCGTGTCCGCGGAACCATCACCATCCAGCGCAAGACGAGCGCACGAGGTGCCTTCAACGTCGGCGACCTGGTCACCGAGATCGGCGAGTTCGAGGTCAAGGACTCGCTGATCGAAGAGTTCGAGCCCGGCAAGTACAGCGGCGACTTCCTCATCAAGTTCATCGCGCCCGACAGCTACTCCTGGCGCGGGCGCGTGTTCGTCAAGGTCAGGGCGACGCTGGACGAGATCCTGATCGACGACGCCGATGAGAGCGTGCCGAGCCCCGCCGCACCTCCGGAGCCCGATCCGCTCGAGCAGCAGCAACAACAGCGGCCACAGACTGCTGCGCAAACCTCGCTGCCTGTTCAGACGAGCGAGCAGGCCGCCAAGCCCGTGGTTCCGAACCCACCGGCGGTCACCTCACCCGCAACGGTCTCTGTGACGGCCGCAGCGGCGGATCTGGCCCTCTTCGGCGAGGAGATCTACCAGCTGGTGCAGGCCCAGGCCACCGTCAAGCTCGATCCGACCGTCGACCGAGAGCAGTTCCGCCAACAGCGGGACCGGCTGAAGGCGATCGGCTACAGCTTCGATGCCAAGTCGCAGTCTTGGGCAACCAAGGCGCGTCGCGCCGAGACGGCGGAAGAACTCTGCTTCTGAGTCTGGCGTGGCTGCAGACCTCGTCGGCGATCGGCACGGCATCGATGTCCATGGCACCGATGTTTGCAGCACCGAGCTGCCGTGGTCTTCCCAAAGCTCGCACAGGCGAGCTTTTCCGAGTCGGGCGTGCCCCTCTCGGAAAAGCTCCCGCCCGTGCGGGACCGTTCCTGCAGGGCCGCCACAGCCCCATGTGTGGTGCCGTTTCGCGACTGAAGCGGTCAAGAGCGTCGTTGTGGTGTCCGTGAGTCTGCAAGGGAAGGACACGCCAGATGAGAGCCAAGGCATGGGCTTGCCAGCTGGTTGCGCAGACGCTGTCGATCCTGAACACGGCCCGCATGGGCCGGGTTCTTCAAGCCTCCGAGCGTTCGTCGCGAGTCGGTGGCTTGAACAACCCGAGGAGTTTCCCGTTGACCGAGCTTGTCTCGATCCGAAGGCACCGCGTCAAGGTGCGCCCTGGTCCGTCGGCGACTTGCCGCGGACCTTCCGTACCCGAGCTGGCCCCTGCAAGGGCTCGGGGCCTCCGCAAGAGGCCGGGGTTGCCTTCTCACGTTCCACCCACCGGGGTCGCATGCCCCGCTGGGGCGCTTCCCCCTTCCTGTCCACCCACACGAAGGAGAGCTCTCATGAACTACACCGGCAACACCGTGCCCATCTCGACCGACGCGCCCGGCCAGCAGCCGCAGGCCAGCGCTGCCGAGACCTCGTTCGGCCAGCTCGCACTGGCTGCGACCGGGGCGAAGCTGCCGCTGCAGGTGTGCTCCAGCCGCGCCGGCTTCTACCTCGGCACCTACGACGACGAAGGGCCTTGCAGCCGCGAGTCGGTGCAGTACTGGCCCACCAAGGCTCTGGCCGAGCAAGCCTTGGCCACTGGCATGTGGACCCAGCGCCTAGAGCCCTGATCGGCTGTTGCCGGCAGCCCTTGGCGCGACCTGAAGAGCGTCAGTTCTGCTGCATGGATGGCAGCCACCGCCGCCTAGCGGCGATCACATCTCAACCTCTGGCGAACACCCGGCTTGACCGGGAGTTCGCCGCCTTCTCAGCCATACCGGAGACTTCCATGTCCACGTCGATCAACACCGCCGAGCCACGGCCGCCTTCGCAGACTGCGTCAGCGGACACAGCCGCCGCGCCCCTGTACATCACCATCGGTCCCGAGACCTGGAGCCAGGCGGTCGTTCCGTTGCTCGCCCTCTTGCAGGACGGCACCTCGGAAGGACGTCGCATGGCGCGTGAACAGGTGCATTCGATGGCCCGAGCCGCTGACTTGGCAGCCAGCGCCCTGGCCCTGCTCAACGGGATGCTCGAGCAGCAACGCGCTGCGCAGCCCGAAGTTGCCCGCGACATCGAGCGGCTGCTTCAGGCAGCAGGGCTTTTGCGCTCCGCCTCGGTCGTCGACTCCACCTCATCAGAAGGCTGACGCCTCGATACAACCCCAACTCCAAGACCAAGGAGGTCACTTCATGACTACCCCCCGATCAGCAGCCAGAACGTTCGACGACCGCGATTGCGAAGTCACCTTGACGATCCCGATGGCAAGGCTCGAGGCCTTCAACGCCATGGTCGACGAGTTCCGCACCGGCGAGTCCAAGTGGGACGTCGTCCAGGCCATCGAGCAACGCGCAGTTGAGGACCGCCAGGCCCGAGGCGTCGAGTCGCTCAAGCGGCTCTTCGACTTCGCCGAGCAGCACAGCACGGGCGGCAGCCGCGTCATCGCGTCCGTGCTGGCCTCCCTCTACAACGGCCACCGCTTCCAGGTCGACCTGACCGATCTGAGACTGCTGGATAGCCAGTTCCACCAGGACGTGTTGAACGTGCTGGCCCTGGACAAGGTGCCCGAGCAGGAGGTGCATTGCTACTTCGACAAGGGGGGCCGCAGGTTCGAGGCGCTCTTCGAGCGCTACCGCTTGCCCGACCGTGGCAAGGCGAGCAGCCACGTCGCTGCACTGGAGCGCTTCGAGGGCGACACGATCCTCGAAGCTCTGCGGGCCAACCCCAAGGTCGCTGACCGGCTGTCCTATGCGATGCAACTGACCGACGCGCAATGGATCCGGTCGCGGCGCTGAAGGCTTCGCGACAAAGCTGACTATCCCCTCCCGGCCTCCGGCCGGGTTCTTCAAGTCCTTCGAGCACATGCCGGCCACCCGCAGTAGGCGCAGCACTTGCGCAACGAGGCCTTGAAGAACAGAATTCAATCGCTTTCTGTCCGACCGACAGCTTCGGTCCGACGGTGCCACGCACGGCACGCCCTGACACCGGCAGGCTCCTGCAAAACGGTGCGGCGGTTGGATCCCCGATCCGGCCTCCGAGGAGTTTGGTCACCTGACCCGAGTGGCATTGCCCCCAGAGCGCGCAACAGCGTGCTGTGGGGGCAATGTCGCCCGTCCAGTCAGGAGCGCACCATGGCTGCAACGCAGCACACCCAATCCATCCACGACGATGCCTCTCCGGAGCGCATGGCCGCAGCCGGCGTCCCTTTCGCGCTGGCCCGCTGGTACCACCTGATCGGTCGCCGCCTTCAGCGGCCGACCGAGTGGGACATCGAGCGCGTGATGCAGGTTCGCCTGACCATCGCGCAAGCGGGCGTCTGAAGCCCGCCGTGACGACACCGCCCCAAGCCGGACCTGGCCTCACCAGGTCCTGCCGGGTTCTTCAAGCGTTCCCGTCCCTCGGCTCCGCGCCAGGTTCGGCGAGCGCTTGCAGAACACGCTCTCTACTGCCCGACCGACAGCTTCGGTCCGTTTGTGCCACGTACGGCATGCCCAACACCGCCAGGCTCCTGTGACAGCGGTGGTGACCAGAGGATCGCTTGATCCAAGGTCACTGGAGTTCATTTCATCAACCCCATGGGGATGTCATCCATCCCCGCCGGGGCTTGGTGCGTCCTCAACTTCTTCGAGGACGCACGCCATGAACCATGACGCCATTCCCGCTGCTTCGGCTGCTGAACTGCCCGGCAACGGCCAGTCCATCGCCATCGGAGACTCGGGCGAAACCGTCGAGGTCTGGGAGTACTTCGCCGAGAACATCGACGACTTCGCCACGGCGAAGACCATCGTCGATCACTTCGTCGAGAACCCCAAGCTGCTCGACAACAAGGAACAGGACCTCCACGGCCTGTTCCTGCGCGCCAAGCTCACGCTGAAGCGCCGTGCCATCGCCTACGCCGAGATGCAGTCGGCGTTGGAACGTGCCCGCGAGCAATCGCGTGGTGCCCGTGGCGCCTGGAAGTCCGTCAAGGGCTTCCTCGCCTCGTTCAACTCGGCCATCGAGTCCAACCCCACTCCTGTGGTGCTGGCCCTGGCCTTCTCGTTGATCTGGCTGCTGCGCTAGCTTATCGCTGACATCGACCCCGAGTCGACAAGGCCACAGCGCATGCCTTCGCTGACCCCTGGGATGCCTTGCGCATCCCAGGCTCAGCCCCTTCATCCACCCACGCGGACACGCTCGGCCGCTGGGCTGGCGTCTTCCGCGCAAATGAACGCTGGAGATCCAATGAAGCCCACCCTCACGTTGGTGCCGCAGTCACCAGGCACGGCACAGGCCAACGGTGCCCTGCCCGCACCCTACAGCGCCTGCAGCCACCGAAAACTGTTCTGGTCGGCCTTCCTGACCTGGCTCGCCTCTGCCACTGACGACGAGTCCGAGCAGCTCGAACGTGCCCTGGCGCCGCACGCCCACCACGTCCGGCCTCTCGAGGCCGCTGTGAGTGATGCTGTGAAGGACGCGGTGAGCCGCTCGAAGCAGCGCGATGCCACCCCGTCACTGCCGCCGACCCTGCTGGCCGCGCTCGTGGCAGTCGGATGGCGACCACTGCCCACCGGCATCGCGCCGTCCCAGTCTGCCGGGTTGGGCTTGTTGGCACGGTCCTCCGTCCCTCAGTCGGCCTGATTCGCGACCGCCGCACCGGTCGCCTTCCCCGCGCCCTGCCTTGGCTCAACAGCCAGGCTCGGCGCGGCCGGCAGCCTGCAGCGTGGCACCACCCTGAATGCCCACCGCGGGTCCGCACAGCGCGACCACAGGGGCGGCTCACGCGGTTCGCGCCTCGTGGAAAAACCCACTTCGACGGCAATCGCCGTTGCCCTTCTTCCCCTCGAATCCCACCCTCAGGAGTTCCCATGGCCTTGATCTTTCCGCGTATCGCGAAGAACTTCATCAAGAACGGCTACTTCCCCACCGACCTCCCGACGCTGGAGCGCATCTGCACCGCGCTCGATGTCGCTGGAGACGAGGTCCGCGTGATCGACCCTTGCTGCGGCGAGGGCGCCGCCCTGCACCACATCAGCGAGTACCTGGCTTCGATGGGTGCTCGCGTCAGCAGCTTTGGCGTCGACGTCGACGAGGAACGCGCCTGGCACGCCAAGACGGTGCTCAACACGGTGGCCCACGCCGACGTGCACGACGTGCGGATCTCCGACCGCAGCATGGGGCTGCTGTTCCTCAATCCGCCCTACGGCGACCTGGTTGGCGACAAGGCTGACACGGGCGACCGCAAGCAGGGGCGGGAGCGGCACGAGAAGGTCTTCTGCCGCCGCAGCTTCAGCCTCCTGCAGCCTGGTGGCGTTCTGGTACTCGTCGTCCCCTTCTACGTGCTCGACGCAGAGCTGTCGACGCTGATCGCCCGGCACTTCGAGCGCGTCGAGGTCTTCATGTCGCCCGAGCAGCAGTTCAAGCAATGCGTGCTGTTCGGCGTGAAGCGCAGGCCCGGCCACCCGGATGCGAAGCTCGTCAAGCGCCTGGAGTCATTCGCGACGAGTTCTGGAGAGAGCGACGAACGCGTCGAGCTGCCAGCCTGCTGGTCTGGCGATCCCTATGTGATCCCCGTGGTCAAGCCCGCCGAGGACTTCCACTTCACGGTGGTGCGCCTGGACAGCCGGCAGCTCGAGCATGAGCTCGCACAAGGTCTGGACAAGTCCACGCAGTGGCCGAGGTTCCCGATGCTGATGCGCCGGCACGCCACCGCCGCCAAGCCGCCGCTGCGGGCCATGACTGACTGGCACCTCGCGCTGGCCCTGGCCGCCGGCCAGATCTCCGGCATCGTCAGCTCCAAGACCGGGCAGCAGCTCCTCATCAAGGGACGAACGCACAAGCAGAAGTCCACCCAGATCCTGCGTGAAACTGCCGCCGATGGCAGCGTGAGCGAGACCCGTGTGCTGACCGACAAGTTCGTGACCGTCATCCGCGGCATCGACCTGACAGCTGGCCCCGATCTTGGTCGGATCGTGACGATCGCTTGAAGGAGCGCGAGAATGTGCAGGCGCCTGCTTTTCCTCCCTGAGACGGCGCTTGTCCTCCCCCCGGCAGGTGTGCCAATGCGTTCGCGTCAGCGGTCGCATTCGCACCCTCGCCCGGGGGCTTTTTGCAGCCGCGGCCCTGCCAAGGGATGCCGCTGCAACAAGCCCCTTTCCCCAACCGTCGCTCGACGGCTTCGAGTCGCTGACCACGTCACGGTCGCCCAACTGCACAGGCCTTCTGCGAAGTGCAGGACCGAACACCCGTTCGGCCGAAGGTTCCATCCGCCACCCCGCTGGGAGTTCACCTCCCAGCCGGGAGTGCGCTCTCGGCTTCTTCAACCCTGGAGAACGCCATGATCCCTTCCTTGAATCTCGCGGCCATCCCGGTCGTATCTGAGGCACACGCCGGAGCTCTGTCGGCCGGCTTGCTGCAACCGCCGTTGCTGGCCTACAAGCAGCGCACCCTGACGGAGCCGGTGCACGTTCAGTGCGCGATCTCCAGCCAGACCGCGGGCCAGAGCACAGGCGAACACGACCAGGCCTTCGCTGAAGGAACCCTGGCCGCGTGCCTGCTGCTCGATCAGGAGGTACTCGACCGCCTCTTCATCCTGTGGAACGCACTCGAGGAGCTCGCGTGCGACGAAATCTCGGACTGGACGCTGCGGGCACACTGCAGTGTCTCGGCCGCCAGTAACCAGCCGGCGCCGGTGCTGCTGGCCACCGCCGCGACGGTGTACGCCAACGGCGAGGTGGCCTTCGCGCTGACGGTGGCCGAGCACGCCTCGCAGCTGTGGTTCGACGACACGCTCAACCTGGGTGACTTCCTTGAGGGGCAGCCGGGTGTCGTGGAACAGACTGGGCAGCGCGACATCTGTGAAGGCGTGCACGCCGCCAAGCCTGCCCACGACTCGACCGGCGGCTGACCACCATGAGTCAGCACTACTTCCACACCACCCTGCAAGGCGAGCCGATCACCGTGCTGATGGGCTGGGACAGGCCGATCAGCCGGTTCTTCCTCATCGTCGAGAGACAGTCGCCCGGCCCTGGCCAGGACGACTACATCTATCTGAGCGACATGGACCCGGCAGCGGAGCGTCACATGCCCTCGGACTACGCGAGGAAGCTGGAGCAGCTCGGGATCAACCTGCCCGCATCTGTGCTGGAACAGGTCACGAAAGATTGGATGACCTTCGGTGCGAACCGCATCGTCACCCACGACGGCTGCGGCGGATTCAGCAGCGTGGACTTCCCGTCCTGAGCTCTCCGGCCTTTCGAGGCTCGGTCTTGCACGTTCGCCCCTGAGCTGACCCTCAGCGATTGGGTGCCCCGAACTGGGCGCCCTCACCACGGTCCGCCACCTGGTGGGCCCCCTTTTTCCCTCCTGCGATCACCCGCCGGCATGCCCCCACACAGGGGCTGTCGGCGGCGCAGCTTTGTCCATCTCAATTCCACGGAGTAGACCCATGGTTTCGATCCCAGCCGGGCTCAGTGATGCAGCCCTCGAAGACTTCCTCTTGGCCGGTGCGCGGGCGATGCCCGTCTCGGGCACGCTCGGGTGCAGCGACGCGCTGCCCCGCTACGCGGCGGCGCCAGATCGCCGCGCAGCGGCACTGGCGGGGCTCCTGGAATGCGCGTCCGAGCTTTTCAAGCGCCGCGCCTTGCGTTCGCTCCTGTCCAGCGACTTCATCGGCAGTCCGCTCCAGATGAAGGAGTACCTGCAGAACTACTTCGCTCGCTACGAGGCCGAAGCCTTTGCCGTGCTGTTCCTCAACGGTCACCACCAGGTGATCGCCGTTGAGGAGCTCTTCCGGGGGACGCTGACACAGACCTCGGTGTATCCCAGGGAGATCGTCAAGCGCGCCCTGGCACTCAACGCCGCGGCGGTCGTGCTCACGCACAACCATCCCTCCGGTCAGGCCGAACCGTCGCGTGCCGACGAGTTCCTGACCACTGCCATCAAGCAGGCGCTGTCCCTCGTGGATGTCCGCGTGCTCGATCACATCGTTGTCGGGAAGTTGGTCTGTGTATCGATGGCTGAGCGCGGACTCATCTGACCGGGCCTGACCCGGTGCCGCGTTCGCTACCCACCGCCGCACTTGCGGCCATCACTCCTCGTCGGGCACTCACCAGGGTGCCCACTCTCTCGTCCCGCCGAATGCCCTCGGAAGGAGGCTTCCATGTTCGCTTCAATGTTTGTGCTCAGCGAGCAGTCCGACGTGTTCATCGACGCCATGGCGTCCGACCACCACGCGCAGCTGCTGTTCATCTCCGTCTACGGCCGCGACACCTCGGTGCAGCAGTTCATGGCCCGGTTGCACCAGTCCTCGAGAGAGGGCGGGATCAGCCAGCTCACCGCCGTGCAGCGGCTTGGCGACAAGCCGGCCCTGCAGGTGATGGTTGGTGATCCCAAGCGCCTGGAGAAGTCCACCGGCCGGCTGCCCCGCACGGGCTTGCTCGGCAACCTCGTGCACACCTGGATCTTCGACCCGGCGCTACTGGCCGTGGACCATGCCGCTCGCGCGGCCTGGATCCTCGAGCCCGAGCGCGCCGAGGCCGTCGACCAGGCTGAGCTGGACCGCGAGGCGTGGCGGCTCATCAAGGACCTGTCGCCCGTGCCGCTGCTGGACGAGTGGCAGCAGCCCGTCATGACCCACGTGCAGGCTTGCGGCGGATTCGTCACACCCCGATGTGTCGGCCGCATCCACGCCTGTCGCATCGAGCTGCACGAGGAGTTTCCGGCCTGGGTCTCTCAAAGCGTTCGGGAAGGTCACCTTCCTGTGCCAAACCCTCAGGCGCGGCAACGTGTGGCCGCCAAGGTCACTCCCATGGCCACGCCGCCGATTCGGCGGGCTGCCTGAGGAGCGGGCCCATGGCCGGCTACTCCACCCAAAAGGCTGCACTCGCCCGAGCGGTACAGCTCGCTCGAAGGCGGGAGACCGCGATGTTCGTCGTCCACGACGGCGAAGAAGAGGGTTTCGCCGTGGCCAGCGAGGAAGACCTCGACACCTACTACCTCGGTGCGTCAGTCCTCGTCGAAGTTCTGAGCGACGGCACCTGCGTTGCCAGTGACGAGTGATCGGCAGAACGGTGCAAGCCGGCCGCTTCAGCCCAGTTCCCGCTTCGTTCCTTACCAGGGGCCTGCCAAGGCCCTCACTGCCGTCACAGCCCTCCACAGGCGATCCACGGGCCTTCATCGGCCCTTCCTGCCGTCACAGCCCTCCACAGGCGATCCACGGGCCTTCTTCGGCCCTTCCTCAAGCCCTGGAGCGCGCAAGACGCGCCAGGGCTTCGCTCATCCCTTCTGAAAGACCCCTCATGAACCACGACACTGACACCCTGGACCGCGACGCCGCGGTCGATGCTCCCATCACATCCGACGCCCCCGACTCGGCCGAGGGCGACGATCTCCTCGAGGCCGACGGCCCGACCATGCCGATCGGCGAGTTCATCGCGAGCTTCCGCGACAGCCTGCTCGACGCCGTGCGCGACCAGAACCCGCCGGTCTACGACGGCCGGCCCGATCGGGTGCGCGAACAACTCCTGGACCAGCTGCTGCGCAGCCCCTTCGTTGAGCAGCGCGCGGTCATTCAGGCCGCCGCCAGGCACCTGGTGGAAGCCGGGAACCCTGCAGCCACCATCAACGGCGAGATGGGCACGGGCAAGACGCTCATCGGCATCGCCACGGCCTGGCTCCTGCACCACGCCGGCTACCCACGGGCGCTGGTGGTGTGCCCGCCGCACCTTGTCTACAAGTGGCGTCGCGAGATCAAGCAGACCGTGCCGGAGGCGCGGGTCTGGATCCTCAACGGTCCGGACACCCTGAAGAAGCTGCTGCAGCTGCGGCTCGTCACCGGCAAGCCCAGCGTGCCGGAGTTCTTCGTGATGGGCCGCGTGCGCATGCGCATGGGCTTCAACTGGACACCGGTCTACACCGAGCGAAAGCTGCCGAACTTGTCGGGTGACTCCCGCGAGGAGGCGCTGTACAGCGAGGTGGCCGCCTGCAGCGACTGCTTCACGCCGATCGCGGGGCCCGACACCGACGGTGTCGATCGGGCACTCACCCCGGGCGAGGCCAAGTTGAAGCTGGACAACCGGCAGATGCGCTGCAGCGCCTGCGGCGGTGCGCTGTGGTCCCTGGTACGCCCGGGCTCGGCGCCGAAGTCGCGGCGCGAGATCCTGCACGACGCGATCACGCAGATCCCCACCATCGGCACCAAGACGGCTGCCAGGCTGCTCAACACCTTTGGTGAGGACATGCTCGGCGGCATGCTCGAGGACAACGTCCACGAGTTCATCAACCTCATGGACGAGAAGGGCGACCTCTTCTTCACCGACCGCCAGGCCAGGCGCATGGAGCGCGCCATGGCGCACATGGAGTTCTCCTTCGGGCAAGGCGGTTATCAACCGACCGAGTTCATCAAGCGCTACCTTCCGCGAGGCTTCTTCGGGCTGCTCATCGGCGACGAGGGGCACGAGTTCAAGAACGACGGTTCGGCCCAGGGGCAGGCTTTCGGGGTCCTGGCCAGCCAGTGCCGCAAGGCGCTTCTGCTGACCGGGACGCTGATGGGCGGCTACGCGGACGACCTCTTCTTCCTGCTCTTCCGGCTCAACCCGAAAGCGATGATCGAAGACGGATTCGGCTACCAGCGGGGCTCTCTGGGCCCGGCGAGCTGGGCCTTCATGCGCGCCCACGGCGTGGTGAAGGACATCTACAAGCAGTCGTCGTCCCCTGCGGAGGAGCGGGCGCACCGCACGGCCAAGGGCCGCAGCGTGACGCACCGCGAGGCCAAGGCGCCGGGTTTCGGCCCGGTGGGTGTGATGCGCTACGTGCTGCCGATGACGGCCTTCCTGAAGCTCAAGGACATCGGCGGAAACGTGCTGCCGCCCTACCAGGAGTTCTTCACTGGGGTGCCCATGGCCCCTGAGCAGCAAACCGCCTACCTTCGGCTGGCCAACTCGCTCAAGAGCGAGCTGCGCCAGGCACTGCGAGCGGGCGATCAGAGCCTGCTGGGCGTGGTGCTCAACGCACTTCTGGCCTGGCCAGACTGCTGCTTCCGACCGGAGACGGTGATGCACCCGCATCGCCGGCACGTGCTGGCCAGCGCGCCGGCCCTGTTCGACGAGTTCACGCCGATGCCGAAGGAGCTGGCGATGATCGAGCTGTGCAGGAAGGCGAAGAGCGTTGGCAGGAAGACGCTCGTCTACTCGGTGTACTCCGGCACGCGCGACACCACGTCGCGCCTGAAGGCCCTGCTCGAAGCTGAAGGCTTCAAGGTGGCGGTGCTGCGCGCAAGCGTGGAGGCCGCCAAACGTGAAGACTGGCTGCTCGAGCAAGTCGATCGCAACGTGGACGTGGTCATCACCAACCCCGAGCTAGTCAAGACGGGGCTGGACATGCTGGAGTTCCCCACCATCGTGTTCATGCAGAGTGGCTACAACGTCTACACCCTGCAGCAGGCCAGCCGCCGGAGCTGGCGGATCGGTCAGAAGCAGCACGTCGACGTGCACTTCCTCGGCTACGAGGGCTGTGCGCAGATGGAGTGCCTGTCGCTGATGGCCGCCAAGATCTCGGTGTCGCAGAGCACGTCGGGAGACATGCCTGACTCCGGCCTCGATGTCCTCAACCAGTCGGGAGACTCGGTGGAGGTCGCACTCGCCAAGCAGCTGCTGGGCTGAGAGCCGCCAAGCCGGGGGACGCAAGTCCCTCGGCATTGGTCCTTCTTCTGGGTGGGCTCCTTCGGGGGCCCACTGTGTTTTCACTCCCCCGAGTTCCCTCGGCGTGGTGGCGCCCAGCGTGGCGCACACCGCTCTATCGAGGGGGCTTCGACCACCATGGAGAACCACTATGGCGACCTACACGATCGTCTTCAGCAACTACATCGCGAGGCTGTTCGCCTGGCTTGGCACGCCGGCCGCGAATCGCAAGTTCCTCGGGAACCGCTGCGTTCTGGCCTCGGTCGAGGCGGACAACGCCGACGATGCCCTGGCGGCGTGGCTGCAGCGGGAACTGCAGGCCAGCAAATCCAACGACGGCCGAACCGGTGCCGGGCTGCTCGACAGGGAGCGCACGCCATGCGCCTGACCTTGACCCCCGTCATCCGCCAGGAGTGGCAGGTGCGCTGCATCGGAGATGTCGTACCGGCACTGGCCGACTACATCGGGCAGGCCCATGTGGACATCACCGCCGCGACCGCGGCGGAGATTGCCGCGGACTGTCGCTTCCAGGCAGATCCGACGTGCATCGACCACCACCCGGGGGTTCGCCTGGCTTACAGCGCGCTGCTGCGCCGCCTGGAGAGCCTCTTTCCAACCGTACCCGAGATCGCGAGCACGGCGTTGGCGCCGGCCGCCAACCAAACCGACCACGGCGCTTGAGCCGCCGCGTTCACCGAACCAACTCACTGGAGATCAACCACCATGTCCAACAGCTACTACGACCTCACCGGCGTCCTGCGCCTGAAGCAAGTGACGCCCATCATCAAGGCCCTCTTCGGCGGGCTTTCCCTTGACCCTAACTACCCTGGCAAGGGGGAAGCCTACTTCGCACGGATGTCGGAGGTGTCGTCCCAGTCTTGGGACGACGTGCTCGACGAGCTGGAGGAGCTCGCGAGCAGCCATGGGCTCAACTGGGATCCCGAACCCGGACAGGAAGCAACCGCCGACGACCTTCTCTGGGCGCTGGCTCGGCACTTCAAGGACAAGAACGAAGGCTTCGCGGCCCTCGTGGAGGCCTCGAGCTTCGAGGAGGACACCGACCTCGAGGCACTCTTCGTGCTGGCTCGGGCTTTCGACGACGGCCACGGTCTGGAAGCGATCTTCTTCGAGGGCTGCTGGCACTGTGACAAGCCCCGGCTCTTCGAGTTCGGCGGTGATGGCGGGTTCATCGGCCAGCACTGCACGGTGATGGGCACATCCTCGCAGTACCTGCAGGTCGGCGGTGACCTCGACAAGGCGCTGGCAAGCTCCAACGTCGAAGAGGCCGCGGCTCTGCTAGAGAAGCACCTGGCCAGCGTGCTGGCCGGCATCGACGACTCATCGGCGCGTACGAACGTGACGCGCGCCGTGGCCAGGAGGCTTGCCGCCGGGTAGAGCCTCGGACTGACGTCGCCAGACCATTCGGGGTCTGGCGGCGGTCAGCCCTCCCCTGAGCTGCGGCCCCAATATCCAGTGTCAGAGATGGCTCGCCCAGTGAGCCAGGCGCCGGCGCAGACTGTGCGCATGAACTTCAAGCAATTCAGTCCGCACGGAATCCCCAGGCCGTGCTGGCACTGCGCATCGTTTGTGGCCATGATCTACGGCGGCACAGCTGCTTTGTGCAATCGGCCCGGCGCGGTGCCAGTCCAGGCCCAGCCTCGCGACGGGTGCGCCTTTTGGGTGAGACAGCCCGGCGCGGATGACGAGATGTCCGCGCCCCAGGCGATCTCCAACGTCAACTTGGCCAGGATGCTTGCTCGGAGCTTGAAGAGGGATGAAGCCAGCCCAGCCTTTCGTTGATGCTGCCATCGCGCTGCATCGGAGTCACCCGCATGCGCCGACTGTCGACGTGCTGGACCTTGCTCTGCAGGGGCTTGACCGTCGATCGTTGAAGTTCGGGCCGGAGGCCGAGCCGCCGGCCCCGTTCGGGATGATGGTCGCAGAGGTGCACGACGCCACAGGACTCACACTTGAGGAGTGGGGATGGCTAGCAAACCCCAGGATCGATCCGAAGCTGGCCACCGCGCTGCGGGAAATCTGGCGGGACAAGGTCTGGCCTCGCTTCCTGGCACAGCAACACAACTAGCCGGCACCACCAAGCGGCGGCAATGCCCCCCAGTTAATGGCCCAAGAAGTCCATTGGGTTACTGCTCGATCGAGTCTTCTTGGAGTTGTCCCCGAGGTATCTCATGGCGGCCACCTGATTTGAGATCCGATAGGCCATGAGTTCGACATCTGGGGTGCCAACAATTGCCGGCAGCGCTTCATCCCAGCCCTCCATCACATCCGACCAGGGTGCCAGCGCCAAGCCACCTTCCTCCAGGGTGTAGATCACCCATGCGGAGTCGTCATTTAAGCGGTAGAAGACCAACCCGGTGTTGGGCTTGCGGTGCCTTACCCAGGAGTGCTTCGCTGCATCAAGGCCTGTGATCGGTCCTTGCGGAGAAGTCTGGAGGTTCTGCTGCTCCTGCAGGGTAGTTTCCAGATGACGGTCTTGTGCGCTCGACAGCGGCGCTGCAGCCACGAGCGGCCGTGCCAAACGTCTCCTTCGGTCCTCCGCGATCTGCCTGCGCAACGAGTCTGCGGCGTCGTTCTCGGCCTTGGCGCGCGCGCGCAGTTTCTCCCGCGCTGCCGCCGCTAGACCGAAGACGTCAGGCTGGAACTTCCAAACGAGCTGGCCACGATGCTTGATGTGCTGTTCGGCGTGGATGCGCTTGCGCAAGTCGGACAGAACTGGGACAGAGCACCAGAAGACCAGTTCAGCTCGCGCGTCTGCCGCCGGCGGAGGGTAGGTGGGTCGCTCATCTCCGATTTCGATCAACAACTGCGCATCGATGCCGTTGTCCAAGCGTCCGATAGCCACCGGCGCGTTCTTCGCCCCGACCGGCAGCCATTGCAGTGCTCCAACAAACTGTGCACTCCAGCTCACCTCGTCCGTGTGCAGCCTCAGCTCCGACCTTGCCGTGACTCGTTCTGTGTATCGCGGAAGCTCCAGCCGCGACTGCTTGCGTAGATGCTCTACAGCTAGACGACGAAGCATGTTCATCGCACCCGCTTCGCATTCCGGCCGCTCTTGGCCAGCCTCATGCGCAAAGTGCCACTCCCGAGCGTCACCGTGCTTTGCTACGAGGGGGCTGCCACATTCTGGGCAGAAGCAGCCGCAGGCACTCCCCCTCGCCACCTCGCCAATGAACCGAGGAGCGCCACTGAAATCCAGTGCCGCGAACAACCGAATCATGTGCCTTCAATGTCCTCGACAGCCATGCTGAAACGGATTGCGACCGGCACGCTACCAATAGGCCGGACGCATTGGGTTGAAGTAGTGTGCGGAGAAGCTAAAGATGGTCTTGGGCGCTATCGCGTCCTGGATCGTCTACAAATGGCGTGGCTTTGCCTGCGAATGGCCAGTACGGGATGTCTGCGGATAGCACGTCCCCGAATGCGAGCCCAGCGGTAGCTGCCATCTGGCGATAGGAAGGGCCCGGAACAAGCATGCTGTTCAACACGACTCGAAGCAGCGCCGCACCCTCCAAACATAACTGAGCCCCTGCCATCGTCAGATAGAGCCTGTCGGCCTGAAACTTCTTCTTCGACAAGCGCTCCTTCTGGGTGGACGCAACAAACTCAGCAACGAGGCCATCGTTCTCACTCCGCCACCTTATCCAGTCGATGACCTTTTGGCCCTGCAGCGCCGCGTGGATCGCATCAATCTCGCCGGCCGTGAGAGACGACACCAGCTCGCGAGCCAAGTTTGCACATGCGCCGACATAGTTGCTAAGTGACATCTGGGCTTGCCTTGTTGATGGCCGGCGTCAACTCATGAGATCTGAGGCAGCCAAATGGTACCCAAAGGAGCCAGTTAGGACATGGGTGCCGCAAACACTGGTGCCCTGTTGGAAGTCTTCGGGCGAGGACAAGGGCGTCCCGGCCAAACCACTTGTTGGCCTGACACCGGCAGCGGCGGTCAGGAGCGCCCTTGTCAACTGCTGGCCTTCGGTGGAAACTCCCTAGGTCAGCGGGTGTCGGCACATGCGGTGCCTTGTAGACCTCGCGCTCCACTGGTCTCTACCTCCGCTCGAAGGCATCGAGCCGCCAGACGGCGTCAACGTCGCCCTACCGCACAGGCCTTCTGTGAAGTGCGGGCCCCAGGCACCAGCCCGGGGTGAAGGTTGTCTTGCCACCCCGCCGGGAGTTCACTCCCGGTCCGGGCGTGCTCTCGGCTTCTTTCCACCCTGAAAGGAGCCTTCCATGGCCAACCCGTCTCTGGGCGCTTTGCCGTCCGTGCCCTCCTCCACCGCCCTGCCCGCCTCCAGCGGCACACCTGGGCAGATCACTGCGTCTACCGTGCCGGGCTACGCCCGCATGGCCTTCCTCCCGCGTGCCTTCGGCCCGCGCCACGTGATCGTCGGCGAGTCCGCGGTCTTCAGCTGGATGAAGTCCCTGTGCCCCACCTACAGCGGCGGCTTCTGGGACTTCGTGGACCTGTCCAATGGCGGGTTCTACCTCCGCCTGCAGACCGACACGCCGACCTTCAAGGTCTGTTTCGACGGCAATGGCTTCGAGGGCGAACTGACGCCGGACGCGGCCTCCATCGTGGCAACACTCTTCGCCATCAATGAGCTGCTGTTCGCCGGCGCCAACCACCTGGACGACGCCTTCTACAAGCTCCGCGAGTACGCCCTGCAGCACGCGGAGGCCCGACAGATCATGTCGGCGATCGACTGACATGGTCAGCCTCATGCCGTCCGACAGGACGAGCATGCAGGCTGTCACGGCCATGCGCCGCGCACACCGCGACCACTCAGCCGCTCTGCGGCTGTACGGTCGCCTGCTGCGACGGCACGTCCTGCTTCGACACCCCGTCCCGGTCGCCATTCGGCGGCTGGTGGCGGAGTGGCTGCAGCGGGACGAGATGGTCATTGCCGTGGCCCTGTATGTCAGCGCCGGAGGGCGTCGCTACGCCTGCCAGGCATGCGTTCGCTCGGCTGCCACCTGGCACGCCCGAGACCTTGAGCTCATGGCTCCTGCACCGCCGGGATGGCGAGTGCTCGAGCAACTGGTCATGTGGCCCGCACCGCCGGGCACCAAGGTCCGCTTCCCAGACATGCCGCTCTAGCGGCCCGCCTTTGGCACGGACCGCCCGTGCCACCCCCTCAAACCCACTCACGGGAGTCAGCATGCTGCTTTCCCTTCGCTCGCTCGCGCCCATGGACCGCGTAGCCTTCAACACCGGTGCGTACTACAGCCCGCATGGGCAGCGCATCGGCATCTGGCTGCGCGACGTTCCCCAGCTGCACATTCAGCTGTGCTGCCTGGTGGACTTCGACCGCGGGATCACCGGGCACTTCCCGGTGCGCCTGACGAGTTCGCTGCACTCGGTAGAGGACTTGGCGCGACACGCCAAGTACATGTACGACATGGGGCAGTACGAACTCGGCTGCCCACAGCCCCTCGATGCCGCCATTCGCTCTGAAGTGCAGGCGGTGCTGAACGCGGGCTACGACGCCTTCGCTCGCACCCCGGGTACGCAAGAGCTGTTCGGGCGGTTTGACCGCCAAAGTCGACCGCCCTCACAGGGCCGCGCCTGCGTCGCCCTGGCACCAGAGGCTTTCCCGCCTCACCACTTCGACCCTGACTGCCCGCCTTGCGCGGGCAGCTCTACTTCCAAGGACACCAACATGTTCATCAACGAGCTCGATGCCTTCTGCATCGTGTTACCCCCTGACCTCTGCCCCTTCACGGGACCAGACCACTTGCGCTTCCTGGCCATCAGCGGCACCGAAGCCCCACCCTTTGCTTCCGAGCGCATCCAGTACCGCCCCGTGGGCACCGGCTTGCCGATGGAGCCGCCCTCGGCCCTGATCCGAAGGATCTGCAGCGAGCGCGCCATCGACACCGTCGGCGGCGTTCTGCGAGTGGACGGCTTCGAGATCACCCCTGAGGCGTACCTCAAGCGCTGGCGTACCCGGCTGGCCAGGCCCATCGCGCTGGAGCACCTCGCTCTGAGCAAGCAGCTGCAGGCCGTGGCCGTCTTCGAGTGGCGACACACGGCAGCGATCGGTGACCGCAAGGCCACATGGCGGAACCCGCCTTACGCCAGCTTTCGGGAGCTGCTGGCAGCCCACGGCTTCACCGAGACCGCTGAGTCGATGCTCATGGACGTCGGCGTGAGCGGTCTGGAGATCGACCTGTCCGAAGCCCACGGCGCGCGGGACGCCTGGTGGGCTGACGACTGGCTGAGTGCGCTGAACCAGGGGGATACGGTGCTCACGCGCCGGATCGAGATTAGGCACCTGCCTGCCCCAGCTGCGTCACACACACGGAGCTACAACCTTCGAGTGGCCCAGGCCCTCGCTACCCTGTAAGGAGCTGGCCATGAGCCATTGGATTGAGTACCAGGCCACGGCCTTCTTGGCGTCTGAAGACCTCCTCGGCGTTCGAGGCAGGCGGTTCATCGTTGCGATCGAGGGTGGGTCGAACAACCTCACTCAGCGATCCCGCAGTGGCCGTGAGCGCTGCGTTCGAGAGTGGTACGTCGGGATGATCGGCACGGAGCAACAGGTGCTGACACAGACAGTACGGATGGCGGGCGACTGCGAAGGCATGTCGCTTCGCCTCCAGAGCCGCACGACCACGCCCGAGGCCTACATCCGCCGCACCAGGCGTCTGCTGGAAGAGCCGCGCATCGATGTGCTCGCCCACGTTCGCCTGGCGGCCACGGTCGCCGAGTCGCATCCCTTGGTCGAGCGGGCACAACAGTTCGGCTTTGGTGTCGAGCTGTTCACCCGCTACTCCGAAAGGCTGGCCCGGCTCATTCCCCCACGGGGGCCAGATGGGCAGACAGCGGATTGGGGTCTGTACTTCCGGGCGATCGAGCCCTTCCTGCAGCACGGTTCGGTGCAGCCGGGCCGTCTCGGGGAGGTCTGGGGCCTGCCTGCTTCCTGAGCTTCGCTCCTCACGCGCCGCCTACGTGGCGGCAGTTTGCTCCAACCCCTGCACTGGGCTTCGGCTTCACGCCAGCCCGGTGCTTTGCTTTGCACACAGGAGTCCATCATGAACATCACCACCAAGCCGGGCTGCGCTGAGCGCCTTGCACCTGCTCGGCCTTCACTCCAGCAAGGTATCGAGCACGCGCTGCGCGGTCTCGGCTACGAGATTTGCGGCGACGACGACAACGAGGGCTGGTACTGGCGCCTCGAAGACTACGACTCACGGCAAACCACCCTCGCTGAGGACCGGATCGAGGACGCAACCGCCGCAGCTGTGCTGGACTTGGTGTCTCGCACCCAAGAGCTCATGGCCGCTGCCTGCGCTGTTGTCGAGCGCTGGGATCGAGGTGACCTGGCCGAAGCGGTCCGGGAGCTGCACGCCACTTTGCTCGCAATGCGGTCGGAGTCCGAGGGCGCCCCAACGGGCCTAACGGTCGATCGAGAAGCGGGAGTCGTGCCGGACAGCACCGAGCGCCCGATCAGCCATCGAGCGTGGCGTGTCAGCGGCACCGCGCCAGACGGGCCGTGGATCGAAGAGGCATACCTCGATCAGTCAGCCGCCATCGCTCGAGCTCGAGAGATCGCGGAGGTCTGGCAAGCCGAAGGCTTAAGCGTGGACTTCGAGCAGCTCGAAGAGGCGCTGGCCAACGGCCGCGACTACTGCGTATCCGATGAGTTCTCCGTGAGCCTGGGGTGTATCGAAGTCATCGGCGACACGGCCACCTTGAGTCTCTGACTGCCCCCTAACTGCCGCTCATTGCCCACGGCTCGGCCTCAGCGCTGGCCGTCGGCTCCAGTACTCGCAAGCGCGCACCTGCGCGCGTTCAACCCTACCTCCCCCGTGCGGGCCTGCCCCGCACGGGGGAGGCCCACCGGGGGGTGTCAACAAGGAGTCCCCCGTATGCACGTTCTTCTCCGCCAGATCGGCGAGCACCGCGGTGCGCCGCGGCTGTACCTGGACACCACAGCCTTGGCAGCCGCCGGCTTCACCCCAGGCGTGGCCATCGACCTCATTCCCGGAAGCGAGGCTGAGGCTCGCCTCACTATCCGCGTGTCCAGCCAGGGCAAGCGCAAGGTCTCCCGAAAACAGCGCGGTCGCCATGAAGTGCCCGTCATCGACATCAACAGCCACCAGGATCTGCAGCCGTTCTCGGCCGCGGGTCTGGTCCGCGTGGTCATCGAAGCCGGCGCAGTCCATGTCCTGTTGCCGGCCAGCGTCCGCAAGGCGCTGGCAAGGTCCGCCAGGCTGGCAGCCAAGCTCGCGCTGGGACAACCTCTGAGCACGGCCGGCATCGCCTTTGGCGCCGGCATCGCGTCAGGAGCGATCCACGAGGGCCTGGCCGCTGGCGGAGTGTCGTCCGAGTTGGCCTTGGCCAACGAGATCTGCGAGGAGTACCTGGACATCGGTAGGCAGTCGAACCCGGTGGTGGTCACCACCACCACAACGGCCGCCATGCCGATGCAGGAGCTGGCGCAAGACGACTGGCTGCTGCGCCGCGTCCAGCCCGTGGACATCCTGGAGGCGGGCATCCCTTGCTCAGGGGCATCCCGGGCAGGTGCCGCCAAACGGGGGCTCACCCGGATGGAGGACCACCCACACGTTGGCCACCTGATCGGGGCCGCCCTTCAGGTGATCGCCGCGCTGCAGCCGGCCATCTTGGTTGTGGAGAACGTCGAGACGTACCGCAACACTGCCAGCGCTTCCATCCTTCGGGCATGGCTGCGTGATGCGGGGTACGCCGTCGCTGAGACGGTGCTCAACGCCAGGGACTTCGGCAGCTTGGAGGCCCGCGTTCGGTGGTTCCTGGTGGCTCACCCGCCGGAGCTGCTACTGGACTTGAAGGAGATGGCGCCAGAGAGCACCGCCAGGCCCTGCCTGGGCGATCTGCTGGAGCCGATGGACCCGGAGGACGAGCGATACCGCCGCGTGGACTACCTCAAGGACAAGCAGGAGCGCGATGTCGACAATGGCAAGAACTTCGGCATGCAACTGCTGACGCCGGCATCGACGCTGGTGCCGGTGTTGCGCAAGGGGTACCACAAGGGTGGGTCTACCGATCCGCGGCTCTTGCATCCCACCGATCCGGAGAGGTCGAGGCTGCTGACAGCCACGGAGCACGCCAGGATCAAGGGCATCGGCCCCGAGCTGGTGGACGGCGTGCCTGAGACGACGGCGCACCAGGTGTGTGGCCAGTCGGTGGACGTCAGACCCGTTCAGGCGATCGGCCGGCGGATCGCCCAGGCCTTGAAGGCACTTGGCAGGCCCGGAGAGCGGGCGCCAAGGCCCTCAAGGCAGCCTGCCGCGGGCTTGGTGGCGGTGGGGTAGGAAATCGCCGGCAGAAGCCGGCTTGGCGGGCCCGCAGCATTGCTGCTGGGCCCGTCTTCGTTTCGCATCCAAATCACGCGGTGAGTGTCGGGCAGCGTTCAGCCATCGCTAGGGAGTCATCTACCCAAGACCTGTCACGCCAAGCCTCTATGACCGATATGGGAAGGACATCCCATTGCTGCGCGGAAAGCTCGCCGATAGTCCGAGCGCCACGTACACATCTGCGCGAAATCGAACGCCGTGAGGTGTCAACGTCCATGAGCTCGATATCAGTCGAGGACTTGGTCAAGCGCAGTACGAATAGCTCTTGAAGGTGAGACGAGGATCCGGTCCGAGAAACGTATCCGACTTCTACGCGCTGTGCGCCTCTGCAGATCGTGACCACTTCGTCGAGCAAGGAGTCCCTTGGCAATCGAACTGCAGTGCGCGCCATGCGAAGTCGCGCGCTTCGTCCCTCGTTCGAGAGGAGCCACGCCACGCCAGCGACCAGGCGATGCACTCCGTTTTCGGACACGACAGCCCCCGCGAGATTGGTCAGCCGCAGTGCACGATGTGCATCGTTAGGGGGAAAGTCCCGGTCCCTGAGTTCATCGCGCCAGTACGCGAACACTCGGTCATCCCAGTGCGTGGCCGACAGCATTTCTACTGCGGTTCGCCAGGTGGGCAGGGAGTCACTTGCAGCGAAGTTCACGTGATGGAGGCCAACCACCGCGCTGATCGGAACGTCCATCCACACCGGCCAGTCTGCAGGCTCAAGCAAAGAATCAATGAACTCTCGGGCAATCCCAGGCTGATCGTGGAAGATCTGTCGATCAAGCAGTGGGTCCGTGCATCGGCCGACACGCTCACGAATAGCAGCAAGTGGATGCTGCTTGGCTTGCCCGCTGCAGTGACATTGCTCCCCGGTCATCGCACGCTCTGAAGAAGCGTTGGACTTTTCATGGCAGGTGCGCCTCAGATCACCAATCGCGGCAAGCCCTTAATGATCCTGACCGTCTCGATGCTTACCGTCACGACTCGCAACAAGAGCTCCAGCGGGTAGCGGGGATTGCCCGCCGTCTCCACAGCCCAATCGTTCGCATCACTCACGATGCCGCTGTCCTTGTCGGTCTTGACGACTTGGCGCTCCATCACCCACTCGATCGCCGGTTTGCCGTTGACGATGTACTCGTAGGCCTCCTGAGGAATGCCCTTGACGGTGATCTTGTGGTTGTAATGGATCGTGGTCCGGTCCTTTTCCTTCCCAACCTTTCCGAACTTCATCTTCTCGACGCGGTAGTCAGCCGCCTCCAGCTTCGGCGGCTTGGACATGTCGTCGCCTTCTACGCGCGCTTCAAAGAACGGCACCTCCTCGTACTTCAGGTGGAGCTTGGCCAGTGCACGCCCTGATGCGCTGAATGAATGGAAATCGACCGCGCGGGTAACGCACGGGATGCGAGGAAGTTCCTTCCCAAGGTTGTCGGCGAATCGCTCGCGATAGTCGGGCGAGTGCAGCAGGCCGTAGACATAGTAGAAGACGTCTTCGCGGCTGATGTCCTCGCCAGGGTAAGCGGCCTGAATGTGCGACAAACCCTCTGCTGTGATGGCGTCCCGGCGCGTGCGCGCCGACGCCTTTGCAGGCAATCGAACCTCGTCAAACATGGGCTGTTGTGCCGTATCGTTGCTCGGGGCCTCGTCTTCAGGATCGTCGTAAAGGTACAGAGGGAAGTATTGCGATCCGACCATGTCGACAGCGTGCAAGCTGGTGACGTGATCGCTGATGAACACCGAGTAGGCGCTTCGGGAATCAGACGCTGACACGCCGATCACGAGATTCTCCGAGTCGGCGTCCGGGAAGAACTTCGGCATCTGGTAGACCATCTCGTTGAAGCGCCGGTTGAAGTACAACCATTGCTTCAGGAACGGCCTGTAGAGGCCCTGTACCACGCACGCTTCGTCGAATGCGAACCTGCGATCTTTCGCCAGTTCCTGTTTCAGCGACCGGGTCCACGCGATTTTCGTCGCGTCTGCGTCGATGAAGTCGTCCAACAACTCTTCTCGCTGTCTCTTGTCGAGGCCAGGGTGGGCGGCAATGAAGCGCTGAGCCTCTTCGTTGTAGAAGTCGATCATCCGAGTCATGTTGGCAGTCAGCGCCTTCTTCGAGGCGTTGTAGCACCATGCATCCCGGTTGGTAACCACGCCCAGCGAGAAGTTGTCGAACAGCTTGAGCCCGCCGCCCTTCTTGTCGCCGAGGACGATGTAGTCAGAGAAACTATCGTCGCGCTGCTTCAACCAGTCCCCGTGGTCGTCTGGCGTGATGGTCTTCCAAGCCTGGGCGGCAGTGATGCCTGCAACGCTTCCGAAGGCGCCGATCTTCTCCAGCTTTTCTTCTCTACTAAGGTAGTCGCCGATGTCGTGGAATTGGATTTGGCCTCGCTTGGCGGCATTCGGGTTCTTCACCAGCAGTGTGATGGCGATGGGCGCTCGGCTACCGCTGCCAAAGACTTTGCCTCCCTCCTTTCGTGACATTTCTCCAGCCGTGCGCTGGTTGCCACGCAAGTGGAAGACGTAAATGTTGCTGAACTCCTCAACCAGGCACCGACGGAGGCCATCAGCCGTGTTGGCGTCGAGAAAGCCCGCGTTGGTCACAAATCCAATCACGCCGCTTTCGCCGACTCGATCGCTCGCCCATCGGATGGCACGCACGTAGCTGTCGTAGAGCCCCTTGGCAAGGACGGCTTTCGATCGCGCAGCGTAGGTATCTCGAATGCGACTGTCCAGATGCGGGTAGGCGATGTTGTCGTTGTTGTCGTTCTCGCTCTTCTGCCCCACCGAGTACGGCGGGTTGCCCATGATTACGCGTATGTCAAGCTTCTTCTGGCGCTTGCGGCGGCTACCGTTGTCCACCAACAGGGCGCTGACCAAATCGTCCTTCTCGTACATCTGGAAGGTGTCGGTCAGGCAGATGCCCTCGAAGGGAACGTACTCCCCGCCGATCAGGCTGTGGTAGACGGCTTCAATGTTGATGGCTGCGATGTAGTACGCCAAGAGCACGATCTCGTTGGCGTGGATCTCGCCTTTGTATTTGTGCCGCAGCTGCTCCGGGTTGATCAGTCCGCTCTGCAGCAGGCGCGTTATGAAGGTGCCCGTGCCGGTGAACGGGTCAATGATGTGCACGCCCTTGCTGCCCAGCGTCTGGTCGAACTCGGCCTGCAGGACGTCATTGACGCTGTGGATGATGAAATCCACCACCTCGACTGGCGTGTAGACGATGCCTAGCCGCTCGGTCATCTTCGGGAAGGCGTTGCGGAAGAACTTGTCGTAGAGCTCGACGACGATCTTCTGCTTGCCTGTCGCGTTGTCGATCCCTGAGGCACGGAGCTTCACGCTGTCGTAGAAGGCCTGCAGCGTGTCCGCCTCCTTGTCCAGGTTGTGTTCCTGCAGCACTGCGAGGACCCCCTGCATGGCCTGGCTCATGGGGTTCTGGCTGGCGAAGCTGTAGCCCTCGAACAGCGCATCGAAAACAGGCTTGGTGATTAGATGCTGCGCGAGCATCTCGACGATCTCGCCGTCTGTGATGCTGTCGTTCAGGTCATCGCGCAGCTCTGCCGCAAAGCTTGTGAATGCAGCCCGCTCCTTGACGTTGACCGGGTTCTCCAAGAGGGCGTTGATGCGGTCAATATGCGTCCGGGCGATCTTGGCGATGTCGTTGGCCCAGTCTTCCCAGTGGTGTCGGTTCCCGACCTTTTCCACCAGCTTGGCGTACATAGCCCGCTCGATCTCACCGATCTCGAACTCCAGGCCAATCTGCTCAGGCTGCGCTTCCTTCTCGCCCGTGCCAACCCCGATGGTGCTTCCGCGCTTCGCCCGCGTTGCAAGCTCAGTGCGTTTGGCCTTCTCCTTGTCGCCGCCCTTTGCTGCCTTTAACTTCCGCTGCACCTTGTCGGTGACTGCGATGACCTCCATCTTCGAAGTGTCGCGGCCAATCAGGTCCAGTTTGTTGACCATGGCGTCGAAGCGATCGTCGTGCGATCGCAGCGCCTGCAGTACCTGCCACACCACTTTGTAGGTCTTGTTGTCGTTCAGTGCTTCATGGGGCTCCACGCCAGCCGGGATGACCACGGGCAGCACCACATAGCCACGGCGCTTCTTGCCGTCTGGCGTGGTGCGCATCACGCGGCCGACCGACTGCACCACCTCAACCTGTGAGTTCCGGGGGGTTAGGAACAGCACTGCATCCAAAGCCGGAACGTCGACGCCTTCTGAGAGGCAGCGCACGTTACTCAGGATGCGGCACGTGTCCTCGGGAGGTTCCGACTTGAGCCAGGCGAGCTTTTCCTCCTTCTTGGTGGCGTTCATGCTGCCGTCGACGTGTTCCGCCTCGCAGGCCAGCTTGATCGACGCTTCCTCGCGGGCGTCCTCATCGTCCGCCACGCTCTCCTTGTAGGCGTCGACGACGGCCTTGAACATGCCCGCGATGTTCTTGGAACTCGTCTTGTGGGTCTTGGCGCCCTTGGCGACCTCGATCACCTGGCAGAACGCCACGGCCCGCTGCATCGGGTGTTCGTCGCCCACCAAACTTTCAGCCAAGCCTTGTTTGGACAGCGCCTTCCAACAGCCAATGATCTTGGCCGCATCGTCCACCTTGACCTGGTTGTTCTCGTCGGACAGCAGCTTCTGCAGGCGCCGGTTCACATGCTTCTCTTCGACAGCAAGGACGATCACCTTGTAGTCGACCAGCAGGCCGCGCTTTACGGCCTCGGAGAAGGTGATGACATGCAACTCCGGTCCGAAGAGCGAAGGGTCGTCCATGCTGCACAGCACGACGTTGTCTTTCTCTGCGCTGGCTTTGGCGTTCTCGCCGTAGATCCGCGGCGTCGCGGTCATGTAGAGGCGCTTGGCAGCAACTAGGTACTCGGCGTCGTGGACCTTGACGAACTTGCTCTCGTCTTCGTCGCCGAAGGTGGCGCCCGTCGTGCGATGTGCCTCGTCGCAAACTACCAGGCTGAATGGACCAAGCCCGTGCTCTGCTTGCGCGCGGTGCACTACATCGATCGAGTGGTAGGTCGCAAACACCACCGTCATGTGTGCCGGATCGTGCCTCTTGCCGACGGCGGCTGCCAGCCGTGCAGGGTCTGTTGTCGCGGGGAAGCGGAGCTCGTGTGTCAGCGTCTGGACGACGTCGTCGTCCTTGCCCCGCTTCTTCCCAACATCGCTGTCGGAGCAGACAGCGAAGCTGTGCAGCGGTGTCTCACTTTCTTGGGTCCACTCTGTGAGGGACTGAGAAAGCAACGCCAGGCTGGGCACCAGGAAGAGCACCATGCCGCCAGGCCCGACCATGGCCTCGGCAATCTTGAGGCTCGTGAAAGTCTTGCCGGTGCCGCACGCCATGATGAGCTTGCCGCGGTCATGGGTCTCCATGCCGGCAAGCGTGACTTCCTTGGCTCGTACCTGGTGCGGCCGGAGGCGCTTCTTCTCGCGCAGAACCGGTGCCGCACTGCGGCCGTACTTGCTCCAGTCGATCTGGCTGGCTTCAAGGGCAGCCAGATCGATCTTGAGCGCTGGCGGCTGTTGCCCGATCAATGCGTCTTCAGCGTGTTCGCTCCAGTTGCTGGTGCTCGTGAAGATGAGGCGTTGGGTGAAGTGCTTCTTCCCTGAGGCCGTGAAGAAGCTGTCGATGTCCGATTTTTGGAGCCGGTAGTCTTCGGCGTACAGCTTGCACTGGATGGCGTGGAACTCGCCAGTCGCAGCCGTTTGAGCAACCAGGTCGATGCCAGCATCCCGCTTGTCCAGACCCTGTGACTGCGCCCAATCAGCGTAAGTCCAGACGTTGCTGTAGAGGTCCCGATACATGGGCTCCTCACGTAAGTAGCAGACGATCAGGTCCTCGAAGTACGTGCCCTTTTCGCGCTCGGAAGCGGCGGCGGTACGGAAACGCTCAAGGACCGCGCGCAGCGGCGACGAGGGCGCGGTAGCGCCAGTTGCTTGATCCATCACTTGCTCTTCACTCCCGAAATGCCTTGGTCTTCTTCGCTCGCTGGGGCAACGCGCCCCGGCGATTCCCCCTGCCAGAAACCTTGCATGGCCTTGAGGCGCTGAGCGCGCTCTGTCGTCACGTAGGCAGTCGTCGTGGCCAGCGACGCGTGCCCCAGGTTTTGCTGTGCGTCTTGGATTCTGACTCCGCTGGCCAGCGCATGGCTGGCGTGCGTATGCCGAAGCCAGTGGGTGCTGGCCCGGGCCAAGCGCACGGCGCTGGCGTGGTCGCCAGCTGCCGCCATGGCTCGGCCGCACGACTCGAAGTGCTCCTTCAGCTGGCGGTAGAGCGTCGATTCTGAGATTCCCGACGCGAGATCTCGTTCGTCCCCCTGTGCAAGCCCTGGCGCTCGCTTGGCTGAATCGGCGGCTGGCCCCAAGAGGTAGACACTCTTCGCGTCGGGGCTGGCCATGTCTCTGCCCAAGCCGCGGTGCTCGAGGTACGCCCGAATCGCCTCAACGAGATCGTCCGGCACTGGAACCTCGCGGTGTCGTCTTCCCTTTCCAACGACTGACAGCATCCAGCCGTTCACGTGCCTTTGGGCTTGATCGTCGAAGTAGCAAACCTCTTGCAGGTCACCAATCCGTGCGTTCACAGCCTCTGCAGTGCGCAGCCCCGTCGCGTAGAGCAGATCCAGCGCCAAGCGAAGCCGGCGAGCCGTAGAGTGCTCGCCGGCGGCATCGGCCTGCTGACGCACAGCGCGCCACTGATTGGCGGTCAGGCTGCGCGATACGTCCAGACCCTGCTGCGCCGCCCTTGGCTTGGCTACCGCGCTCCAGGGATTGCCCATGAGGTATCCCTGGTCCACAAGGAATGCGAAGAGGTTCTTGAGGATGGTTACCGCCTGGCGCTGCGCTGCAGGGGACAGCGGCCCCTCGAACGGCCGCCACAGCGGCGACCATCTCTCGCGCGCCCTTGACCCGCACCAGCGGGAGCTCGGCTGCGGATTGGCGAGGAATCCGGCGTACTCGATACAGTCCTCGGCCGTCATGGAGGACAGGGCCCTGCCCTTCTCCACGATGGCCCAGAGCAGGAACCTCTCGGCCTCCTTGCGATAAGCGCGCTGAGTGTGCGACAACCCTCCCAGCCAGGCGAAACGATCAACTGCACCCTCCCCTGCGGGCGCCACCACGACACCATCCTGCCGCTTGGACCTAAGCCAGGCAAGCAGCGCGTCGAAGTCGTTGTCGGCCTGCAGCAGGCACTGCTCCTGCGGGCGCCTGAAGCGACCCGCGCGGCCGTCCAGCTCGGCCGGCACGAGCAGCTTCTCCAGAGGCCGGATGTCGGTGGCCGGTGCCACTAGCTCGGCGAGTTGAGTCAGCGGCGTCTGCCGGCGCGGCCGCGCGGCGTGGCCACCGATCGCCACGCCGATCGTCGGTGCGTGGTCGACCACCCATTGGGCGATCCGCTCGGCCTTCAGCGGCCCGATGCCGCGGATGCTGCGCGCCCAGCCGCGGCCCAGGCCGTTGATGCGCTCGGCGAGCTGGGCCAGCGTGTGCACGTCCGCTTCGCCGAGGAAGCGCGCCAGCTCGGGCCGCAGCCAGGCCGACACTGCATCGCCCGGCGCCGGATCGCGCGCTGCCACCGACTCCAGCCAGCGCAGCGCAGCCAGCTGACGCTGTAGCAGCCGCGCCCGCCGCCTCGAGCGCGCCGTGGCGGCGCCGTAGCGCTCTTCGTATGCCTCGATCTGGTCTGCTTCGCGCTCGTCCTCCAGCCCAGCTTCCTCGGCGAACTGAGCCAAGCTGGGCAGCGCTGGCGCGTCCCGGACCAGCCGCTGCACATCGAGCTTGAGTAGGCGCGCCGTGCCTGGCCGTTCTTCGCGCCTGGCAGCCGCTGCCAGCTCGGCGCGGATCCACTCCACGGTGGCGGGCACCAGCCGCAGATCGTTGTGCCGCCCTTCCACCGACAGGTAGCGGTCCCAGACCTTCTCCAGCTCTACGCCCTCCAGCAGAGCCCGATAGAAGGCGAAGTGCTCGCGCGCAAGCAGTCGGGAACGGGCGGCCGGTCGAGGCAGCTTCTTGGGGCGTGTTGGCTTCACAGCAACCGGTAGCCTCGGAGCTGACGCCGGGCTGCCACACGAGCAACGCCGGCCCGGGCTGCGGCTTCGTCGGCCGCCGGCTCGCTGAGCTGGCCGCCCAGGCGGCTGCCGATCGCACCCCAGGCCCGCCACACCTCCCATTCACCCCACAGGTTGCGGCGAGCCGTGGCCAGGTAGTAGCGACCTCGGATGCGGTTCTCCCAGCGCAGCACCGACGGAAACGGCGGCGCGCCAAGTGGGGCGTCCTCGTCGGTACACGCTTGCATGGCGGATGGGCCCTTCCTGGCCGGCAAAGGGGGTCCGCCGACCCTGTTCAGCGGATTCGAGGCGGATGCGCGAATTTTCTGATCATCATGATTATGTAGGTAATCAAGCAGCTTCGACGATCAAGGGGGCCGAGACGGGATCCTGCCGTACCATCCCCTGATGCGGGGGGCTCCAGGTCGACTTGGAGTGTGCGTTTCGTCAAGCGCGACAAGGGTTTACCGCGCGAAGTTTGCTAAACTTAAGGGGTATGCGGGGGTTTTCCTGCCCACGCCCTGGGGCAACTGCATCACTGTTCGGGAGTTGAATCGTCGTCGCATCGACAGCATGCGGCTGCGCGGTCTGAGTCGAGATGTCTCCCTTGCGACAAGGCAACCGATGAGTGCCTTCGCCGCTGCTGGAGACGGCGGCCGCCACGGCCCTGGAGCGCCGAGTGAGACCGTTGACGTGGTGGTCCAAGTCGTACTGGCGCCTATCCACCAAGCAACGGTCGAGTCGGGCGACGGACGGCAGTTCTCGATCACTCGCAAGACGCCGGCCCTACAGGTGGATGCCTTGGTCAAAGGTCAGCGGATCAGATGCACCATCGCCCCTGACGCACCTAAGGTTCTTCACGCGCAGTTGCTTTGAGCTCGATCCTCCCTCCGGCATCGAGCATCAATCCCAGCAGCGTCCTCACGACCGAGCCTGCAGCACCCACGGGATGGCCAGGGGCCGTTGTCCCGAACTTCAGCGACTGGCGACCGGGAGACATCGTTCTGGTGCGCGGCCCGAAAGGCACTGCCGGCACGATGGTTCGGCTTGATCAAGCCTTGAGCACCAATGGGGTGATTCGGTCTTCGCGCGAATGGACACACGCCGCTGTGTATGTCGGCGACGGGTGCGTCATCGACGCGACCTATGGCCAGCCGATAGCAGAGCGGAGCCTTTGGGACTACTGCGAGCGTCGTGCGATCACGGTTCGTAGAGTGCGTCCAAGCAGCACTGTGACCCGTCAAGACATTGAAGACACAGCCAACGCCGTGAGGGGGTTTCTAGGGCTGCCTTATGGGACCTGGGACGTGATCTTCGACGCGATCTGGCCCCGTTCCCTGCCGGTCAGGAGCCGTCGCAGCCTCTACTGCAGCACCTTGGTAGAGGCAGCAATTGCAGAGGCAACACAGCTAAGGCTGTCATCTCTCCCTGCACATCGTCCTATGTATCCCGCAGTGCTGGCTGGTCACCCTTTGTTGCTTGGGGTACCGCTGGAGTGGAGGGTTCCAGATGGGCCCTGATGACCCCGGGCAGGGCCGCTCCGATGTTGGCCTGAGCGGCACACCTTCTACACCATGGAGGCAGAGCGATGCAGCTCACACTTCTGGACATCACCACGACATTGGACCAGGCGGGGCTTTGGGGTGTCAGCTTCAGGGCACTCGCGGCGGAGCTATCTCGTCGGTTTCCGGTCTCCGAGGAAGATGCGAGAACGGCGATTGAACACTTCGTCCGGCAGGGCGAGCTGGTCCTGAACTCGATAGGCGAAGTAGGACGTGCCGACCCCCGCGGGGATCTAGGTCCGTATCCATCGTGTCCAGCTATTCGTTAACTGGACAGGATCGTTATCGCCGCACGGCTTCAATTCAAGACGGGTTCGCCGGACGCTTACCGAGCAGCGGCGGTGATGAGCCTGCTGCAGTCGGCACGGCTCAACGGGCTGGACCGGTACAGCTACATCAAGGACGTGCTGACCCGCTTGCCCACGCAGCCCGCGGGCCGGCTCGAGGAACTGCTACCGCATCGCTGGCAGCCGGACGCCTCGCGCTGATCCGCCTCGAGCTCGCAGGGTGTGTTGCCCGCTCGCTTACAACTCGCAAGCCTCTGCGACTGGAGCAAAGTTCCTCGCCTTGTTGGAATCTCCCCATCGGTCACTTTCGACCTACCTTGGAGGCCCACCATGCTCGAGAGCAACGAACAGTCCCTGACCGAGTTCCCCCGTGGCGGCTGGATGACCGCCCTCCTGAGCTTGCTTTTTGGCGCGTAGGCTTGTGCCCCGCGCAGGGTGCGCAGGACCCTGCTGACCTCAGTTCTCGGGCCTGCGGGTGTTGGTGATCACACGTAGGTCTCGCACACCAGGACCGTCCCTCATGTTCCTTGTGTGCTTGCGCCACGCCATGTGCGTGGCGTTTTCTTTGGAGCGGCCACGAACCACGACACCTTCAGCCGCAACACTTGTGATCAGCTCAAGAAGGTTGCCGACGCGCTGCGAGAACTCTAGACGCCGCCGGATCCGGCCAAGCGGCTTATCTGGTTCATCAACCCCGAGGACAAGGGGAGGAAGACCCAGGGAGCAAGACTCAAGACTTGACCCTAGGCCGAGAACCTGCGGCGCCGGCCCGCGCCTCGCTGAAGCTGCGGACCAAAAGGCACCCATCCAGGAAGTACAGAACCGTAAGAGTCAGAAGATCCAGGCTTGTTAGCACTGCCAGACCGCCTATGGCTGTCGCAGCGCAAGTAAAGAGCATCGACAGCACAAGGACGTGCTTGCCCCAAGGTAGCCCGAAGAAGAGCAGCCCCGAGAACACCACACGAAGGCCGATCGCCAGGTTGACAACCAGCGGGTTAGAAGCGGCTATCCATGCTCCGTATCCATCGAGCTCCAAGGCTGATCGAAGCACCGGCGAATCCACAGCCTGAACTTGCGGCAGGAAGAAGAAGACAGCGAACGCCAGTAGATCAAGCGCGAGGAGAATCCGAAGCGCGGTAGTTGGGGCGAACCTTCGCATCACTTCTTCTCGCGCGCGCTGCGGACGCAGCCGATGATGACGAGAACATCAATCACGGCGAACAAGAGCACTCCTCCCAAGCCGAACTCCTTCGCTATCCAGACGACGGCAGCGCTCTGCTGCCGCGTGGGAAGGTCGACTTCAAACCCAGCAGCGATTCGAACGAGATAGAGAAGATGCAGCGCTGCGAAACAAGCCAACGCAATCGGAACGAGTCGCACCACCTACCTCGGTCGGACGCCAACACCAATCTGATGCCAGATCGGCAGCGGCTGCCGCACATCGCCAGCGCGTCGCCAGAACTCGCTTCTGAAGTCGTTGTACTCCCGGTACCTGTTGTACGCCTCAGCCAGGGCGGTCTCGTCATTGACCTTATTGGGAGGGCTCCAATCGGGGACATATCGCGCCCGCGAGCATTTGCAGCCTTTGGGGCCCGCGGCAGGGTTGAATGCAGCAGGCATGAAGTCGCCCGGTTTCTTCGTGTCGTCTCGAGAACACGCATCTGGGCGGTTGGGGCAGTTCCACTCCAAGCAGATCGTCTTGACTCGAATGTCGTGATAGCCCGCCGCGTCGACCGCTGGATTTGGCCTCACGGTTGGCCGTTCACTCCTTGGTCGAAGACCATCCTCGTCAGTCAGGTTCACTGGACTCCCACCTACGTAGGTGTAGGTATTGATCCCTCCGGCGAGCCCGATCGGATCGGACTGGGTGTATCGCCCGAGGCTGGGGACGTAGCTGCGATTCCAGTTGTAGACGAGTCCAGTCTCGGAATCGTGATACTGGCCTGGCATGCGCAAGTTGAGTTCGAACTTGCCAAAGCCCACCGGGTTATCAAGCGGAGCACTGTTGCCAAACGGTTCTGCCATCCAGGTCCAGCGCTGGCGACCTTGCACGCGGTCGATTACCGTACGCGGCGTATCGAGGTGATCAGTCTGCACAAACGCGACACTCTGGGCGCTCGGTGTCCCATCGATGATCACAACCGGCATGCCTTGTAACCACACATACTCGCGTCGCACAGACCCGTTGGCGCTGTACTCCCCGAGGAGACGGCCTTCCTGGTCGTAGACGAACACGGTTGCGATCGGGGGCCACAGCGGCGTGGTGGCGCATAGAGGGGGTGCAGTACAGATCTCACGTGCGTAGGACTCCTTGTAGACCCGCCGCTCTGCGTTGTCGTGAAGGTAGCGGCTAAGCAAGAAGCTGCTGCCGTTGGTGGTGGCTCCGGTCTCCACGAGGCGCCCCCGCAAGTCGTGGCTGCCGCGCCAAGTCATGGCTCCCTCGTGATCGACGACCGTGTTGCCTGCTGCGTCGTGTGTGAACGTACGGCTGGGATTGGTGAGACTCAAGAGCCTGTTGCTTGAGCCCGCGATCGTGTGGCTACGGGATGAGGTTGCACTACCCGCGGTCAGGCTGACTGCGGTGCGGTTGCCATTGTCGTCATAAGCGTAGGTCCAGGAGCCAACCCCTGTACTGACACTTGTGAGTCGGTCAAGTTGGTCGTAGCCGAAGGCCTGATCAAGCGATGTAACAGGTGCGCCGGAGATGGCGTTGTGGTGGGTGTAGCTAGTGATGCGATCGGCTGCGTCATAGGTGATATCGCGTACCGCGCCTCCAAGCGGGTGACGCACCATGCGCCCATAGACATCGAAGACCCGCTCGTTGGGTTGGGTGCCTGTGTCCAAGTGCCAGTGCCAAGAGCGTGCCGCGCCGTAGCCTCCTGGCATGGGCTGGAACTGCAATCCCGACAGCAGCGCAATCGCAGGCGCGCCGGGGCTCGGAGCCAGACTCATCGCGGTTGGCACGCCCGCCGTGTGAGTGATGTACAACACCCGCCCTGAGGGGTAGGTGATGCTGACGACGCGCCCTGCGGCGTCGTAGCCGTAGCCGGTCGTCAACACAACCGGGCCCTCGTCGATCAGCAAGGTCTGAGTCGTGGCAACCATGCGACCCTTGGGGTCATAGGCATAAGTCGCAGAGCCGCCAGGGAACTGGGTTGATGTCAAGCGGCCCACACCGTTGCTGAATCCTGCGCCGGTCTGGTCGTAGTTCCACATCAGAACCAGCGGACTCTGGCCCGACTGGGTGTAAGTGATGCTCAGCAGCCGGTTCAGAGGATCGTAGGCATGTGTGGCCAGGACGCCGCGGCTGTCGAGACGCATCACCAAGTTGCCCTTAGCGTCAAATGTCTGTGACGCTACGCCTGTATCGGGGCTGACGACATTTGAGACATCACCCAGGCCGTTACGCTGATACTGCGTGACGAGGCTGCGCGGGTCAGTGACGGACGTCAGATCTTCCCGCCCGTTGTAGCCGAAGACAGCGTCCTTCCCGTGTGCGTCGGTGGTCTTGAACCGGCGTTGCAGGCGGTCGTACTCGTGGCTCGTCCCCAAGTTTAGAGTGCCGGGTGCGAGGATGGTCCTGCGGGAGTTTCCCACAGCGTCGTACTCAAGCCTCACCGTCGGAGCAGGAGACACCGGCGGCGCCGGTACCTGAGCCACGGCAACCGCACTGCCCAGAGCTGCAAACACTGCACAGATTCGCACGTGGAGGCTACTCATCGCGATAGCTCCCGGCCCGCGACCTGCTCGATCCGGCCCAACGCATCCACGTCCCGCAAAACTGGCCGACGCATGATGTTGCTGGGGTCCTTGAAGCTCTCTTCGATCCGGTTCCCGGAGTTGTCTAGGGCGTAGGTAGCAGCCTTCGTAGTGAGTTCGCGCGCCTTGTGGCCGATAGCAGCCGCGTCGGTCCCAGAGAAGGTCGTGTTGGCGAAATGGGAAAAGGCCGTCGTATAGCCCAACAGGATCGGTCCCGGTCAGGATCTGACGGTGCCGGTTGCACTTCCTTAGGGGTGCCCGCGGCGGGAGTTGAGTCGCCCTCCGCGCAGTACTCCGATCGAGCGATCGGTGCAGGAGAGATGGGTGGCGCAGGATTCCGGGAAAGCGCCCAACCGAACGGGCGAGCGCTAACAGCCAACCCAAGAGTGAAGAGTTGAAGCTACTCATTCTCGTCCCGTGATCTGCTGAACTCGGCCCAGCGCGTCGATACCTCGTGCGACATTTCTCCTCGGGGTGCCAGACGGGTCAGTGAAAATCTCCTCTGTTCGATTGCCGAGATTGTCAAGCAGATAGGTCACCTTGTTCCCGAAGCTGTCAGAGATGCGCCAGAGGCGATGGGCGCCATCGTATTCAAAGTAACTCCAGCTTGAGTCCGGGCGCGTGACCTTCTTCACCTGACCCATAGGCCAATACTCCCAGGCCGTAGTGTCGCCAGCCAAGGTCATGCTGCTCAGTCGAAGCCTCTCGTCATACGTGTAAGTAGTGACCACATTGTTACTCACATCAAGCATGTCAAGTACTTGCCCGCTTCTGTTGTACGCGCGGAACTCTACTATTTGGCCCAGCGGATTCGTTATGCGTCGGACATCCCCCCGCGTGTAACCGATCTCGGTGGGAGCAAGACCAGAAAAAGAGGTTGTCTCGTAATATTCATAGGTGGTCACGTCGGCAACATCAGTCCGCGGACCATCATGTGTAAGTACGTTGCCGACTTCGGAATAGGTCCAGCTGTCAATCCGCGGCGCAACACTGGGATCGATGGGAGCGCTGATCCCCAATCCACCGGTCAGATCGGTGGTCGCAACTTCAATCTGCCTGCACTTGACGGCGATGGGCTTTCCGTCAGGCAGCAATGCGGTAGTCGGCGCGCAGATCGCTACGTTGTTCGACAGCGGGTCTACTTGCCCGTTGTAGACACTGTAGGTTATGCGTCCCGGCTCAGCAACAGCGATTTTGAACTGCCAATCGGGGTGCCATCTTGTAGAAATCTTTCGCTCGCCAGCGGCCGGTGCGTAAGTAGCGATGTTGCTCGGACACGACGAACCAGCGAGAAGACCTTCCACACGCGCAGTCTCGAGATCCCTAGTCGTATCGTACGCGTGGCATGAGCGTTCGGCATTGAAGTTCACTTTGCTCAAGACGTTCCCTCGGTTGTCGTAAGCTAAGTGCGAGTTTGCCGCCTCGCATCCTGAACCTCCAGGCTGGTTAACTCCTCTTGGAAGTGTCGCACCCGCGAACAAGCCACCGGAAACGACGGTAGACGGAACCGTGGATCCGACAAGCGTCGAGTTATACCTCCTGACTGTTCCAATTGGGTCCACTACGTCCCCGTTGCCTGCAACACTAAACGCGTTGACGCCGAGCGGAAGACTTGTCGATAGAGCGTAGCCTTCAGACGTGTACTTGAATGTTGAGTATCTCTGCTCAAGTTCATCAACGACGCCGGTCAACGCCATTGGAAGTCGCGATCCATTCGTGTGCTCTGGCTCGTTGTACCAATACGTCCGTGACTTGCCGTCCTGAAATACCACTGAGGTCAGGCGACGAATTTGAGCCAGGCCATCAACCGCAGTGCCAAGAGCGCTCGGACCATCGTAGTTGTAAGTTATCTGTCGGCCATTCGGATCAGTAAGCGACATTACCTCGCCGGTTGGATAGTGACTCAGTAAAAGCGTGCGTCCTGTTTGCACTTCAACAATCGAGGATGGGTTGGAAACCGAGTCGTAGTTGACTTGCACTCGGGCACCGTTGGCCCGAACAATCTCGACTAGCTTCCCGCTCGCATCAAACATCTCGAATGCGCCGTCCGCAGTGCGATGGCGAACCGTGGAGGCTGCTCCAAAGCCGACAATCGCGATACTGCTGTTCGCGGCTACCGACCGGGGCAATCCATCCGGCTGATGAAAACTCAGTTCTTGACCATCATAAGTTCGCAAGACAACGTCTATTGCGCCTGCCACCCCCAGTTCAGCGTTCGTTAGGAAGCGAAAGCAGCGTTGACCAATCAGGCCTGAAAGGTTGAACGAGAGCCCTCTACATGTGGCTGCACCTGATGCAGCGCTCAAGTTGAAAGCGCGTGACTGGAAGCTATGGCTCCACTGGCCTCGAATTGAATCGTAGTCCCGGATGAACTTCAGCGCGCCGATGTCGAAATCCGTCTCCGTCTGCGCTTTGACTCTCGCCTCAACCAGAATCGGGTTCCCAACACCTGTCGCCTTGCAGCTCTGCAGCCGCCGGGGCTTACCGCTCAAGCAGAAGACCGTTGCGTCCTGGCCAAGGGGCTTGTTTGTTACCGCGACGGTGCCTTGCGAAAACTCCACGGGACAGATTGGACGTCCGGTTGCACCACCGACAAGCCGAAAGTTGACAGGGCCACCGGCAGAATCGGGGCGCTCAACACGCATCCAGAACCATGCTCCCCACTTCACCGGCTCCCCGTTGATGTAAGAGAAGCCTAACCCAGGATTTGTTGGTTCAATGTCTGTCATCCATGCCGTAACCGGGTACCCCCAAACGGTTTGGGTCTGCTGGCGTTGTCGCTCCAGTGAAGCTTGAAGCGACGCCATGTAGTCCCAAAGAATATAGGCTGGCTGGCTTCCGCTTTGCGACAGCGGCCATGCCAGTTGCGGTGCTAACGGCCTATTCTGGAAAGACCAAGCCGCGAAGTGAACGAACGCCATGCTGATGACAACCAGTCGGAAGGATGTTTTCACGGAGTTAGGTTTCCCAATCAGCTTGCTATTGAGATATCCCCGTCGGCTGCGGGAATGGCAACTATTTATGGTGAGGCCGCACGCTTCGACGTGGACTCAAAACATTGTGGCAAGGTCACGGTTCCGCGTCAATGGTCCGTTAGGAACGCGCTGAACAATGGCTGTCGAGCCAGCCGGCACGTTGCACAAACGTGACTCTTCGGGGATGCAGTGCAGTGACGCCGTTTGGCGACCGCCGAAGCGCCCGCTGCATGGTGCGTGGAGGCAGGTTAGCGGCCTCTTGATGCGTTCCCGGGGCGCTCAAGACGCACCTCCGCCACGGGCATCCAGCAGCGGCCTCTTCGCGATCACGAAGTTGGCCAGTCCGAACAGCGCGAACAGCTGCCCCTGGTTCTTCGCCAGCCCCCCGGTAGCGGACCCTCCTATGGCGGAACAGGTTCTTCACCACATGGAACGGGTGCTCGACTTTGGCCCGCACGCTGGCCTTCAGCCGCTCAGCCTGCTCCAGCAGCTTCTGCCAAGCACTGGTCTGGTCCAGCGCGTGTCGCTTGCCTGGCTGCATCGCCACTTGCCACGTCGGTCCCTTGGCCTCCTCGCGCTTTCCCACGCTGCGGTAGCCTGCCTCACCAAACGCTGCCGTCTCCTGCCCGTGTAGCAGCGCGCCGGCCTGGGTGACGACGTTGACGTTGGCCGCCGTGCCGACCAGGCTGTGCACCAACCCGGACTCGGCGTCCACGCCGATGTGCGCCTTCATCCCGAAGTGCCACTGGTTGCCCTTCTCCGTCTGGTGCATCTCGGGGTCGCGCTCGCCCCTCTGGCTCTTCGTCGAGCTGGGCCCGGCGATGATGGTCGCGTCGACGATGGTACCGGCACGCATCAGAAGGCCGCGCACGGCCAGATTCGCGTTGATCTCGTCGAACAGCGCCCGAGTGAGCTCGTTGTCTACCAGCAGGTGCCTGAACTTCAGCAGCGTCGTGGCATCCGGCACCGACTCGCGCGACAGGTCAATGCCGCCGAAGTCCCGCAGCGCCTGACTGTCATACAGCGCATCCTCCAGCGCCTCGTCGACCGGGCCGTACCACTGCTGCAGGCAGTACATGCGCAGCATGCGCGACACGCCGACGGGCTGGCGGCCGACGCGTCCGCTCTTCGGGTACAGCGGTTCGATCACCGCCTCCAGCCTCGACCGCGGCACGTCGCGCTCCATCTCGTCGACGAACTCGCGCTTGCGCGTCCTCTTGGTCGACAGGTTCAGGCCCAGTCCGAGTTGCTTCATGCCTTTCATCGTCGCCCGCCGCGCCCGATCACGCTACGCGGATCGGCCCGGGGTTTTGCAGACCTTCCCTAGGCACTGAATCAGAAGAATTGGTGGTGTCGACGGTTCGGGTTGTCGTACTTCCACTTCAGCGGCTTGGGGCTCTTGTTGTGCTCGCGGATGCAGCGCATGAGCTTCTTGTCTAGGTCCTTGACGGAGGTGAAGATGCCGCGGCTGATCACGTCTCGCTGGATGCGGGAGAACCAGTTCTCGACCTGGTTAAGCCGGGACGAATAGGTCGGCGTGAAGTGGATCTGGACGTTGCCGTGCTTAGCCAGGAAGGCTTGAACCAGCTCAGCCTTGTGGATGCTGACGTTGTCGCAGATGACGCGGATTTCGCGGCCTTCGGGTTGGCTGGCGACCACGTCGCCCAGGAAGCCGACGAACTGCTCGCTCGTGTTGCGCGGCGCGGTCATGCCCAGCACCTCGCCAGTGGCGGTGTTCAGCGCGGCGAACAGGCTCAAAATGCCGTTGCGCTTGTATTCGAAGCCATGGCTCTCCGCCTGGCCAGGGGGAAGCGGCAGCATGCGGTCCTTGCGGTCGAGCGCTTGGATGGCCGTCTTCTCGTCCACGCAGAACACGGCTGCGTGCGCCGGCGGATTGAGGTACAGCCCGATCACGTCGGCGGCCTTGGCTTCGAAGTCGGGGTCGCTGGAGACGAGGTGCCGCTCCAGCCGGTGCGGCTGCAGGCCATGCTTGCGCCAGACGCGCTGCACAGCGGAGAACGAGACATCGCCCAGCTAGGCTGCCAGCTTGCGGCTTCTCCAGTGCGTGGAGCCGTCCTTGGGCTTGTGCTTCAGGGTCTTGTTGAGCACACGCGCTTCCAGCTTGGCTACCGGCTGCACCGGCGCCCGGCCAGCGTGCAGCGACACCAGCCCGGCCAGCCCCTGAAGCTCGAAAGCCTGCGTCCAGCGCGTGACGAACGCGTCGTTGCAGGCCAGCTTGGTGCGGATGTCCACCCGCCGTTCGCCATCAGCCCACAGCAGCACGCAGCGCGCGCGTCGCGCCAGCACCGCGCTGCCACTGCGCTTGCGGATCACCGCCTCCAAATCGCCGCGCTCGTCGGCCTTCAATGTCATCCTGTGCATGCCCTCCAAGATGGAGCATACACAGCCGATTTCAACGATTCAGTGGACTAGCCTGATGGCTTTGGGGGTTGCCAGTCGCTTCCCTAATTTGGTGGCAACTGGAAGCGAGCGAGTCAAACACTGGGGAAGTGCTCGACTTTCGCCTGTACCTGCGCGCTGTGCAAGCGGATGAACTCGTCGCCGTCAAACCTCAAGAACAGGTGATCGAGCGGGCTGGCCTCAGCCTCACTCATCAGCCAGTGATGGTCGAGATCCAAGGGGGCCTTGTAGCCAAGCTCTGAAATGCCGTGGCCATGGGGTCCGACCAGACCTGGGCTCGCACTTAAGTAGTCGATCTCCAGGAAGGTGAGGGTTAGTTCCTGGCAGGAGTTTGAGTTTTGGGGTTCAGTTATCCTCAAGAATGAAATACGAAACGTTCTTTCCGGAAAGTTGATCTCCAGAGACTTAAGACTGAAGTCATTGTGAAGATCAATATAAAGGGCATCGATCTGGATCGCAACAGCGTCTGCGGTACGAAAGTTCTTTTTCACTTTGCCATTTTCTCCAAATAGCGGCGCACGGTCCTGATGTCCTGCTGGGTCGCGGCCCTAGGGATGGTCTGCACAACGCAGTGCGAAGTGCTGCTTGAGGTGAACTGATACTGCCGTTGCACCAAGCGGCCCGCCATGCGCGCGACCGGCGTAGCTTTGGAGGTCTTTCGCGGCGCTCTTGGCGCCCAGTACGCCCCTTTCAGCCGCTGCGGGCGCACTCATCCCGCAATTCCCATCAAGCGCCGCCGCGCCATCCACAGATTGCCCAGCGCGAACAGCGTGACGATCTGCGCAGTGTTCTTCGCGAGCCCCCGGTAGCGCACCTTGGCGTAGCCGAACTGCTGCTTGAGCACGCGGAACGGGTGCTCGACCTTAGCTCTCACGCTGGCCTTGGCTCGCTCGATCTGTTCGGCGACGTACTCCGGTTCGATGAACGGGTTGAGCTTGCGCCGAAGGCCCGGGCGCATGGCTACGTGCCAGGTCGGGCCCGCAGCCTCGGACCGCTTGTGCACGCCTTGGTAGCCAGCGTCACCGAAGGCGGCTTCTTCCTCGCCGTGCAGCAGTGCCCCGGCCTGCGTCACATCGTTGACACTGGCAGCAGTGCCGACCACGCTGTGCACCAGGCCGGAGTCAGCATCCACGCCGATGTGGGCCTTCATGCCGAAGTACCACTGGTTGCCCTTCTTGGCCTGCTTCATCTCAGGATCCCGCTCACCTTCGGCGTTCTTGGTCGAACTGGGTGCCGCGATCAGCGTGGCGTCGACCACCGTGCCCTTCTTCATCATCAGGCCCTTGGCCTGCAAGATGTCGTTGACCACTCGCAGCATGTCGGTGGCCAGATCGTGCTTCTCCAGCAGGTGGCGGAACCGCAGGATGGTGGTCTCGTCGGGCAGCCGCACCGCACCGTCACCCAGCTTGGCGAACTCGCGGAACACCGGCATGTCGTGCAGCGCTTCTTCCATCGCAGGGTCCGACAGCGCGAACCACTGCTGCAGGTAGTGGATGCGCAGCATCGTCTCGATGCCGAACGGCGGCCGGCCGGTCTTGGCCTTGGGGTAGTACGGCTCCACCACCTGCACCAGTGCCGCCCACGGCACCACGCGTTCCATCTCATCGAGGAACTCGCGCTTGCGAGTCCTCTTCGTCGACAGGTTCAGGCCAAGTCCGAGCTGCTTCATGGCCGTCATCGTCGCCCCGCACGGAGGATCACGCCAGCCGGATCAGCCCGGGGTTTTGCAGACCTTCCCTAGTTGTCGACTTCTCCTCACTTGTGTTGTAGACCGGTTGTTTGTGCGCTGGCGCCTCTGTGTTTCGCGGCGAGATTTTAGTGTGCGGAGTAGCAATACCTCTGTGGTCTCGGCCGGCCAAATCGACTTCCATCTTTTGCCCTTCTGAGCGAAGGGTCACTCGACTCTTTCCGTCATTCATCGGAATGAGGTCGGCTGCCTGTTTCTGCAGAGAGGCGCCACCTTTACCGGCATCCCCCGAAACTCCCTCAATCGCATTGCGCGCCGCACTGATGTCCTTGCTGTTGATCCCAGTCGCGACATCCAGCGCCAGCTCGGCCAGCGCCAACCCCTTCTCTGCGAGTGTCGCGTCCGGACTGGCAATGGTCCGGACGTTGTCTGCGATACCGCTGACTGTACTGGCGACATCGCCGCCCTTGGCGATCACCTTGACCGCTGTGGTTACTAGCTTGAAGACCTTCCCGTCCGGGTCGGTGTGGTTCAGCGGGTCGTTGGCGTCCCGCACCGAGGCCTGCATGCCGTTGGGCGTGTAGGTGTAGCGCGCGTAGTCCTGCTGCAGCGGCGTGCCGTAGGCCTGGATGATGCGGATAAGCTGGCCCGCTGCATCGTGCTAGTTGCGCGTCTTGCGCCCCACGGGGGTTGGTCGCTTGCCGACAGCGAGGCAAGACACAAGACCTGACCCCGGCGCTTCTCTTTTGTTGCGTCTACGACTTACTCTGCCTGACCGGGCGCAAGTATCAGCCTTTTTCCAGTGGCCCGAGGCTAGAACCATTCACGGTGCTGCGCAACGATCCAAGGCTCTGAACGAAGGTCAACTATCCAATCGATAAAGACTAGGCCGAGTTTCTCGAAGTTGACACGGTTGACGGGGCAAGTCACCTGCAGGAGTCGATCAGAACCCTCCAAGCCAGTTGATTTAAAAAATGCATCTGTAGCCAAGATGGTTTCGTCAATCGAAAACTGCAATCTCCTGTCCCCGCGCACTGCCGTCAGAATGCGACGTGCCAAATAGTCTTCTCCGTGTTCCGTTGGTTCCAGGTAGCCGCTCGCGTGTGGACTCATGCGACGCACGGCATCGCACGCTTGGTCTGCTATTCCTCTGAATCGAGCATGATCGATCATGTCTGTACCTCTCGAGGCTAGGGCACAATATTATGACCCTTGAGTATCTCAATATCGACTCGAGCTTCGCTCCCTTTTGCACCGGGTACGTTAAACGTAACGCTACCGACAGGCCCGATCCCGCCGCTCTCCGCAACTTTGTTAGTCCATTTGCTGGCGGCAGCAAAGGCGGACGCCATTCGACTTTGTTCCTTTGGGGTAAGCGCAGCTGAAGTGGCTTTCAGCGCCGACTGTACGCTTGCTGCTGAAATAGGGCCGGATGCAACGATCGGCACTGAACTCTCGTTCTTGAGGGAGGTTCCTTGAGCCTGCACTCGAACAACGAATGATTCCTTTCTGTCTACCGTAGTCTCCGGCGCTGCCGCCGCGCTCGAAGAGGTAGCGCTGCCGCTTGGCTTGGCCTCAGTGCTTCTCGACTCTGCAACAGCGACCATGCGCGCCCCAACTAGCGCCACCACTCCAGCGGCCACGCCCCCGCACACAGGTCCGCATACTGCCGTGCCTGCGGCAAAGGCGGGGCCCGCAGCAACTGCTGTTCGACCATCGGGATCCTTGTTCGCCAAGGGGTCGTTACCAGCGTATCTGTATAGATTCGGACCATCCGCATACCCCACCGGATCGGTCTGGAGGAATCGCCCCAGGACCGGGTCATAGGCCCGAGCCTTGTAGTGGTACAGCGAGACCTCCGGCAGCGTGATCTGCCCGGTGTAGCGGAACCTGGCGCCAGCCCAGGCGTTGGGCTCGCCGTAGGGCCCGTAGGTGTAGCGGGTGGTCGTGCTGCCGTTGGCCGCCACGATGCTGCCCAGCCGGTCGGCGACGAGGTAGCGCCTGTCGGTGAGCCCTGCTCCCTCGTACCAGACCAGCGGCTCGTCCGTGCCCGGGCCGTGCACGTAGCGCCGCAGCAGCGTGCCGGCGCCGCTGAACTCCGCCAGCAGCGCATCGCCCCCGTGCAGCAGCAGCGTCGTGCTGCCACCCGACACCGTCTCCCGCAGCCGCCCGGCTGGGTCGTAGGCCAGCGTCATCGAGGCCGAGCCGCTGACCGAGGTCAGCCGGTTCTCGAAGTCGTAGCCGAAGCTGCGCGCACCGTCGGAGGTCAGGTTGCCCCGGAGGTCGTAGCCGAAGGCCGTGCCGGAGACGCTCGTGTACTGGTTGCGCCCGTTGCGCGCGTAGCTCCTGCTGGCCGCCGGCGTCGTCCAGGTGTACAGGTCGTTCGTGGAAGTGCGCTGGCTCAGCTGGCTCGCATCGGTGTAGCTGAAGACGTAGGACTGGTCATTGACCGTGCCGGTGAGGTTCAGGTTCAGGCTGCTCAGGCGCGAGGCGATGTCGTAGCCAAAGGTGCTGACAGCCCCGTTGGCTCGCGTCAGCGTGGCCTTACGGCCCAGCGCGTCGTAGTCGTAGTCCGCCAGCGTGAAGCCGCCGCTCTCGCGCACCAGGTCGACGCGGTTCATCGCGTCGAAGTTGTAGGTCACGAACTGACCGTCCGGCCATGTGATCCGGTCGCGGTTGGAGGCGGCGTCGTAGCCGTAGGTCAGGGTGCGGGGCGTGCCCTGCGTCGACTGCTCGGTGAGCATGCGGCCTGCCGCATCGAAGGTGTATACCAGCCCCTGCCCGGAGCTGGAGACGAAGCGGCTGGCCAGCAGCCGCCCCGCCAGGTCGTACGCCGTGTGCACGTCGGCCGCCGTGCCGCCGGGGATGTCCTTGAAGGTCTGCCGGTTCAGGACATCGAAGGTGAAGGCGATGGTCTCGCCCGAGCGCAGCCGCAGGCTCGTGCGGTTGCCGTTGGGGTCGTAGCCGTAGCCCTCGTAGTCGGGGCTGGTGCCGGCGCTTGTGCAGGTCAGCGCGCTCTCGGCGATGCCGCCCGTGGCCGCCTGGTTGGCCCCCAGCGTGGTCACCGGGAAGTACAGCCTGCACAGGCGGTCGAAGCCGTCGTGGACATAGACCGAGCGGTTGTCGTTGGCGTCCCGCACCGAGGCCTGCATGCCGTTGGGCGTGTAGGTGTAGCGCGCATAGTCCTGCTGCAGCGGCGTGCCGTGGGCCTTGATGATGCGGATGAGCTGGCCCGCCGCGTCGTGCTCGTTGCGCGTCTTGCGCCCCACGGGATCGGTCACCTCCAGCACGTGGTCCAGCGCGTCGTAGGCGGTGGTGGTGGTGTTGCCCGCGCCGTTGACCACCGTTTGAACCTTGCCAGTGGGCGTGTAGGTGCGCTGCTCCAGCGTCTGCCAAGCCGAGACGTTGACTCCGGAGAAGGCCGTGCCGCCCTCCGTCTTCGTCACGCGGCCGAGCAAGTCGTAGGTCGTCTGCTTGGCCGCCAGCAGTGCCGCGGTGCTGCCGCCGTTGTGGTTCTTGACCACCTTCGGCCGGCGCGCTTCGTCGTAGGTCGTCGTCGTGGCGTTGCCGCGTGGGTCGGAGGTGGTGACCACATCGCCCCAGGTGTCCGGGGTGAAGGTGGTCTGCAGGTTCAGGGCCGGGTTGGCCCCAATGGGCACGGTGGCCACCGTCGTCACGGTGCGGTCGCCGAAGCTGTTGTAGCCGTGCGTGGTCGTGCGGCCGGTCGGATCCACCTCAGACGTGACCAAGCCGATGGCGTTGTAGCCGAAGCTGTAGGTCGGAACCTGCCCGTCCACCGCCGGGCGCACCGCCGTCGCCAGCTCGCCCGCCCCGTTGCCCGAGGGGTGGTAGGTGAACTGCGTGGTGTTGTTCCGCGCATCCTTCAGGGTGGCGGGCTTGTTCCAGGTGGTGTTGTAGGTGGCCTCGATCACCAGCGGTGACAGACCGGAGCCCGGTTTGGCGTTGCGCGTCAGCCGGGTGACGTTGTCTGCCGTGTCGTAGGCGAAAACGTCGTTGTCGCTTTCCGGGTAGGTGCGCCGGGTCACGCGCTTGCGGCCGTCGTACTCGGCGGTGAAGAGGCGATTGATCTCGTCGATGTAGCGGATCGGATTGCCCTGGGTGTCGTAGTAGACGACGTAGCTGCCGCCGGCCGGGTCCAGCCGGCGGCTGCGCGCGCCGTCGCCGATGAAGAACTGGTAGGCGTTGCGCGTGCCCTGCAGCGCCACAGCGTCCCGGGCTTCCCGCACGCGGCCGAGCGAGTCGTAGGTGTACTCGAGCGCAGGCTGGCTGTGGTTCACCGGCTCGAACACCCGGTGGATCTGTGCGTAGGGCCGCGGGCGCTGCGTCGCAGACCGAGAGACAGGGGCGGTGTAGGCGTACTTCCACACGGCACCTGCGCTGTCGCGCAGGTCAGACCCGGGCGTGGTGAAGCCGGCCATGCGGCCAGCCACGGTGATGCTGGTGCCGGGAATGATCGTGCGCCCCAGGCTGGAGACGATGCTGTTCGACGACCAGCTCAGCGAGACGCCCTTCGGCCACGCCCAGCTTGCGATCTTGAAGCCGTAGATCTTGGCGCAGGTGTCGACCGTGTAGCCCGAAGACCAGGGCTCGAAGCTCATCGTGTCGCCCGCAGCGTTGCGCAGGCTGAAGGTCACGTTGACGAAGTCCCAGCGGCGGGCGGTGGCCGGGTAGGCGGGAATCTGGCTGGGCGCCGGGCTACACTCGTCACGGACCTTGCTGCGCTGTCCGTTCTGCGTCAGCACGCCAGGTGCGCCGATGGGCGGCATCCAGCTGTTGTCGGCGCGGCGGATGTACTGCTGCCCCTGGAAGCCGCGGGTCACCGTGGCCACGTTGCCCACCATGCGCCGGCGCCACCAGTCCGCGACGAGCGCGGAGTAGACGTCGCGGCGCATGTTCGCCAGGCCCGTCTGCATGAAGGTGTCCTGCATCGCCATGAAGGCCACGATGGCGTCGGTGGCCACCAGCGGGCTGGTCGCCCCCAGCGCCTCGGCCCCAGAGCCGCCGAGCGTAAAGCTGATGTCCCAGTTGTGTGTCCAGCCGCCCTGCTTGGGGCCCGTGCATGGGCCGAACAGCCCACTGCACTCGGCCGAGGCCTGATAGGTGAGCGAGTAGTCCAGCTTGTAGGGCGCTGACTCCCCGGCGCCCACCGACAGCAGAACCGGCGTGGTGTGCCCAACCGAGCCGTTGGCCAGGTTCACCCCCAGCACAGCCGTCCGGTCCACGAACCGGTCCTTGAGCACCTCGGCCGCACGGCGGGGGTCGAAGGTCGTTGCGGTCTTGTCCGGCTGGGCTCCGCCTCCACCCTTGCTGATCTGCCCCAGGATGCCCACGGCGTGAGCAACCTCGAGAACGTTGCCGCTGCCGTCGAACTTGTTGGCGACGATGGCCGTCCCACGTTGCAGGCTCGGGTCGAAGTAGGTGGTGGTGTCGCACACACCGACGCAAACCGTGCTTGACGTCATCAAGCCAAGGCGGGCGCCTGGGCCCATGAAGGACTCTTCCGACCCGGAGACAGAGAATCCGGCGCTAGCGTACTGAGAGATGATGGCGGCAGCCGAGTCCTTTACGGTTTGCCGTGCGGCGGGGTTGATCGGCAACGAGGCAGAGCATCCGCTGGGCTGCCCCTCGAAAAGCATCAGGCCAGCAACGGTGGCCGACGAGGCTCCGGTGAAGTCGAAGAACTTGCGCGGCCCGCCACTGCAGTTGTCTTCGTCGGGGCTGTTGGACCAAGCGAGCCGAGCCGCGGTGGACGCCGCATCCGGCAGCTCCTGGAGTTGCTCGACGACCGAGCCCTCCAGAGTGGCTGCCGAGAGCGCGATGGCGCGCGAGACGGCTCGCTCGCGGTTCAGATCACCGCTTCGGTGCGCTGCGCTGACGGCGCTGCGGATGTCCAGCACCAGTTGCTGGTCCGAGATGCCGAAGTCGTAAGGCCCCGTGGGGCCGACCTGGAAGGTCTGCCAGCCGTACATCCATTGCACCAGCCCGACGCTGTGATGGTGCTGCACCTCAGTCGACCCGATCTGCCCATGAAGCTTGAGCATGCTCGAGAACTGCGAAAGCCAGCTCGCCGCGATGCGTTGACGGCTGACGTCTCCTGCGGGAGATGGGAACGGGGGATTGCACAGCGTTTCCGGAGGGCTGCAGCCATAGCTCCCCGCGACCCTGGTCGGAAGCGACTTGTCCTCTGCCCGCTCTGTGCCCCACTTGGCGGCCAGACGTGAAGACACCTGCCCCCAGCCATGCGCGATCGCCACCGGTATCGCCCCCCCGCCTCCGCCAGTGATCACCTGGTCCGCGTAGGTTCCGCCCGCGGCGGCATAGGGGTGGTTGATGGTGAGCGTGGTGGTGTAGTTGAAGCTCGGAAGGCGGCACCCGGTTGGCCCCGGGCCCGGGCAGATGTCGGTGACGGTGTTCAGCGGCACGTCGTCCAATTCAAGCCTGAACGACAGGTCGAAGTAGTCCGCAGGCGTGGTGATGCTGGCTGCATCGAAGTTCGAGTCAAACTCGAGCCGGCGACCGTAGATCTCGTCGACCCAGAGCTGCCGGGTGAACGAGCCGAACGTCACCGAGGCCGCGATCTGCAAGCCTGTCCGATACTGATCGGGAACGTCGCCCGTGATGGTGTGGCTGGCGACGGAGCTGTATGGCGTAGCCGTGGCACGGAACCCGCCAGCCGGCCTGTAAGCCGGAACGATCAGCGGCCCGCCCACCACCTCGCGCATGTCGGCAGCAAAGGCGTTGGTTGTGAGAGTCCCGAGGAGCGCGTTCGATCGCGCCGCAAGGTACGTGTCCAGCGCACCTGCGTTCACCTGGGCTACGTAGGCTTGCCCACTGGATGAGCCGCTGGTGATGCCCGTTCCTGCCTGTGCTGCGGCCGTGCCCGACGTGAAGCCGGAGTCGGTTTCGAGATTGCGCCGTGCCGCAAAGCTCAGTGCCTTGAAGCTCGGGTCGAAGACGTACCAGATGCCGCCGATCTGTACTTCGGACCAGATGTGACGGATCACGACGCTGGTTACCGATCCAGCGATGTTGCAGTCCGAGGGCGAGGTGCCGTTGATCGTGGCAGGGATGCCACCGAACGCCAGCATGCGGCAGGCAGGCGCGGCGAGCGTCAGGCCCGTCCACTCCTGGAACTGCAGCGCCGTCAGGGTGGCCGAGCCGAGCCGGTAACGCGCCGTGTAACCCGCCTGGCGCGCAAGGTCGACGAACAGGACATTGATGTCGAATGGCGTACCTGAGCGATCGATCATCGCGCCCAGCGCGCCCTTCCTGAGACCGTATGCGAACTCGACGTCGACGTGGTTGCGCACGTACTCGTGGATGAGATCGATGTCGTTGCCAAGCGCCCGGGCCTGCTCGACGATCTCGGGAGGGCGGCCTTCGAACCCGGCGACGCCGGAGAAAGACGACGTCCGGGTCGTCGCGCTGCCGTAGAAGGTCTGGGCCGCAGAGGGCGACACCAGTGCGCCCCGCTCGAATCGCATGGACGGAAGCGTCTGAGCCGCCAAACTCGAGGCCAGCAGGCAACACGACAACGTGCCGGTCAGGCGGATTATGATGGACGACATTGATGACTCCTGGAGGCGCACGCTCAAGCACTGAATGTCATCGCGTTCGGTCGTTAGCCCATCATCAGGTTGATGTATTCCCGGCGGGGTGCGTACCTGAAACCATGCCCGCATGCTTCCAAGACGCAATTTCACGGCCCGGCTGATCGCGATGACCTGCGGGGCGGCTCTGCTCGGTGCTGGCCGGCGGGCACTTGCGGACACGGTGAGCTACACCTATGACGCGCTGGGTCGCGTGTGGATCGTGACGTACAGCAACGGCGCGACCATCACCTATGCCTATGACGCGGCCGGCAATCGAACGACGCTCAGCCAGACGCCCCCGGGCTCAGTGCAGGCGACATTGATCGCGAGTCCGCCATCCATCGTGCAGGGCCAGCAGTCGACACTGGGTTGGACGACCAACAACGCGACCAGTGCAGCGATCAGCGCAGGTGTCGGAACCGTTGCCCCTACGGCTGGCGGCTCCATCTCCGTATCGCCCTCGTCGACGACGACCTACACGATCACGGCCCAAGGCCCGTTTGGGCCGGCCACCTCGCAGGCGACGGTCACGGTGCTGCCGCCGCCCAGCTGCACGCTTTCCGCAAGTCCCGGCACCATTGCGCTGGGCAGTTCGACGACACTGTCCTGGACCAGCGCCAACGCGAGCAGTGCCTCCATCAACAACGGGGTAGGTAACGTGACGCCCGTAGGGGGCGGTTCCGTCGTCGTGACACCTGGTGCAACCACGACCTACACCTTGACGGTGGTCGGCGCGCTCGGCAGCCAGGCCACGCAGCAAGTCACGGTGACCGTGAACGCGGCCGGCTTCAACCAGACCCTCCAGATCACGGGCTCCGGCCCGGTCAACCTGCGCACGCTCGCCAACAACGCCGGCTACACCGGCAACACGAACGCCAACATCGTGTTCGAGGTCGGCAATGGGGTCACCCTCACGGGCGGCAGCAACGGCGGCATCGCTATCGATACAGGCACGTGGCCGGGTGCGCCTTTCTCGATCAGTCTCGCCCTGGTGGTCAAGACAGGCGGAGTCGTCCGCGGCGGCGGAGGTAACGGTGGCGCCGGTGGCTCATCGCCCGTAGCGGGAGGGTCAGGCGGCGATGCGATCCACTGTCGTCATCCGATCACCATCACCATCGACAGCGGAGCGCAGGTCCGCGGAGGGGGCGGAGGCGGTGGCGGCGGATCGAGTGTCTTCGAGGGTTCACCTGAGCCCGAGTATCGGCCGGGTGGTGGTGGTGGCGGCGGAGCCCCGAATGGCATCGGCGGTGTTGGTGACTCCGGCGCCGGCAACGGCGGCAACGGAACCTTGACCTCAGGCGGCGTAGGAGGCTCTGGCGCAAGCGGTGGGGTCAATGGTGGCGCGGGTGGGGGTTACGGGGCCATTGGGTCCAACGGGCAGGGCTGGTTCAGCCCGTCTGCTCCGGGTGGCGCGGGTGGTGTCGCGGGGTACTGCATCCGCAAGAACGGACACAATGTGCCGGTGACCAACAACGGCTCGACGTCCGGGACGATAGGCTGACTACGAAGCTGCGCCACGGAGAGCCGCCGTGAGTCGAGGCTGTGTGAGAACGCGCTGGACGAAGCCTCAGGAGCGGCCGCGCCAGCGGCGGCCGAGATCACGCAGCGCATGAGTTTGGGGTTAAGGGCCTGCGCCCTACGCCTTCATCGCCGCCATCAGCGGCCCGGCGCCGAGGATCTTGATCGCCCGCTTCAGGTTGTAGGCCAGAACCTGCAAGTTCATCTCGGTTTGCACCCGCGGTAGCGTTCTGGTCAGGAAGTGACTCGGCCCCATCCAGGCCTTGAGCGTTCCGAACACATGCTCGACGGTCTGTCTTCGCAGCTTCATGGCCTCGGGCGCACCCAGCAGCCGCTGTTGAACGACATCGAGGACTTCTTCGTGCTCCCAACGGGAGATGCGCCGGTTCTGGCCTTTGGTGCACCGTGGCTTCATCGGGCATTGCGGGCAGTCTGACGACCAGTACTTGTGCAGTGTCTTGCCCGCTTCCTCGGTGGTGAAGCGATAGATGGCGATCTTCCCGGCGGGGCACCGGTACTCATCGTTCTTGGCGTCGTAGACGAAGTCCCGCTTGTCGAAGAGCCCCTCGGCCAGGTTGTTCGAGGTCATGGGCTTGGGAACGACGGCGGCCACACCCGCGCGCTCGCACTCCAGGATCTCGTAGCCTTCGTAGTAGCCGCGATCGGCCAGCGCGATCAGTTCGTTTTCCCCGACGGCCGCCTTGGCAAGCTTGGCCATGCCGGCCAGCTGGTCCCGGTCGTGGCCCACGTTGGTGACCTCGTGGGCCACGATGAGGTGGTGCTTGGCATCCACAGCAGTCTGCACGTTGTAGCCCACGATGCCCGTGCCGCGGCCGCTGGTGGCCATCGAGCGTGCGTCGGGGTCCGTCAACGAGATCTGCCCATCCTCTGACGCCTTCATCTGCTCACCGATCGCCTCCAGCGCCTGCATCTGCTGCTTGACCTTGGCGATCTTGTCCTTGAGGTGGGCCACCCGGCCAGGCAGCACAGCGGCAGGGTCACGGTCGGCGCGATCGAGTTCGACCAGGTAGCGCTTGATGCTGTCCTCGAGCTGCTCGATGCGGGCTTGCAGCTTGCGGTCGGTGAAGTTCCTGTCCCGGTTGTTCACCGCCTTGAACTTACTGCCATCGATGGCGACGATGCCGTCGGTGAAGAGCTTCATCCGTCGGCACAGCAGCACGAACTCCTTGCAGACCTTGCGGATCGCCTCGCCGTTGTCGCGGCGGAAGTCGGCGATGGTCTTGAAGTCCGGTGTCAGGCGACCGGTGAGCCAGATCAACTCGAGGTTGCGTTGCGTCTCGGTCTCCAGGCGACGGCTGGACTGCACCCGGTTGAGATAGCCATAGACGTAGATCTTGAGCAGCGTCGCCGGGCTGTACCCAGGCCGGCCAGTGGCAGCCGGATCGGCGCGCTCGAAGCCCAGGCTCCTCAGATCAAGCTCATCGACGAAGACGTCGATGACGCGGACCGTGCTGTCCTCGTGGATCCAGTCATCGAGTCGCTCGGGGAAGAGAACGCTCTGTGCTCGATCCTGCCCTTCGACGAACCGTCCCATCGATCACTCCCGTCGGTCTGATGGGAGCTATGACATCGGTCGAGGCAAAGAGTTTCCACACAGCCTCAGTCGTAGCGAGACGCGCCTGCGCAAGCTGCGCTGACGGTAGCACTGGGGAAGCGCTGATTTGCGCATCTGGCTCGGATCAAATGGCTGGCGATGAGCGTTGATGCCGTCGCGTGAGCGTAGACGAAGGTCCTGCGAGGCCGCTGTGAAGGCATTCGAGGAGGTTTTGCAGCCCCTGTTCATGCTGCGCGCGCACTGACCCCTTGGGCCATCAATCGCCGCCTGGGGAATCGCTGATCAACGCGCTTGACCGCGAGCATCGTCCCGCTGGGCGTCACTGACATCGTCACGGCGGCGGCGCACCGGCGTGTCCGGGACCGTTTGATTGCGCTTCGAGGCCACTTTCCCGCCCCTGCTCAAGCCGCAGACGCACTGCCCACTTGGGCCAGTAATCGCCGCTTGGCGATGTACAGGTTGGCCAGCGCCGCGGCCGCCTTCGCCCGCGCTTCGTAATTCGCGATCCCGCGGTAGCTGACCTTGCGGTAGCCGAACAGGTTCTTGATGACGTGGAACGGGTGCTCGACGATGGCCCGGATCTGCGCCTTGCGCCGCTCGAACCACTCGTACATCGCCTTGGCCTGCCCCTCGGGCATGGCTTTGAGCTGGCCGCGCTTTATCGCGATGCGCCAGTCAATCTTCCGACCCAGCCGGCCCTCTTCCTGCGCGGCCTTGACCTCGGCGCGCTTGTCCAGCCCGGTGTAGCCGCTGTCGCCGTGAACCGCGCTCTTCTGACCGTGCAGCAACTCGTGGCCGAGGGCCACGGCCGCCTCGTTCGCTGACGTGCAGACCACGCTGTGGATCAGCCCCGACTCCGCGTCCACACCCGTGTGCATCTTCATGCCGAAGTGCCACTGATTGCCCTTCTTGGCCTGGTGCATCTCGGGGTCACGCTTGCCGTCCTCGTTCTACGTGGAACTGGGCTCAGCGATGATGGTAGCGTCCACGACCGTGCCGTGGCGCATCAGCAGACCACGCTCGGTCAGGTGCGCGTTGACCTCGGCCAAGATGGCCGAGTCAGGTTGTGTTGCTCGAGCAGGCGGCGGAACTTCAGCAGCGCCGTGGCGTCGGGCACGTTCTCCCGCCCCAGGCCGATGCCGACGAACTCGCGCATAGCCTGGCTGTCGTACAGCGCGTCTTCCAGCGCCTCGTCAGCCAGCATGTACCACTGCTGCAGGAAGTACATGCGCAGCATGCGTGGCACGCCGATCGGCGGCCGGCCGACCTTGCCGCTCTTGGGGTAGTGCGGTTCGATAAGCGCCTCGAGCCGCAACCACGGCACCACCTAGTTCATCTCAGCGAGGAACCGCTCGCGCCGCGTCTTGCGCTTCTTGCCGGCGTACTCGGCACTGGCAAAGCTGGTCTGCTTCATGGCAGCATCGTCGCTGCTCGCCGCCACACACGCCATCGTGGCGTGCCCGGATAAATCAGCGATTCCCTAGATCGGGATACTTGGCGTCGTGCGCTTGAGGTGCGCGTAGCCAGTCAGAGCGAAGCCTGGATTGGGCTATGCAGCACGTCGGAGCACGTGATCGGTCGCTGGGGCGTGTCGAGTGAGCGCGAGGGGTGCAACAGCCGCTGTGAGTAGGTTATCCATCGCAGCGCAGACCGCAGCTTGCCATGGTGTGCTGTGGATCATGGCGTTGACACTGAGGATCGCTTGCGACGGCTCCTCGTAGCAGTCCTGGCCATCCATGAATCGAATGTTGGTCAGCACGTTGCACGGGTCAACCATGCAGACCACGCCGGGAAGCACCTCGATCCAGTCCCAGGACACGGCTACAAGCTTGCCCGCGGCAACCGTGCCCCACACCGTATCGCCCATGCGGCGCCCGTCGTCGGTGGGCTCAGGCTGAACCTTGGTACCCAGATGTCTCAGCGGCAAAGCGGCACTGATGTGCCTCGGCAGGTAGCATTCGACCCGCGGAAGACTGAGAACTTGCCAAGACTGAAGACGCATCAAGAACCTCCATCTGGTTGGGGTGTGCTTCGCATCTTCGGCAAGGCCAGCCTTCGTTGCTACTCGTCAGGGTTGGCGATGGCCAGCAAAGAATGAATCACCAGGACTTTCAGCAGCTCGGTTTGGCCAAAGACCGCGCCTCTTTCGAGGCGAGCCTGGTGGCCATGGCACAGGCGCTTGAGTTCGAGATCGCCAGCGCGGCGATCGCTGTCGACCGCCCCGGCCTGCCACCAATCTTCGAGATGGTCGGCAACATCCCCAGAGGCTGGAGCGAGGCTGCCCGCGACCCAGCCGACGTCGCCCGCGACCCTGTGATGCGCCGGATGCGCCACTCAGGTCTTCCATTTGCCTATGACCAGAAGCTCTACGTGGAGGAGGGTGCCGGCGACCTCTGGGAAGCACAAGCCCCGTTTGGCTATCGGACGGGGCTCGCGTTCGCGATGCACCTGCCTGGCAGTCGTCACTTCCTGCTTGGGGTTGACCGGTCACAGGCCCTGCCGGCGGCACAAGACAACGCAAACCGCCTCGTCGCAGACATCTGCCTGCTTGCAGTGCACGCGCAGGAAGCGGCCTTCCGAGTCCTCTTGGATGAGGGACCGCCGCCCGGGCCGGTGCAACGGCTCACCCAGCGAGAGATCGAGGTCATGAACTGGACTAAGGAAGGCAAGTCCGCCTGGGCCGTTGGCCAGATCCTGAACATGAGCGAGGCAACCGTACAGACGCACCTGCGCAACGTCCGCCGCAAGATGGGGGTGTCCAGCAAACATCAGGCAATCCTGCGGGCTATCTCGCTGGGGCTTATCTCCCAGTGACAGGCCGACCCCGCTATCACGGCCACGCAAGAAAGTCAATTCGCAAGCCTCTGCGACTGGAGCAAGGTTGCTCGACTTGATGGAATCTCTTCAGCGGTCAATTTCGACCAACCTTGGAGACCACCATGCTGGAGAGCAACGAACAGTCCCTGACCGAGTTCCCCCGCGGCGGCTGGATGAGCGCCCTCATGAGCCTGCTCTTCGGCGCGTAGGCCCCGCAGCATGCGCAGGGGGCGTCGCCACCCTGTGCGCGACAGTTCTCGGGCCTACGGGTGTTGGTGATCACACGTAGGTCTTGCACGCCAGGACCATCCCTCATGTTCCGTGTGTGCTTGCGCCACGCTGGTTTGCGTGGCGCTTTTCTTTTGGGGCCGCCCGATCCGTAGTCCGTCCAGCATGACGACTTCGAGCTTCGGGTGCAGCCGGCTCCTACCCCCGCGACGTGGGCAACAGCGCTCGGGTCTTCAGCTCCCGCAACACGGCCGACTGCCAGGGCAAGCCGTGCACGATCGTGTTCAGGACCAAACGCTTGCGACCGATCGGGTCCACTCGCTCCAGTCCCATCGGCGAGCCTACGAAGTCGATGTTGGACACCAAGGAGTTGGGGTCTGAGAGCGCCACGACGCCCTGGCGCAGCTCTGCCCACTCCCATGCGATCGCCGCCCGCGCATCAGGCTCACGCCACACCCAGACTGTCGCGCCGACCCTGAAGCCCTGCGCAGGGTCGTAGGCATCGCAACTGGTCGCAAAGTGGTGCCAGCCAGCCGGGTGCAGCTGCTCGATGTCCAGGCCCAGCACCTCGAGCTCATGTGCTGGCCAGCGCCTGATCTGCTCGATGAGCGGCTTCACAGCAGCCCCCTTTCGATGGCCCTGGCCACGGCCTGGGCCTTGCTGGAGCAACCGAGCCGCTTCGCCGCGCTGGCCAGGTGCTTGTTGACCGTGTGCTCTGAGATGGATAGCAGCATGCCAGTCTCCCACGCCGTCTTACCTTGGGAAGCCCAGGCCAGAACGTCTCGCTCGCGCGCAGACAGGTCGATCACCTGAGGATCCACCTGGTCAGCGAGCAAGAGCTTGTAGGCGGTGTCCTGTGCGAAGGCCACCATGAGCTGCAGATCAGCAAGCAGGCGCATCAGCTCAGTTCGGTCTTTAGGTAGCGGCTCGTCCCGATCCATGCCGATGGTGCACATGCGTCGCCCCGGCTTGGCATGACTCACGGCACTGATGCCTGTCTTGAAGCCGAATGGAGCCTGTTCTTCCCAGAGGTCGCCGGCACCCTCCTCCACGTAGAGCTTCTGGTCGTAGGCGAAGGGCGCGTACGAGTTGCGGATGAGTGCGAGGCATGGATCGCGAGCAGCAGCCGCAGCGTCCAGAACATGCGGGGCCCAGCCAAGCGGATCGTTGCGCATCGCGCGCTCGCGAGGCTCACCGCCAGGGTTGACGTTGACGACAGTGACGTTGACGAGCGGGAAACCGAACTCTTCGGCCACCTGCAGCAGCACTCGCTTAAACGTCGTGACGTCTTCGGCAGCAGCCAGCTCGTAATAGCATTGGTAATTGAACGTCATTCGCGAACTCTTAATTCCAATAGAACTCCCTGCCCTCCTTATCGATGCGGCGGCCACTTGCATGAGCAACCACCGATCGAGCCGCATCACACCTGCGAGGCCGGCGGCCCACGCGCGCATAAACGAGGCGAGGTCTGCTTGTCAATGGCAAGGCCAGCCCATTGCTGCTGTGCAGCAGCCCGGATGGAATACCGGCATCGAGAGCATCGTCCACGAAGCCATCGCCTGAATCCCCGCACTCGGGTGTCGCGGTATGAGTTGAACTGATAGTCAAACTTCCCATGAATTCGCAACGTAGTTCGGATCCGAAATCGGCTAACGCAGACGCTGGCAGTGTAGGAGCGTTCCCGCGTTCCGCGACCACTGACATGCACACCACAATGGCCGTTCGAGACTTCGCGACACGGCTGTTTCTGCTGGGGCAGTTCGTTGCGCATCTTGAGTCCGATGGAGAGTCAAACTTCCCGCTGAGTCAGCGCGAAGGCCTGCCGGCGGAGTTGCTGGAGCGGCTTCGCCGCATGACGTTGGCCGACAGCGTTCGCTTTGCCGGAGGCAGCCTGGGCATCTCGATCAGCGTTGACTGCCGAGAGTTGATGCAGCATCTGGCGCGAGCAGAGCGTGTAAGCGAGGACCGCCAGCGGTACGAGGCGTTCGTGCGCCGCGGCGCTTCGGTTCGCCTGCTGTGCAGGCTCTTCGGGGTCACCGAGATCGAAGTACGCCGCCTGCGAAAGCTCGTCGCTCCGGAGGCAACAACTGGGGGGCGTCCCCGCAGGCCCGCTGACGAGCGCTGTCGCGACGTGGCCAGGACCTGGCGGGATCTTCTGCAGCAGCGCGAGCTGAGCGAGCGCGACCGCTGGTGCCAACTCGCCGATGCTTTCGACGACTTGCAGATCGTGTCCCTCGAGGCCGTCGTCGCAGAATTGCACTGACTTCGCGAACCAGTACCCTCGAGCATCCGGTCCTGCAGGCGTCTGCGGCCCAGGCGCAAGCGGCGAAGCAAGCCGACGATCACCCGGCTCTCCCGCGCAACCACGGACTGCCAGGATCGTCCCTGAGCCCGTCCTGTGAGGATGGCTCAGCCCGCTGACCTTCCGAATCTGTCGACGCACCATGCTCGTCGGGCCGCTCGCCATGGAGGCTTCCGGAAGGCTCTCCCAGGGGACCTGGGCGGTCCGCTGCCTGGGGCTCACGAGGCTCGCCCTGGACGTCTCGCAACGGCCCAAACGGCAGACACCGGTTGAGGATCTCGCGCGGCGGGACGCCCTGGCGCGATTGCGACCAGACCGCGATTGCGAACTCGCTGGCCCTGCCCGCGAAGTCCAGGGCCACGACACAGGTCATGGTCAGGTTGTCGAACCCGAACACGAAGGGCAGCATGGCCATGCGCAAGGCCAGCTGAGAGGCCGCCTTGCTCATGGAGTACGCCGCCAGGCGCGTCTCGTCGACTGCGCACTTCAGCATCTGGGGTAAGTAGTACGCGGGCAGCAGGATGCCCGCGACGACGTACACCGACTCTGCCAGCGTCATGCCCGCAGCACCCCGCTTCGGCTCTTGTAGACCAGTTGCAGGTAGCGGAAGCCGACCTTGCTCTCGTCGAAGGCCACCTGAACACCTCCCACGCTGCGCGGCACGGCCATGGCACTGACCAGGCCCTGCCGCGACAGCTCGGGTGCCTGCTGCAGCGCGCGCAGCAGGACCGATCCGTATAGGTAGCCCTCGAACGATGTCAGCGAGTTCACCACGCCTGGCCGGTGCCAGTCAGCCGCCACGGCCCGGAAGCCTTCAGCGAGTGGCGACAGCGCCGTTCTGGGCAACGGGAAGGCCGACATCAGCCCGAGCCCCTCCAGATACGAGTCCTGGGCGTCCGCGAGCCGCCGCGTGGCACAGAACGACATGCAGAACATCGGGTGCTTGAACAGACGCCGAGTCCGCGCATGCTCCGCGGCGCGCAGCATCGGCCCCTCGAGGACGAGCAGGAGCAGCGCCCCAGGCTTCTGCGTAGGGTCCACGGCGCGATCGACGGCCTCCAAGATGTCCTTGCCCGATCGTTCGGCTGGCACGTTGGTAACCACGCTGACGCCGAGCGACGGAGCGATCTGTACAACGTGGGCCATGGCGGCCTTGCCGAAGGCGTCGTCGCTGTAGACGACGGCCAGCCGCTGCAGGGTCGCACCCGAGATCACCCGGACGATCGCGGTGAGCTCGTCGGTGAAGGATGCGCGGAGGTGATAGACCCCGGGCTTGCCGTCCCGCAGTTCGACCGCGCCGGACCGGATTCCCACGACCGGCAGCGCGCCGCGGCGGGCCAGCGGTAGCGCCGCCTTGGCGTGCGGCGTGCCGACGATGCCGCTGGTGGCCACGAAGCTGGGGTCACGCGCGAAGGAGTCGACCAGCATCGCGGTCTTGTCGGGCTGCGCCAGGTCGTCGGCCCACACAGGCTCCACCGCGAGCCCGAGCCGCCCAGCTTGCGCGAAGGCCATTTCGTAGCCGGCCCGAAGATCGGCGGCGACTTCAGCCTGAACGCCAGTGAACGGCAGCGGGATGCCCACGCGAAGGCGGCCGGAGGCGCTGACCACGCCGAAGCTGGCCGCGGCCGCTGCGCAGGCACCTTGAATGAGAACCCGGCGCCTCATGGCCGACTCCCGATCAGGCTGGGCGTGACCACCGGAGCGCCCTTGGACTCCAGGTCGGGCAGCTCGCGGCCGGCCGGGCAGCGCGCTCGCGCGCGCAATATGTCCATGGCCTGGGGCAAGGAACGCCCCGAGCGGGTCAGCTGGCTGAGTGCGCCATTGAGCGCCGTGGAGTACTCGAACCCCGTCTGGGTGTCGGGATCGCCGCAGAAGATGGCCCTGTGGGCGGCGTTGCTAGAAGGCCAGTTGGTGACGGCCGACGAATTGGTGTTCTGCACCATTACGACGGCCGCCGGGTTCGCCAGCGCGCCCTGAGGGGCGGAGGCGACGGCAAGAAAAGCGATGAAGAAGAGTTGAAGACGCATGGTGGACTCCTTGGGGGACGTGTAGACGAGGAGCTGCTCGAAGACGAGTCCAACCGGAGCCTTGCGAGAAGGCGCGCTCCGGGGTGGCGTCGATGTCAGGCCCTTGGCCTGGTTGACGCACACCGTTCCTAAGTCCACACGAACCGGCCTATGAGATCGGGGAGCGGTTCTGCACCCCGATGGCCCTGGACTGCCGTCCAGTTTTTTGCCCCTAGCACCACACATCCCGTGCGGCGCTGGGTCCACCCAATCCAGTCCTCCGGATCAGCGTTCTGGCGATTCCGAAGCCGCTACGCGGCCTGAAAGCGCACCGCCAGTTTAAGTATCAGCTTGATACCGCGCAAGCGCTTCGTGAAACTTTCTGAGCTGCCGTCCGTTTGACAGGACCAACAACGCCACCATGAGCCTGGCAATGTGCACCGGTATGGGCTGTGAGCCAGTCGCGTAGCGCTTCACGGACACCTCGGAGATCCCAAGCTTTTCGGCCATGTCCGCATGTCCCTGCGCCAAGACGGCCTCAATCTCTCTGAACTCTTCGCTGGTCATCTGCAGGCCATCCCGAATCGGCGTTTGGCTGCTCCAGAAGACCTCGTCTTTCCCCGTGGAAGCTCTTCTCCCCGGCGTGTGTTGCTGAAGCAGCGCGCCGATCATCGCAAAGAAACCTGGCCTTGCCCCTGAACGCGGGCCACGCTGGTGGCCACCACTGAGCCGATCCAATCCGCGGCCGCAGCCGCGAAGGGCAAGCCCCCGCCGCGCGGCCCCAGCTCCATGGGCTCCAGCTCCGGCCAGCGCGTGCGAATCACCTGGTCGATCGTCGCCACCTCGTCGATCAGGCCGATCCTGAGAGCCTCTGCGCCGCCCCACACTGCTCCAGAGGCAAAGTCCGCCTCGGGCAGCAGCTTGCCTTTACGACGCGCGGCGACGTCGGTCTTGAACACCTCGCCCATGGTGTTCACCAGCTCCCGGGCTTGGCGTTCCGCCTCGGCCGACATCGGGATGTACGGGTTCATGGTCGATTTCAGGTCACCTGACGCGTAGACACGCTGGCTGACGCCGAGCCGGTTCAGTGCGATGTGGGCGTCCCACCCCGAGAGCACCACGCCGACCGATCCGACGAGGCTGTAGTTGCCGGCGTACACACGATCGGTGTGGATGGCCACCATGTACGCGGCCGACGCGCCCACGTTGTTGATCGCGGCAACGACAGGCTTGGGATGGGCGGCCTTGAGCGCATCCAGGGCCGTGTAGATCCTCTCCGCCTCGAGCGGAGCCCCGCCTGGGCTGTCGATCGCCAGCACGATCGCCTTGACGCGCTCCTGCGTGAACGCCTTGCGCAAGGCCGGGATGACGCGATCGGCAGACGCTGCGGCGCCTGCGGCGATCTCGCCCTGTACGCGGACAACGGCGACTACGTCTCCAGCCGGCGCCAGGCGAAGCCCTGCCGACCAGGCGTAGAACCCGATGTAGAGGAACGCAGGCACGGCGAACATCAGAAAGTACAGCACCGCGCGCAGGGTGCGCGATCGACGCTCGGCACGGCGGTCGGCCAGCAGTGACGAGAGAGCCGCCCTCATCACCAGCGACTGGTCGAGCGGTCCGGTCGGGAGATCTCCCAGCTCGGTGGTGTCGGCGGCCTGGCCGCTGGGCCGCCCCAGCAATCGGCCGACGAGGCGGCGCAGTGCGCTCACAACTTGAAACACGTGTCAGGCTCCTGAAGGCGCCGCGAGGCGGCGGCTGGTTTGCGGCTCGCGCTGGGCGCGAGTACCATGCGTTCCTGGGTTATCCCGAAGAGAGGAATCGGCATGGAGACGATCGCTGGGGTTTTCAGCGCTGTCGCTCGCGGCCTCCGCGGGCTTTTCGACTTGGCTTCGATGGCGGTTGGTGTTGCCCCGACCAGCGTGCCTTTGGCCGATGCGGCCACCGTAGACACGTCGGCAATCAGCGGGCATCGCGCTTTGCGATATGCCACCTGCGAAGACGCAGCATCCGAGGATCGTGGTGCCAACCCAGCGACCGGCCTCCCACTGTCGGGCGATGGGTTCTCTTCGGTCGACATCGGCGGCAACCTGTACGGGACGAGGTAGAAGGTTCATTTCTTGGCCTACGTACCGGCACCATCACTCGGCTTGGTGGGAATGACGGCTGCCGGTGCTTCGCGATAGAAGCGAACTGCAGCGTCATCCTTTCTGCTTTGTTCCTTCGTAGCTTCTTCAGGGAAGGTGCGAGCCGTTCCATCAGTACCGCGCGCAGCATCAAGTGCCCGGTTGCGATCCGAGCCGATCGGCCGGTGGAACTCGCTAACTTTCGTCGAACGGGCATCAGCCGCTAGCTGAGCGTCGCCCTGGCTCTTGGCCGTGGTCGATTGGGCAGCAGCCACCTCTGCGGCGGCCTCTCCCTGTCCACGAATTACGCGCCCCTTGATGCCGCCATCGCCTACGGTTGCGTCTGGTCTGAGTCCGAGGCGACCCTGCTCTGCCCCTGCCTTCGCGTCGAGTCCAACTCGTGCATCGTTGACCGCCTGCGAGCCTCCGCCTGGCGTGGTTGCTTGATGCTGAGCTTCCAAGTTCGCCGCGCCACCGGCAGCGACTGCCCGGGCTTGCGGCAGCAGCGATGGCTCAAAGGCTTGAGGCCCCAACCCACGGTCGGGCGGAATCCATGACATCCGCCCATCGTCGCCTTGTACAAGTTGCCCGTCGTTGATGAACGACCGCACAACCTCTTGCCAGCGGCGTGGATCCGCTACGCCGTCGTGGACCGACATGCCGAACTTGGTCCGCGCGTGCTGATCCAGCAGATTGGCCCAGTTGGCGGACGAGTCCCGGGCAAAGCGTTCGGCACCTTCGATCTTCGCGCTCAACTGCTGGCTGCGCCCAAGCTCAGCCTGTTCGGACTCGCGGTAACTCTGGGCCTCGCGCGCAGATGACTCAACTCGCTGGGTGGCGTCACGGTTGCCTCGCCGCACCTGCTCGAAACCCTCGCCGTGTCGATACTGGTCAACGAGATCATGCTTTCGCTGCACTCCCAGTTTCTGGAGTGAGTCAACCCCTGCAAGGATGTCCTTGGAGACTGCCTCGCCTTGCTCGGTACGACCCTGAGCTCCAACCAACGGAATTGGCAGCCCGCTAAGACCTGCGCTGAGGGCCTTCGCAACCCGGCTGGAGTCTTGGATTCCATGCGACTGCGCAATTCGCTTAGCAGTTTCGTCTACGTCGGTTGCGCCTAGACCGTTGCTCCCAACCTTAGACACATCCCAGCCCAGCGACCTTGAAGCCGCAGCCGAGTTGCTTTGCGCCGCGCCCAGGGCAGTGGTGAACGCCGCATCGAGCGACTTCTCGGCCGCCCTCCCAAAGCGCTGTGCAGCCTGGACGGAAGCGGAGGCCTCCGTGGCCATACCGCGGGTGATCGCCGCGGTGTCCGACAAGCTGACGGGCGCCGTCGCGCTTCGGTACTGACCAAGGGTCAGGCCGGTCGCGGCGTTCCTGAACTCCACCCCGCCCACCGACTCGGTCCGGTACATGGCCGGGTCAGACCGATAGGCAGCCAACTGCTGTTGATCGAGGCTGACGTTACCTGCCTGCAGGTTGCCCTTGGTGGCCTGAGCCGCTTCGCTCTGCGCGGCGCGCTGGCCGCCGGCGGCGGCACCGGTGATCGCAAGAATCCTGTCGAAGCCGAACAGCACGGCCGCAGCCAGCACAGGCACGAAGGTGACCATCCACGACGTCGTTGCCAACGTCGACACCGAGGTGGAGAAGACCGACGATGCCGTGCCAAGCGTCAGGCCCGTTGCTCCACCTGTCAGGTAGGCCGAGCCGCCCAGCGTCTTCGCTGCTTCGAGCGTCTGCAGGTAGTTCACCACCGCGAACATGGGTGGCCACAGTTCCACCCAGATCAGCACATAGACATAGCTCTTGAAGAGGGCTCCCAGGGCCTTGGCTTCAGAGGCAACCAGCAAGATGCACAGAAGCGGGAAAGTCGCGTACAGGATTCCCTCGGTGATGTTGCGCACGATCGGCAACGTCTCCTCCGCGATCCGCCCTTGAACCATGTTGCCGGCGTTGGCCTGCTGGACCGCCTGTGTGCGCATGCTGGCCAGCAGCATCGTCGAAGGATCGTTCAGGGAGGCTCCGTACAGTGCCGAGGCCTCCGCTGTCGCATTGATCAAGATGTTCTGCTGCATGATCTGCGACGCGGATGCAGCAGCACCGGCCAGCGCTGCCTTGTTGTAGATGGCCGGCAGCGAGGCTTCAACCTTGGCAACTGCCAGGGCCGAGTCGGTCTTGTAGAGGTCGGGCAGCGCTTGCTGTGCCGCGCGCTTGACGGCCTCGACGCCGGCCGCGTTCAGCTTCGCCGACACGGCCGTCCACACAGCATCGCAGCTGTCGGTCTTCAGCACTCCACCGTCGTGATACGAAGAGCTCAGGGCTTTGTTGTTCATGCCCGCGTACGTGCTCTTCAGGTCTGTCGAGTTCTCCATGTCGTCAGCGCTGCCCGACGCACCCTGAACCGGAAAGATGCAGTTGCGGACGTACTGAACCAGGTCGAACTTGGCGTACACCGACAGGGCCTCCGCTTCACGAGACTTCTGCACCAGGCGGCTGCCGAACATCATCCCGTGCTCCTGGTAGCTGAGCTCGGCTGGCAAGGCAACGCTGGCCGCTGGGATAGTCTGGAAGGCCGTCTCGAACATTCCCGTCAAGGTCGCACCGACACTGCTCTTGACGCTGGCCAGCAGGGCGAGCGTCCAGGGGACGTCGGACACCACTCGCGTCGCCTGGTGACCGAGCTTGTCGACGATCGAGACATCGGCCTTGGGCACCAACAGTGCGCTGGTCAGCACGGTGACCGCCAGGAACCAGTTCCAGCTCTTTGAGAGGTTTCCGGGCAACGCCGCCAAGGTCGCGACAACGGCGAAGCCGATGACCACGGCAACCCGGATCATGTCCATGAAGTCTTCGCTCTTCATGACCATGGCCACGGCATTGAAGATGCCGTAGAGCGCGTCGACGTTGCCGTAGGCAAAGACGGTCAAGGTATCTGTGGCCATGCGTCAGCTCCTGCCTGGGTGCGTGGTCTGGATCGGCTGGGCCCTGCGAGCCTGATCAGCCGCGTCCACCGCGCAGGAGGTTGCCGATGTCCTGCATGTTGCGAATCGAGGTCGGCAGCGACAGGCGCATGTCGCGCTCGATGGCCTGCAGGTCGTCGACGAGGGCCCGCGCGTCTCGCACGCGTGCCAGGGCCTTGCTGTGCTCCTTGTCGATGTCGTCCATCAGGCGATCGACGTTGGCGATCATCCGATCGCGCTGGGCCTGCTCAACCCTGTTCTGCACTTGCGCCATGGCCAGGTAGATCCGGGCATCCTTGAGCGCCACTCGCATGAAGCTGTAGGCGTAGTCGTACGCGATGACGTGCATGTAGCGGCTGATGAGGATGTCGGACAGGTCCCCGGAACCGGTGGCCGCGCTGCGCGTGTGGCCGACGGCCATCATTCGGTAGACCGGCACCGAACTCAGGTTCACGAAGGCGATCTGGGCGGCGGTCATCGGCTCGCCTGCAGAGATCTTGTCGCGGATGCCCTCGAGCATCTCGCGCACGTGGACCGGGAACGGCTTGACTTCCACATCGCTTCGCTCCGGCGTCAGGCACTCCGCGTCCGGGCACTTGAGCCAGTTGCGGATCACCACCTTGTCCGCGGTTGCACCGGCCGCGTGACCGTTGAGCAGCGTCGTCAGCGAGTCGACCGATGGGTCATAGGGCTGGGGGAACAGCGGCTTCTCGTCGGCCGAGTTCGCTGGCTTGCGGATCACCACCGTGCCGGCGATGTTCATGAAAGCCTCCTTCTCGGCCGCCGACAGCGTGCTCTTGCTCAGAGCCTCCCAGATGAGGTTGATGTCGCGATCAGCCAGCTCGGCGACCGCGGGGTCGGTGCTGGCCTTGGCGGCATCGTTTGCCGCCTTGGCACCGCCGGGCACCTTGCATCGGCTTTGGGCCTTGGTGAGGTCGTCGCCGAAGACCGCCATGGCGGTTCGCACGCAGCTGTTCTGTGCGTCCATGCCCGTGACGCTGGAGGTCTGGTCCATGAGCCAGCCGGCCATGGAGCAGGAGTTGTTCGCGTACTGCGAGAACTGCTCAAGCGTCTTCTGCAGATCGCCGATCACGCTCTCGATGAGTGGGTTGATGCTCTTGAGTGCAGCCTTGAACAGCAGGCCCGCATAGGCACGCGAGACAGCCTCGAGCATCTCCTTAAACTTGTCCTCGTTGATGTGAGAAAACGAGCCCAAGTGAATGTCGACGCCACCGCAGCCGGCCGTGATCCGCGGCAGGCTGTAGGAGTAGAGCTGGTAGGTGCGCGAGGGGAAGCGCAGCTGCATGTCCCCGCCGACGTAGATGTTCTGCGTCTGCGCCCTGTAGGCACCCGGCCCGGTCACGTTCGCCAAGGTGCCGTCCCCAAACATGTTCGCCATCTGCGTGCTGAGGTCTGAGGCCTGCGTAGTGGTCGCAGCGAGCAGCACGCCCACAAGCAGCGGTGCGAGCTTGAACCTCGCGCGGAGCCGCCTGCGGGGCGTGGCGCCGGACTTGGTGGTCGCCAGGCCCTCCGCATCTGCGCGGTTGACCGCAGCCGAACGGCTGCTGTTGTTGGCTTGCATGTTCAGATCTCCACGTCGAGAGCAATGTGTCCGAGACGATTGGCCCGTGCGGCATCGGCGCCCGGGTCCACCGTGATGGTTCGATCGAGGCGGCGGTCGCTGAACTCGCCAGCGGCGGCCGCCACGATTGCGGCGAGGACCCACTCAGGCGCCCGGAAATCGGTGGTGTAGGCGCCGCAGGCCCTTGCGAACCGCTCGGCGATTCGTTCCGCTTCCTGCTTTGTGATCGTGGCCATGGCGCGCTCCTGCTTAAGGGACAGGTGGTGGTGTGGTGGGGGCAGATCCGGGCTGTCGGCGGGATGGCGCGGGCTCAGCGCCCAGCCTGTGGCGCACCGGTCCCCGCCGGCAGGGCAAGGCCAAGGTTCCTGCTTGATGCGGACTCGCCTGCGCGCGCGGGTCCCGGGTCGACTCCGTCGCCCATCAAGGCAGCGACTGTCTGCCTGGATGCGCGCCCCGCATCGCCGTCTCGCACGCGAACCACCATCGCCACCCGGTCGGCCATCTCGTCCATCGTCATCGCCCCGAAGCCCACCGGAATCACTTCCTTGGTCGAGGGCTTGGCCAACACGATTGCTGGGACCACGAAATGCTGACTCGGCACGCCCATGGCGTCGGCCACCCGCTGTGCCAACCCGTTGTCGCGCACTGCGTTCGGGTACTCGGGCAGCACCCCGCCGTCGAGCGACACCGCGAAGACCGTGAATCCGTACTTCTCCTGGAACTGCCTGAGCATGGGCGCCTGAACGTGGCAGTAGGCGCAGTTGCTGCGGAAGAAGAAGTACAGGCCGTGTGTCTGGGTCAGCTCGCGCAGCAGCTGATCCCGGTCCTGCAGCTTGATGGCGTCGAAAGCCCGTTGCGCGGTGGGCTGCACCGGCCGGCTGCCGCTGGTCGTACCGTCGATCCAGGGCATGCGCAGTGCAACGGCCGAGCCCACGTCGGCGAGCACCGATGCCTTGCGCCGGGCCTCGGCGTGCAGCTCGAGGTAGCGCATCACGTTTGCTTCGGTCGGATTGATGGTGGCGACGTTCAGCGCACGCTCCATCCGAATCTTGAAGTCCTCCAGCGCGGCCAGGTCGCGCTCATCTGGGCTGAGCTCGGTAGGCCGCGCGGGCTGTGCAGGCGGCTTGGTCTTGGGTGCAATCGGCTTTCGGACGGGCGGAGGGTCCTTCTGCCAGAACCAGCCCTCTCGCGATCGGCGCCAGTAAGGGGCGTCCTCAGGCGTCGAAGCCGCGGCCCCCGCGGCTCTGGCGTGTTCCGACGAACTCGCGTCCTCCTGAGCGGCGGCAAGGCCGGCGTACAGAAGGGCGACAACGCCGATCATCGGCAGCAGGGCCGACGGCACGGCGCCGTGCGCGACCCTGGTGGCGACAAGTCGTTTGGTGTCAGTGCTCCGGTCCATCAGCATCTCCCTTGCCCGTAGTAGCAGCTGGGCTGCCTGCCGGCCGCAGACCCTGACACGGCGCCGGAGTCCAGCGGCGTCGGGCTGATCGATGCGTAGAACTCGCTGAGGTCCATGCGCGACCAGTCCAGTCCTGCGAGCTCCTCGGGAGAGAAGCCTGCGCAGTCCGGGGTCCGTGCTTCGCCCCACCCCTGGCTCAGCTGCGCCCTGCCCTGCTGCTGCACCACGCGGGCCAACAGAGAGCTGAAGCAGCACGACGAGCGAGTCCTCTCCACACAGATCCCGAGTGCGCTGCGGTTCGAGCAGTACTCGCCGATCTCCTGGCATCGCCCCTGGACCTTCATGTCGTAGGTGGCCTGCTCATCGCTCGTGCAGCGCTCCAGGAGCGCCCGATCGGTACAGCAGTTGTCGATCGCGAACAGGCCAATCCGGCAACGCCGGTCCTGTCCCTTGAAGATCTCCACCTCGGCTCCCGAGGAATCGAGTTCCTTGCCCGCCTGCAGGTGTGCTTCCAGCTGACTCACCGCCAAGGCGAACTGGTCGTTGTCCCGACGTTCCTGCGCCCAGCAGGAGCCGTCCGCACAGTAGGTCGAGCTGCCACAGCGAACCACGTCCGTGAAGACCGCGTCAGCGGTCTTGCAGTCGAAAGCCTGGGTCGTATTGACGCACCTGCCGGCAGCGTCGAACTCAGTGCAGCTTGTGGTTCCTGCGGTGTTGCAGCTTCGCAGCATGCTGTCGCTGCAGGTCGAGCTGGGGGAAACCTCGGTGCAGGCAAACTCGTTCGAGTACTGCCAGCACTCGCGGGTGACCGGCACGCCATCGATGATCTTTGTCGATGGCCCATCTGTGCAAACGCTGCTCGTGCGGACGCACTGCGCTTGGCCAGGCGCGCCCGGGACAGGCATGACGACACTCACGGGAACCGTGACGCCATCGCGTGCCAGAAGCGGCGTACGAGCCTCCTGGCTTTCGCAGGTGTTGGCCCACTGGTCGCCCGTCGCTGGCGTGGTCCGCATGGCGAGGCTGAGGTTGGCGCCCTGGCGCAAGCCGCCGCCAAACGCCCAGCCTGTCACTTCTGCGGCGGCCACCTCGCCCCACCAGGCATCAACACCACCGAAGTTCCCAGGCCCACCGGGTCTGCCGCCGGCCGCCTCCCAATCCACGAAAGGCGCGTAGCAGGTGTTTGCCGCGTTGTAGGGCGGAGGGTCCATGTACCAGCTGATCTGGGCACCAAGCGTGGTACCAGCGGCTGTGCACGTGTAGACAGGGACCACACCGGGCGACTGGACAACGTCGATCCGCACGTCGCAGCGACCACCGGTGCAGCCCGTGGTCGACCAGTACACGTCCATGGGGAAGCAGCCGCCGAACCAGTGCGGCTGCAAGGTGCCGATGTGGGCGGGCGCAGCTCCCGGCACCGATGGTGTGCCGAGATCCAGAACGGCTGTGATGGGTCCGCTGCAGGAGCCGCGGATGCCGCGGGCATCGAATGTGAACGGGATGCGCAGCCCACCTCCAGCAGGGCAGCGGGCCACGACGCTCGACGTCTCGCCGGAACCCATGGTCGCACTGGCCAACACTTCACCCTCCGTGCAGGTGTAGCTTTCGACCGGCCTGACCGTCAGGGTTTTGGTGCAGGGCTCCTTGCGCCAAGGTTCGGTGATGAGCGAGCAAGTTCGGCGCTCGAAGGTGGCCGGGCTCGTCATCTCGCCGCCGCTTTCCGTGCAGGCTTCGTAGACACTGGTCACCGCCCCGAGGACCGAAGTCGGCCGACGGGCCGCCGCCTGGCCTGCCAGGGCGGGGCTGGCAGGTGTGAGGCCGTGGGGCGGCCGCGGTGTGGTGCCGACCTTCACGCCGGCACATCGCGGATCGCTTGGCGACGCCGCGCAGGCGGCATTGACTTCCGCAGTCCTGCCTGTCACGTTCTTGGTGGCGTAGAGGTCCGACTCCGGCGGCGTGGCGGTGTAGCCCTCCACGCGGGCCGCCAGGACCGCCTCGGAGCTGCCACTGCGCACCGCACTGGCATCCGTGGTAGCCCGCGCCGTTCCAAGCGCCTTGGCGGCCTCGAAAATGGCGCTGCGCCGGGCATCGGCTGCCGACGCTGCAGCGGCTGCTGCTGGCGGCACTCCGCCAACGGCGGCTCGGGCCGCAGCTGGCCGAGAGGGTGTGTCTGCGATCGCCGACATCGCGGCGAGCATCGTGGCGAGGGCAACCACCATCGCGAGGGGGTTCATGACGGCGTCCGCCCGGACGCCCATGACAGCGGACACGCGACTCATCGCGCGGCTCCTCGCAGGCGCGAGCCCATCGCCTTGGCGGTTCCCGCGAGCGTACGGTCCTGCTGCTCGATCGCCTCCAGAGCATGGCCGATGCTCACGTCGCCGGAAACCTTGGCGAAGGCGGCCTCCTGGCACCGACCCTGATTGCATGCGACGAGGATGGGTTTGGCGGGATCGATCAACACGAAGGTGGGCACCGCACGAACCTCGAACCGCGTGAACAGCGCTGGATCGATCTGCCAGGCAACGGTGCGCTTGCCGATCAGCTCGGCGATGGTCTGGGCGGTCTTGGTGACGGAGCGATCTCGCACACCCCTCAGCACCAGGGTGGCCTTGACGCGCTCTGCGTCGGCGACCAGCCGCTCCAGACTTGGCCGCGGCATGCCCAAGCTCACGAAGACGATGAGACCTGACGCCTGTCTGTCCTGGCCGGTGTCGCTCGGGCCACGCCGGATCTGCTCGTACTGTTCGGCCAGGCGCGAGAGGTCGACGGCCCCCTGCACCTTCGGGTCAAGGGCTGTGGCCGGTGGCCGCACAGTCAAGGCGCTTTGCTGCGCGCGCTGGGCTTGCTCCAGTTCGGCCGCGGTGGGCAAACCTGCGCGGGCCCGATCGAGATCAGCCGCACCAGGGAGCTTGACGGATGGAGCGCCCGGTGTCGCCGCGACCGTCGGCTGGGCCATGCTGGCATGACTTGCCACCAGCTGCAGGCCAACCAGGGCCAGCAGCACCCTCCGCACCATCAGCTGTGCGCGGTGGCGGCAAAGAGCGATCGAGCGGCCGTCGACAGGGCGCGAGTCCAGCCCGCTGCGCGATTGGTTGCAGGTTTGGCTCATGGCGACATGCAGCAGTTGCGCTTGCGGAAGACCTGGTAGGTGAAGTCCTCCCCTACGACCGGGAACTCACGGCCCATGCCCCAGATCTGCGTGGTGCGGCCCAGGGGTTGACAGCACCTGTTCGGGCCTGATCCGTCCGTGCCGAACGTCATCGGCACGGGATACAGCATCTGGGTCTTGTAGCCACGCTTGTCCATGAGCGGGCTCGGATGACCGTGGCATACGGTCGTCGCGCCGTGCCACTGCCAGGCCATTCCGAGCCTGTGCAGCTTGGCAAGCACTCGGTGGTTCAGCAGCGAGGAAGCCTGCACGCCTCCGATGTGAACCGGCACGTTGCCACTCATCGGGTAGAGGTGCCCGTTACAGCCGGAGCACCAGAACATCGCGGCAAAGCCGAAGCCGACGCTGGACTGCACGCAGTCAGCTGCGCAAGCCGCGATGGCCAGCAGGTTGGAGAACACGACAGCCTCGGGCTCCAGCACCGCAGTCGCGGCGTCGTCGTGCCACGCGAAGTCGAACTCGGACATGTAGGCAAGGTCAAAGGACCCGCGCTCCATGCACGAGGTATCCAGCAGCACGTTGAGATAGACGAGAACGGGGTTGAGGTAGACGTGCGACTGGTAGAAGCTGTCGCGGTTGACCTTGGTTTTGCCGGTGGAGGACTGGGCGCCGGGTGGCGCATAGAAGTTCGCGTCGCCCAGGTACAGGCCGCCCAGCGACGGGAAGCAGAAAGGGGTGCGCGTGTGCTCGATCACGCGGGCGGGCTCCCAGAAGCCCACTTCCAGACCGATGCGGATGAAGGGCGGCACCGGTATCGGGCAAGCGCACACAGGAGACGGCGGGTTCTCAATGTCTTCCTGGCCAAAGCTCACCGGGAACGCCCCGAAGCTGATCGGGAAGATGCACTGCCAGCAGATGTCGGTGATGGGGTTCGGCCAACGACCGTGACACGATGCGTGGCCGACCATGCTCTGAGCCTGTGATGCGCCGGCAGCGGACAAGAGTGCGAGCCCAAGGAGCAGAACGCGCAACTCGGCCTTGCAACGACGCAGCAGCGCCTGGCTCCCGGCGCATAGCGCGCCGCGGGCGGTCTGGACCATCTGGTAGAGCCTCATTGCGGAGGAACCTCCTCGATGCGCAAGAGCCGGCCGTCTTGCAGCACCCGCGCCGGCACGGCTGTCAGCCCCAAGCGTTGAACGGCTCGACCGCCTTGGTCGAAGTAGACGGGCCGCTTCCATTCGCGCGCCAATGGCAGCGGCGATCCACCCACCAGGATCAGCCGTAGCGCGCCCCGGGTTCGCTCCACCTCGGCGCGAGCCAGTGCCACCTGGGCGGGGTCCCGGCCGTCGAAGAGGAACCAGGTCGAGCCCAGCGACACCGTGTCCAACGGGTTCACGAGCGTGCCGGCTGGGACGATGACCCGGCCCTTGTCGTCGAGCAGCGCTTCCTCGAACCGCACCGACGGGTCGAAGTGCCAAGTGCGCTGCACCTGCACTCGGCGCAGCCCCTGGACCGGAAGCGGCGTCTGGATCCGTTCCAGCGCCCGCTTCTTCCCGTCTGCCTCGATCCTGGCGAGCTCGCCGCTGGCTTCCTTCTCCTTGAGCATGGCGGTGATGTCCTCGACCATGTCGGGCTCAGCGATGGGATGCAGCGGGCCCAGCACGCCGAGGTCCCGCGCAGCGGCCGGCGGCGCCGCGCATAGAAAGGCGATGCCCAGCGTCACGGCGCCGAGGTGCATCGCGCACGCCTCAGTACGAGCTCGGGCGGTGCGAGGTGTTGTGTGGATCACCACAGCCTCACCGCCTTTCCTGCGATAGCTGAGGCCGGCACCAGGCCCATCACCTCGTAGCGGGAATCCAACGCATCGGCGTGCGGTGCCCAGACGTAGACGAAGCCGGGTGGAATCACCCGCGATGCGGTGCACCGCAACGGGTGCCCGTGTCGGCTCTCTGACTTGCAGCGGCCCACGCTCCAGGATCCACGTGCTGTGTGGAGCACGACGTCTTGCCCCGTCACCTCGATGCGATCGCCAGGTACGCCCAGAAGGTACTTGACGAAGCCGTCTCCCTTACGAGGGCCCTCGCGAGAGGCATCCATGCCCAGGGCAGTGCGCACCTTCACCCAGATGGAGTCCGGGTAGTAGTTGGGAATCTGCCCACCGGCGTAGCCGAAGACCGCCAGCTCGCCGACCTCGGGTGCCACGGCCTTGTGGATCAACACAAGGTTCGTATTCACGCTGTCGGTGGCTACCCAGCCGATGCTGAAGTGCTGGAGCAGCAGCGCCGCCCACAGAAGCAGGACCAGGTCGCGCGGCAGCGTCCTGCGGATCGCTGGCCAGCGCGCCTGCAGGCGCAGCCGCAAACGAACCGCAAGCCGCGTCGCGATGCCGCGTGCAGATCCCGCGAGGCTGCCGCCGCCCCCGCGGGCGCCGGTACTCGGGCGCACGGCTGCTGCGCGCGCAGGCGTCGACGCCCAGCCCTGCACCGGGCGATCGCTCTTCATGGCGTTGGCCTCCCGGACAAGGCCAGCCCGAGCCGGCGGCCGGCCTCCTGGGTGAAGTCGGGGAGCGTGCTGTCTGAGCCGAACACCGTGGCCATGGCGACGATGGCGCAGCGGCACTCGTCAGCCAGCCCCGTCAGGACCGACTCCAGCGCGGGACCGAAATCGGCACCATGGCGCAAGCCCGGTGACAGCGACGACGCCCCTGCCCCGGCCATCGGCAACGGTGCCAGCAGGGCAGACTCGCCTGTGAGCGCACGAGCCTTCAGCGCCTGGTCAGCGGCGCTGTAGAGCTTGGCGATGTCCACGAGCGCCAAGCGAGGCGTCCGCGGCTGGCGGACGGTCACGTCGTAGACCGCGATGCTGATAGCGCAAACGGCCACCGCCAAGAGTACAGACCAGATCTGCTGCCCCAGCGTCGTCATCGCGCCTCCTCGATGCCACGCTGACGCAGCACGTTGTCGATGGCCTGGGTGACCGAAGCGCCACGGGCGATTTCGTCGTCCAACGGCACGTTGTCCTCCGCTCGGTTGGAGAACAGCAGCAGCGTGCTCGGATTGAGCACCAGTCGGACCACGCCCTTGAACAGCCCGGAGTGCACGTACCACTCCCGGAAGTTCCCGCTGTTGGTCGCAATCGAGGTGAGCAGCCGACGCAGCCCGTCATCCAGCCGGATTGCACTGCCCTTGCCGATGGCCTCGATCGAGTTCTCCGACTGCTTGCCCATCAGGATGAACTCGCTCTGGTTCCAGATCGAGGCTCCATAGGGTGAGCTGAAGTAGTGCGCCACGTCCTGGGTGGCTGTGATCGCGGAGCCGTTGTACTTGCGAACCCGCAGATACAGCTTCTCAAGGAACTCCGCGAGGACGCGGTCATCGCTGCCGTTGCCGGACAGGGCTTCCTTGGCCTCGTCCATGATGAAGATCTTCTGGCGCTTGCGCTCCTGGAGCATCTCCTGCGTGACCTGATACAGCAGGATCATCTGCACCACAGACCGCAGGTGCGGGTTGCTCGACAGCTCCTGCATCTCGAAGACCAGGAAGTCGTTGCTGAAGTCGAGCGTGGCCTCGCCCTCGAAGTAGGCAGCGTATGGCCCGTCTGCCGCGAAGGGGGCGAGCATGTCGGCCATGTCCAGATAGCGCTGGTCGACAGGCCGGTCCTCGTAAAGGCGCCCTGCGCGGTAGCGCCGCATGACGTCGGTGACGGTCATGGAGCGACCCTTGAGGAGGTACTCCTCCTTGATGACGGTGGCCAGCGTCGCGTAGATGGCCGGGTCAAGCGACTCATGCGGACTGGCCATCTTGGCCAGCAGCGGCTGCAGCACGGCCACGTCGTCATCGATGCCGCCGCACAGCTCCCCGTCGATCTCCTGCGGCTCGGACACGAGGCTGAACGGGTTGACGCAGATGCGGGCGTCGTGGGTGAAGCGAACGAACTGTCCGCCGATGCGGCCCGTGAGGCGCTCGAAGCTGCGCCCCGCCTCGAAGACCCGCACCAGTGCACCGCGCGAGGCATAGGCGGCCGCGATCTCCTGCAGCAGGGTGGACTTGCCGGCGCCGACGCCGCCGACGATGGCCACGTTCTTGCCGCCGTTGATGTTGTCGAAGAAGTCGAGCGTGGTCACCTGCCCGCGCCGCCCCACGAAGAGCATGGTCGGCGTACCGGTTCCCTTGCCCTCCGCCACCATGGGTGCCAGGTGGATCGTGTTCCCCGAGGTGCGCAGCTCCAGGCGCTTCAGTCGCTGGAGGTCGCCGACGAAGGGCCTGGACAGGCCCATGGGCAGCGACTGCAGCAGCGCGGCGCGATGGATGAAGCCGTCGACCACCAGCTCGAAACCCCGGGCCCGCCAGAGATCACGCAGCGCGCTCTCGGCGCGAGCCGCTTCGCCCACCTTGGAGAAGAGCACGATCTGGTGGTACGACCAGACCAGCTTGCCACCAGCGGACATGGCCTTCAGGGCATTGCTCCAGTCCTGGTTGCGGTCAGCCATTCCGGGGCTGTACTTGGCCAGGTCGCCGCTGGCGTTGCGTTCCGCCTGCGCCTTGTCCGCGATCGCTGCCGAGGCCATGGAGTCCTGGTTAGGCACCGACACGCCCATCGTCACGAGGAACGGACACGGCAGCTGCAGGGTGTCCTGGAACATGTCGCCCACGAGCGCGGACATGCCCCACATGGCGAACGACTTGGGAGCGCGCTGCACGGACAGGAAGCGCAGCTCCACCCGCTCTTCGTCGGTGCCGCCCACCCGTTCCACTGTCACCTTGGCAGGGTCGCTCCAGTCGGCCGTGGTGTCGCGGTCGACGATCTGGTCCGCCAGGCTCTTGTGGTCGCTGTACGCGACCGGATCGGCGCGCGTTCCGCGCAGACGGGACGGGTTGAGCCACTCCCCCACGAGCTCGATGAGGCGATTCGCGTCGACGATATGGCTGGGGAACTGCGCGGCCAGGAGCGTGCTGCGCATGCCGTCGCGGATCTCGAGCAGTTGGTCCATTCGCTGCAGATCGCGGATGTGGCCTGGGACCGTGACCGAGATGAAGATCTGGAAGTCGCGCACCAGGAACGACACATCGCTTGCCAGCGGCTGCCGCGCACCTCGCAGCAGGTGCGCGTAGCGGCGCCGAGCCATGCGCCGGAACACGTTGCGATTGCGCGCGGGACGGCCGTACTGCTCGGCAGCGCTGATGGCGTCGTCGTCGGCCTGGCGCAGGTTGGCGAAGTCGCGCAGTACGGGTGCGACGTTAGGCGACGCCCACAGGTGCACCTGCATCGTGGCGTCGGCAGGCAGCCGTGAGTACAGGCCCTTCAGGCGGTCGACGGTGTCCTGGTTGGCGCCGGTTTGCGGGGTCACCTCCAGGACGAAACCCAGCGCGTCCCGGTTGATGAAGACCCGATCATCGGCCTTGTAGGCGCTGTAGGGCAGCCAGCTGGCGATGCGGGCGCCCTCCTCCGTCAGGTCGATGTCCAAGGCAGCGGCGCCGCCGGCATGGGAGCTCGCGTCGACGGACGCGAACATCTCCTTGACTCTTGAGACGAGATCGGCAATCACGGCTTGCCCCCTTGCAGACCCTCGCCAGCAGGGGCTGGTCCCGCCGCGCCTCGGGCAGCGCCCTGTTGAGCGGCTCGGCGCAGTGCCTCAACTGCCTCTGGAGGCAGCGTGGGGCGTACGGCCTGTGTGCCTTCGCTGGCGGAGGGGCCTTTGGACGTCGTGCTCGGGGTGGTCAGTGACGCGGTCGACGGCCTGTGCGCGGGAGCGTGCGCTGCAGCCGGCGTGGTCACCACGGGCCGAGCGCCATCGGCGGCCCGGGGCGCGAACTCCCGCCGCACCTGGGCGCGGTTGTGTTCGATCAACCACCACCCAGAGTCCACCTGCATGTATACGTAGCTCTGGTCGTTGAGGTCGCCGTCGGCGTCTTCCCAGGGGGCCACCCACATGCGGATGACGACGGGATCGGACCGGATGGCGCCGAAGCCGCCCGGCCCGATTCGGTGAGGCGACGGCACCGTGGCCTTGCGGTACTGGGGCAGCACTGCCTGCGCTGGGGCGGCTGCAGCATCGTTTGGCTGCGGGCCGGGGCCTTCCACCACTGCGCCGCCTGTGCCCAGAACGCTTGAGCCGCGGCCCGGCGCCGTCGCGGCGGGGGCTGACGCCTGCTCGTGGGCTGCAGACCGCACAGGGCGCTGGAACGGCAGGTTGCCAGAGCGCTCGTTGTGGTGCACGCCAGAGATGCTTTGGCAGGGAACGCCGTCGGGCGCCTTGCACTGGAACTCTGAGCTGCCCCCGAGCCCGGAGAGGTTCGTGCACCCACCGAGCGCGACAGCCAGTGCGGAGAGTCCCGCCATGACCAGGCGCTGGACCTGAGGTCCGCCGCCCGCACGCTGCTGTGGGCCCGCGCTGGCCTGGGTTCGACCCTCGTCAGGCCGTGGCGGGCGGAGTGCCGACTGGGTCCGATGCATCCTGAGCTCCATGGTGTTTTCTATTTCCGCGGTGCGATGTCCGTGAAGAAGCGCGCGTGCGCGAAGCTCAGCGGGCTGAGCCCCGAGGTGACCCCGTCGGGCTGGTGACCTTGACAGCGACGCCGCCTTCGGCGCGTGTCGGGTTTCTCGAAGCCGTCGTAGGCAGGACGGCCGCGGTGGCAGCAGCCGTCGCCGGTACGGCGCCCAACCACGCGCCGAGCTGCGCGGCGGGCATCGCGCCCGCCGACTTGCGGCCGTCCTCGGCGACCAGGGTGGGCGTTCCTGTGATGCCCAGTGCCTTGGCCAACTGCTCCACCGCCGCCCCGCTTCCTGCGCAGGCTGCGGTTGCAGGCACCGAGGGAGCGGCAGGTGCCTGGCCATTCAGCATCAAGCTGGACCACGCGACTTGCGGGTCGGTGGCACAGGCGATGGCCGTGGCGATCCGCCGCGACTCGGGCCCGAGGATCGGCAATACAAAGGTGTAGATCGTCACGTCGTCGAGGGCCAGCAGCGCCTGCTCCTGTTGACGGCAGAACGAGCACTGCGGATCGGCGAAGACGTAGAGCGTCCTGGTGCCCCGACCCTTGACGTGCCGTAGTGCCAATGACTTGTCCAGGGCTTTCACGTCGATCCGATCCAGCAGTGCCTTGCGATCGGCGGTCAGGTCCCGCCGCGTCTGCATGTCCCAGACATGGCCGAAGAGCGCGTAGCGGCCCGAAGCGTCCATGTAGGCCACGTTGCGGCCCATCACGACCTCGTACAGGCCGGCGATCGGGGAGAACTGAACGCTGTCGATTCGGGTGCCTGGATGCTGGGCGCGCAGCCCGGCGGCGACGGCGTCCAGGTCGGCGGAGGCGGCTGCGCCGCTGACGGGACTGGGGGCCTGATTGGCGTGTGCGAGGTTGACGAACAGGCCCGCAAGCCCGACCAGCGCGAAGGCCAGCAGCAAATTGCGGATGAGGCCGCTCGCCTTCGGCTCGGCGCTGTTCGCCCGAGGTGTCGGCTGTGGCAGTTGATAGTCGTTCGGATTCATGGCATGGCCTTCTGTAGAGCGGAGGGCGATGAGTCGGGCGGGCTGCAAGAGTTGGGCGGTTCGAACAGGCCGTGATACGGCTGGGAGCGAGCTGGGTGACGAGGCAGGTGACGGACTAGCGGTGCGTCGGGCGATCTACGGCTCGTCGCCGCCTTCATCTGCGCTGACCGCGAGGCCCTGATCGATCGTTGCCATCAAGGCCCTGCGGTCGCTGTCCGCACTCAGAAGGCGGGCTCCGCCCGGCCGCCCGCTGGCTGCACCTTGCGCGCCGCCCACAGGCATGCCCGACGGGCCAAGCGCGGTCAGCGCCACGTCCAGAGATACGCCCTGCTGGATGACGACATCGACCACTCGTCCCGGCAGCACCTCGATGACCGGAAAAGTTCGCTCAGCGAGGTTGATGTAGTACTGAGCAAGGCGATCGAGCGCCCGCCCCACCCCCGTCCCAAAGCCTTGGCGCAAGATGCTGTTGGTGTCGCTTGCGCCGCTTGACACGGTTCCCAGCGCCGTGGTCGTGGTGACCTGGCTGGCCTGTGAGACGCCTTGTCCGATGCCGGCGGCGATGCCGGACAGCAGCGCGTTACCCAGGATGGCGCCCTGCTTGGTGATGAGCTTGCCCATCATCCCGTTCATGCCGTCTTCGCCGAAGACACTGCCCTTGATCGGGACCTCCAGGACCTGACCGTCGCGCATGACACAGGACAGCAGCGTGGCCCGGATGTAGGCCCGCTCGGCCGAGTGGTCTCCGAAGCCTTCGCCGATCACGAGGCAGTCCTTGACCTGAGCCCTGTACCCATTGGGCAGCACCGAGAGGTCTGCTAGGCGCAAGAGCACCGGCACGGGGTTGTTCTGCGCCTGGCCGCCCGTCGGCGCCGCAAGTCCGCCCATCAGCACGGCGCGTGTGAAGCCCACCGGGAGGAAGGTCCCGACCGTTCGGGCCGCCTTCGCCGAGACCGCCGGGGAGGACGCGGCGGACGGTGCTGGAGGAGGCGCGAGCGTGACCCTGATCAGGGCAGGTGCCGGCGGGATCGGCAGGCCGTTGCCGAGGGCGTTGTCGACGCCCGCAGGCGAGCCCACCATGGGCGTACCGGGGGGGTACGCGGCCGAGGCCAGAGCCCTCGCATTCGGAGTACCCGGCGCAGGCATTCGATCGGGCTGCTGGACCGGAAAGGTCATCGGCGCATTGGCTGCTCGAGGCGCTGCAGGCGTCCGCCCCTGCGGGGGAATCGCGGATTGGGAGGGAGCTGCTGAAGCAGCGGGATCAACCGGCCGGGGCGCCAGAAGAGGCGGCAAGGTGGAGCCCACGGACTGTGCGGGAGGCGTCGTGAGCACGCCCCTATCTCTCAGGACCTGCAGCTCCGTGGCGAGCTGTTCGCGCGTGCTCTTCAGGTCGTCTCTGAGGCGCTGGATCTCGTCGTCTCGTTGCTTGATCTGATCCCTGACCTGGGCCAGCTCCTTGCCAGCTCCGCCCATCCAGGCATCCTTGGGATCCAGCTGCGCCCCTGGCGCGCCAGCGATCGGCCGGGGCTTCGGGGGCTCCTTGGGAGCCGGCGCTGGGGTGTCAGGTCCGCCGATCATTCCTGACACCAAAAGGACCACGACCAACATGGCGGTGCCACCACCGAACATGTGGACCAGCTGACGCTTGCGAGGCGACAACGTCGAGTAGCCGGGAATCTGAAACTTGGTGCCCATGTGTGACCTTGTTGTGGCTCTGGTTGCGACTGCCTGTGGGTAGCCGGCGGTGCAGAGCGAAGACGATGCGGCGTTGGCTCTCAGTCCCTGCCGTCGGCCTGGCGGACGATCCAGACCTCGGTGGAGGCTCCTGGTGCCAGCTGCAAAGCACGCAAGCTCACCGACACCACCCCGGGCCGATAGAGCTCCCGCTCGTCAATCACCATGCGCTGTCCGCTGATGTTGGTGAGCTCGTAGGCCTCACCGACCAGCCCCGGCACGTCGTAGCGCGCCACCTGAACGAAGCGAGCCTCTCTCCAGAGCGCGAATTCGAGGCCGCCACCGGCCAGCCGACGGACCGGCACCTCACCGGCCAGGTCGCTCGAGGCCATGGCCAGCGTCAGCGCCTTGGCGGCTCGAACATGAGCCGCGTTCCTCGGCACGACGGCGTCGGCCGCCGGACGCAGCTCTGTTCCCGTGATGCGCAGCGTCAGCGTTTCGCCGATGACGTCGGCAGGCTGCAGCACGAGCCCGACCGTGCCGCGGTCGGTCTTCACGTCCAGCTTGATCGGCGCAAGCGAGTTGCCAAGCGGACCTGGCAGCGGCGACCCGTCCATCGCGCGGAGCGCTGCCGGAAGCACCGGCCGGATGTAGATCTCGCCCTGGGCATCGTCCTTCAGGACAACGATCCGGCCGCTGGGGTTGCGCTCGCTGTCGAAGACGTCGCCGATCACGTCGACGACGCGGCCACGCTCCACGCGAACGCGTGTCTGGTCGCGCACCGACACCTTGGAGATCGTGGTGTCGCCGTCTCGGATCTCAAGCGTTGTGGTGGCGCCTGCTGCCGCGGCGGCAGTAACCGCCACGCAGCCAACGAGCAAACGCAGGCCCGCGACAACGCGTGCGGCCCAGCCGGACGCACCCGCCCACTGACGTTGAAGGGCTGCGGGTGGCAGAACGATGCGGATCACTTGGCCTTCTCCTGTTTGGTCTGTTGCTCGAGCCGAGCCTTCTCCGCCCGCTCCATTGCCTTGGTGAGCCAGATATCGTCTCCAGGCACTTCGCGCCACTCCTTGATGAGCATTCGTCCACCTCGGCTCTCGAACTGAACGAGGTAGGCCGCGGTGCGACTGGAGCCAGGAACCTTGACGCCGTTGACGTAGGTGTCGAGCTGGCCAATCAGGGCCACGCGCGTGTGTTCCGCATCCGGTGCGACCTGTTGCAGCCAGAACATCGTTGACGCGTTCGTGTCCACGAGCCGCTTGGCCTGAACCGCCATGTCCTGCTGCAGCTGGCCATGCGCGCTGGGATGAACCCATTTAAGTAGTTGCTCGTGCTGCCAGGCGATGCTGTGCGGCGAGGCGTCGAGCATCATGTGCGCCACCCAGGCGCCCATCTCCTCCAGCCATGCGGCATCGACGCGATCACCGACGACGGCGATGGTCTTGGCTCGGGTCGGGGGTTCCAGGATCACTGTGGTCTGCTTGCCCATTGCATGAATGGCCAGCAGCACCGCCAGCGCCACGATGGCCAGCGTGATGAGCTGCTGCCGCTTCAGCGCGGCAGCGACCGCCGTGATGTCGGTGAGCTGGCGGTCCGGGTTCATGCTGCCCTGCCGAGGTGGTCGCGCTCGCGCATCGTCAGCTCGTGCGCGGCCAGCGAATCCGCCTGTGCACGCATAGCCCAGACGAAACGCTGCATCTGGTCCTCGGACTCCAGCAGGCACTGGTGCCCTGGCGCTGCATCAGCGTGCGCACTGGGCAACTGCCAGACCAGCAGCAGACCGGCTTGGTCCGGCCCCATCCGGACGAGGCATCCGTTCAGCACATTGAGTAGTCCGCGCTTTCCGCCGATGGAGCAGGCAACGAATTGCGCCATGTCGCTGCACGACTCGTAGGCACGTCCACACGCCAGGCGAAGCTGTGCGTGGCGTTCCCGGCTTTCCGGGGTAGCGCGGGCCATCAATGACTTGAGCAGGCTCATGGTTCGGTCGTGGTTGGCGATTCAGTCGGACAAGGTTCGCGTGGTGGGCGGTCGGTCAGCTCGTAGGAGTTGGGTACGCCTGGTTCTGGAGTTGGGCTTGGCGCGTCAGCCGACCGTCCGCTCGGCCCAGGCCGGCGGTACTCGCTGCAGTCGGCTGACCATCGGCGGCAGATGCCAGTACGCGAGGTGTCGCGCGTAGCCTTTCGGCTTCCCTTTCCGCGAGGTGTGCATCGCGTAGCCAAGCGCTGTTGCAGCTGCCACCACCATGGGCGTGGACAGGCCCATGGTGAGAAGCGCGAACCCGAAGCACATGCTGGCCATGGCCACGTCCATGTCGACGAAGAGGAACTTCCACGGGTCCTTGAGGCCCGCGACGATCTGCATGTCGTGGTCTTCCATGGCCTTGCTGTGCCTCGGTTCGCGCGCCTGGCCGCCCGCTGTCAGATCACGGCGCCGACCAGCGAGGTCGCACCGGCCAGGCCCACGCCCAGGAAGATCGCGTAGCCGACGAACTTCATGATCACGCTCGTGGCGTTGCTGGCGATGAAGCCGATCGCGGCCACGGCAAAGCCGATGACGGTGAGCAGCTGCTTGCCGTAGCCGTTGACCATGGCGTCCAGGGCGTCGAAGGCGTCCTTCAGGGCCGTGCCGGTGACACCGGCGGCGCCGGCATCGAAGGCCATCGCCATGACGGCCAACAGGAACAGCGCGGACAGGTGCAGCGAGCTGCCGCTGACCGAGAAGCCGCGCAGTGAGACGCGGGGCAGCTGCAGGGTGGCGTCACGGTTGATGAGACGCGAGAAGGTGCGAGGGATCATGGTTTCTCCAAAGGGAATGGTTCGATGGGGATGGTCTCGAGCTGGACCAGGTGATCGCGTAGCGACCGCCTGGCAAGCCCCAGAACCAGCGGCAGGAGCGAGCTGCGCTCTTGGAGAAGCGACAGAGCGCCCTCCACGAGGTAGCGCATATCCAACCGCGGGTCGCGGGTGGTGCCCTGAGCCGCCTTCAACCACTGGAACGCGCTCTCTCCGACTTGCAATGCCTTGCAGTCCTCGTGATGCGCTGGGTTGGCGGGGCCTCTCGAAGTCCGGGCTTGCGCCCCCTCGGCCGGCGCAGGCCGGCCTGTCCTTGTTCGCACGCTCGCGCCGCGACCAGCCACGTGATCCACGAGCGCCCGTCGCGACAGACTCATCCACTCGTCGATCAGCGAGTCGTCGACTCTCAGGAGCTCGACGGCCCCTTCGATGAAGTAGCGCATGTCGATGCGTGGCCCTGGCGAGCGCTCCTGCAGCAGTCGCAACCAGCTGAAGGCCGGCACGCCAATGAGCAGCACGCGGTGACCGGACACTTGAGTCTTGGGCGTCGTGTCAAACGCTGACACGGGTCCGGACTCGATGGAGCTGGCACAGAGGAACTGCATGTTCAGGGTTGGCTGGTGGCGGAGGGCGGTTGCGTTGGGACGGACTCGGTGCGGGAGTGCCCTGCCGCCGGCAGCTCACGCAAGCGCGCTGCGGGGCCGGCGGCGGCCGCAGCACGCAGGGCCTGTGGTTCGGCGGGGATGCGAAAGACGACCTCGGCACGGCGGTTCTTCGCGCGCTCCCGCTCGCCGCGGTTGTCGTTGAGGTAGCAGCACAGGGGCTGGCCTTGCGCCGGTGGTTGAGGCGCATCGCCCCCGAACCGACCGCTTGCGCCGAGGGCCGGCCTCAAGGCATGAACCACTGCGCTTGCCCGGGCAAGCGCCAAACGCTGGTTGAGCGGTTCCGGGCCCAAGTCGTCGGTGTAGCCCGTCACTTCCACATCCGTGGCGAAGACCAGGACGGGCAAAAGCGTACTGAGCTGCTCAAGGGCGGGCGGGCGAAGCTGCGAGCTGTTCAGCGCGAAGTTGACGGTCGCGACGAAGCGCTTTGCCGTCGGTGCGGACACGGGTGCAGACTTGCTCGACGTTGGCGGAACCGTGCGCGGTGCGGTGGACGCGCTGGCCCGCGCGTCGCCTGCGACGAGCTGCCCCGGTAGGGTCTTCGGCGTGCGCTGGGGACAGTCCGAACAGACCACGAAACGCAGCCGGCCGGGTTCCTCCACCTGAGCGATGGGCCACGCGTGATCCGGCTGCGACATCACCGGATCAGGCTCGGCCGGCTTGGTGGCGCAGCCTGTGGCAACCAGGACGCTGGCAATCGCCATGGTCCATGAGGCAGGACCTCGCACAGCGTAGCGCGCGAACGGGTTGGCCTTCATGTGCCCTGCTCCCGGCTGGCGGCCGCTGCGCCTTGCACCGCCTCGGTGTGCGGGATCGCCTCGTCTTCGGCCGTAGACGTGGCGGCAACTGCCGGCTGGCGCGACGCTTTGCGTACGTCGCTCAGAGCAAGCAGGACCGGCGGGGGCGGCGCTGGCGGAGCAGATCGATCGCCTGACGCGACGGGAGTCGAGCGGAGCGCAGGATGGGCCGCACCGCCCCTGAGCTGCTCCAACCTCTTGTGGACCAGCCAGGTGTACCGGGCGCGAGCCTTGATGCACGCGTATCCCTTGAGCTGCGTGCACGAGGCGTTGTATGCACCGACGGCATCCCAGGTGTTGCCATGGCGGGCAATCAGATCCGAAAGGACCCAGGCCCCTACTTCGATGCTCGTGCAGGGCTCGAAGAGGTCCGCCTCCTGGATGCCGTGGCGCCGCAACCGCGGTAGCCAAGCGCTGTTGATCTGCATGAGGCCCAGGTCGCGGGTGCCTGTGCGGCTCTGGTGACCACCGTTGACCGCGTGCGGCCTGCCGCCGCTCTCCACGAGTGCGATCGCGCGCAGCAGCTCGGGCTCCAGTCCGAATCGCGCGGCGTGATGCGCGAAGCAGTCCGCCCTGGCCCATCCGCCTGGGATGGCCAACAAGATCGCTGCAACGAATGTCCAGTAGGCCAAGTTGCTCTCCGCCTGTCCTGACCGCGCTCGTTCGAGCCCGGCCGCATGTGTCCACGTTCACCCACGGGAACTAGCCCGCGGGTCATCGCCTCAGACGTCGGCTGAAAAAACCCCCGGGGGGTGAACCCCGGGGCAGGCAGACCGACGTGTGGCGGTGATGCATCCGCCACGAGAGGCACTGTCGGAGGACGGACGCGGCCGGACAACGCGAAACCCTCTCCCACGTGGGCGAGGGTTTCGCATTGACGGCAAGGCTTTCAGGCAGAAATACTGGAGAGTTAGGCGTCGCCCCGCATGACCGCGGGAAGTTTGACCGCCAAGAAAATCAAGCACTTGCGTGAGCCGCTTGGGCGTACAGCGAGGCCGGCATGGGAATGCCGGTGGCGGATAGGGCTCGACGAAGTCGCAACGGCCCGTAACACCCGAGTAATGCAGAAGGGTAATGGCCCGACCGAAAGGGCCTGTCGGACCCTCCCGCTCAAGGATCGCGGGGGTTCCGACAAACGGGCTAACGGATAACCGGGTACGCCTAAAGGTAGAGGCAAATCAAGGGGTTAGAGCAGCCCACCCTATCCGGGCGGGCTGCTCCGGACATCATGCAAGGGCCGACCCAGAGGGCCGGTCCGAAGTCAACCGAAAACCCTCGCCCATATGGGACAGGGTTTTCGTCGCCGCAGCGCGATGGGCAGCCGTAGCCTGCCGCGCATGACGCCCTACCCCGATTCAGCGCTGCCGGCGCGCCCGGCTGCCACTGCTTTTCTGCCGGCGCACACGGCTGCCTGCGCTCCGCCCTGTTCGGATGGGCAGTTCGAGGCCGCTGTGTCGGCCAGAATACCCCTGGCAATGACAGGTCCGCCGCGCTCACCCAGGACGCCGCCGCAAGAAGAGGCTCCGAACCCGCCTGACGATCAGGACGGGCTGGACCTCGGCGAGCTACTCGCATCGCGCGGCCTGCAGCACTGGAAGGGCCTGATCGACGATCTCATCGATCGGTACGCCGGTTGGCTCACCGACTACTGGCTCGACGATCAATTCGACCTCGACCTCTGGCCGGCGGCGGACGTGATCAAGGTGCTGGTTGCGATGCCTGCCGCTCAGCGAGGCGACGACCTGGCCTTCGCCAGGGCGCTCGCGGAGTGCGACTTCCTGGTTCGGCTTGCCCGCGACCTGAAGACCGGCCAGTCCTGGGATGCCCTGTCGCAGCCCTACCGCGAGTTTGCAGCGGCTGGGGAGGTCGAACCCTACTGGGGCCTGCAGCCGCCTTGGTCACCCGCTGCGTTCGCCTACTGGGCGATGGCCCGGCTGCAGGCCGGAAACCGCTGACTCAACGGGCAGCCGGCTCTCCCCCCGAGGGAGACACCGGAGCCACTGGCAGCGTGCGCAGCCCGCTCCGTAGGCGCAGCCCGGACTTGGCTCCGATCCGGACACTCAGAGGACACCAGGACACGACCGTGGAACTCTCTTCCGCCTTGAACATCGCCATGTGCGTCGCCGCTTTCGCGACTGGCGCGGCGGCGGTCTATCGGCTGGGCAGACCGGTTGCCAAGTCCACAGCTCGGCCCAACAGCAGGCCCTTCGTTCCGCCGAGCACACAGCGGCCTACCTCGCATCTACCGGTCCGCGGCTTCATGGACCTATGCAAGGCCACGGAGACCGCTACCTTGCTCGCATCCGTCGAGCGCAAGACCCGCTTCTCACAGGCCAACTTCCAGAAGGACTGCATGCCTGTGCTGGAGCAACTGGCGGACTTCGTGCAGATGCTGCCCGCCTCGGAGTCGCATCACCATGCGCACCCGGGCGGTTTGTGGCAGCACCTGCTGGAGGTCGCTGACGCAGCCTTGGGCTTCCGTGCTGGGCTCGAACTGCCCCCTGGAGCAGCAACGGAAGAGCGAAAGCGGCTGGAGCATCGGTGGACCTACGCCGTCTTCGTGGCCGCGCTGCTGCACGACGTGGGCAAGCCGGTGACGGACGTCTTGGTCACGCTTTACACGAACGATCCCCGCGACGGGCGCGCCTGGGCGCCGCTGGCAGGTCCGATGCGCAGCTTCGGTGCGCACTGGTACTCCATCTCGTTTGCCGACAGCTCCGAGCGTGACTACCAGGCCCATGCCAAGCTCGGTGCCATGCTGCTGCACAGCTTCGTGCCACCGAGGGTCATCCGGTGGCTTGCTGAGGACTGCGATGTGCTGACACAGCTGCTGGCTTACCTGTCCGGAGAGGACAAGGATGGTGCCCTTGGAAGCATCATCAAGCGCGCCGACAGCGACTCGGTGCGCAGGAACCTCCTGCACGGTCCGCGAACCCGGTTTGCGGCGGCCCGCACCAGGCCGCTTGTCGAGCGCCTGATGGAGGCGCTCAGGCGGATGCTGGTTGAGGGTGGCTCGCTTCCACTGAACCGGCCGGGCGCGGCCGGCTGGGTCTACGACGGCAAGGTGTGGTTCGTGTGCGCACGCCTGGCCGACGAGGTGCGGAGCTACCTGTCCCAGCATGAGAGCCTTCAGGGCGTGCCCGGCAAGGACAAGAACGACCGGCTCTTCGATACCTGGCAAGAGTACGGCGCGGTCGAGTCCGCGCCGGATGGCGGGGCCATCTGGCGCGTCAGGGTCGAGTGCGAGGCTTGGTCGCCTCCAGACGCCTTCACCGTGCTGTGCTTCCCGCTGAAGAACCTGTATGGAGACGCGAGCCAGTATCCAGCGACGATGAAGGGACGGGTTTGGCCCATCGGCGTGCCGGCCGGCCCACCGCCGGGCCCACCGGCGGGCGCACTCGCGGGGACACCCCCACTCAAGCCATCGGCTGCACCAGCGATTGCCCATGCGCTTGCACCTGCGATTGCACCCGCGATTGCCCCTGCAGGTGCGTCTATCGCCGCCTCTGCCGGCATCCCACCTTCAAGGCCCACTGGCCCAGGGGAGGAAGCCACGGGCTCTCCAGCAGCCGACTCAGATGCCGCGGCGAACGTGTCCAGCATCAGGTCGCAGGCCCCGCCGCACGAGGCCGCGAGTCTCACGATCGCGAAGCCCGCCGAGACCACATCCGTGCAGTCGGATCGTCAAGCGGCTGCACCAGCCTTGCCGCCACAGGCAGCCGAAGTCCCGGCAGCCTCTCGCGCACTCTCTGGCGAGGCTGCAGCCGTCGAGGTCAGCGAGGACACCCTGGCCGCACACGAGACTGCACGTGCCGAGCTGGCCAGCGACCGCCCGCTGACAACGCCAGCGCTGGGCTCGCCGCTGCGGCCCCGCGAGAAGGGGCAGCGTCCACCTGGCGCAGTCTCCTCGGCCTCGCGCAGCCCTACGCCCGCAGCGACCGCTTTCATGGCCTGGGTGGCCCAGTCTGTGGGCTCCGGGTCGCTCAAGTACAACGAGGACGGCGCCCTCGTGCACTTCGTCCCCGAGGGCGCGCTGCTCCTGTCGCCCGAGATCTTCCGTCGCTTCTTGAGCGAACACGAATCGGTCGAGGGCGGGCCGATCGCCGATCTGCGCCAGTCGCATGGGGATCGAGCCTTCGCGCGGCTGCAGAACGAGCTGGCCAAGAGCGGCTGGACCGTGCGCAACGGCGACGAGAACATGCACTACTACGCCTTCACCAAGGCGGACAAGTCGCTGTCCCGGACGGCCTCGTTCTGCCTGATCGGCAAGCCCGAGGTCTTCTGGAACCCGGTGCCGGCACCCAATGAGCGGATCACGCGGGCACCTCGGCCAAAGCGCATGGCCCTGCCGGTTGCAACGCAGCCTGGCGCGACTTCACGGAGCACCCCATGAGCAGCGGCCCGATCGACAACGTCTACAGGGCTCCCTTCGAGCTGGCCACGGTCGCCGTGGCGATGGTGGTGGGCGTGATGCTCCTGCTGCGACCATCGATGTTCCTGCTGACCTCGCTGCAGGCGTGCGCGCTGGCCTTAGCGCTGACGCTGCTCGCCGCCTGGAGGCTGACGCAGGCGCGCCGTGTCCAACGCTTCCGCAGGGCTGTGAGGCGGCTGGAGCCTTATGCATTGCTGCCGACGGAGATCCCGTGGTCGAGGTCCACGGTGTTCATGGGCAAAGGCTTCCAGTGGACCGCCAGGCACACCCAGCGCATGACCCTGCTCGCCCAGCCCGAGAACGAGCACCTGAAAGAGCCCTCGAGGCTTCACCAGTGGGCCCGCGCCCTGGAGCGGCGGCCCGATGCGCCGGCCTGGCTGACGCGCTGGACGATGCGGGACCACTGGCTCAACCCCGTGAGGCCGCTGCCACCCGTGGGCGGCAACCCTGCCCTGCACGGCGTGGAGATTGACGAGGAGGAGATCCACACCGCGCTGGCCGAGCTGAACAACCACATGATGGTCTACGGCACGACTCGGGTAGGCAAGACTCGGCTGGCCCAGGTGTTGATCGAGCAGGACATCGCGCGGGGCGACGTGGTGATCGTGTTTGACCCCAAGGGAGACGTCGAGCTCCTGCTCGGCATGTACGCCTCCGCCCTTCGGCACGGCCGGGCCTCTGAGTTCCAGCTCTTCCACCTGGGGTTCCCGGAGATCTCGAGCCGCTACAACCCGATCGGAAACTTCGAGCAGATCACCGAGGTGGCTACGCGTGCAACGGGTCCGCTTCCCGCCGAGGGGCAATCGGCCGCCTTCAAGGCATTTGCATGGCGCTACGTCAACGTCATCGCGCGTGCCATGGCCGCGGTCGGCGAGCGCCCAGACTTCCGCAAGATCTACGCCTACGGCGTCAGCATCGACTCGCTGGCCAAGCGCTACTTCACCGACTGGCTAGACCGAAACGTGCAGGGGTGGCGCGACCGCTTTGATCCGATCCCGTCCAAGGAGCAGAAAGACCTGATCCAGAAGGCGGAGAAGAACGGCCGGGATGTCGAGCTGCTGCTGCTGGCCCAGTTCTTCAAGACAAGTGGCTACCAGGACGCCATCTTCGACGCGATCGCCTCGGTCCTGGCCAACGACCGTACCTACTTCGAGAAGCTGGTCAACTCGCTGTACCCTCTTTTGGAGAAGCTCACGACCGGCAAGGTCGCTGACCTGATCTCTCCGGAGTACGAGGACACCAGCGACACCCGGCCACTGCTGGACTGGATGTCGGTGATCAACCGCGGCGGCATCGTCTACTGCGGCTTCGACGCACTGACCATCCGCGACGTTGCCGAGGCCGTCAGCGCCTCGATGCTGGCTGACTTGACCTCTGTCTTCGGCCGCATCTACAAGCACGGGTCGACCTACGGGATGTCGACCCTGGAGGGCAACAGGCGCGTGCGGCTGCACGCGGACGAGCTCAACGAGCTGATCGGCCCGGAGTTTGTCCAGGCCGCCAACAAGGGCGGCGGTGCGGGCCTGTTCATCACAGGCTACAGCCAGACCGCGCAGGACATTGAGGCCAAGGTCGGATCCACGGCCAAGGCTGAGCAGATCGGCGGCAACCTCAACAGCATCGTGATGCTGCGGGTGAAGAACCTGGCCACCGCGGAGCGGCTCACCAACCAGCTCGAGCAGGTTCGGGTCTTCACGCGGCTGCAGGCCAGCGGCGTGTCGGATACCAACGATCCGACCGAGATGGCCGACTTCGCCTCGAGGAACGAGGACCGCATCGCCACCGAGAAGGTGCCGATGCTCGACCCGGCTTGGCTGATGAAGCTGCCCAAGGGGCAAGCCTTCGCGCTGCTGGAAGGCGGCAAGCTGGTGAAGCTTCGAATCCCCCTGCCCTTGCCCGCCTCCGAGGAAGGAGTGCCCACGACCTGGCGTGACATGCTTGCCCAGATGCGGCGTGGCTACGAAACCTACGTCGCCCACGTTCCCGATGAGACCCTGACCGTCGAAGGGAGCAGCCGTGGCTTCTAGCCAGAGCAGCTCATCGATCCAGCACGGCGTGCTGGTTCGGCAGTGGAAGTGGCCGCTGAGGGTCGTGTTCTGGTGGGTGACGATCGGGGTCTGTGTTTGGTTCGGAACTCTCGTGGTGCACTGGTACTGGGCCAGCGACAGGGCGCCGGAGAAGCCTGTCGACTATGCCCAAGCCGTGCTGACGGCCGAGCTCACGCACCTGGGCGGCTTCGAACCCGTACTGTTCGACCCGATCAAGGTCGCCCGGAGGATCACCCTGGGGATCCACGACACGTCAGTCGACATCGCGCTGATCCTGTCCCGTGCGCTGATGAACTGGCCCAGCTTCATGCGCCAGAACGCCGCCAGCGAGACGATTCGCCGCGACCCAGACCCTGGCGGCGACTTCGTTCGCCGGCAGATCGAGGCGGCCGGAGACGGCTGGCACCTCGCGGTCGCGAACACGGGGCTTTTCGCGGTGCGGACAGCAACCTACCTGTGCGCGCTGCCGCTGCTCGTGCTGGGTGTCCTTCTTGGCGCAACAGACGGCCTAGTCGCCAGGGCAAAGCGCAAGGCGTGCGCTGGCCACGAGTCGGCCAGCATTTACCACCGCGCCAAGCTGGGGGTGTCCTTCGTGGCCATCCTTGGCTACGTCACCTACCTGGCTCTTCCGGAGGTGGACCAGCCCCTGATGCTCCTGATCCCCCTGGCGGCATGTTTGACCATCCTGGTCAGGCTGCAGTGCGCGTACTACAAGAAGTACCTTTGACGTGTTCCATTTTTCCAGCAAGTCCGTAACCTGCCGATATCGGCCCGTGACCGGCGCCCTGGCAGCGGCCAGGCATCCCCGTCGGTCATGGATTGCACGGTCCGTGCGTGCATCAAGGGAGCTGGACTTCATGGAATCACCTGGAAATCAGACGGCCACTTTGTCAGCGCTTTTAGCTCGTTATCTGAGCACCAACATTCTCGCCGCGCCTACTGAAGCTCGCTACGACCTGGTTGTGAGAAACCTGACGCGCTACGTCGGCGGCGACACTGCTCTGCCAAGCGACATTCACCTCAACCGAATCACGCCGGACATCATGCTCGGGTTCAGGAGCTGGTCGCTAGAGCGTATGCGGCCCGTGTCCTTCAATACCGAGCGGCGGCACCTCTCGGTGCTCTTCAATGCGGCCGTGCGAGAGGGCCTGATGCCCTACAACCCGTTCCGCAGAGTTCCTGGGGCGCCTGTGTTGACGAAGCTGCCAAAGGCTTTGAGCAAGGACGCGATGGTCGCGCACATGGACTGGCTCAAGACCGCCTTCCGTCGCGACAAGCAGGGCCGAAAGGTCGATCTGATCCAGCCTCAGTGGTTCTGGTACGTTGTGCTTAGGACCTTCTACTACACCGGGATGCGCAAACGGCAGCTCCTTGGTCTGGTCTGGGATGACATCGACTTCGCCGGCAAGACGATCCTGCTCAGTGCTGAGAACTCCAAGACGCGCAGGGAGTGGAAGGTGCCACTCCCAGAGCCACTCGCGAGCGATCTGCAGAACCTTCGCGCTCGGACGCTCGAGCTCTGCAAGTCGCACCTTGGTCCGCTGCAAGTCTTCTGCCTACCCCTCTTCAGCGAGAGACGCACAACCTTCCGGCACGACCGGATGACCGCGGACAACCTGGACAACTTCTTCCAGCGCCTGCGGCGCGCGTTGCCCGTGGACGCGCCCCGCTTGAGCGCCCACAAGATCAGGCACACCACCTCAACCATCCTGGCCAACAAGGTCCGAAACCTACGGGTTGTGCAGGAACAGCTCGGTCATGCGTCGATCGCCACGACCTACATCTACGTTCACCCCGATCTGGATGCGATGCGGCTGGCTCTGGAGGCCCTGGAATGAACTAGCTCGGGAAGTTTGACCAAGCGGTCTCAGACCGCATATAGTCGGCACCGTGGGGTTTGGGTGTAGGAAAGATGTCACACCAAGTCCCCCAGGAAGTGGCTTCTCTGTCGCGATGCTCGCTTGTGATCAACGGAAGACTGTTAATCCGTAGGTCCCTGGTTCGAGCCCAGGTCGGGGAGCCAAAAGCTCCAGTGTTGACGGGCCTTTCGGGCCACCCTCACCTAGTCCGCCGGTGAAAAAGGCGGACTTCTCAAGTGAGGTTCCGAAATGGCTTCTTCTCGTAAGTCCGCCGATCGTTCGGCGGCACCTTCGACCGTATCCCCCTCGGCCGCGACTTCCGGCGCTGCCGACACCCGGGAAGCGGTCACGCTGACCCCCGCGGTCGGCGCCAGCGTTGGCGCCCTCGCCAGCCGCATGGCCTCGGACCTGTGCACCATCAGCACAGCGCTGCAGGCCGCCGTAGCCAATGACGAGGCGAGCGAGGCCGTGGCCGGCCTGGCCGGCATGGTCGACCGCGTTGGCTTCCTGGCCGACACCCTGGCGCAAGCCTTCGGGCAACCGGCCGTTCGTGGCCGCGCGGAACAGTGGCTTTTCTCCGACCGCACCCTTGCCGATCTGGCGCGGCTGCAAGCTGGGGGTGCACGATGACCGCCCCGCTGCCCCTGCGCGATGCCAGCATCACCCTGGCGCGGCTGATCGAGCTCTACATGGGCGAGTACGCCGGCCGCGACGGCACCCGGGCGCAGCGCCTGGCGTGGTGGGCCGGCCAGCTGGGCGCCGTCACCCTGGCCGACCTGAGCGACGACCACGTGGCCGCGGCCCTCGACCACCTGGCGGTGAACCCGCCCCGCTACTTCGCGGGCAAGGATGCCGACGGCAGGCCCATCATGCGCGCCAAGCGCAAGACCCTGGCGCCGGCCACCGTCAACCGCTACAGCGCCGCGCTGGCCTCGGTGCTGACCTGGGGCGTGCGCCGCCGCATCGCCCCCAAGGGCTGGGTACACCCCTGCCGCGCCGTGCAGCGCCGACCCGAGCAGAACGAAAAGACCCGCTTCCTGACCCGCGACGAGCGCGAGCGGCTGCTGGCGGCCTGCAAGGCCTCGAAGTGGCCGCGCTTGTACCTGCTGGTGCTGCTGGCCCTCACCACGGGCGCCCGTAAAGGCGAGCTGCTGGGCCTGCGCTGGGCTGACGTTGACCTTGAGCGGGCCACCGTGCACGTGGGCCGGTCCAAGAACGGCGACCCCAAGGTGTTGCCCGTGGTGCCGGCCGCACTCGAGCAGCTGCAGGCCTTCGCGGGCGCGCCCGGTGCGCTGGTGTTCCCCTCGGCCGAGAAGCCCGAGCAGGCCTATAGCTTCGTGCCGCGCTGGGAACAGGCCCTGAAGGCTGCCCACATCCGGGGGTTCCGGTTCCACGACCTGCGCCACAGCGCCGCCAGCCACCTGGCCCAGAACGGCGCCACGCTGCTGGAAATCGCCGACCTGCTGGGGCATCGCCAGCTGAGCATGACCAAGCGCTACAGCCACCTGGCCAGCGGCCACCGGTCGGCGCTGGTCAACCGGGTCATGGGGGATTTCAGGTGACCAAGCCCGGGCGCCGCAAGGTGGGCGAGCCGATCGAGGATGCGGCCGAGATGCTGCGCATCATCGAAGAGGTTCGCTCGGCGCCCGAGGCCTGGAACACCTTCCATCGCACGGGCAACGCTGCGGCGGGCTGGGAAACCTACCGCCGCAGCCGCGCCGGGGGCGGCAAGCCCCCCGAGGCCGTGCTGCGCTGGCTGGATGACGTGGCTGAGGCCGTGCTGGCGACCAGCGGCGAGCCTGAGGCCGTGCTGGCTGCGATGGGCCTGCCCAGGCCCGACGGGGGCGGGCCTGGTCCTGTGGCGCGGCTGTCCAAGCAGCTGCAGACCCAGGCGCTGTGCAGCGAGGTGTGGTTGACCGCGACGGGCGGGAGATACCAGCCGGGTGACGAGCCACCCACGCATGTAGCGGCAGCGTTGCGCGAGGTCGCGGCACGGCATGGCCGACGTGTGGACTCCCTCAAGCATCTGTGGCACGAATGGAAGAAGCGGCCGGAGTCACGGCAGGATCTTCTCGAGCAGGCGCATACGCGGGAGCTTCAGAGGCTGCTACTCGGGCGGTGAGCCCGTAGAGAGTTCGCATCACTGCGGTGGTGGCTGGTGTAGTGGCGGTGTGGGTTAGCCCGGAAGGCCCCCAACACTGGAGCACCGAATGTCGACACCCCTGCAGCAGCTGGTCCCCGTCAACCAGTACCGCGCCGAGCGCGCGCACGTCTACCAGTCCGATGAGGCCCTGCGCTGGACCCTGCGCCAGCATGGCCAGCGCTTCGCCGAGGCGGGCGCGATGGTGGTCATCGGCCGCCGCAAGTTCGTCCACCCCGAGCGCTTCGACAAGGTGGCCTTCGAGCTGGGCCAGCAGGCCGCACAAGCGCGGTAGCGCCTCGCGGCGCGCCGCTTGCCGCGCCGTACAAGTAGCGCATGGGCCTGCATGGGCCGCAGAGCACGAAACACCGGGGGCACCCGCCGCCCCGACACCAAGCGGTACCGAGTAAGGCCGGAAGGCCGGGCGGAGCAACTACTCCCCTCAAGAGTCTCGGCGGCTGGCGTTGATCCCACGGCCGGGGGCAGCAGGCGAGACCTGGTGCTGGTGGGAATCCGGAGAACCCGGGGTGGCGTCCGCTCCCGCTTCTCTCAAACACACGTTTGGGGGAAGGGGGGGCGTTAGGTGGCGAACCTTGAAAGTGAGTGCATTCCATGCAGCAGCAACCGCCTCAGGTCCAAGCAGCAGAGCACGTGCAGGACCCTGACCCACGCGTGTCCTGCACCACGTGCCACCACCTGCGCGGCCTCACCTGCACCCAACCCCGCGCCGCTGGGCTGCAAAGCGGCGAACTGTCCGTGGCCTTCACGAAGCTGCAGCAGCACTGCCCTAGCCACCACCAACGGCGGGCCACCACGAAACCCCACGCGGCGCCTCACCGCGACGGCGCAACCCGGCGGCATCCGCACATCAACGGGCTGCACGCATGACGCACGACGACAGGAGCCACGCGGCACCGACGCTCGATCCCGCGGCAGTCTTCGCCCAGATCGTTGAGCAGCTGCGGGGCGACCTCGGCATGCCGACGCTGAGCATGGAGGGCAGGCTGGTGCAGCCGCGCGAGCTCATGCGCCAGGCGCAGAGCAACCGCCAAGAGGATGCAGCCGAGTGAGTGCGTCCACCCTACCCCCCGTCATGGTTCCTTCTGGATGCCCCCTGTCGCGGGTACGAAGCGACCGCCAAATCGCGCTAGCTGGGCAAGTCTGTGATTTCTCAAGTTGACTATCAAGTTCAACCATTCCATAGGAATGAACGATGACCCAACGCGAGCTGGCCCGGCACCTGGGACTGAGCGAAAGCGCTGTCAGCCGGCTGGCCAAGCAGGGCATGCCGACTCACTCGGTGGACGCCGCCAAGGCGTGGCGCCGCGCCAAGGTGTCGCCGTACATCAAGAGCCAGCCCAGCACGCCGGCTCCGCCCCTCGCACCACGAGCGCCGCTGACCGCATCGGCCGAGCCCAGCGGGCCGCGCCTCGAGACTGCCGCCGACCTGCGCGCCTTCGCCGCCGCCACGCCCGACCCGATCGAGTTCATTGAGGCCCTGGCCCACAACACCGCGATCCTGGCAGCCGACGACCTACTGGCGGTGTTGCACGCATTGGCCCACGCCGTCGGCGCAGCGCTGCGCACTGGCGGCGAGCTGGAGAGGTACGAGGCGCCGCTTCGGGCATTGATGCGCCACGTGCCCAACCGCCTGCGCGAGCGGGTGCAGTTCGACTTGCCGGTGTGGCGTCATCTGCTGAGCGACTACCTGCAGTCGCATGAGCCCGACCCGGCCGGCGCGGGCGCTGGAACGCCAGCCGAGACCCTCGACGCGGGGCTGCACCTCTACGGCCTTGCCTGCGGCGAATGGGTGCCGAGGTGAGCGAGCAGCTGCTGGAGGTGATCCGCCAGGCCGTGCGCGCTGAGGTACGCCAGGCCATGGCCGAGGTGCTGGCGCGCCTGGATGACTTCGACCCTCTGCACGGTGAGGCGCTGCTAGAGCAGGTTCTGCAGCACCTGCTGCAGTTTGGGCTGCCGCTGGAATTCAGCATCCCCGAGCTGCGGGCCGATGGAGTCGTCACCGAGGAGCAGGCCCACAGGCTGACATTCGCGATCCGGGCCCTGATCCATAAGCGCGGCGGCAAGGTGGGCGGCCTGGAGATTCGCCACGCGTGCAAGGTGCGGAACGTCTGGCGCTACAAGTTGGACCGCGCGAGGTGATGACCGGCCATTGTTGCCCGCGCCCTGCGCAGTGAGAGTCGGCACAGAGCAACCACCACCGCGCCACCATGTCGACCGTCCCCCGCTACAGCGACCGCAACCGCCGCAACCAGGTCAACGACCTGGCCAGCGTCATCTGTGCCCTGACCGACCCGACCGTGCGGTTCGAAGAGGTGGCCGCGCCGGCCATCCTGGCGTCGACCAGCGAAGGCAACGAGCGCCGCGCGCTGAGCGGCACCTGGGACGCTGCCGCCTCCCTGCCGCTGGGCATGGCGCTGTCGCGCGACCTGACCGCCACCGGCGGTGCTTCGTCGGGTGGCGACCTCATCGGCAGCAACCGCATCGACCTGCAGTCGACCCTGCGGCCGTTCGCGGTGACCGTTGACGCGGGCGTGCGCACCGTGCCCGTGCCGGGTGGTTCCGGCGCCGTGGGCGTGCCCTCGGTGACCACCGCGCCCGTTGCGCAGTGGATGGCCACGGAGAACGCGGCGGCCCCCGAATCCGACGCCGTGTTCGGCCTGGCCAGCCCGGTGCCAAAGCGGCTGAGCTTCTCCTTCTTCGTGTCCTGGCGCCTGCTGAAGATGGGCGGCGCCATGCTGCAGGCCGCACTCGACCGCGAGGTGTTCAACGCCGTGGGCCGCGCCCTCGACGCCGCGGTGTTGGCCGGCTCTGGCGCCTCTGGCCAGCCGCTGGGCATCGTCGGCACGGCGGGCATCAACACCGCCAGCGGTGCCTCGCTGGCGCATGCAGCGCTGCTCGAGATGCGCAAAGAAGCCATCGCGGGCGGCGCGCGCGAGGATGCGCTGCGCTGGGTGTCCACCCCGGCGGTGCAGGAGCTGCTCGGCGCCCGCGAGCGCAGCAGCGGCGGCGGGCGCTACCTCTGGGATGACGGCGCCATCCTGGGCCGGCCCGCGGCGGCCACGGCCTCGGCGCCGAGCGCCACCCTCATTGCCGGCGACTTCAGCCGCTGCACGCTGTACCTCTTCAGCGACCTCGACGTGATCGTCGACCGCCGGCCGCTGTCCACCGGCGGCAAGGTGCGCGTGGTGGTCAACCTCTACGCCGACGTGTCGGTCGGCCACCCGGCCGCTTTCTCCGTGGCTTCCTCTGTGTCCTGAGGGACGGTCTCCCCAAGGTGGGGAGCACCAGCGGCGCGTAGCAGGCCCGGCATCGCGCGCTGTTGGTGGCGAACCTATGCCGGGCACCGGCCCCGGTGCGGTTGCCGGCCTGCGAAAGCGGAGCGAGCCGCATCCATCCCTCAGAGGTACTGCATGCCACTTGCCCGCTTCACCGCATGGATTCGCCGACTACTCGGCCTTCCGCCTGCCTTCCCCGAGTTCACGGGCTGGACGATGGAAGTGATCCCCAATCGCCACCTGCGGCTGGGCGAGCACGTGCTGCAGCCGGGCTACATCTACACCGTGCCAGCACCGAATGCCAGCTACTGGGCGCGCAAGGGCCTGGCGCGGCTGAACGGCAACGAGCTGGTGACCATCGACTTGATGGGCCACAACCCCGAGCCGGCCCAGCCGGCGGCGCAGGTGCGCACGTGGTGACACCGGGCCAGCTGCTGACCTTCCCTGAGCGGCGCGCAG
>Ga0075154_10000017_pt1 | contig 123263 bp, 106 predicted proteins | sample JI71714BDNA_FD_70965 | JGI IMG/M metagenome (GOLD analysis project Ga0075154, IMG submission 70965) | Wastewater effluent complex algal communities from Wisconsin, to seasonally profile nutrient transformation and Carbon sequestration -... | ecosystem: Engineered > WWTP > Effluent > Algae... | reverse complement strand
CGGGCTGACTGCTATTACGCCCTGAAGAACAAGGAGAAGGCCTGCGAAAGCTGGCGCGAGGCGGCCGGTCTTGGTGAGGCCGACTCCAAGTTCATCGTGAAGAACTATTGCAATACGGACGAGGAGAAGATCCCGAAGAAACCGGTTCGTGGACGCCGGAAGACAGTGATCGAATTCTGAGTGAAGTTCGAAGTTGTCTGTTCCGAGTCGCCCCCGGCCTCGGGGTATCCACTTGCTGATTCCGTGGCTCGGCGTTCAGAAAGCTGCTCGCAGTGGATCCATTGCCCCGCAACTGACAACCAGGAACTGACAACTCCACCCTGCCAACCGAGCAACGGCGCATCCCCTGCCCTTCGCGACCGCTATCTTGGCGCCCGTTTCAGCGATGCGTGTACTGGTTCTCAAGGAGGTAAGGGGATTCCTGGGGTCGTTGATCGGCCAGGTGGTGGTGGTGGTGTTCCTGCTGCTCACCGGCCTGTTCCTGTGGGTATTCCCGAACAACATCCTCGACACTGGCTATGCCGACCTAGCCCCGCTGTTCTTCATCGCCCCGTGGGTCTTCCTGTTCCTGGTGCCGGCGGTCACCATGCGCAGCTTTAGCGAGGAACGGCGCACGGGTACGATCGAATTGTTGTTGACGAAACCGCTCACCGAGATGCAGCTCGTGCTGGCCAAGTACATCGCGGCGGTGATATTGATCCTCTTCGCCCTGCTGCCCACCTTGGTGTATTGGTACAGCCTGAGCGAACTGGCCATGCCAAAGGGCAACTTGGACACCGGCGGCATCATCGGCTCGTACATCGGGTTGTTGTTGTTGGCCTGCTGTTTCGGGGCCATCGGCGTGTTCGCGTCCGCCATCACCGAGAACCAGGTAGTGGCCTTCATGATCGCGGTCTTCCTCTGCTTCTTCCTGTACCTGGGCTTCGACCTGATCGCCAGCTTCGATGCCTTCGGCGTGTTGGAGGGGCCGATCAAGGCCATCGGTATCCAGGACCACTACGCCAGTTTGAGCCGGGGTGTGGTGGACCTGCGCGATGTGCTCTACTTCCTCGGCACCATCACGGGGGTCCTCTTGCTCACGCGCACTGCGCTCCAAAGCCGGCGTTGGTAGGATGAAACGCAGCCCCCGCACCACCGATCTGCTCGAGCTCGTTCTGGGCTTGGCCGTCGTGGGTCTTGTGCTGTTCATCGGCTCGTTCCTGCGTTTGCGGGCCGACCTGACCAACGAGCAACGGTACACGCTTACGCCTTCCACGAAGCAGATGTTGGAGGAGTTGCCCGATGTGGTGTACGTGAAGGTGTACCTCACCGGCGAGCTGCCCGCCGACCTGCAACGCTTCTCCCGTTCGATCCGCGAACTGCTCGATGAGATGCGCGTGGTGCAACCGGAGAAGGTGCAGTATAGCTTCATCGACCCGAGCGAGAGCCCCGACGAGAAGACGCGCAAGGAGACCTATGACCAGTTGCAGAAGGAAGGCCTGCAGTACAGCAGCATCCGGATGCGAGACAAGGAGTCGTTCAGCGAACGTATCGTTTTCCCCGGTGCCCTAGTGACCTTCCGCGACAAGACGGTGCCCGTGCAACTGCTGAAGACTCAGCTGCGCACACCGGATGCGGACATCGTGAACCGGTCCATCAACAACCTGGAATACGAACTGGCCAGCGCTTTCCGCCAGAGCACGCAACGCGAAAAGGCCAAGATTGCCTTCCTGCGCGGGCATGGCGAGCTGCGCGACATGGAGGTGGCGGACATCACCGCTGCGTTGAGCGAGTTGTACGATGTGGAACCCGTTGTGCTGGATGAGCGCCTGGATGCTCTGAGCCACAAGGTGCCGAACATGTCGTATCGATTGAACGACTACGACGCCATCATCGTTGCCAAGCCGGACAGCGCGTTCAGTCCGCGTGCGGCGTACGTATTGGACCAGTTCATCATGAACGGTGGCAAGGCCCTGTGGCTCATCGACCCGATGAACGCCAACTTGGACAGCCTGCGCAAGAACCAGTTCTCCATCGCCGTGGCGAAGGACCTGGGCTTGGACGAGCTCTTCTTCAGTTACGGTGTGCGCGTGAACAAGGACCTGGTGTTGGACCGGAGCTGTGCGCCCATCGAACTGTACACCCAACCCTACGGTAACCAACGGAAATTGGAACGTTTCCCGTGGTTCTGGGAACCGGTGCTGATCCCGCAGAGCACCCACCCCATCGTGAGCAACATCGACCCCATCCACATGCGCTTCGCCAGCAGTTTGGATACGATCGGCGTGGACAGCGTGCGCAAGACCATCCTGCTCACGAGTTCACCGGCCTCGTTGGCCCAGCGGAATCCGGTCCGTGTGAGCTTGAACGTGGTGGAGATAGCACCGCCCTTCGACCGACAGAGCACACCGCACATGCCCATGGCCGTTCTGCTGGAGGGGAAGTTCAACTCGGCCTTCATGGATAGGTTTCCGCAGGAGTTCATCGCCGACCCGAACGTCGGATACCGGGAGCACGGCAAGGCCACCGCGCAGATCGTGATCAGCGATGGCGACGTGATCGGCAACCGAGTGGACCAAGCCAAAGGCATGTATTACATGTTGGGCTTCGACCGGTACGCCAACACCAAGATCTACGGCAACCGCGAGCTCATCGTGAACGCGATGAACTACCTGCTGGACGACCGCAGCTTGATCAGCATCCGTTCCCGCACCATCACCCTGCGCCAACTGGATCCCGAGCGCATCGTGGTGGACCGTTCGCGCTGGCAGCTGTTCAACACGGCACTGCCGGTGATCATTGCGGTGCTGTTCGGCCTATTGTACCAAACGATCCGCCGCCGCAAAGCCACTCGTAAAGCATGAACCGCCGCATCCTCCTTCTTCTTGCCGTGATCGTGCTAGGCGCCCTGGCTTGGTGGCTTAGCCGGAACGATGCACCCACCACGTTGGACCGCCCGTTGAGCGACTTCGCCGTACCGGACACCGCAGGCGTGACCCGCATCTTCATCGCCGATACCAAAGGTGGCGGCACGGTGGACCTGAAACGCACCGCGAACGGTTGGATACTGAACGACCTCTATGAGGCCAAGCAATCGGAGGTGACCCTACTACTGCGCACGTTGAAGCGCATCGAAGTGAAGAGTCCGGTGCCGAAGTCATTGCAACCGAAAACACTGCGTGTGATGGCGGCGGTGGCCAAGAAGGTTGAGATCTATGAGGGCGGCGATAAGCCGTCCAAGATCTGGATCGTGGGTCATGGCACCCAGGACCATTTCGGAACCTTCATGCTGCTTGAGAAACCGGGCGTTGGCCGTAGTAATGCCCCGTTCATCATGGGTATGGGCGGATTTACCGGTATTCTTTCCACGCGGTTCCACACCAAGGCCGACCATTTCCGCAGCGCCCGCTTCTTCGCGTTGAAGGACATGCGCGACCTGGCCTCGGTGACTGTTGAAAATCCTTCAGCGCCGGCGAACGGCTACACGATCGAGCAGAATGCCGATGGTCGGTACTCGCTGAAGGATCATCGCGGTGCCCCGGCACCGTTCGACACCATACTCGTGAGCGGCGCCGTGCTCCCGTTAAAAGAGACCTACTTCGAAGAGATCGAGCGGCTTCCCAAGGCTTCACGTGATTCGCTCCTGAACAGCACCCCGAACCATTTACTCACGATCACCCAGCGCAACGGCGAAGTGACCAAGGCCAAATTCTGGTACCGCCCCTACAAGGGAGCTGAGCCACCATTCGGGCAACCCAGGCCACTGTATGACCCTACGTACATGGATGCCTTGGTGCAGGACTCCCTTCACGTGCAGATGCAGCGACCAGCCTTTGAGCGCATCCTGCAACCGATCGGGGCATTCAGGCCTTGAATGGCGGCCGAAGCCTGTGGATAACCCCCCTTTGCTGTTGATAAGTGGGGCTTAGGCCGCGGTAGTGCCCGGCTAACTTTGGCCCACTTCAAAAACGCCCTATCCCACCGATGAAATTCGTCGTATCCAGCACGGTCCTGCTCAAGCAACTCCAGCTTCTCCAAGGCGTGCTCGCCAGCAGCAACACCCTGCCCATCCTGGACAATTTCCTTTTCGACATCGACGGGAAACAACTGACAGTGACGGCCAGCGATCTGGAGACCACCATCACGGCCTCCCTTGCCGTGGAAGCCAAGGACAAAGGCACAGTGGCTATCCCCGCCCGTCTCCTGCTCGATACGTTGAAGGCTTTTCCCGAGCAGCCGCTCACCTTCAGTGTGGACAGCAAGCACTTCGGCGTGGAGATCAACAGCGACCAGGGCAAGTACAAGATGACCGGTTTCAACGGTGCGGAATTCCCCCGCAGCCCACAATTGGAGGATGCTGCCAAGATGAGTTTGCCCGCCGGCACTCTGGCCACGGCCATCAACAAGACCATCTTCGCTACCGGTAACGACGACCTCCGCCCAGTGATGAGCGGGATCTTCTTCGAAATGACCGAAGAGGATGTGCGTTTCGTAGCCACGGATGCGCACAAGCTCGTCCGCTACAAGCGCACGGATCTGCAAGCACCGAAGGCAGCTTCCTTCATCGTTCCGAAGAAGCCGCTGAACCTGTTGAAGAACACCTTGTCCGGGACCAATGCTGAGGTCACCATCGAGTTCAACGAGAACAACGCGGCTTTCCGCTTCGACAACACTGTGCTCGTGTGCCGCCTGATCGATGGCAAGTACCCGAACTACGAAGCGGTGATCCCGAAAACGAACCCGAACAAGCTGACCATCGACCGTACGGGCTTCCTGAGCTCCATCCGTCGTGTGGCCATCTTCGCCAACAAGACCACCCACCAGGTGCGTCTGCACATCAACGGCAGCCAACTCACCGTTAGCGCCGAGGATCTTGACTTCGCGAACGAGGCGAACGAGAAGCTCACCTGCTCTTACGAAGGGGATGAGATCACCATCGGCTTCAACTCGCGTTTCCTCATGGACATGCTCAACAACATCAATGCTGAGCATGTGGTGTTGGAGATGAGCGCGCCGAACCGTGCGGGCATCCTGCTACCCGGTGAGCCCGGTGAAGCCGGCGAGGATGTGTTGATGCTGGTGATGCCGGTGATGCTCAACAACTGATCACCATGAAACGGTTGCTTTTCGGAACCCTGCTTTTCGCCACCCTGAGCGCCGAGAAGTGCGCCTCGGATAAGACCGCAGGTGGCGATGTGAAAGGAATGGCCAACGTACTCGACAACAAGTGGGTGTTGCAGACCCTCGGCGAGAATGCCGTGACGATGCCTGACGGAATGGCTGCTCCTTGGTTGAAGCTTGGCAAGGAAGGCAACACCGTTGAAGGCAATGGCGGCTGTAACGCCTTGATGGGTTCCTTCAATCTGGAGGGTGACAAGATCTCCTTCCCCGGTCTGGGTTCCACGAAGAAGTACTGTGAAAGGACGATGTCCACGGAGAACGCTTTCATGAGCGCCTTGAAGCGCGTGGATCAGTTCAAACTGGACGGCAGTTTGCTCCGATTGCTCGGTGGCGGGCAGGAATTGGCCACGCTCAAAGGCGAGTAGATCCAGCGCAACTTAGTTGCCGCTGGTCCCCCGGTCGATCGCGTTCGTGTTGAACTGTTGCCACGTGTGGGTCGTACGCCAGGACCGTGCCCCCTCCTCGTCACCTTCTTCGGCGGGACTTGTCTCAGCGATGACGGGAGTCTCTGTCGGCTCCTCCTCTTCTTCCCAACGTATCTCACGTGGGTCACGAACAGCGGATGGAACGTTGCGATAGATGAAGGCCATGGCCACCCCGGCTGCGGCTCCCCAGAAATGGCTCTCCCAGCTGATCCGTGGGAACAAGGGGAACATGCCCCACAACAAGCCGCCGTACAGGAAGACCACCAATAGGGAAAGGCCCATCAAGGTGCGTTGTTTGCGCAGCAGACCACTGATGAACAGGAACGCAGCAAGCCCGTAGACCACGCCACTGGCGCCGATGTGGAAATTGGCACGCGCGCTCAACCACACCCACACGCCACTCACCAACCAGGAGCCCAGCACCACCCTGCCCGCGAGGTGTGGGAAGAAATACAGCAAGGCCCAGCCCAATACGAACAGTGGCACGGAGTTGTTCAGGACATGCTCGAGGTCTCCGTGGATGAACGGCGAAGTGATGATCCCGATAAGTCCTTCAGCGGATCGCGGGTAGGTGCCGAAACGGTAGAGGTCCAGACTGAACGCTTGATCGAGGAAGAAGATGGACAACAGCACGAGCACCACGATAGCCGGAATGACCGCCGAGGTGATGAGCTTCCGCTCGCGAGGTGCCTGTACGGCGACCGGAGTTCCACCGTCGTGCATGGTGCTTTAGTTCCAAAGATCGGACCCCGCCTTTGGCACGGCCATTGTGTCAGGGCTTGCTACCTTTCACCCATGCTACAGCAACGTACGCTCGTTCTTCTGCTGATCACCGCGTTGGTCGGTTGTTTCGCCCGGCCTGGAGAAGAACCCACCGGGACTGTGGTCGAACCAGTCTCCGTGATGCAAGAGGTGGACCCACCCAGTGAATTGGCGCTCATGATGCGGCAGATGGCAGCCCATGCTGACAGCGTGAAGGCGGCGATCAACCGGAACGAAGAACTGCCTGCTTTTCCGAAGGCCTTCAAAGGACTGATGAAGGCCGAACCCACTGCGGGAATGCATATCGACCCGATCACCTTCCCCACCTTCGGCAAGGACTACCAGAACAAACTGGCCAATTTGTACAAGGTGAAGCCCACCGAGCGCACCCAAGCGTACAATGCACTCGTGCAGAGTTGCGCCAACTGCCACGGCACCCATTGCCCGGGTCCGCTGATCAGGATCAAGAAGATGTACGTGGCCACGGAGTGATCGTCCGTTCCATCCCGGGGAAATCCCGGTTCATCGGAATACCTTCACCGCGCAGGCTGTCAGAAGCCACGTTGCTGCCCATCGAAGCGTCCTGAGCACATGGAACGATCCAACACCGCCACCGCGTCCTTCCCTCACGGTGAGCGTGAGGAACTTCGAACGCTGCAAAGCACCGTGCTGAACGTGCTGGCTTACTTCGATGTGTTCGCACACCCGTTGACGGTGGAGGAGATCGAACGATTCGCTATTGGCACCGCCACTTCTCAAGATCAGATACGCGAAGCGTTAAAGCGCCTTGCAACAAATGGCCTTGTGCACCAAGCAGGGCAGTATTGGGGACTTCACGAAGTAGAGAACAACGTACGCGAGCGACTGGCCGCGGAAAGCAGGGCCCGCACACGCATGCCAAGGGCAGAGGTCATGGCACGGCGTATCGCTCGGTTCCCGTTCGTGCGGGCCGTGTTCATCAGTGGCAGTTTGAGCAAGGGATGCCTCGCAGCGGATGGCGACATCGACTTCTTCGTGGTGACCACGCCGGGCCGTCTCTGGGTCGCACGTACACTTCTGGTGCTCTACAAGAAGGTCTTCCTGCTGAACAGCCGCAGGGATTTCTGCGTGAACTATTTCTTGGACACCGAACACCTCACCGTGGAGGACCGCAACCGGTTCACCGCCACGGAAGTGGTGACCTTGATGCCCATGTACGGCAACGGTACCACCGAGGCCTTCTTCGCCAGGAACGCTTGGGCCTTCAAGATGCTTCCAGGTGCACCCACGCCGAAAAGCCGCGAACTCGGCATAGGTCCGGCCCGCAGCAAAGGTCTCATGGAGCGCTTGCTGTTGGGACGCTTCGGTGATGCATTGGACCATTGGTGCATGCAGCTCACCTGGCATTACTGGAAAAGGAAATTCAGTGAGCTCGACCCACAGGCGTTCGAACTCGCGTTGCGCACACGCACCTATGTGAGCAAACATCATCCGCGCAACTTCCAAGCACGCGTCATGGATGGCCATGGCCAGCGCTTGCGCACGTTGGAGAAGCGCACTGGTGTCCCCCTTTCCTGAGCCATGGCACGTGTCCTGGTCACCCACGGTTATTTCTACCGACTCGACGCAAAGCAGTGGGCGGATGCCAGACCGTATCCGCCCCTTGGGACCATATTGGCAGCAGCCGTCCTGCGCGAAGCTGGTCATGACGTGAACGTGTTCGACACCGGTCTGTTGCATGGACCCGAGGAGATCCGTGCAGCGATCGAACAACATCAGCCCGAGGTGGTCGTCGTGTACGACGATGGGTTCAACTACCTCACCAAGATGTGCCTCACGGTGATGCGCGATGCCGCGTTGCGCATGATCACCATCGCGAATAACGCGGGTTGCCGTGTGGCGGTGAACAGCTCGGATGCCTCGGACCATCCCGACATGTACCTCAAGGCTGGCGCCGATGTGGTGCTGCTCGGTGAGGGTGAGCCCGCCCTGGTAGATGTGGTGGAGCGCTGGTCGAATGGGAATGGCATCGCGGATGTCGCCGGCATCGCGGTCAGCGAAGGTGAAGGCCACCGCACCACGCCGAAACGTCCGGTGATGCGCGATCTCGATACCCTTCCGCTGCCAGCGTGGGACCTGATCGATGTGGAACCGTATCGCGCCATTTGGAAGGCGTCGCAGGGGTTCTTCTCCCTCAACATGGCCACCACGCGCGGCTGCCCCTTCAAGTGCAACTGGTGCGCGAAACCGATCTACGGCAACCGCTACAATAGCCGCTCACCGGAACATGTGGTGCGCGAATTGGAGATGCTGCAGCGGTACAAGCCGGACCACCTCTGGTTCGCCGATGACATCTTCGGACTTAAGCCCGGGTGGGTGCAGCGCTTCCGCGATCTGCTGGCTGAACGTGGGCTGCGCATCCGGTACAAGATCCAAAGCCGCGTGGACCTGCTGCTGGAGAGCGATACCATCGATGCGCTCGTGGCCAGCGGCTTGGAAGAAGTGTGGGTGGGTGCCGAAAGCGGAAGTCAGCGGATCCTCGATGCCATGGACAAAGGCACCACCGTGGAGCAGATCGCGGAAGCCACACGCTTGCTGCGTTCCAAAGGTGTGCGGGTCTGCTTCTTCCTGCAGTTCGGCTACCTGGGCGAGTCGGAAGCTGATGTGGAGAAGACCATCCGTATGGTGGAGGACCTGATGCCCGATGACATCGGTGTGTCGGTCTCCTACCCGCTGCCCGGCACCTTGTTCTACGAGAAGGTGAAAGATGATCTTGGTGGGAAGGCCAATTGGACCGACAGCGATGACCTCGCGATGATGTTCCGGAACCGGCAGCGCCCGCTCTACTATAAACGGTTGCACCGGTACGTGCATAAACGCTACCGGCGCAAACAAGCGCTCCACGCCTTGTACCAAGCCATGGACCGGACCTCTTTCGAGCCGCGCACGATCCTCTCCGGGTTGTATTATGTGCCTGCGACGATGGTCGAACGGATGCGCCTTGCCCGCCTTGTGCGCTCGTGAACCGTATGCTTATGGCCCATGCAACAGCCACCGCCGCATTCTCCGCACAGGCGGGTGTGTTCGATGCCATCGATGCCGCGAACCCCTTGATCGGATGGGTACGCGAGCGTGTGCGTCAACAGGCTTTGGCCGCGATGAAGCCGGGTGATACCGTCCTTGAACTGAACGCCGGCACTGGCATCGACAGCATGTTCTTCGCCGAGAAAGGCATGCGAGTCTGTGCCACCGATGGTGCACCCGGCATGGTGGAACAACTGCGTTCGAAACAAGTGCAGTTTCCACAATTGGATCTCGAAGTGATGGCGTGCTCCTTCCTTGAACTGGAGCAGCTCGGAGACCGACGCTTCCAGCATGTGTTCAGTAATTTCGGTGGATTGAACTGCACGGATCGCCTGGACCTCGTCCTGAAGGGGCTCGACCGCTTGCTCTTGGTGGGTGGCACATGCACGCTCGTGATCATGCCACGGTTCAGTCCGTGGGAACTGTTCAGTGCCTTCACCGGCAACTTCCACCTCGCTGCTCGCCGTTGGCGCACCGCTGGCGCTGAAGCCCGGGTGGAAGGTGTACCATTTCAATGCCACTACTATTCGCCGCGCTATGTGCGGCAGCACGTTGCATCGGGTTATTCCGTAACGACTCAACGGGCCCTGTCGTTCTTCGTTCCACCGCCTTATAAGGAAGGCTTCATGGAGCGGTGGCCTGTCGCATTCAAGATCCTGGAGCGGATCGAGGACAGCCTTGCACATTGGCCGCTGATCCGAGACGGTGGTGACCATTTCGTGATCACCTTGCGCAAACACCGATGAACGACCCGACCATCGAAGCGTGGCTGAAGGACCTCCCGGTCGAGGGTGGTGTGTACATCCTTGCGCCGCCATCCACGTTCGAGGCGAACTATGGGCGCGTGCGAACGTTGGAACGTCGCATCCTCACCGATGCGCAGGTGCGCCAGCTTCCGAACGTCGAAGGACTCTGGAATGCCGAAGAATGGCGGATCCGTGAACGTGGCGCTTTGCGGCTGAAGAACGCCTTGGACAAGGTCGGCGAAGTGCTGCGCGTGCTGGAAGTGGGCTGCGGCAACGGCTGGCTGAGCGCCCGGCTCCATCAAGCTGGGCACGATGTGCTGGGCATCGATGCCTTCACCGATGAGCTTATGCAGGCAGCGCGTGTGTTCGATGGTCCGAGCTTCGCACGTGCCGACGTGCTCTCCTCTCCTCTCCCATCCGGTCTCTTCGATGTGGTGGTCTTCGCGGCGAGTTTCCAATACTTCGAGGATGCTGCGCTCACCCTTTCACGATGCTTCGATCTGTTGAAACCCGAAGGTGAGGTGCACGTTCTGGACACGATCCTCTACCGAAGTAGCGCTGAGGCCCGAGCTGCCACGCAACGCAGCAAGGACTATTACGATGGACTCGGATGCCCGGAGATGGCTGCCCACTATCACGCACATCAGCTTTCGACGATCCAAGCGTTGGGCAAAGTGCGCATCCTCTCCACCCCGAACGGTATGGAGCGGACGCTGAAGCGCTTCGGGCGACCTTCATCCCCCTTCACGCATGTGGTGATCCATCGTCAGTAGCTCGCGGCGGCGGCGAGTTTGCCTCCCGGGGTTCGCTGTCCACCCGGAAAGAAAGCACCCACCTTCACCTTCGCCTCGAGCAGGAATTGTGTCATGTCGAAGGAAGGACGTTGGTCCAAAGCGCGCAGGACCAGTTCGGCCGTGGCTTCGGCATCGTTGCCCGCCCGGTGGTGCTTGAAGCGGATGCCATGGAGGTCGCACATGGGCTTCAAGCCGTACGAAGGATGCCCGGGCCACACCTTGCGGCACATGCTGACACTGCAGAAATACTGGAAGGTGGGGTGTTGCAGGCCGTGACTGGCAAGGGTGGTTCGCAACACCGACATATCGAAGGCCGCGTTGTGCGCCACGACCGTCTGTTGATGCAGCACTTCAGCCACTTCCTGCCAGATCCCCTCCCAACGCGGAGCGGCGGCCACATCCTCCGGCTTGATGCCATGCACGGCCACGTTCCACGGACGGAAGTGCGGCCAATAGCGCGGCTTGATCAACCAGTTGTGGATCTCGCGCACCACACCACCACGCACCACGGCGATGCCCAGCTCACACGGACTATCCAACTGCGGAGTGGCCGTCTCGAAGTCGAGTGCGAGGAAATCCATCGGGCGCGTGCTCAGAGCTTCACCACTTCCGCATCAGCAAGCGCCTGGTAGAGTTTCTTCTCCGTGGCCTCGCTGATGTTCACCAAGGGCAAGCGCATGTGATCACCACAGATACCCAGTGCGTTGAGCACGTATTTGATGCCGCCGGGGTTGCCTTCCGCGAAGAGCAGGTTGATGATCTCGATCAAACGCAGGTGTTCCTTGCGAGCGGTGGTCAGGTCTCCTTTCAGGGCTGCGTGCACCAAGGCACTGGTCTCGGCTGGCAAGGCATTGCCGATCACGCTGATCACCCCCACGCCGCCGATGGCTATGGCCGGTAATGTGAGCGTATCGTCACCGCTGATCAACAGGAAGTCCTTCGGCTTGTGCTTCAGGATCATGCTCATCTGATCCAGGTTGCCGCTGGCTTCCTTGATGGCCACCACGTTCTTGAAGTCCTTCGCAAGGCGCACCGTGGTCTCGGCGCTCATGTTGCTGCCCGTGCGGCCTGGTACGTTGTAAAGGATGATCGGCCGCAGGCTGACCTGTGCGATCGCCTTGAAGTGCTGGTAGATCCCTTCCTGCGTGGGCTTATTGTAGTAAGGACTCACGCTGAGGATGCCATCCACGCCGTCCATCTCGAATCCTCCGAGGGTATCAATGACCGCCGCCGTATTGTTACCGCCTACGCCAAGGACGATCGGCACCCGGTTGCGCACCAATTCCACGGTGGTGGCCAGTAGTTGTTTCTTCTCGTCCTTGGTGAGGGTGACGCTCTCCCCCGTGGTGCCCATGCTAACCACGTAGTCCACACCGCCGGTGATCTGGTGCTCCAGCAATCTCTCCAGGCCTGCGTAATCGATGCCGCCGTTGGGGCGGAAGGGCGTGACCAATGCGACACCGAGGCCGCGGAAACGTTCGTCCATGTTGAATGCGCTGTTGCGCTTAGTTGAGCGAGGGTTCGGGTTTGGAGTTCACCATCAGCAGATAATGATGGATCTGTTGGATGAACTGTGGCAGGCTGCGCGAGCCGGCCATGTCGATCATCATGTCGAGGATCTTCTTGTTGCTGTCGCTCCAACGGCCCACCTTGAAACGGCTGCGGCTCTTCGCCAGGATGTACTGTGTGGGCAGCCGGTCCTCCATGGTGAGGTCGATGATGATCTCGTACTCCTCGGCCATGAAGTTCTGTACGGTGTTCCCTTGGGGGATGCGATACCAGTTAAGGTCCTTCAGGCAGATGGCGTCGAAGTTGAGCTTGGCGTGCAGGTAATGCGGCAGCACTTTCTGGTCGCAATAACCGAGGGCCATGATGTTGCTGATGCCGAGCTCCTCCTTAAGGCGCTTCACGTAGTTGCGCACCTGGTTGTGTGAGGCTTCGTCCTCCACCACATACACGATGGCCACCTTGCGTGCCAGGCCCAAGTTGCGCGCGATGGGTTTACGGTCCTGCGGTGTTTCGCGCAGGAGACGACGGATGCCCATCCATTCCTTCAGCCGGTCCAGCAGTTTCATCCTTCGATCATCCGCTTGAATTCGTCCTCGTCGATCACCGGAACCTTCAGCTCCTCGGCCTTCGTTCGTTTCGCTGGCCCCATATCGGCGCCTGCGAGCACGTAGCTGGTCTTGCTGCTGATGGATCCCGACACTTTGCCTCCGTTGCGTTCGATGGCCTCCTTTACTCCATCGCGGCTGAAATTCTGGAAAACACCCGAGACCACGAAGGTCTTCCCCTTCAACTTATCCCCCACCGGTTGTGCGGCACTGGCATCCACCTCCATCCGCAGCCCCTTTCCCTTCAGGCGCTGCACGATAATCCGGTTGCCTTCCACCGCGAAGAAATCGATGATGCTGTCGGCGATCACACCGCCCACTTCATCCAAGGTGACGAGCTCCTCGCGCGTCATGCTCATCAACCGCTCCATGCTGCCCACCGCCCGGGCGATCTTCTTGGCCACGGTCTCGCCCACATGCCGGATGCCGATGGCGAACAGGACTTGTTCGAAAGGAATAGCCTTGCTCGCTTCGATGCCTGCGATCACCTGGTTCGCGCTCTTGGCCCCCCAGCCCTTACCCAATGCCAGGAGCTGTTCAGCTGTTAGATCATAGAGATCCGCCACGTTGCCGATGAGCTTCTCGCGCACCAGTTCGCCCACGGTCTCACCACCCAGGCCGTCGATCGCCATCATCTTGCGGCCCACGAAGTGTTCTATGCGCCCCGTGATCTGCGGCGGACAAGCGTGTTCGTTCGGGCAGTAGTGCTGGGCTTCGCCTTCGTAACGAACAAGCGCCGTGCTGCACTCGGGACATTGATGCGGAAAGACCACCGGCGCTGCGCCAAGCTCCCGTTGCTCCAAGACCACACCCACGATCTTCGGGATGATCTCGCCGCCCTTTTCCACCTTCACGCGGTCACCGAGGTGAAGGTCCAACTTGGTGATCTGATCGGCGTTGTGGAGTGAGGCGCGCTTGACGGTGGTGCCCGCCAACAAGACCGGCTCCAGGTTGGCCACCGGTGTCACCGCGCCGGTCCGGCCCACTTGATAGGTGACTTCGTTCAACCCGGTCACGGCCTGCTCCGCTTGGAACTTGTAGGCGATGGCCCACCGCGGGCTCTTGGCGGTCATACCCAGCTCTTCTTGGATCCGCAGGTCGTCCACCTTCACCACGATGCCATCGATGTCCATCTCCAACTGAAGCCGGGCCTTGTCCCAGTGGTTGATGAAGGCCATGATGCCTTCTGCGCTGTCCGTGCGCTCGATGAACCGGCGCTGTGGGTCGGGAGTCTTGAAGCCCCAAGCGGCAGCGGCCAGGATGTTCTCGTAATGGCTGCGTGCCGGGAGATCGGCGCCTTGCAGGGTGTAGATGAAGTTGTCCAGCCCACGTTTGGCCACGTCCTTCGGGTCCTGCTGCTTCAAGGAACCAGCAGCGGTGTTGCGCGGGTTCGCGTAGAGCTCCTCGCCGTTCCGTTCGCGCTCGGCATTCAACTTGTCGAATTGCGCCCGGGTGAAGAGGATCTCGCCCCTGGCCTCGAACTCCTTCGGATAGTCGCCACGCAGTCGAAGGGGCACACTGCGGACCGTACGCACATTGTTTGTGATGTCGTCGCCCTTTTCTCCATCGCCGCGGGTGACGCCGCGCACCAACTCCCCATCCAAGTAGCTCAAACTGATGGCCACCCCATCATACTTCAGTTCCATCACGTAGGTGGTCCGGCCGATCTCCTTCTCCACACGCGCCACGAATTCACTCACTTCCTCCTGGCTGTACGAGTTGCTGAGCGAGAGCATGGGGTACTTGTGCATCACCACCGGGAAGTTCTTGGTGATGTCGCCGCCCACCCGCTGCGTGGGGCTATTGGGCGAAGCGAATTCGGGCCACTGCTGCTCCAACCGCTCCAACTCCTTCAGCCGATGATCGAACTCCTGATCGCTGATGACGGGCTGGGCGAGCACATAGTATCGATGGTTATGCTCCTCCAGCTCTGTGGAGAGTTCGGTGATGCGCTGCTGTGCGAGTTCCCGTTCAGATCTCATCTCGAAGACGTTTGCGGACACGTTTCACGACCTCGCCGAAACGCAACCCGACCTTGAAGTAATATGTGAAATCGCTGAGCTTCTGGGTGGCCTCGGGGTCTGCCGCCAGCACGTAGCGATAGCCAGCACCGGCACCCACGAACACGAACCAGAAGACGTTGTAGTCCGCGTGCAAGGTGGCTTCGATCGGAACAAGCTCGTTCACGCCGTAGGCGATCTCGTTCCCGCTCAGCGTATCGCGGTAACTGGTGCGGTAGTTGCCAAGTCCGAAAGCGATCGGGATGCCCGCCTGCCAGCGTTTCGTGTCGATCAGCAGGCGCTCATAGGTTAGTGCGGCGTAGCTGAAGCGCGTGTAGAACTCCTGCTTGCCCAGGACACCCAAGTCCACCTCGGGTTGGATGTACGGATCACCGAGTCCATAAAAGCCGATGGCGATGAGGTCGCGGCCGCGTTGTGCGCCCAGACGGATCCCGTTGAACCGGACCGAAGCATCGTTGACCCAGGTGCGGCGTGCATCGAAATTGAGCACCACCTTGAAGGCGGCCTGCGCGTGTGTGCTGTCGCGCTGAGCCTGGACCGAGGTGGCGCAGAGCAACAAGAACAGCAGCGGCAGGTGGCGTTTCATCGGTGGGCGTGGATGAAACGCGGTGATCCGCTGAGGTCGTGCAAGAGGCGTACGTTCGAATAGCCCTGTGTCTTCACCATGTCGGCGACCGCTTCGGCGTACTGGTAGTGACCTTCGAACCAGAGCTCGCCGCTCGGAACAAGCAGATCCCATGCCCGCTGCGCGATGACGCGATAGAACAAGAGCGGATCCGCATCCTCCACGAAGAGCGCCAAGTGTGGCTCGTGGTATCGTACATGGGGATCAAGGGACACTTCTTCGGACCGCGGCACATAAGGCGGATTGCTGACGATGAGGTCGAGCTGTGATGGGATAGCGGCGGATGGATCGAGCACGTCCTGCTGGATCCACTCCACGGGGAGGCCGAGCACTTCGCCGTTCCTACGGGCGATGGACAAGGCGTCCGATGACACGTCCATGCCCATCACCACCGCGTTCGGGACATGCTTCTTCAAGGCCAACGCGATGCAGCCACTTCCGGTGCCGATGTCGAGCACCCTTGCGTAAGATCGGCCGTTGCGTTGGATCAGATCCACCAACTCTTCCGTCTCTGGCCTCGGGATCAGCACACCCGGTGCCACGCCGATGTCCATACCCATGAAGCGCACATGCCCCAGCACATATTGCAAGGGTTCGCCGTTCCGCAGGCGGGTGAGCGGCGTGTACACCTTCAGCAACTCCGACTCGCTCAGCGTGGTGGTCCGGTTGGCTTCCACTTGGGCTTGGTCCCATCCGAAGGCATGCTCGAAGACGAAACGCACTACGGCCCGCGCCTCCGCCGCACCGAATACGGGCGTTAGCTCCGACCGGTAGAGGTCGAGCAGGGAACCTACGGTGTTGGTGGCCACACGCATTGGAGAAGGAGCGCAAAAGTAGCCCGGTCGACCTCGCCGGATCATGCACCTTTGCGCCCCGGTATGGAAGCACCCGCCCACGAACCTTGGATGCAGCGTTGCCTGGACCTGGCTCGTAAGGCTACCGGTAGCGCTGCGCCCAACCCCTTGGTGGGTGCGGTACTCGTGCGGAACGGCGCGCTACTCGCAGAAGGTTGGCACCAAGCCGCCGGTGGGCCGCATGCTGAAGTGGCGTGTTTACGCGCCTTTGGCGATGGGCCGATCCCCGATGATGCCATCCTGTACGTGAACCTGGAACCTTGTGCGCACCACGGTCGAACTCCCCCTTGTGCCGATCTGCTCATCGCGCGCGGCGTGAAGCAGGTGGTGGTGGGCCAACGCGATCCCTTCCCCCAGGTGGCCGGCAAAGGCATCCAACGGTTGGTGGATGCCGGCGTACAGGTGACGGAGAACGTGCTGCTCGATGAATGCCGATGGGTCCAACGACGCTTCCTCACCTCCATCGAACAAGGCAGACCCTACATCATCCTGAAATGGGCGCGTTCAGCGGATGGACTGCTCGATCGCCATCCGCGTACCGAGCGCGGGGTGCAGCGCATCAGCGGCCCTGCGACCGATGTGTTGGTGCATCGTTGGCGGAGTGAAGAGCAAGCCATCGTGGTAGGCAGTCGCACCGTGATGAATGACGACCCTTCGTTGACGGTGCGCCATGTGGAAGGCCGACAGCCCTTGCGCGTCGTTGTCGATCGCAAGGGTATCACACCGGCCAGCAGCCGCGTGTATTCGGATGGCCATCCCACGTTGCTCATCACCGAACGCCAGCGCACCGATCTGCCAGTGGAACAGCTCATCGTTGAGCCGAACACGCACGTGATCACGGCCGTGCTAAGCGCTTTACAGGCGCGATCCATCCGGTCGGTGTTGGTGGAAGGTGGCGCTCAGCTACTTGGCCATTTTCTACGCGAAGGACTGTGGGACGAAGCCCGTGTGATCCACGGGAACGTCGTGTTCGGCTCGGGTACTCCGGCACCGCACATGAACGGAAAACCGGTGCTTTCACGAGTGTATGGTGATGACAGGATCGCGTTGTTCGTGAAGGAGCACAACCCCGCCGCCACATGGGACATGTAGTGCTAGCGGCGCTCTGTGTGGCGGGCTTCGCCATCCTCTTCCGCTACTTCGAGCGGTACAACGTGCCCTTGTTGCCGGCCATCGCCATCAACTACAGTGTGGCCTTCCTCTGCGGTCTGCTGGTGGCCCCACCGTGGCAGGCACCCGACGTGGAGCCCTTGCTGCTTCCCGCGTCGTTGTTGGGCTCGCTCTTCGTGTTGATCTTCTCGCTCACGGGTCTTTCCGCGCAACGGGCGGGTGCCGCACGCACGACCATCGCTGGTCGCATGAGCTTGGTGCTCACCATCGCGGGGGCTGTGTTGCTCTTCAACGAACGGCTGAGCGCGTGGTCCGTGATGGGCATCATCTTGGCGCTCGCAGGTCTGGTGCTCAGCTCCATGCCGCAGGCGGATGCAGGCACCAGCGCTCGTTCCTCCTACCTCCCCTTCGTGATATTCCTGTGCAGTGGCATCGCCGACATCAGCGTCACCTATGTGCAACGGGTGTTCACCAATGAGGCCAACGCCTCCACCTTCCCAACCCTCTGCTTCGGTGCATCGGCATTGGTGAGCATGGCCTTGCTCTTCATCCGAGGCGAACAACCGGCCTTGCGCCACGCGCGTGCCTGGGTCGGCGGTGTGGTGCTTGGTGTGGTGAACTACGCTTCGCTCCTATTCCTCGTATGGGCCTTAGGGGCGGGCACCTATCCGGCATCCATCGTGTTCCCGGCGATGAACATCCTGGCGATCATCGTGGCCACGGGCGCAGGTCTACTCCTCTTCAAGGAACGGCTTCACCTGCGTCAATGGTCGGGCATCGCGATGTGCGTGGTGGCGTTGATCCTCTTCATGGCCTGGTGACGATGAGCATTGAACGCTACAGGACCGTCACAGGGACGAGTGAAGGCATCCACCGCGAACTGGCGAGCAAGTTCATCGCGCGTGCCTTCCCCATCACGAACGAGGCGGACTTCAAGCGCATCGCCGAGCGTTTCGGCAATGAGCATCCGGCGTCGCGGCATGTGTGTTATGCATGGGTTCTGGGCAATGCCGGCGATCACCACCGCGCCAACGACGACGGCGAACCCAGCGGCACGGCAGGGCTTCCGATCCTCCGGCGCATCCGCTCGCTCGACCTCACCTTTTGTGGGGTGGCCGTGGTGCGCTACTTCGGTGGCACCTTGCTCGGGAAACCGGGTCTGATCCAGGCCTACGGTGAAGCGGCACGACTCGCGCTCGAAGCCGCGGTGATCATCGAGCGCGTGGTGATGGAACACGCGCGCATCACCTGTGGCTACGACCGCTTCGATGGCGTGAAGACCGATGTGCTCACGCACGGTGGCGCCATCATCACGAGCGCGTTCACCGCGAACTGCGAGGCCACCATCGAGCTACCTCTAGGCACCCTGGCCAAGTTGCAGCCCAAGTGGGCGCTGCTCGGCATCGTGGTTGAAGCTCAGTGATCGGCGAAGCGTGCGGCCAGCGCGGCGAGCAAGGTGTCGGGCGCGCGACGCGGACGCATGGTGGCACGGTCCACGAACACGAGCGTGGTGGTTGCCTCGCAGAGCAATGCGCCGGCCTCGTTGCGCAGTTCGTAGTCGAACACAATGCGAACCGATGGCAACTCCGCGATGGTGGTGCGGATGGTGATGAGATCATCGTAACGCGCGGCCAGGTGGTAGGTGACCTTGAGGTCGCGCACGGGCAGCATCACGCCTTCCTCCTCCAAGCGGCGATAAGGGAAGCCAAGGCTACGCAGCGCTTCCACGCGGCCCACCTCGAAGTACTGGGCGTAGTCGCCGTAATAGACGTAGCCCATCTGGTCGGTCTCTCCGTACCGCACCCGCACTTCCGTGGCGTGACTGAACATGGCGCGTAAGTTAACCGCATGAAGGGTTTGCGCCGACGTGCGAAAACCTTGCCCGATACCGTTCCGGTGGCGTAACTTTCGTTGCCATAGAGGCACGTCACTGCGTATGCGACACCATCGGACACACGGCTCACCACGGCGGTCACAAGACCGGTCGTACGCGGTAGCTTACACCTCCGCTGCGGAACGCGCAAACCCGCACGGGGCAAGGCCTCGCGGTGAACGGTCGATCGGTGCCACCCGAAGTGAAATTTTCCTTTCCTGCAAGTATCCCCCACTTTTGTTTTTCACTTTCTGTGGTCCATATTTGCCCCCTTGCCGAACGGACCTCTTGCACTACGCACGCGAACGCTCGAGCATGTCAACAACGGTACCACCCATTAACTCGCGAACCCATCCATGAAGAAGGACCACGAGAAGATCTGGGACCGGTGCCTGGAAGTGATCAAGGACAACGTAAGCGAGCAGAGCTTCAAGACCTGGTTCGAACCGATCAAGGCTTTGCGTCTGCAAGACAGTGTGCTGACCATCCAGGTGCCATCGCAGTTCTTCTACGAATGGCTGGAGGAACATTACATCGGCCTCCTCAAGAAGATCATCAAGAAGGAATTGGGTAACGAAGGGCGACTGGAGTATTCCATCATCATGGAGAACGGCTTCCAGAACGCCAACCCGTACACCGTGAAGATGCCGACGAGCCACGCCCGCGAGGTGAAGAACCCCGCTGTGTCGCTCCCGATCGATGTGGCCAACAGCCCCATCAAGAACCCGTTCATCATCCCCGGCCTGCGCAAGATCAAGGTCGAGAGCCACCTCAACGCCAACTACTCCTTCGACACCTTCATCGAAGGGGATTGCAACCGATTGGCCCGCAGTGCCGGTTATGCCGTGGCGCAGAAGCCCGGAGGCACCGCCTTCAATCCGTTGTTGATCTACGGCGGCGTGGGGCTCGGCAAAACGCACCTCGCACACGCCATCGGCATCGAGATCAAGAAGCATCACGCGGACAAGACCATCCTGTACGTTCCAGCAGAGAAGTTCACCCAGCAGTTCATCGAAGCGGTGAAGAACAACACCGTGGGCGACTTCACACAGTTCTACCAGATGATGGACGTGCTCATCATCGATGATGTGCAGTTCCTCGCGGGCAAGGAGAAGACGCAGGACGTGTTCTTCCATGTCTTCAACGCGCTGCACCAGAGCGGTAAGCAACTGGTGATCACCAGCGACAAGGCACCGGTGGAAATGGCCGGCATGGAGCAACGCCTGCTCTCCCGCTTCAAGTGGGGCCTCAGCGCCGATCTGCAGACGCCCGGTCTGGAGACGCGCATCGCCATCCTGGAGAAGAAGATGTACGCCGAGGGCATCGACCTGCCCAAGGAGGTGGTGGAATACCTGGCCTACAGCATCACCACCAACATCCGTGAACTGGAAGGTGCAATGATCAGCCTGATCGCACAGAGCTCGCTGAACAAGAAGGCCGTGACGCTCGATCTCGCGAAGCAGATGATCGACAAGTTCGTGAAGAACACGGCGCGCGAGGTGAGCATCGACTACATCCAGAAAGTGGTGTGCGATTACTTCGACCTGCCGATCGAACTGCTGAAGAGCAAGACCCGCAAGCGCGAAGTGGTGCAAGCCCGCCAGATCGCGATGTACTTCGCCAAGAAGATGACGAAGAGCTCACTGGCCAACATCGGCGCACACTGCGGCGGCAAGGACCACGCCACCGTGCTGCACGCCTGCCGCACCGTGAACAACCTGCAAGAGACCGACAAGCAGTTCCGCGGCTACCTCGAAGACCTCGAGAAGAAGCTGAGCATCCACTGAACAACGTTGTATCCTCAATGAAGAAGCCTCCGATGTCCGGAGGCTTTTTCCTTTTCAGCGGACGCTTAAAGCAGCAAGTTCACTCCACCACACTTACGTCGAAGGCTACGGCGCGGTAACAACCACCTTCCCCCCCGCCAACCATCTCAGCTCATCGCGCAGGTGCAGGTAATAGATGCCGGGTGCCAAGCCAGCGATCTCGACTTGGGTGCGTAACTCCGAGGTGCCGGTGGGTACGGCCTGTTGCAACACCTGCTTGCCCTGTGCATCCAAGAGCACCACTTGGGTGGCACCGGACACCTTGTATCCTCCGGGCAACGGCAACGATACGCTCAACCGATCACTTGCTGGGTTCGGGGCCAGCACCAAGGCGTTCTGCAAGGCCAACTCGTACTCCTGCACACCCACCGTGTGGCAGCCGGGAGTAAGGCAGCCGTGCTCGTCCAGCTTCAGTACCCACGTGCTGTAGAGAAGCGGTTGCTCTCCCGTGGTACTTTGCCGCACCGCACCGATCATGATCAGGCCACCATCGCTAGTGCGATTGATGCCATAGGTGGCCACATTCACCGCTGCATCGCCGGTATAGTACCAATACTTCCGGCTGTACAGCGTATCGCCCTCGGCATTCATTCGCCACAAGGTGGCAGCCAACTCTGGATCGCTTTGGAGATCCTGGTACCCACCCACCATGAAATATTCATCGTTCTCCATGTATTGCGCCTGCACCGTTGACGCTTTCCTCCCATAAACCAAGTCTTTGCGCCAAAGCAGCTCGCCAAGTGGACTATAGCAATAGGCCGTTGCGAACCAATTCAGCGTTATGCTCGCTGAGTCGGGCGGGATCCAGGCCGAGGGGATGATGTAATTCCCATTTGGTAACTCAATCGCTTGCACGCTGCTGCCATTGGAGCTCCCCCCAATGAACCGGACCCATTGCTGGTCACCATTCCCATCAACCTTGATCAAGCAGGTGGGGTCGAATGTGTTGGGGCGGTTACCTCCAAGCAAATAGCTGCCATCGCTCATGGGACGAATGCTGTAGATGTATTGGTATTGCGGCCACGTACGCCGCCACAGCTCCTCACCCTCGGCAGTCACTTTCCGGAGGCAGGCGCAACCAACGAATGGGTCGGCGGTATAGGTGCAGAAACCGGCGATCAAATAGCCACCGTCTGGGGTGCCCACACAATCGCGCACCCCTTGCGATACATCAGCTGATATGAAGTGCGTGCTGGTGGTATCTCCATTGGCGTCGAAATGATACAGGAAAAGACTGTCCAAATATTCTGAGCCAAAGGAGCTCACTGCGGCCGTGAACGTGCCATTATCATTGGCCCATATCGGATCTAGGATCCCTGGGTCTGAATTCCGTCGCCGTGCGAACTCTATCGTCTGGATACCGTTCCCTTCAAAATCGATCCGTGTGGAATAAAACGCCGTTACGGTCGAATCCAATGAGCGTTGAACCGAAAAGAACAAGAAGCCATCATTCACCTCGAAAACTGACCTGCCCGAACCACCAAGATAGGTAGCGTGATGGTAGACTCTACTGAAGTTCTGAGCCTGACCTAAGAGCACAACAGTCAATGCCAAGCACGTGAAAATGCTCTTCATGGAACAAGGGATATCCGGTGAACCGCTCATCAGGCGATATCTCGAAACTACATTACGGAAAGCAGCTTGCGTCTACCGTTCCTCGTTCGCTTCTCCACCCCTCCGCCGAAGGCTACGGCGCGGTAACAACAACCTTCCCGCCCGCTAACCATCTGAGCTCATCGCGCAGGTGCAGGTAATAGATGCCGGGTGCCAAGCCATCGACCTCAACTTGGGTGCGTAATTCCGTGGTACCGGTGGGTACGGACTGTTGCAACACCTGCTTGCCTTGTGCATCCAAGAGCACTACTTGGGTGGCACCGTACACCATGTATCCTGCGGGCAACGGCAACGATACGCTCAACCGGTCACTTGTGGGATTCGGAGCCAATACCAAGGCATTCTGCAAAGCCAACTCGTACTCCTGCACACCCACCGTGTGGCAGCCGGGGGTCAGGCAGCCGTGCTCGTCCAGCTTCAGTACCCATGTGCTGTAAAGAAGCGGTTGCTCTCCCGTGGTACTTTGCCGTACCGCACCGATCATGATCAATCCCCCATCACTGGTGCGGTTGATGCCGTAGGTGGCCACATTCTCAGCGGCATACCCCCCGAAGTACCAGTACTTCCGGCGGTACAGGGTATCCCCATCAGCGTTCATGCGCCATAAAGTGGTGGCTATATCTGGATCACGCGGGGTTTGTTCGTAACCTCCAACTACGAAGAACTCCTCATTATCCATATTACAGGCAAGTGCGGCGGCGGCGCCTAATTCGTAGTGCAGCTTCTTTTGCCATACTTCATTCCCATCAGGGTCTAGGCAAAGGGCGGTGGCGAACCTTACCAAGCCGACTGGCGTGGAATCGGCTGGAAGCCATGAATTGGGTATCAAGTAGTTGCCATTGGTCAATTCGATGGCCTGAACACTGCTACCAGACGCGTTGCCACCTGTGAACCGGATCCACTGCTGTTCGCCATTCCCATCCAACTTGATCATACAGGTAGCATTGAACATGTTCGGGCGGTTGCCACCGAGCAGATAGCTACCGTCGCCCATGGGCCGGATACTCCGTATGTACTCATACTCCGGCCAAGTTCGCCGCCACACTTCTTCGCCTTGGGCCGTCACCTTCCGGATGCAGGCACAATCATCGATCGGGTCTGCAGTAAGCGTGCAGGCACCAGCGATCAAATATCCACCATCAGGTGTTCCAACGCAATCGCGAACACCTTCCGAGGCGTCGGCTGAAACAAAAGTGGTATGTAACGTATCTCCGAAATGATTGAAGTGATACAGAAAGATGCTATCAAGGCCATTCTGACCAAAACAAGTTATCGCCGATGTGAAAGTACCGTCTGCATTTGCCCAGATCGGATCAACGACGCCAGGATCAATGCTCCTAGTACGAGTGAACTCATGCACTCCGACCAACGCGCCGGAGGTATCTATCAGCTTGGTATACAAGGCCCCTACCGTGGAATCCGAGGACCATTCCCGGGTGAAGATGAGGTAGCCATTCGGCACCTCAAAGACTGATCGGCCCGAACCACCGAGATAGGTAGCGTGATGGTAGACTCTACTGAAGTTCTGAGCCTGACCTAAACATGCGATAAAGATCGCAGACAAGGTTAATTCCAATCTCATCGATGCTAAGTTACTACCAGCCGGGTGGTCAGTGCTACCACCCGGCTGATAGAAGATGCCTACTTATTCACCACCACTTGAAGGCTACTGTGGGCTATGTCCCCATCTAGTACCTCGCACGTGTAGAAGCCATCTGCCAGGGCACTCAGGTCCAGTTCTAGCATGCGGGCGCCTTTCGTCATCGAGATTTCCTTCGCCACACGGCCTAAGGCATCGCTGATCACAACCCGCAGATCAGTTTGGGCCTCCGAAGGCAAGACCAAGTAGCTCTTGCCTGAAGTCGGATTCGGGAACAACTCCAGTTGCGAAGCACCTGATGACGAAGCATTGGAATAGGTCCGGGCTGCATGACGCGCTTTCGTGGGATCGGGGATCTGGATGGGTGGCAACTCCTCAAAGAACTCCAGGTGGTAACCGATCGCGGCCGCCAGCGAAGATCCGGGTTGGGCTTCGTCGTAGTTAACCTGCAACGCATTCGCATAGGTAGCAGGTAGATCAGGCCATGTAGCCAACTCCGCTTCGCGCATCTGGAGCAGTTCACGCAGCACGCTGACCTTTTCTGCCGACTTCACTTCCATGGAATCCAGCCATTCGTCCAACAATTGAGTCTCACCCACCATCAAGTTCAGGTTCGCCAGGTAGAACTGATCACCGAGGTCGGCGTTCGGCGCCAACAAGCCCAACACGGTACTGTATTTATTCGCCGTGGTGGAATCGGTCAGTAGGTCATGCAGTACATGAGTCTGCAGTTTAGCCTTCTCGGAGCTCTTCTGTGCAACTTCCCGCTTCAGCAATTGCATCACCTGGCTGCCATCCACTGCTGTTTCGATCAAGTGGATCTGGTAGGGTGAGAGGTAGGCCACATTCTTGGCGATGCCCCACACCTTACTGCTGAGCTTGCAATTGGCAAGAAGCACTTGCGTCACATGCCAGGCATCCATTGGAGTGCTTCGCTGTACCATGGCGATCATGACATCGTCGTGCAAAGGCGTGCGAGCCAAGAGGTAATCCCGCAGCACATGACTGGCCAAGGGTGGATGGTTCTCACCGATCGCCTCAATGATGTCCAAGTTCTCTCCACCGTCGTTCACTGTTCCGGTGAAGTAGTTCACCGCACTCTTCAATTCTGCGGCGGTTGTTGAGAACCGACTGAGTACCGTTCCGGGCCCTGGAGGTGGAACAAGATTACCCCCATCGCATGCGACCTCTTTGATGAATTCTGTTGCCCACGGTTGCAGCTGATCACTGAAAAACGGACTCGTGTTCAGTGGATCGCAGATGGCCACGTCATGGCGTTTGTAGTCGAAGAAGGGTGAGGGGTTCTCTCCACTACCGTCGTATTGCTCTGGATCGATCCAGATGTCGAAGGTCGAGCTTAGATCCGCTTCATCGAGCCACCGGTTGCCGGCTAGCTGAGATTCTTCAGGGTTAACAGGGTCGATATCTCCTTGGTCCTCCCGGATGTAGGTATAGCTACCCAAAGCGAAGTCGAAGGAGTTCTCCTCATAGTCGCCACAGAGGATCTGCAGACCTTGTCGCTCGTAAGGAGGATCGTTCCCTTTGTGGCGACCAGAAACCATGGTGCCAGCCATCAGGTTGGAGAAGGAGTTGTTGTATATCCGGTTCTCGGCTTGTTGGGGACCGTAGAAGTAGATACCGAAACTGCTCCCTCTGTTGTACCCGTTGAACGTATTCTCTTCAACGAGGTAGCCCGTGCTTTGGTGCACGTAGAGCCCGGTGGGTGGGCGCACGAAGTTGTCCCAATCAGGCACCTGGAAGGTGTTGCGGGTGATGCGGGATGCGATGGAGGTGACATCATAAACACCCCACATGTTATCCACGAAGTGCATCCGGTCCACCGTGTAGGGCCGCAAGGGCCAGCAGAACGCGACCACCCCGATGGAGAGGTTCTCGAACCTGGCCGTGTTCGGGTCATCATTGCCGAGCACCTTGAACCCGGCATTGAAGGCTTGGATCCCACGTCCGCGTCGCGTGTCCTGGAACAGCCCTGGATCGGTGTTCAGGAACCGGCAATTCGTGAAAGTGATCCCGCGAACATTGGTCACTGTCGCGTGTACACGTGGCTGGTCGTACAACCCATTCGGAAAGGTGCTGGTGGTGCTGAACTCACAGTTCGTGAACCGTGATAGGTTGTCCAATTCCAGCGCGCCATTCCGGCGCGTGTAGTTCTCCACACGCACTCCATAGGTACAGTTGCGTAGGGTGGAATTCTGCACACGGGCCACCCCGCCATAGTAATGGGTGTGGGCGAGACCCGTCGTCTCCTCCCGCGTACACCAGATGCCCACGCGCGCGTTCTCCACCGTGGAGCCGTCCATGAGTAACCATCCTTGGCGATGGTTCAAGGGCGTTCCCGTTTGCGTTTGCACCGGATTGGAGGTATACCCCTCGACCCTGATGCCCGCCCAGGGTTCCTCGCAACCACTCGTGAACGTACACCCATCGCTGGTGAACTTCGCACCACGCTCGATCACCAAGACCGCATCGGGGCCGAACCTGAAGGTGATGTCGTTGGCTACCACGTTGGCGCCTGTGGGTATTCGAAGTTCACCGCTGATACGCACCTCCGCAAGGTCGTAGAAAGGATTGTCGGTAGCCGTCCACACATGTGCGCCGACCTCCACGGTGTAGTCGGTGAAGCCGGTGATGCGGTGTTTCGTATCGCAGCAGATGCGCTCGTTCAACAGGGGCACGGTCTGGTCGTTCAGCCCTTGCTTATCCAAAAGGTGGTAGGGGTCTTGGGCGGGGCCGCTGGGTGCGTTCAGTGACTCGTCCACACAGAGCGAGTTGGAACTGGTGGTGAAGGCTTCGTTCGACCAGGCCGTCACGAGTGGGGCATTGGGATCGAGCAATGCGCCAAGAACGTGGGTGCCATCAGTCTTGGTGCCGCTCACGTATAGCGCATCCACCCCGGAGGTGTCACCATGAAGCTCCAACTTTGAATCCAGGAACGGCAGCAGCGGGAGACCACCAAAGGGGAATGGCTGGTTGTTCAGGCGGTCCCAACAGCCCAAGTAATCATTCAGAGGACCTGGATAGGACTTCAACCAATACACGAACTGTCCGTTCGCCGAGAACTCCAGACCGCCGATCCCAGGTTGGTTGATCGGTCTGCCTAGCGCATCCTGGCTCACAGGTGGGCCATCCACAGGTACTTCGTCTTCCGCGATGATCACCGGCTGGCCGACCTGCGCAAGGTTCGTTGTTGTAAGGTTCAGGTTGGTGATGTAGATAAAGGGAGCTTTACGCGCGAAGGGCACTGGCGGTAAGTTCGAAATGGAGAGCATGTCATAGGTGAGTGCGACCACCAAGGTGGAGCCATCCAGGAAAGCCTCCAGTTCACCTTTGGCGGTTTGATAGGTCTCGGTCAGTTGGGCCGATCGGATGATCGGGTCCCAACCGAGGAACTGTATGCCATCGTTCTTCATCTCATACTTCGCCAGCGCGAAGCCGGTAGAGACCAACAAGAAGGTCCGCCCCGTAGCCGCCACGTACAACGATTTCAGTTTGACGGGACCATTGCGCACGTTCGGATCGTCCGGGATGAGCCCTGCGCTGGTGGTCACGAACGGGTTCAAGTTGAAGTTGTCCATGTAACCGTCGTATCCCTGTGCGAAAAAGTCATCCCAATCCAGGATCTTGCCATGTCGATCCTGGTCCGTGGGGAACAGTTGATTGCGTTGGTCAAGATCGAGCACGGAGAAACCGAGGATATGGGGTGCTTGGGAGGTCGGCATACGGCTATGGACGATGTACCAGGCACCACAACGACCAGGTACGGGTGCCACCACCACCTCGCCGCGCCCGTCTTTAACGCGACCATCCAAGAAAGGGTGTGGCTGGGTCGTTTGCACCTCCTGGCTGCGGCGTGCGATGAGGTAACCGTCCCGATCGAAGACATCGCCATCAACGATGAAGAAGAGGATGCGCTCCCTGTCATCCAATTGGACGTATTGAGAATGTTGTGGCACTTGTCCCGTATAGGTCAAACCACTGGTCACCGCCACTGGGTCGTCGGGGATGGGTAACGGCGCTTCTGCAATGGGCTGTGCTTGGCCCACTGGCGGGAAGTAAACCACCTTGTTCCCCACTATGGATGCTGTGCGTTGCGCCAGGCAAAGCGATGAAACGGCCAGCGCTCCGATCAGCGCTGCCGTTCGTAAGATCGTATAGGCTTGTTCTCCCATGGCTTTTGAATTATTGCTGCGCTACATTGTACAGCACATGCGAAGCTGACTTCGATCTTGCGGAAACCCATCCGACCCAACCGGATATTATCCGGCTGGAAAGAATACTTTTTGGAACTACCATATCATCCATGGCAGATAAATTCAGGATCGGCGAAAAGCTGGCGAAGCTTCGCGCAGAGAAGAACCGGACGATCGACGAAGTAGCGGAGGACTTGAACCTCCCGCGAAGTACCTACTATGGGTACGAACAAGGCAGCACTGTTCCGAAGCTTGAATTCATCGAAAAGGTGGCTGCATACTACAATGTGGACCCCAGCCTTTTCCTTTCTGGAAACAAGTTGAAAGCTGAAACGGAGGCCGGAAGTGAGATGAACCATGAAAAGGCCGCTGTTCCAAGCCCATCCGAAAGCATGTGGGGTGCGATGATGGAGCGCACGAAGAGCCTGGAAGAGCTGTTGGCACGCGCGATCGCTATGCTTGAACGGTTGTCCAAGCGAGGCGATAAAGCATGAAGTACTCGCTCTAAGCCTGCCATTGTACAAGGCTCCTCGGACCACCGGCCTTTTCAATTCGCCATCTTCGCGGCATGAAGATCCTCCTTGTCTGCCTGGGCAACATCTGTCGCTCGCCGATGGCCGAAGGCATCCTGCGCCACATGATCGCCGAGCAGGGCTTGGATTGGCGTACCGATTCCGCAGGCACCGGCGACTACCACGTGGGAGAACAACCCGACCGGCGTGCGATGAAGACCATGCGCGAACGCGGGATCGACATCAGCGACTTGCGTGCGCGCCACTTGCGCGCTTCTGACTTCGAGGACTTCGACCTGCTGGTGGCCATGGATGCGAACAACCTGCACAATATGCGCCAGGTGGCGCCCTCGCACGAACTGGCGAAGAAGGCGCGCTTGATGATGGACTACGCACCTGCACATCCATTGCGCGAAGTGCCCGACCCCTACTTCGGCGGCGACGAAGGTTTCGTGGAGGTGTACGAGATGCTCACCGAGGCGTGCCGCAACCTGATCGAGGATGTCCGCCGCTGAAGGATACGGCACGCTCTACCTATTGCCCGTTTGGTTGGGCGATGGCGGTGGTGTGGAGCAATTGCCACCCGAGAACATCGCGGCCGTCGCGCGCATCGACCTGTATTTCGCGGAACACGAGAAGACCGCACGCCAGATGATCCGGCGCATGGTGCCCACCATCGCACTACCGGCGCTGGAGATGCATCGGTTGGACAAGGACACCACACCACAGGAAGCCGACCAACTGATCGCGCTGATGAAGACCGGACGCGATGCGGCCATCGTGAGCGAAGCGGGCATGCCGGGCATTGCGGATCCCGGTGCATTGCTCGTCGGCACCGCTCATCGGGCAGGTATCACGGTGGTACCACTGATCGGTCCCAGTTCGCTCTTCCTGGCTCTGGCCGCTTCCGGCCTCAACGGCCAACGCTTCACTTTCCACGGTTACCTGCCGGTGAAACCCGTGGAGCGCAAGGCGGCGATCAAACGCATCGATGGCGATGCCCAACGCACCGGTGCCGCGCAGTTGTTCATCGAGACACCTTACCGCAACGATGCGTTGTTGAAGGACCTCGTCGAGAGCTGTTCACCGAACACGCTGTTGACCATCGCCATCGACCTGACACAGCCGGGTGGTTCCACCGCGACACGTTCCATTGCGGCTTGGCGATCGCGCGTCCCGGAGTTGGGTAAACGCCCTGCCGTCTTCATCCTTGGCACCGCCGCTCGTTAGCTCAAGCTAAACGCCTTTCGCGCGCACCACCTTCTCCAAGCGCACGGTGTAGATCACGGGCATGTTGGGTTCAAGAACGCCGTTGATGCCCTTAGTGCCGAAGGCGTAAAGGCTCGGCAAGACGAAGGTGCCATCCTGCCCTTCGCGCAACAAGTGGATGGCCACCTCCAGCCCTTGGATCACCTGGTCCTTATCACCGTAGGTGAAACTGAGCGGTGAGCCGGTCCATGTGACCTCGTCGAAGACCTTGCCATCCTCCAGCCGCCGTCCTTGGTAGGCCACGGTGATCTGATCACCGATCACAACGGCCTGTGTATCCACAGCTGTTCCGGCGATGTGGTAGTGCAGATCACTGGTGCCCCATTGGATGAACGAGATCGGTGAACGCGCTTTGTAAGCGGCGATCAACCGCAGCTCGTAGCCGAGCGGGTCGTGCTGTTTGTAGGCTTCCGCCTCGGCCCGGATCATGGCCGGGGTACGCAGGCTGCGCAGAGAGATCTCCCCTTGGATCATGCTGGTATCGGGCACATCGATGGCCAAGCCCTGTGCGAGCGCCTTCCAAGGCCATGCGCTGGTGGGTGCGATGACGCTGAGGCTATCGCCCTCATGCAGGCGGCTGAGCACTGGAACCAAGGCACCAACGCGTAAGTCCTTCACCAAGTAGGTGCGTTCGGTGCTGAATACACTACCGACATCTTCACCCAAGAGCCCCAACCGCATCCGCACCACTACGGAGTCACTGTCGTTCGGCACCTCCTCTCCATCGCCGATCACGAGCAGCTTTAGATGCACATCATCCCCCACCACTTTGTACCCGGCGTAAGGTGAGCGTTGGCACCCGGCGGCCAAGAGCAGCAGCAAGCCGATGCCCCAAGCACTTCTCATGGTCTGTTCGTGATGGCCACCACACCCAACCGATAGACGATGGAACTGCGCATGGGGATACGATCCTGATCGCCGATGAGGCCGTGTGCGCGGTACGAGGGGATCACGATCAAGGCGCTATCACCGGCGCTGAGCAACTGGATGGCCTCGTGCAAGCCGCTCTCCACCTGATCCATCTCCACCATGAACGATTCGGGCTCGCCCGGTCGGGTGGCGTAGGCGCTATCACCATTGAGCAATTCCAGGCGGTAGTTCACCCGCGCCCATTGATCGGGCTTGGCCGTGGGGCCTTCCACGTCGCGGTAGAACAAGTAATGCACACCGGTGGCCGTTGCAATGAGTTGCAGGTCGTGTCGCATTGCGTACAAGCCGATGTCGTGCTGCTCAAGCTTGACCGCGTCCTTATTCTCCTTGACCAGTTCGTTCTTCGACGGATCTTCTTGGTGTTCCACCCGCACGGGCACACGACCATCACCACCGCACGAAGCCGCGAGCAGGACCACCGCTGGTAGCCAAGTCCTCATTCGGGGTGTGCTTGCAGGAAGGCCGGCAACAACGACATGAAGCGCTGCACCGTGGCTTCGAGGCTGAGCTCCGAGCGCCCACCGGCCGCATTGGCGTGGCCACCACCGTTGAAGTGTTCCTTCAGGAAACGGTCCACCGGAAGATCGCCTTTGGAACGCAAGCTGATCTTCACCAGATCCGGATGTTCCATGAAGAAGGCGGCGAGGCGCATGCCTTTGATGGAGAGGCCATAGTTGACGAATCCTTCGGTATCGCCTTGCTTGAAGTGGAAACGCTTGAGCTCCTCCTGGCCAAGGCCGATGATCACTGTGCGCAGTTCGGGCAGCACCGTCATGCGTTCTTGAAGCGTGAAGCCAAGTAGTCGCAGGCGATCCGCACTGTTCGTATCCGAGATGGCGTTGTGTATCCGATCGAGGTCCACACCGCGCTCCAGCAGATCTGCCGCGATGCGCATGGTCTGCGGGGTTGTGCTGCGGAACCGGAACGAACCGCTGTCCGTGACCATGCCGGTGTACAAGCAGGTGGCGGCCTGCTCATCGATGTGCTCCATCCAACCGAGCGCTTGGGCGATCTCCACCACCATCTGGCAAGTGCTACTGGCGCTGGTATCAGAGAAGGTGGCTGCGGCGAACTCCTCCGGTTCTTGGTGGTGGTCGATGAGCACCTTGATCTTCACGGCGCGAACGGCATCTTCCAGCCCACCGATCCGGTCGAGGCGGTTGAAGTCGAGGCAGAAGACGATGTCACTGGTACGGATGGTGGACAGGGAGGCGTCCGGCGAACGATCGAGGCAGAGCACTTCAGAGCGCCCGGGCAGCCAATCGAGGAAGTCGGCCGGTGTGTTGGGGAGCACCACGCGCGCGTTGTGCCCGGCGGCCTTCAGGAGGTGTGCCCAACCCAAGGTGGAGCCCACCGCGTCACCGTCGGGATTGTAGTGCGAGACGATGGCCACCCGACGCGGACGTTCGAGTAATTGGCGCAGGGTGGCGAGTGCTTCGGCAGGTACGGGCATAGGGAAATGGAACGACCCGCCGGGAGAAGCGGGCCGTAAAGGTAGCTTGTGGTACGGGCTTACTGGGCCTCGAAGCCGACGGTGGGCGTTGGCATGTGCTCAATGAGGATACCGACACAACCGATATCGTTAGGGCCACCCTTCTTGGCTTTCGGATCATTGCTGCCCGCCGCTACCACTTCCACCGCGATGCGTTTGGTGGCGGTGCAGGTGAACTCGATCTCGTTGGCCATCTCGTGCTCGGTGTTGTCCCAAAGCACTTTCTCCTCCTCCTTGTAGTTGCGTTTCTTCTCGGAGGTCTTCACTTCCAAGGTGGTGCCGGTGCTCTTACCGTCCTCATCCAGGACCGGCTCCTTGGTGGTGCCTTCCACCACTTCATCGGTGGGCACACGCACCTTCTCTACCAGACGGATCGCCATCTGTTCGCCGAGCACTTTGTCGTCATGGCTTACCGAGATGCGGTAGTCCTGACCGCGGTAAACCACGATGTTCAGTTCGGTCTCCTTCCCCACCTGCACCATGGCGCTCTTGCTCTGGCCGTTGATGGAGAAGCGCTTGTCGTTGCTGATGTTCCCGTTCATGCGATGGTAGTCGGCGCACTTGTATTGCGCGCTGGCAGCCATGGCTACGCTGAACGTGGCGAGTATTGCAGAACTACGGAAAGTCGTTTTCATCGGTTGTTCTCGTTCAGGCGTTGGTCTTGTCCTCCGGGGCGGTCATGCGGGCGCGCAGCTGGTCGATCGCAGCCTTGAGGGTCTGGTATTTCTCGTCGGTCAGTTCCACGCGTACATCGTCACCCAGCACCATGCGGCCGCTTGTGGAGGCACCTTGGTGGGCCACGCGCTTCACATCCACTTGATCGTAGATGTCGCGGATGCTGATCATGTCCTTCATCACGGCGGCTACATCGGCGTCGCTCTCGTGCGCGGCCATCATGTCAATGAGATGTTCCAGTGTCACCTTTTGTTCACCCACGCGCACCATCAGCACCTCGCCTTTGCCATGTGCCTCGATCTGGCTCAGCAACAAGTGCATGCTCTCCACCCAGCCACCGGCGAGCACCATGGCCAGGGTCGGTCCCATCTGTTCATCCTGCAGGCGTGAATAGGCCTTGGCGTAGGCATCGTTGCTGATGATCTCCAAGGAATCGCCGCGCGTGAGGTTGGCTTCGAGGCGCACGAAATCGGCATCGGAGAAGGCGCTCACCACACCCAGGCTCTCCGCGATCTTCTTGGTGGTGAGGTAGTAACGCACCACTTCCACGTTCAGTTTGAAGTAGCTTGCGAAGACGAGGTCAGTGGAGTAGATGCCGAAGTTGAGCGCACGCGACTTCAAGCTGGCGTAGCGGTCGGCGTTGGACACGGGGTTCAACAGGCGTTTCTGCCCATCGCCGGCCATTTCGCGCACCAAGCTGAAGAGCTCGTTGGGTGTGGGCATCTGGTACAGGCTGGCAACGGACTCTTCTTCGCCGCCGATCACCAGGTTGGGGCCTTTCTCCTCGGCTACCGGTTCCTGGCCGCCACCACAGGCGGTGACCATACCGGCCAACAGGGAGAATGTGAGGACCTTGACTTTCATCGTGCTTTCTAAGGTTGATGGGTGTTGTGGAGCGGGCAGGCCGCTTCACGGTACGAAGGAAGGTGTTGCCGGAGGCGTCTACGTTCCCCGATACCGTATAGTTTTGCGCGGCTTTTTCAACAACCCGCCCCATACGAGCATGAGCAACAGGACCTTCACGATGATCAAACCCGAGGCCGTGGCCGCCGGGCACGCCGGTAAGATCATCGATATGATCACCAGCAACGGTTTCAAGATCATCGCCCTCAAGTATACCCGCCTTTCCCGCGAGGAGGCCGGCCACTTCTACGAAGTACACAAGGAGCGCCCCTTCTACGGCGAACTGGTGGACTACATGGCCAGCGGTCCCATCTACGCCGCCATCCTAGAGAAAAATAACGCAGTGGAAGACTTCCGGAAGCTGATCGGCGCCACGGATCCCGCACAGGCCGAGGAAGGAACCATCCGCAAGCGCTTCGCCGAGAGCAAGGCGAAGAACGCCAGCCACGGCAGCGACAGCAACGAGAACGCGGAGATCGAAGGCAACTTCTTCTTCAGCGGACGCGAGCGTTTCTAGCTCAAGTAAGCAGTTCTGAGTTGGCAGTTGGCAGTGGAATGCACTGATGAGAGCATTCCACTGCTAACTGCCGGCTGCCAACAAAGAACTGGCATTCACTCCAGCACGATCTCCTGCACCACCTTCTTGCCCGCCCGGCGGTTGAGGATCTCGATAAGCGCCTCGCGCATGAAGCTGAGCTCGTGGCGCAACGGTGCTGAATCCACCTTCACGTTGAGGCGCCCCTTGCGCAGCCGCACGCTCTTGGTGTGCCGCGCGATCATGGGGCCCACGGCTTCGTCCCAGCCGGTGGTGATGTCCAGCTCGTCCATCTTCTCCCGCATGCCGTAGGAGTCGATGAGCAGGTCCATAGCGGACCTAAGCGACTGTTCGTTCGACTTTTTCACGTGTCAAGGGCTTGTCGTGGTCCAGGTGGAAGAAGCGAACATCGAGGTCGAGCCCATCCAACGCGGTGTGCAAGCGGCTGGCGTCGGTATCGGTGATCAGCACCTGCCCGAACCGCTGGTCGCTCAACAACTTCAACAGGTGACGCATACGCTGGGGGTCGATCTTGTCGAAGATATCGTCCAGCAAGAGGATCGGACGTAGGCCGCTGCGCTGCTGCGTAAGGTCGAACTGCGCCAGTTTGAGCGCGATGAGGTAGGTTTTCTGCTGCCCCTGCGAACCATACCGCTTCAGCGGCTGGCCGTTGATGGTGAAGACCAGTTCATCCTTATGGATGCCTTGGGTGGTGTGGCCGGAGAGGCGGTCGCGGTCCCAAGCTTGCCGCAGCAGATCGCGCATGGGTGTGGACTCCAGCGCCGACCGGTACTCCAAGGCCACCTGTTCGGGACCGGCGCTGATGCCCCTATAGTGCTGCTCCAGCAATGGCACGAGTTCCTGCATGAAAGCCCGCCGCACCTCGAATACGGTGCTGCCCTGCATGATCAGTTGCTCGTCCCATGGCTCCAAGGCCTCCAAAGAACCGCCGCCCTGCTCCGCGAAGCGTTTGAGCATGGTGTTGCGATGGGCGATGGACCGGTTGTAGCGGATCAGCGCATCGAGGTAACCGCGGTCGAACTGGGCGATGAAGCCATCCAGGAACCGCCGCCGGACCTCGGAACCCTCCAGGATCAGTTGCCCATCGTACGGGGTGATCATCACCACTGGATAGCGCCCCACGTGGTCGGCCAGCCGGTCGTACTCCTTCTTGTTGCGGCTGAGGATCTTGCGCGCACCGGCCCGCACGCTACAGAGTATGGCGTCCTCACCAGCCTCGGTGTGCATATGCCCCTGCACCATGAAGAGTTCCTCGCCGTGAAGGATGTTGTGGGAATCCACCGGGTCGAAATAGCTCTTGGCCAGGGACAGGTAATGGACCGCATCCAGCAGGTTGGTCTTGCCCACCCCGTTGGGACCCACGAAACAGTTCACCTCGGGCCCCAGATCCACCTCCGCCTCGCGGTGGTTGCGGAAATGCAGCAGGTTGAGGCGCGAGAGATGCAGGCTCATGGAAGGGCCCCAAAGGTAACCCAGCTACCCGGGCCTGCCCCCCTCTTCCATGCCCCGGAACCACCCGCTATCGACCATCCACTGTCCATAAGCCGGTACCGGGCTCATCCCCAAGTCGGTAAAAGGTCTACTTTTGCCGCTCCTTAGACCGACCACCGCCTTCGATCCGGCGGAACCTACCATGAGCAATAAGATCAACCCGCATCACGAAGCCCCCGTGACCGAGAGCAAGGATGTGGACCTGGGTGATGTGTACACCCGCACCGAGCTGTTCATCGAGAACAACAAGAAAGCCATCACCATCGGCGTGGTGGGCATCATCGCTGTGGTCGGTGGACTACTTGGTTACAAGAAGTTCATCGCCGAACCCAAGGCCCGCGAAGCCGCGGAGATGACCTGGAAGGCGGAGTACTACTTCGAGATCGACTCGCTGGACAAAGCCCTGAACGGCGACGACCAGTGGCCCGGTTTCGCGACCATCGCCGACGATTACAGCGGAACCCCGAGCGGCAACCTGGCCCACTACTACCTGGGTGCCATCTACATGCAGAAGGGCGAATTCGAAGCCGCTTTGGACCACTACAAGAAGGCGGACCTCGAGGATGACGTGCTGCGCGTGATGGCCATCGGTAACCAAGGTGATGCCCTGGTGGAACTGGGCCGTACCGACGAGGCCGTGAAGCAGTTCGAAAAGGCCGCTGGCATGTCGAACAACGAGCTCGTGGCCCCCATGTACCTCATGAAGGCCGGCATCCTGCATCAACAAGCCGCCAACTGGAGCGGTGCCGCCAAAGCCTTCAAGCGGGTGGCCACCGAATTCCCCAACAGCCCGGATGCCAATACGGCGCGTAAGTACGCCGGGTATGCCGAAGCGATGGGCGGATAGACCATGGCCACCGCCGAACATCACCTTTCTTCGTACGACCCGACCAGCGTCCCCAGTGGCGCTGGTCGTCGTTTCGCCCTGGTCGTGAGCGAATGGAACCGCGAGATCACCGATGCCTTGCGGCACGGGGCGCGCGAAACCCTGTTGAAGCACGGCGTGGTCGAGGCGGACATCGTGGAAACATGGGTTCCGGGCAGTTTCGAACTCGCCTTGGGCGCGCAACTGTTGCTGGAGAAGGGCGGTCTGGATGGCGTGATCTGTCTGGGTAGCGTGGTACGCGGCGAAACACCGCACTTCGACTTCGTTTGCCAAGGTGCCACTCAAGGGATCATGGCCGTTGGCTTGAAGTTCGGCTTGCCGGTTATCTTCGGACTGCTCACCGACGACACCATGCAGCAGGCTCTTGACCGCAGCGGCGGCAAACACGGCAACAAGGGTGTGGACTGCGCCGTGGCCGTGTTAAAGATGGTTGCATTGAAGCACCACACCTACTGAGCTTTCCCCGGTTTGGGCGATCTTGCGCGGGTAATTCCAGCCGCCATGCGCCAACTCCTTCTCTCCTTCCTCTTCGCGCCGCTCCTGGTCGTTGCGCAACCTGAAACCCGCAGTGGGCCGCGCTTGGGCGTAGGCTTGGCCACGATCACGGCGGGTGGTCTGCTGCAATGGAACGGCTTGCCGAAAGTGGGGCCCTTGGGTGGATGGGCATGGGAGATACCCTGGACGGAACAAGCTTCCTGGCTCATCGAACCGATGTACATCACTAAAGGCAGCCTCACCCAGAACCCGCAGTTACGATCCTGGACCAGCGTTCGATTGGGCTATCTGGAATTGCCCGTCGCCATCAAATTCAGTCTTCGTCCTGACCCGGGCGGCATCTTTCTCACGGGCTCCATCATCGGCGGGTATTGGATCAATGGTCGGCAGGTGGTGAAACAGGACGGCAACGTGCTGTTCGACCAGAAATACATCCTCACCGGTGCTCAGAGCCGCATGCAAGCCAGCGTGGGTGTAGGTCTTGGATGGGACATGGGGAAGAGCGCGTTCGAGGTGCGGATCCAGCAGAGCATCTCTCCGTTCTCCACGGTGATCCGCGGCCAGAACATGGTGGCGGGTCTGCACTACACCTACTACATCCCGAAGAAGAGCGAACGCAAGAAGAAGGATCCCGCAGAAGAAGAGAACGAGTAGACGAAGAGCGGTTATCTTGCCTTCGCCGGTAACAAGCCGGGAACGCATGGCCTACACCACCGTCTCTTCCACCGGGCGCACCGCATTCGCCCAAAATACCCTGCTGAAGGTCTTCCTTGGCCTCTTCCTACTCGTGTGGGTGTGGTCCTTCATCGGCACCACTGACCATGCGAACTGGGTGATCGAGAACGTGCTGACCATGGTCTTCATCGGTGGCCTGGTGTGGAGCCACCGGCGGTTCAAGTTCAGCGACCTCAGTTACACGCTCATGTTCGTGTACATCCTGCTGCACATCTATGGTGCCATGTACACCTACGCGGAGAACCCGCTCGGCTACTGGTTGATGGACGTGTTCCACGGCGAACGGAACCACTACGACCGCATCGTCCACTTCAGCTTCGGCTTCCTCCTCGCCTACCCGATGCGCGACTATTTCAAGAACCACTTCGACTGGCCCAACTGGGTATGCTGGGTGCTGCCGGTGGAGATCACGCTCAGCTTCAGCGGTGCCTACGAATTGATAGAATGGGCGGTGGCCGATGTGTTCTTCCCCGCGCAGGGTGCCGCCTACCTGGGCTCGCAAGGCGACATCTGGGATGCGCAGAAGGACATGGGGCTGGCCTTCAGCGGCGCGGTGCTCGCGATGGTGGGGGCGAGTGTGATCAAGCGAGCAAGGCGACCATAACAGACAGGATCGCGGTCATGTGAGCTGCAAGAAATATCACCACGAGGGTGAAACGCGTTCCGCTCCTCATATCCTTTTCGCTCGTTAAGTGTGCTCGCATCAGCAAGATCGTGCTGAGCGCCCCCAAGGCCACGTGCGTCCATCCGAACACCAGGATGTGTACAGAATTAAAGATTGGCGCCGCCTGTTGATCTAGGATGACCTGCTGCCGGTCGAACGAACTTATTGGACCAAGAATCAAGAAGTGGAAGCCTATCGCATTCGTAACGAATGATGTGGCACTGGCGATGATGACCGCTGTGATCCCCGACGCAGAAGCCCTGAAAGAACGAAAAGCAGCATAGGCGATAACAGCACCATTAACGAGCGAGAACGTCGCCAATAATACCAGGGGTATAAGAAGAGCGATGATCACACCTTCGTCCGCACTTTGCTCCACTCCTTCACCTGCCAGGTGACCGTGGCGGTGGCGAGGTGGTTGCCCGCCACATCATGAACTTCCACCACGCTGCTGTAGTCGACGGCGTCGTTCGTGGCCAAGGGTCTTACCACGCGCTCTTCGATCTCATCCGCAGTCGGTACACAAGTGGCGGTGGCGGGCTGCTTGGCCTGGTAGTGGTACGCCATGTGCAGCGTGCGCATGATCAAGCGGTACCGTTTCGGGTCCAACTTCTCCGTCACCGATAAGCCACTGCACATCTCGCTGGCCGTGGCGATGGCACAGGCGTGGATGCCCTTGATGTGGTTACGGTTCACTCGCCAGTAGGGAATGTGTACGCTGATGCCACCTGTTGGTAATGGATGCACTTTAAAGCCATGGGGCCGGTTGAACGGGACGGCCCATGGCAGAAGGAAATTCAACCGCCAGCGCCAGGCAGAGGAGGTGCGGGCCTTGGAGAGTAGTACCGGTAGATTCATCGTGCGAGGATAGACGCGATATCCGGCTTGAAGTAGTTCGGGCCTTTCATCACCTTGCCATCCTCGCGGTAGATGGGTTTGCCATCGGCCCCCAGCTTGCTCATGTTGCTGCGCTGGATCTCGCGGAAGACCTCGTCGATCTTGTGTTCGAGGCCGTGCTTCAACAGTGTACCGCACAGGATGTAGAGGATATCGCCCAAGGCGTCCGCTACTTCAACCAGATCACCACGCAGTGCGGCTTCGAGGTATTCCTCGTTCTCCTCGCGGATGAGCTTGTACCGCAACAGCGCATCGCGGTCGCCGATATCGCCCTTGGGGTGCGTGGCATTGCTGATGCCAAAGGCTTCGTGGAAGCGGCGCACGTGTTCCGTGGCTTCGGCCATGGTAAGGGCTTGGGTCGTGGTCTCCATAGGCCCGAAGGTAGCGGCGCCTGTGGAACCATTCCCGATCGACCGTTCAAGCCAAGGCCAGCAGGACAGTACACGTGCTGAACGGTTAACGTTCTTTAACGCGTATCACTTGGCAGCCCGACGGTGACCCCGGCACCTTTGCGAGACCTTACGGCCGTAGGCCGAACGATCGATAACCCCGTGAATGGCCGGATCACCGGCGAGACCCTATGGAAGACATCATTTCCGGTACCGCGCAGCCTGTGACCTCCGACAGCATACGCGCGCTTAACGAACGCATCCAACAGGCCAGTGCCTTCGTCGACCTCATCGACCAGGAAATGGGCAAGGTGATCGTGGGCCAAAAGGACATGGTGCAGAAACTGCTGGTGGCCTTGCTCGCCGATGGGCATATCCTGCTGGAAGGTGTTCCGGGGTTGGCCAAGACCATGGCCATCAAAGCACTTTCCCAGACCGTGGACGTTGGCTTCAGCCGCATCCAGTTCACACCGGACCTCCTTCCCGCCGACCTTATCGGCACCTTGATCTACAGCCAGCGGAACGAGGAGTTCAGCGTGAAGAAGGGTCCCATCTTCAGCAACTTCGTTCTGGCGGATGAGATCAACCGGGCGCCCGCCAAAGTGCAGAGCGCTTTGCTCGAAGCCATGCAGGAGCGGCAGGTAACCTTGGGGGCCACCACCTATCCCCTGCCACAGCCTTTCCTCGTGATGGCCACGATGAACCCGATCGAACAGGAAGGGACCTACCCACTGCCTGAGGCCCAGACCGACCGCTTCATGTTGAAGGTGGTGTTGGATTACCCGCGCAAGGAGGAGGAGAAGTTGATCATCCGACAGAACGTACGTCCCGGTGGCAATCCAGAGCCGCAGAAAGTGGTGCGCCCCGATGACATCCTGCACGCCCGCAAGCTGGTGCGCGAGGTGTACATGGATGAGAAGATCGAGCAGTACATCGTGGACATCGTGTACGCCACCCGCAAACCCGACCAGTACAAACTCACGGACCTCACCAGCATGATCGGGTTCGGTGGTAGTCCACGCGCGAGCATCAACATGGCCCTCGCCGCGAAAGCCTTCGCCTTCACTAAACGGCGTGGCTATGTGATCCCGGAGGATGTGCGTGCCGTTTGCCCCGATGTGCTGCGCCACCGCATCGGACTCACCTACGAGGCCGAAGCCGAGAACATCACGGTGAACGAGATCATCGACCGCGTACTGAACACGGTCGAGGTTCCTTGATGAGAGCTATTTGATCGCCAGTTGGCAGTTCGCAGTCGGCAGTGAATGCCCTGTGTACCGCCAACTGCGAACCATCAACTGGATTGAACACCGCGCAACATACCAAGGAGCTCCTGAAGAAGGTGCGCTTGATCGAGCTGAAGACCCGCGGCTTGAGCGAGCATATCTTCTCCGGTGAATACCACAGTGCGTTCAAGGGCCGTGGCATGACCTTCAGCGAGGTGCGCGAATACGCGCCCGGTGATGAGGTGCGTACGATCGACTGGAACGTGACCGCGCGCTTCGGTCATCCCTTCGTGAAGGTCTTCGAAGAAGAACGCGAACTCACCGTGATGCTCGTGGCGGACGTGAGCGGTTCCGGAGAATTCGGCACCACCGCTCAATTGAAGCGCGAGCTGATCACCGAGGCCTGCGCCACCATCGCGTTCAGCGCCATCAAGAACAACGACAAGGTGGGCTTGATCCTCTTCACCGATACGGTGGAGAAGTTCATTCCCCCGAAGAAAGGCCGCTCACACATCCTTCGTCTGGTTCGCGAACTCCTGGAGTTCCGCCCACAAAGTCGGGGAACGGACATCACCGCCGCGTTGCGCTACCTCAACAGCGTGATCAAGAAACGGAGCATCACCTTCCTCTTGAGCGATATGATGGACGAGGACTATGAGCCTGCCCTGAAGATCGCGAACCGGCGCCACGACCTGGTGGTACTGCGGACCACCGACCCGCGCGAGAGTGAGCTGCCCAACGTGGGTTTAGTCCAGTTCGTGGATCCCGAGACCGGTGATGCTCGCTGGGTGAACACCGGCAGCCGGGCCATCCGCAATGCCTTCCGCGCGGCCGCATTGAAACACCAGAACCGCACACGCGAGATCCTGCGCCGCTCGGGTGTGGACCATGCGACCATCAGTACACAAGAAGGGTATGTGCGGCCGTTGATGCAACTGCTCAAACAACGCGAGGTACGGTGAGAGCCCTCGTGCACATAGCGTTCCTCTTTCCGCTGTTCGCTGCCGCACAGTCGGGCAACCCTTTCGTGGATGTCCGACTCGACACGAACGTGGTCCGGATCGGAGAGCGCGCGCGATTGTTGCTGGAGGTGGCCTACCCGGCGAACGCATCGGTGATGTGGCCCACACTATCCGATACGCTGAACAAGCACATCGAGGTGAGCGCCGTGAGCACTGTGGACACGGCGGATGGTAAACGCGGGTTGATGCGCCAAGTGCGCACATTGGAGCTCACCTCCTTCGATACCGGCTTCTGGGCCGTGCCACCTTTCCGCTTCATCGTGAATGGCAACCCCTTGGATACCCGTGCCCTCTTGCTCGAAGTGCGCACCGTGGAGTTGGATAGTACACAAGGCCTTCGTGCGATCAAGGACATCCATGTGCTGCCTTTCAGCCTGAGCTACTGGTTGCGCGAGCATGTGCTGTGGATCGTATGTGGGGTTGCGATGCTGATCGCGTTGATCGCGCTGGTCCTGTTCTTGCGGCGGAAGCCACGCACGGCAAGGACCGCAGCCCCCACCGTGGTGGTGCCATTGAAGGACCGCACCTTGGCGGCCCTGCGCGCGTTGGAGAGCGAACGCGTCTGGCAGCAAGGCGACCACAAAGCCTATCATTCGCGCCTGACCGACGTGTTGCGCGGATACATCGAGGAGCGCTACCGGGTGCCTGCACTGGAAAGCACCACCGATGAACTGCTGAAGGAACTCCGCGTGAGCGCGCTTAGCACTGATCACCGCGGTCAGCTGGAGAATATGTTGCGGCTGGCCGATATGGTCAAGTTCGCCAAGGCCCTCCCCGCTCCGCAGGAGAACGAACAGATGATGGCCGGCGCCTTGCGCTTCGTGGAGGACACCGCACCCGTTCCAACACCCAACGAGCATGCGTAGGCACAAGGACATCCTACTCGCCATGGGTTGGTGCACGCTGGCGTTGGCCGGTATCGCCGTGGTACTGTGGTGGACCCTTCGACGTTACGAACTAGCCAGTCCATGGGTGCTTTGGGTCTTGCTCGCCTTCATCCCGCTGAACGCCTTGTATGTGTTACGCACCATTCGGCGGGCATCGATGGCGCGGTTGAGCACACTGTATGCTCTCGCCAACGGTCCGGTGGACCTTCTCTCCTACTTCCGGCATCTGCCGTTCGCGGCTGGCGTGCTCGCATCGGGTGTGCTCCTCATCGCCTTGGCCCGCCCGCAGAGTGAAGACAACTGGCAGGACGTGAAGCGCGAGGGCATCGACATCGTTATCGCGATGGACATCTCGACCAGCATGCTGGCCCGCGACCTGAAGCCGGACCGCCTAGAGGCCTCCAAACGCGTGGCCATGGAGTTCATCGACGGCCGACCCAATGATCGTATCGGTCTGGTGGTGTACGAGGGCGAAGCCTTCACCCAATGCCCCATAACCACCGACCACCGGGTGTTGAAGGAGCTCTTCGCCGAGGCTGAACCGGGGCTGATCGATGGCGGGACCGCCGTGGGCAGCGGTCTGGCGACCGCGCTGAACCGCTTGCGCGAGAGCGAAGCCAAGAGCAAAGTGGTGATCCTGCTCACGGACGGTGTGAGCAATGCGGGAACCGTTCAGCCGCTGGACGCCGCGCAGATCGCCGAGCAACTCGGTGTGCGGGTCTATGCCATCGGCGTGGGCACGCGCGGCAAAGCGCTGTTCCCTGTTATGCGCTATGCGACCGGACAATTCCGCTACGACTACGTGGACGTAGAGATCGATGAGACCACCTTGAAGAACATCGCGGACCGCACAGGTGGCAAATACTTCCGGGCGACCGATGAGCAGAAACTAGGCGAGATCTACGCGGAGATCGACCGCTTGGAGAAGACCCGCATCAAGGTGACCGAACACCGCTCGAAGAATGAGGAGTACGAGCGCTTCGTCCTGCTCGGTGGCGCCTTCCTCGTGACCGGCTTGTTCCTCGATCGCACCCTATTGCGCACCATGGCATGAGGATCCCCGGCACATACCATGTGGCCGCCACCGTCGGCATCGTGCTGATCCTGGAGCTGCTGAGCGCCGTGTTCTGGGTCGGTTGCTGGTGGTTGTTGGACCAGGAGGTGCAAGCCTTCCGGCTGGAACGTCCGGAGCTGTTGTTCGGACTGCTCATCGGTCCGGTGCTGGCCCTGCTCTTCCTACTTGATCTGGCCTGGCGCAACAGGGCGCTGAAACGCTTCGCTGCTGCGGGCACCTTGGCGCGTATGGTGCCGGGCAATTCCAACCTGCGTGTGCTGGTCAAGTTCCTCCTCCTGCGTCACGCGCTCTCCTTCATCGTGGTGGCGGTGGCCGGTCCGCAGTTCGGTACGCGGCTCGCCGAGGTCCGTTCGGAAGGCATCGACCTTGTGGTGGCCATCGATGTGAGCAACAGCATGGAGTGCGAAGACCTGCGCCCCAGCCGCATGGAAGCCGCACGCCGATCCATGGAACAGCTCATCGACAAGTTGCGCGGTGATCGTCTGGGCATCGTGGTCTTCGCCGGTGAAGCCTTCGTGCAACTCCCCATCACCGCAGACCGTTCGGCGGCCAAGTTGTTCTTGAACGCGGTGAACACGAATTCGGTCGGCACACAAGGCACTGCTATCGGTGCGGCCATCGATCTGGCCCGAGAGAGTTTCGAGAAGGACGTCCCCGGTAGCAAGGCCATCATCGTGATCACCGATGGCGAGAACCACGAGGACGATGCGGAAGGAGCTGCTCGAGCCGCCGCCGAGACCGGCATCGTGGTGCATACCATCGGTATGGGAACGCCGGAAGGTGGTCCGCTGCCCGTGCGACGCAATGGGCAGGTCTTCGGCTTCCGCAAGGACCAAAGTGGTACCACCGTGGTAAGCCGGTTGAACGAACCGATGCTGCAACGGATCGCGGCGGAAGGCAAAGGCATGTATGTGCGGGCCACTTCCACCTCAAGCGGCATGGAACAGCTGGTGACGGACCTGCGTTCGTTGGATACTGCGGAGAAAGGAAGTTTCATGTACACCTCGCATGAGGATCAGTTCCAGTACCCGCTCGGCATCGGCATCCTGCTCGCCTTGGCGGGGCTCGGTCTGGGCGAACGCAGGCATTGGCGTGATCAATGGACCACCGTGAAGCTATGAGACACAGTGCCTACATAGCCGTCCTTGTCCTCGCCTCGGCGTGTGGTGATGCGCAACAACGTGCCGCGGAGCGAGCGCTGTACACGGGTGAACATCCATATCGAGAAGGCCGGTTCGATGCAGCAGCGAGCATTTATGCTGAAGTCGATTACGATGCACGCGTAGCCTACAACCTGGGCAACGCCTTGTTGCAACAACAGCTCACGGACTCATCGATACAGGCTTACATCAAGGCGATCAGCACAGAACAGGGCGACTCGGTGAACGCGATGACCTACCACAACCTGGGGAACGCATGGGCTACCATTGCTTTCAACGCTGACACGGCGGCCAAGGAAGGGCGCGAGCGGATGAAGAGCATGCCGGTCGACGGTGCGGACCTGGTCACCAAGGTGAGGAACATCGTGATGCGCGACTCTATTACCCAAGAGAACATCAAGCTGGACCAACTGGTGGATTCCGCTCTAGCGCAAAGTGCAGAAGTTTATAAGAACGGACTACGTCGTATGCCTTCCGATGAGGACACGCGGTACAACCTCGCCTTGGTACAGCGGATGATCGCCGCGCGGGTGAAAGAGGCCAAGGAACGGGAGAAGAACAAGAATAAGAACAAGGACCAACAAGAGCTGAGCGAACGCGCGAAGCGGCTGATCCAACAAGCGGACAGCTTGGTCGATCGGTACCAGTTCACGAAGGCCTTGGAGATCCTACAAGCCGGTGTGAAGGCTGATCCCAGTCTTCAGCAGAAGCAGGATTACATGAACAAGTTGGATGTGGTCACCAAAGCCTCAAAAGCGAAATGATGTATCCGCGCGCCATCGTCCTTTCCCTCGCTGTCTCCCTTGTGCAGTTGTTGATCGCGCAGGTCAACACGGCCGATGACTATTTCAACCTAGCCTCGCGCCAATTCGTGAAGGAGGACAACCGACAGGCCCTGCGCACCTTGGATCAAGGCTTGCGGCAGTTCCCCACGGACCCCAAACTGTTGAAGCTCGCAGAGGAGTTGGTGAAGCAGAACAAGAAGGACCCACAGGAACAGCAGCAGCAAGAGCAACAACAACAGGAAGAGCAGCAGCAGGATCAACAGAAGCAGCAAGGCGGCCAGAACGAGCAACAGCAACAACGCGAAGAGCAGGAGCAGCAGGGCCAAGAAGAACAACCTCAACAGGCCGAGGAGAAAGGCCAGGAGCAACGCGGTGGCAAGCCGCAGCCCGGCACCATCGACCCACAGGCGGCCATGCGCATGCTCGATGCCATGGAGCGCAACGAAAAAGATGTGCAGGAAAAGGTGCGCGTGAAACGCCGACCTGCCGTTCGTAGGACCATTGAAAAGGATTGGTGATGGCGAATCTCATCAGAACATTCACCGCGTTCGTGCTCCTCTTCATCGGGGCGCAGCGTCTTTCCGCGCAGGAGATCACCTTCACCGCGCAGGTGGACGGGAACAGCATCGCTGTGGGAGAGTACGTGAAGTACACCATCAGCTTGGGCAACGCCCGGGACCGGTTCGAAGCCCCATCCTTCGGAGGACTCGTGGTGGTGCAAGGTCCGTTCGATAACAGCAGCTTCACGATCATCAATGGTCGCATGAGCGGGTCCACCAGCAGGACTTGGGTGCTTACCGCCACCAAACCCGGCAAGTACATCATCGGGGCCGCCAAGGTGCGCGTGGGTGGCGGTATCATCGAAACGGAGCCGATCACCATCGAGGTGGCCAAGGGCGCGGGACAACAGAGTGACCCCAATGCGACACAAGGTCAGAGCCGCGACCCGAACATCTTCATCACCATCGGGCTCAGTCAACGGAAGGCCTATGTGGGCGAACAGATCGTAGCCACCTACACGCTGTACTCACGCTATTCCGGTTTGGAGACCACCAAGGAGACCCTGCCAAAACTTGACGGCTTCTGGGCGGAGAACGTGGAACTGGGCGATGTGAGCTGGGATCAACAACTCTCCACAGTGAACGGCCTTCAGTACCGCACAGCCATCCTCAAACGTCAGGTGCTCATCCCCCAACGCGCCGGAAAATTGCGGGTCTCCAATTACACCATGGAATGTGTGGTGAACCGCTCCTTCTTCAACCGGGGTACGCCGCTCGAAGTGAAGAGCAACGCCGTGGAGGTGACCGTGACCGAATTGCCCGGCAACGCCCCTTCTTCGTTCAAGGGAGCGGTGGGCGAAATGGAGATGCAAGTGAAGGCCGACCGCACGCAGGTGAAGGCGAATGAGGCAATCGAACTCACGGTGACCTACGCCGGCAAAGGCAACCTGAAACTGCTGGAGGCACCGGACCTCGAGCTACCGGGCGACCTGGAGCAGTACGACCCCAAAGTGACCGACAAGATCAACGTGAACGCCGGTGGAATGAGCGGTTCGCGAAGCTTCCAATACCTAGTGATACCGCGCCACGAAGGTGACTTCCTCATCACACCCCTCGAGTTCACCTACTTCGACACACGCAGCGGAAGCTACCGCACGATCGCATCGGAACCGTTGAACCTCCAAGTTAGCCCCGGTGATGGGACCGCCGCTGCCGTGCAACGACCGAACAAGACCGATGTCCAGGTCTTGGGCAAGGATATCCGTTACATCCGCACGGGCGACCTCGAACTACGTCCCACCGGTGAACACCTCTTCGGTTCGGTCGCCTGGTTCGCAGGCTTGGGTGCGCCAGCCTTGGCGTTCGTGGTCTTCCTTGGCTGGCGGCGCAAGCGTGAAGCCGAGCTGCTTGATGTGGCCGGATCGCGGCGCAAGCATGCCGACAAGGTCGCGCGTAAACGGCTCAGCGATGCCGAGATCGCCTTGAAAAGCAGCGATCGCCAGGCGTTCTACGATGCGCTCGGCAAGGCCTTGCACGGCTTTGTGGCAGATAAGTTCGGCCTTGGTCCGGCAGAGATCAATGCGGCCAACTTGCGCACGCACTACATGAGCTACACCGGAGGCGAACCTGTCGCGAACGACTACATCCGCTTGATGGAAGCCTGTGACATGGCACGGTACGCACCCGTGGAGGATCGACCGCGCCAACAACTCTATGATGAAGCCGCCGCGCTCATCGGTCGCACCGAACAACTCGTACGCGCATGAGGACGCTTGCCTTCAGCCTGCTTTGCCTGATCTCCGTCTCCAGCTCGGCCATGACGCGCATCGAAGCGGATACGCTGGTAGCACGTGGCGCGCGCGCCTATTCCGCTGGGGAAACGGCTACTGCGCTCGCCCTCTTCGATTCAGCGAACACCGCGTTCACTTCTCCGGCCCTGCTCTACAACATCGGCAACTGTCACTTCAAACTGAACGACGTTCCACACGCAATCCTGTATTACGAACGGGCACTACGACTGGCCCCGGGCGATGCCGATGTGCGCACCAACTTGGAATTGGCCCGCCAGAAGGTCGTTGACCGCATTTCGGAGCTCCCCTCTTTCAGCCTAGGTTCCACCTGGGCGAAGATCCGAGGTGGTCGTGATGCCGATGAATGGTCGAGGCGCGCTTTGTGGGCCTGCCTCTTGTTCTTCCTTTGCCTGGCCATCGCTGTAGCCGTGCGGCCCCGAACAGCCCGTCGCGTCTTGTTCGGGTTGAGTGCCCTGCTCTTCCTCGGCACCGCTCTTTCCATCGCCTTCGCGGCGTTCAGACACGATGAACTCACCGATGACAGCGAAGCCATCATCATGAGCCCGAAGGTGGATGTGCGCAGTGAACCCCGTGAAGGAAGTACCGTGCTCTTCGTATTGCACAAAGGCACCAAGGTCACCATCCTGCAACAGGAGAACACGTGGAGCGAGGTGCAACTCGCCAACGGCAGCGTGGGCTGGATGCCGCCTGCTTCCTTGGAGCGCATCTGACCTACGGAAGCTGCGCCGAACGCACCGTGGTGGGTACCGCCCCACCGATCACTTCCAGCACGATGTCGCGGTCGTTGTCCGAACCGGAGTACTTCACCACGCCATCGAGGTTGATGTCGCTGCGCGAATATCCGGTGACCGTGTTGGTGGCCACCTGACCACCGATGGTGGTGAGGACAGGATCGCGGTCGTTGCCCGTGCCCGTGTAAAGCACGCCCCCATCGGAGTTCACATCACCGGGCCAAAGAGCACGATAACTGCCGCTCACCTTCAGTGCGTTCGTACCATAAAGGCTCGTAGAGGCCGAAGTGAAGTCGACCACCTGACCGCTCGTGGTGAGCGTGGCCGCGGTCATCGCGCCCAAATGGTTCCGATGTCGGATCACCAGCCGCTTGCCCACCGGGTTGGTCGCGAAAGCGATCTGGTTCTCCCCCGTCGTGCTGATGATCTCTCCGTTCGCGCGTACCAAGGCCGCTCGACGAGCCGCCACGGTATTACCCGCGTCGTTATTCCGCAACTCCAAGAGCACCCAGTCCACGATGGCCTGCGCACCCGTGGCGGACAATAATGAGGACGTGACGGTGGCCCCGCTGTTCTCCAAGGTGAGCCCCAAGAGTCCGGAATACGGTTCGGTGGATGGGATGAGCGACGATTGGCGAAGGTTGTCGCGCATGATGCCGGTCGTCCAATTCATCGCTCCACCCAACAAGACCTTCGCGCCAAGCGTGGTGGCCGTGGGTGCCGCACATCCCGTTCCGGGTACGTTGTAGATGATCTTTGAAGAATAAGCCGCCACCGTTTGTGGGCCTGATAGCAATGTGCCATTCATGTCATACCAGCAACCTGCAGGCAAGGTGAAGGTCTGCGCGTTGGCCGTCTCGTTGGCGAGCAGTTTATGCTCGTTCGCCGCTGGCCGTGGCTGCACGGTCACACGGTGCAGTTCCACGTTGTCCAGCCAGTAGGTGTTCTCGGGGAAGAAGTGCGAGAACATCACCACCGCCTGTTCGGTGAGGTTGCTTTGAAAATAGATCTCCATGTTCCGGCGCTCCGTATCGAAGGGGATCTCGCGGCTGACGATGGAGTACCCGCTGGCCATCTGGCTCACACCTTTCACGCTGGCCAGTACGATGCCCGGCATACTGGACTGCACGCTGAACCGGAACCGGTACCACTGCCCATTCTGCATGCTGAACTGATCTGGGTTCCAGAGGTTGTACTGTGCGCTCTGGCTGGCATTGGGTAACACCACCTTCAATGCGCCGTTATCCATGTAAGTGAGGTCGCGGGTCACCACAGCGTTCGTGGGCCAACCACCCCAACCGGTGACGTTGGCGTTGAAGTTGCCATTGAGCACCAGGTTCGTGCTAAGTTCACTGGCTGTGCCGTAGAGTGCCGAACGTAATGGGCTGCGCGTACTTCCCGTTTCATCGTTCCGCTCTGAGCGCCAACGCTCCAGTGAATAGGTCTTGCTATTCCCCGCACCCAGGTTCCAGTTCCGGATGCTCATTTCATTGAACGGGTTGTACAGCTTGTTGTTGGTGAAGGTGCCGAAGTCCACGTTACCCTGCTGGTAGTAGTTCCATACCTGCATGCAGAGTTGGTCCGGGGCCAAGGAATACAGCTGGTTCCCGGAATAGACCGTGTTGTACGAGGCCTTGTAATAGGGCGGTGTGGCTCCCGGTCCGTTCACGTTGCTCATGTCCGTGATGTTCAACTGGACGCCATTGTTGAACAGCACATTGTCCTTCACCTGATTGTTCTGCGATACCATGGTGTGGTCCACCTGGATCCCGATGGAGCAGTTGCTCACGGTGTTGCGTTGAACGATGCAGTTCTGGATCACCGAATTCCCGAAATAGATGCCGGGCAGGATCCTGCCATTCACCGAGTAGTTCGTGGCTGCGCTCTCGATGTTGCCCACGCCATCGCGGATCACGTTATCCTGGATCAGCATGTTCTGGCTATTGTCCCAGTAGATGCCGCCACCATCATTCACCGTGACACAGAAATTGGAGATCACATTGCGCTCCACCGTGGCTGTCTCCCCGACGAAGATGCCCGAGTTACCCGTGTTGTGGATGCGGTTCTGCCGGATGATGTTGGTGCCACCACCCACACGCATGCCGTGGTAGCCGAAGGCTGTTTCGCCCAGCCCAGCCACGAGGGCGATGTCCGTTAGAGTGTTCCCGGAGACCGTGGTCCCGTTGTCGATCACCGCCAAGGCCGCCGCGTAGGTGTTCTGGAAGGTGTTGTTCGTGTAAGTGTTATTGCTCCCATAGCTCTGGATGCCGTGGTAACTCTTCTCGAAGGTGCACCCGTTCACCGTATTGAAAGAGCCCGTGTTGTAGACCCCGGTCAAACGCTGCCCGCGGAATGCGATGTCCTGGATGCGGACACGGCTGCGCTGCCATTCGATGAAGATGCCGTGGTCATGTAAGGAAGCTTCCACTACTTGAGTACTGGGGTTACCACCCGTGGGTGCCCAGAGGTAGAGCGTGCCCGTGGCGGTATCGTGGAACCACTCACCGGGCGAATCCAATTCGCTCAACTTGTTGCAGAGGAAGAAGCCCCAGTTGTAGTTGCCGGTGGTGTAGGTGATGTTCGGATAGCTGATGGTGCTGCCGCTGTGCGCATTGATGACCCGGTTCTCGTAGCACCAGTTGGTGCTGCGGATCACCAAGGAAGCCCCGTTCCAATAGCCGCTGCCCTGGGTGATGTTGGCGCTGGTGAGCGATGTGCTGGTGGAGGTATTGACCCGAAGCCAACCGGTGTTGGGGTACCGTGCAAGGGTTTGTAAGGCACCATTAACGAAGACGTACTTCACCGAACCCGCCACGCTGGCTTTATAGATGTTGCCGCTATGCTGGGTCCAGCCCGTCACGGGTACTGCCCCGTTGATCACCGGCTGTGCACCGGTCCCGTATGCGCCGAGAACGATGTTCGAAGCAGCCGATCCGGATCCATACCAGGTCAGTTGCCCCGTGAAGGTGGCGCCCCGTTGAAAGAGGACCTGATCTCCGGCCACCGCTGAACTGGAGAACTGCTGGACTCGGGCCAGGGTACGCCACGCAGTTGCGGTGCTAGTCCCATTATTGCTGTCGTTGCCCGTTGGCGAGACGTAGTACACCGCAGCTTGTGCCGCAGTGCTGGCCAGAAGGAAAGCTAGGAGGAGTTCTCTCATCTATTTTATCAGGTCCTTGCAGGGAACCGGCGGCGCGAAATTGGCTCCCTTACATGCCCTGCAACGATCTGAGGATCAACAGATCTTGAACATTTCGACCAGTCCACTTCACCACCCGATGGAGCCGCTGCCGCACTCTCCGATCGGACTGAGGATCCGGCGAATAGCCTTGTCACGGCCGGAAATGATCGTGGAAAAGTCCACAGGTGAACGAACTAGCTATATTTGCCGCCCCGCCGAACGTGGTGGGACACCTTGGAGAGGTGGGTGAGTGGCTTAAACCAGTAGTTTGCTAAACTGCCGTACGGGTTATTCTGTACCGGGGGTTCGAATCCCCCCCTCTCCGCCAGAGCTGAAGCCGCCGATAGGCGGCTTCTTTCGTTGTGGTCGGGCCTGTGCTCGCACAAGGACCGAGCGCGACGAAAGAAGCCATGAGTGGAACTCATGCGGCTTCGGATATGATGCCCCCCCCTTCGGGATGTCGCGCCGCGCGAAATCCCCCCCCTCTCCGCCAGAGCTGAAGCCGCCGTTAGGCGGCTTCTTTCGTTGTGGTCCACCTGAAACTCACGCTGGACGTGAACTTCGGACCAGAATTAACCTTCTTGTGCGGACCAACGTTCTTTTACCGTTCCTTTGCGGCCCGTTCAGGGGGCTCAGCGTAGCCCGGTATCGCGTCCCGCTTTGGCGGGAAGGTCGTCAGCCGAATACGTGGAAAGGGTTTCTCGGGGCGTAGCGTAGCCCGGTATCGCGCCTGCTTTGGGAGCAGGAGGTCGTCAGTTCGAATCTGGCCGCCCCGACAAGAGCCGATCAATGGATCGGCTCTTCTTCTTTCTGGTCCAGGGCTTATTCAACCGGCTTTGTGACCTTTGCATCACTGACCCCGTAGCTCAGCTGGATAGAGCAGCAGCCTTCTAAGCTGCCGGCCGTTGGTTCGAATCCAACCGGGGTCGCTTCGTGTGATAGGCCGTGGCCATCGTGGTCGCGGTTACTTTTGCGCCTCGTTCAACACCTAACCCACTTTCCATGGCCCGCGAAGTCGTCATCGTTTCCGCAGTACGTACACCCATCGGTAGTTTCGGCGGAAGCCTGGCCGAAGTGGGCGCCACCCAACTCGGCGCAACTGCCGTGAAGGCAGCGGTAGAACGCGCGGGGGTGGCACCTGTAGCCGTGCAAGAAGTGATCATGGGCAGTGTGTTGCAGGCCAATCTCGGCCAGGCACCAGCCCGCCAGGCTTCCAAATTCGCAGGTCTCCCTGATACCGTGCAGACCACCACGGTGAACAAGGTCTGCGCCAGCGGTATGAAGGCCGTGATGATGGCCACCCAGGACATCCTGCTCGGTGACGCCGATGTGGTGGTGGCCGGTGGCATGGAGAGCATGAGCCGCACACCGTTCTACCTGGAGCAGGCCCGCTACGGCTATCGCTTCGGCAACGGCAGCGTGATCGACGGTATCGGCAAGGATGGCCTCACCGATGTGTACCACCAGACCGCCATGGGTGTGAGCGCCGACAACACGGCCAAGGAGCACAACATCTCACGTGAAGAGCAGGACGCCTTCGCCATCGAGAGCTACAAGCGCAGTGCTGCCGCATGGGCCGCTGGCAAGTTCAAGGATGAGGTGGTGCCCGTTACGGTGAAAACGCGGAAGGGTGATGTGGTCGTGGACCACGACGAGGAGTATAAGAACGTGAGCTTCGACAAGATCCCAGGCCTGAAAGCGGTGTTCAGCAAAGACGGTACCGTGACCGCCGCCAACGCCAGCACCATCAACGATGGCGCAGCGGCCTTGGTGCTGATGAGCGCTGAAAAGGCCAAGGCACTCGGTCTGAAACCCATCGCGAAAGTGTTGAGCTACGCTGACGCTGAACAAGCGCCCGAATGGTTCACCACCACACCGGCGAAAGCCGTGCCGCGTGCTGTGGAAAAAGCAGGCCTGAAGATGAGTGACATCGGCTACTTCGAGTTGAACGAGGCCTTCTCGGTGGTGGGTATCGCCAACACACGCTTGATGAACCTCGACCCCACGAAGGTGAACGTGAACGGTGGCGCCGTTTCCTTGGGGCATCCCCTCGGCTGCAGCGGAGCACGCATCATCGTTACCCTGATCAACGTGTTGAAACAGAACGGCGCCAAGTACGGCGCGGCCGGTATCTGCAACGGTGGTGGAGGTGCAAGCGCCATCGTGATCGAAGCGCTCTGAGCCATGCCATCCGTCATCTGCCCGCTCTCCATGGTACCCGTTCGCAAAGAGCCGAACGACCGTGCCGAAATGGTATCCCAATGGCTCTTCGGCGAGACCGCGGAGGTGCTGCAACGGACTGATAAATGGAGTTTGTTGAAGTTCGACCACGACGGCTACGAAGGCTGGGTGGACAACAAGCAGATCGCACCGTGCCTCACACCGAACTACGATCCCGATCTGCGGGTGATCGACTTGAACACGCTGGTGGACTTGGGTGATCGGCAGGTGCTGGTACCCTACGGTGGCGTTGTTCCGTTCTACGAGGAGGGCACCATCCTGTGGAACGACGAACGCGTTCCCGTGAGCGCAGTGACGAACCACAAACCCGACCTCGAGCGCGCCGATCTCCTCGAACTCTACCTGCACACCTTCCTAGGTGCACCCTATCTCTGGGGTGGTCGCACGCCCGCTGGTGTGGATTGCAGCGGACTTACCCAGATGCTCTTCATCCTGATGGGGATCTATCTGCCGCGTGATGCTTCACAACAGGCCATGGAGGGAGACCCCATTGAACTACTCGACCTCTGTGAGCCCGGTGACCTCGTGTTCTTTGATAACGACGAAGGGCGCATCATCCACGTGGGGGTGATCCTTACCCGGAATGATGAAGGCGACCTGCGTGTGGCCCACGCAAGCGGTCGGGTACGTATCGATAAGCTGGACCAACAAGGAATCTTCAACGCGGAAGATGGGAAGTACTCACACCGCATGCGCATGGTGCGGCGGCTTCTCTGAACCTCTTCCACAACAGGAATGAAGAAGCGGGACCCTTTCGGATCCCGCTTCTGCGTTACGCACCTGTGCACCGATCAGAAGCGCAACGTGTATTGCAGCACAGGCAGCATACCTAACTGCGACGCTCCTTCCACCCTTTCGGAAGTCGCGTTGTAGTAGGACTCGACCACCGTGTCGGCATTGAGCACGTTCTGCACATCCGCTTTGAACTCATGGCTCACCTTGGGACGCCCCACACGATAACTCACCACAAGGTCGAGTTTGTGGATGGGCGCACCTTTCTGGCTCCATGCTGGCTGCCCATCGCGCTGCTCACCTGCTTGGATGCTCGCGGCCAGATCGGTCGGCGTGCTGTACATGCCGCCCAGCACGGAGTAACGCGTGCCGACTAGGATCACACGATCCTTCCCCTTGCTCACACCTAGCTTCCACTCCTTACCACCGAGCGCGTTGGCCACGATACCCATATTGAATCGACCGTTGTACCAGCGACCATCCAAGGGCTTGTAACGCGTATCGCTCACGGAAGCCGTAGAGAGGAAGTGATAACCGCGCGTGAAGAATTTCTCGATGCTCAGCTCCACCCCACGGTTGTACCCGATGCCCTCGTTCACAAGTGCACGATCGCTGAACCATTGTACCGTGTTGCTTTCGCTGTAACTGCTGGATGGGTCATTCTCCACGGGCATCTGATACAGGTACTGGTAGTACACCTCCGCTTTGAATTGCACGTCCTCGGCAAGCATACGCTCGTAACCTAGGACCGCATGTGCAGCACGCGTGAAGCCCAATCCCAGGTTCGGCCTACTGATCATCCCTAGATCAACCTGTCGTTGTACCAGTTGGGTCATGAGCCCAACAGGTTTGGAGTGGAGACCCGCACCGAAAGTGAAGGCCCGTCCAGCACGTTGCTCGTAGCGTACCGCGATCCGAGGCTCTACGCTCACTTGTTCGTTCAGGTCGTAATACAGCACGTGCACACCACTGGTCATCGTCCACTTCTCATTCCATCGCCACTTCCAACTCCCGAAGGCTTGGGCCATGTTCGCGGATCCTGTACGATCCAGTTCTGTGATCAACATCCCTCTATCCACATCCCAGGAATCGGAGCGCATCCTGAACTTGTCCGATGAGAGGATCAACCCTGTCCGGATCTTGTGCGCCGCATTCAACCGCACATTCAGTGTAGTTGTACCGCGGAGCGTCCATTTCGTCAGATCACTGGCATGCCTGAGTTCCACCGGAGTTTCCCCAGGCGCCGGTGACTCCAGATAGTCCGTGCTGCTGCCGTTGCCGCTAACAGCCATGGTGGTGTACAAGAAACTGTTCTTCCCCAAGGTGCTGGTGTTCGACAGCCCGATCACGCCCATCCGGGACCCGAAATCAGCGCTCGAGAACAAGGTGTCACGATCGTCACTTTCATCCTTGGTATTGATGTTACTGCGGCCACCGATCCCGAATAGCGAGAATGTGCCCATGGTCCTTGTCGGCATGCGAACGTGGAACGCCGCATCCGTGTACTTCGGCACGCCGTCATAATCCACGATACCGGCATTGTCCAGCAAGGCCAGGGTACTGTACCGGTAGTTGGCCAAGTATGAGCCGCCCTCCACCCCGGGCAAAGGACCTTCGGCTGTGAGATCCGTCCCAAGCACACCGGCTTTGAGCGTGTACTCGCGTTTACGATCATTCCCCTTGCGCAAGCGCATGTCGAACACGGCACTGGTCACATTTCCGTATTCCGCTCCGAAGGCACCGGTGAAGAAATCAGAATCGTCGATCATATCACTGTTCAGCACGTTGATCGGACCTCCGGTGCTCCCATCATCGGAGAAGTGGTTCGGGTTGGGTATCTCCATTCCCTCCAATCGCCATTGAACGCCTTTCGGAGAATTCCCACGCACAACGATGGTGTTATTCCCCATGGGGTCCGTAGCCACCCCTGCGAAGGTGCCGACCATTCGTGCCGGATCATTGATCCCACCAGCGATCCGGGAAGTCTCTTCAACACTGATGCGACGAGCACTCACGGTGGCCATGTCGTTGCGGGCCTGTTCCTTGCGCTCCGTGGCGACCACTTCGAACTCATTGAGCTGGTTCATGCGCTGCTCCATGGCCACATCCAACACCAGTTCTTTCGCACTGGTCAGAAGCTGGTTGGCCATGAGCTGCTCTTCAAAACCGACCATCCGGATCTGAAGATCGACACGACCGGTGGGTACATCGTTGATCACGAAGCGGCCATCGAAATCCGTGGTGGCGCCACGAATGGGATCCGAACCGACCACCAGGATGGTGGCACCGATCAACGGCTGGCGGGTATCGGTATCGAGTATGGTACCACGGACGGTCTGGGTGTTGCCTTGGGCGATGACCCGACCACTGAGGACCAACAGGAGGAAAAGGAACAAGGTTAAAAGTGCTCGAAGAGGCATGGGTGGTGCTGTTTCCCATGGGACAACGAGCATCCCCGAAACCCCTACTCGATGATCAGAATTTCTTGCTTTAGTGAAGCCGGACGATCGCACAGCGGCGAAGGAGCGGTCATGCACCGCTCAAAGGGTGCCGTTGACGTGCGCGGCGGAAAGGTCAGAACCGGAGCCCCACACCCGCCCTGAAGCCCAGCCAGCCTTGTAGGTTCATGGATCCGCGCACCTGTTGGTAGAGCGGGTCATCGGGTGCCAGTTCGCTCAGGTAGGCCGTGCGATCAGCATTCCTCCAATCGCTCACGAGCAGGTTGAAATTGGGGCCTCCGCTGAGCAGCAGATGCTTCCCGAGGTCATAGGTGTAGTGCACGCCGAACCGACCCAGGATGTTCACCGCATCGATCCAACGCGCCTGTTCTTGGACCTGCTCTCCGGTGAGTTCGATGTTCAGGTGACTTCGACCTCCCAGCGGTAGCTCAGAGCCGAATCCATACAGGAAGCCCCAGCGGCCATCATCCTGTGCGGAGGTGGACACGCCGAAGATGTTGTGGAATTGCCGAGTACCCGTGCGTACGGTCAAGGAAAGCGGAAAGATGTCCGTGGTGCTGATGTCCGCGCGATGGTAACCTCTTCGCGTGATACTGAGCAGGCCGATGCTGGTCCCTGTGATGGTATCGCTGAGATTGACCACGCCGATCTGCCAGCCTTCGCACCGCGTAGCGTAGTTCACGCTACCGACTTGTCCGCCCTTCGCTGTGCCGCTCACCGCGTTCACACCGAAGGAGAACTGCCCGCCTTCCAACTCATGCGCGTAGTTGAGACCGAAGCCCACCTGGCCCGCATTCACCTTGCCGGGCACCACGTTCATGCCGAACGAGAATTGACCTCCCGTGACATCGTGCGCGTAGTTGGCTCCGAAACCCACCTGGCCCCCGCTCACATCCTCGGATACCACGTTCAACCCGAAGGACACCTGGCCACCAGAAACATGCCTCGCATAGTTGGCCCCAAAACCGACCTGACCCCCGCCCACGGAGTCCAGCGCCACGTTGACACCGCCTGCGACCTGCGCCCCGCTCACCTGACGGCCGATGTTCACACCGCCCGCGATCTGGGCCTTCTTCACATCCTTGGGTGTCACATTCACAGCGCCCGCGATCTGGGTACCGTCCACATCCTGTGTCGCCACGTTACACCCTCCTGCGATCTGCACCCCGGTCAAGCCGCCCTTCACCACGTTGGCACCACCGGCGATCTGCACTCCCGCCAACGTGTCCCACACGGCATTGCCGAATCCTGCGATCTGGACCCCTTCCAGCGTGCGCATGGTGTGATTGATGGTGCCTGCGATCTGTACACCTTTCGTGTTCCGACCAACGAGGTTCGTGAAGCCTGCGATCTGCAGACCCTCCACGTCATGGCTTTCGATGTTCGCCACGCCCCCCAATTCGAATCCCTTCAACCCACGCGAATAACCTGCGAGCACGTTGAAGGAGAAGTTGTTGACGGCCACGGGGGCGATGTCCTTGTTGCTGCTCACGTTGGGGACGAAGGTGATCTGCCACTTCCGGTGCTCGACGATATCGAGGTTCGCGGCCAGGTCGAACTGGTTGTTCGGGACCAGCAAACGGGCCACCCCAAGGTCTTCCACACCACAGCGATCATAGAGGCATATCGGATCGACAGGTTCCAACACGGCGCGTTTCCGCAACGCAAGACGGGGCATCACCCCATCGCGTCCGACGTAGACCACCGTGTCATGGTACTCTCTCCGCATCACGAGCAGGGCTGTGCGGTCGCGCTCGCCACCGACATCGAGTGCGAAGGTGCCCAGTGCATCGGAGGACGTCGCGCGCTTTCCATCGACCTCATGCACCGAGGCTTGCGCCACTGGACCACCGGTCTTCGCATCGTAGATGGCTCCGGTGATGATGAACTTCCTGCGTACCCCACCCTGGTCGAGGAGGATGATGTGGTTGCCGGTCTCCTTCAACTCGAAGCGTGGGCCTATCAATCCGCGAAGGACGGACTCCACAGTTCCATTCGCGGTGACGTTCACCAGACTGTCTCCGTTGATCGCTGCAGCGTTGTAGCTCAACTTGAATTCTCCGTCCAGTGCGATGAGTGAAAGCGCCTCTGACAGGCGCACACGTTGGGCATCCACACGCACGGTACGCTTGAGTATCGGCTGCCCCATGGCCATGACGGGCAGGAACACCGCCAATACCAACCATGTAGGGCGCTTAACAACCCTTGCCATCGAGCAGGTAGGTTCCGGGGGCTCCTTGAGTAAGGGTGAGTCGGTACGTATCCGCGATCACACGCAGGATGTAATCGACCGGTTCATCCTCGAAAGTGGCCGTGAGCGTGCACCCCTTAAGGCCTTCATGGGCCAACTCGACCTTCACATTGAATAGCGTCTGCAGCTGCTCCACTACCGCCGTCATCGGTGCTTCGTTGAATTGGATGATCCGATCACCGAATATTTCAGCCGGTGGTGCGGCCAAGCGCTCCAGCAGATGCGCGGTCTTGTTGAACCGTGCGTAACCGCCTGCTTCGAGGATCACGCTATCACCCTCGGCGACGACACGCACCTTGCCATGGCGCACCCGCACCAACACGCTGGACGAAGTATCGAAGGCGCTCACTTCGAAGGCCGTACCGAGCACGGTGACCCTGACATCTCCAGCCTCCACCACGAAGGGCCTTTCCTCGTCACGTTGCACTTCAAAGTAGGCTTCACCGTTCAGGTCGATGTGCCGTTCGTCCTTCATCCGCACGTTCACGCGTGAACCCGGGGAGAGCACCACGCTGCTGTTGTCCTGGAGCACGGTGCGTACATGTTCATTCGATGCCATGAATTCTTCGGGGCGTTGGTTGAACCAGCTACGCACACCGAGGAAGAGACCCGTGAGCACAGCCGCAGCTGCCAACCAGCGGAGGATCGGGCGTTTAGCGCTGATGGGCACCACACGACCACCAGTGCTAGCGGAGGCTTCGTTGATCCGCGTTTCCAGCCGGGTCCACGCTTTGTCCACATCCACCGGCGGCCACGTGGCTTCAGCGCTCAGCTCCCAAAGGGCGCGGAAACGCTCCAGTTCAGTGGCGTTCTCCGGATGCTCCGCCGCCCAGGCCTCCACGGCTTGGCGCTCGGCAGCATCGGCTTCACCACTCAGGTAGCGCGCCAGCTTCTCGCTCGTGTTATGTGTCCCTTCGTCCAATGTGTTCGTCCCTATGACAACGACCCCTTCGAATACCCCTATCCTATCGGTTCAGCCACCACCACAACCAGCCGAGGATGGTCACCGGCATCAGGTCCGCCAACTCCTCGCGCAGGGTCTTCAATGCCTTACCCATCTGGTTCTCAACGGTCTTCACCGAGATGCCCAACCGTTCGGCGATCTCGTGGTACTTCAGCCCTTCGTGCCGGCTCAGCTTGAAGACCTTGCGACGTTCCTCGGGCAACAGCTCGATGGCCGCATTCACCCGTGCGGCGCGCTCTGCATGCTCCTCCTCCGTCCGTTCATCCTCGTCGATGCCATCATCCGCCTCCTCGTTCAGGCTCCTGACCCGCCCCTGCACCTTCACCGCGTTCAAACAACGGTTACGAACCGCTTGGTACAGGTAGGACTTCAACGAGGTGGTCACCTTGGTCTTCTCGCGGTCCATCCAAAGCCGAAAGAAAAGGTCTTGCACCAGGTCTTCCGCCTTGTCCCCATCCTTCACGTACTGCATGGCGAAGGCACACAACGGCCGGTAGTGCGATCGGAACAACACCTCGAAGGCATTGCGGTCACCGGCAGCTATAGGGGCGAAGTCCATGGTGGATAATGGGCCGAAAGTAGAATGAAGCGATCTTCCAAACTGATCACTCGTAGATCAGCGGTCGGTCCAACGTTACAAGCTTTTAGGAGCGCGATCAGCGGATCCATTGCACAGAACCACTCTGCTCCTCGGTCGAACATCTACCGCACTGGTGCCCTGGATCCACCGATCATGCAGATCATGCGTCGGTGTCAACCTTCAAAACCGCCACTTGTCCGTTGCTTACTTCCCCGACATCTTTCACCCAGAAAGGCTGTGCCATCCACTGGTATGTGGTGGCGAATAGTACCAAGAAAGAGGTGATCATGCGTAGTAGCAACACGATGGATCAGAGTTCAATAGTGGGCATCAGATCTGATCCCATTGTAGACAAACGAAGTCCGCAAATAGATGCCTCAGTACACCGGAAGCGTGAAATTTTGTCCTTCGTGGAAGGCCCATGAACGCCGGAATGACCGTTCACGACGCCTTGGAACTGCCGGAAAGACAGGAATTCCCCAATAGATCAGTCCGGACCGACGTTTGACCGGCAAGGTTGCGCCCAATCCGCATCGAACATGGATCTGAACAAATTCACCATCCGCTCCCAGCAGGCCATTCAACAAGCGCAGACCATCGCCACGGGATACGGACAGCAGATGCTCGAGAACGGTCACCTGCTCAAGGGTATCCTGGAAGTGGACCCCGACGTGACACCCTTCCTGCTGAAGAAGCTCAACGTCAACGTGCCCGCTTTGACTCAGGCCCTCGACCGCATCGTACAGGGCTATCCCAAGGTGAGCGGCGGGCAGATCAGCCTATCCCGCTACAGCAGCGATGCGCTCACGAAGGCACTCGCAGCACTGAAGGAATTCGGCGATGAGTTCGGTAGCGTGGAGCACATGCTCATCGGTATCCTCGATAGCGGCGATACGGTGAGCCAATTGCTGAAGGACAACGGTGTCACGAAGAAGGACCTGATCGCTGCCATCAAGGACCTGCGCAAGGGCAGCAAGGTGACCAGCAAGAGCCAGGAGGAGACCTACAACGCACTGAACAAGTTCGCCAAGAACCTCAACCAGCTCGCCAAGGACAACAAGCTCGATCCGGTCATCGGCCGCGACGAAGAGATCCGCCGCGTGCTGCAGATCCTCAGCCGCCGCACCAAGAACAACCCCATCCTGATCGGTGAGCCCGGTGTGGGCAAGACCGCTATCGCCGAAGGCATCGCACAGCGCATCGTCAGCGGCGACATCCCTGAGGACCTCAAGGGCAAGCAGGTGTTCAGCCTCGACATCGCATCACTCATCGCAGGAGCGAAGTACAAGGGCGAGTTCGAGGAGCGTCTCAAGGCCGTGGTGAAGGAGGTGATCAGTGCGGAAGGCAACATCATCCTCTTCATCGACGAGATCCACACGCTGGTGGGCGCGGGCGGTGGCGAAGGCGCCATGGATGCGGCCAATATCCTGAAGCCTGCACTGGCCCGGGGTGAGCTACGCAGCATCGGCGCCACCACGCTCAACGAGTACCAGAAGTACTTCGAAAAGGACAAGGCCTTGGAGCGTCGTTTCCAGAAGGTGATGGTGGACGAGCCTTCCCGCGAGGACGCCATCAGCATCCTGCGCGGCCTGAAGGACAAGTACGAGAGCCACCACAAGGTGTTGATCAAGGACGCCGCGATCATCGCCGCCGTAGAACTCAGCACACGCTACATCGCCGATCGTTTCCTGCCGGACAAGGCCATCGACCTGATCGACGAGGCCGCCAGCAAATTGCGCATGGAGATCAACTCCAAGCCCGAGGAGCTCGACGAGATCGACCGCCGCATCCTGCAGCTGGAGATCGAGCGCGAGGCCATCAAGCGCGAGAACGACGAGATCAAGCTGGACGAATTGAACAAGGAACTCGCGGAACTGAGCGGGCAACGAGACGGCTTCAAGGCACGCTGGGAAAGCGAGCGCGCGTTGGTGGAGCGCATCAACAGCGCCAAGGACCAGATCGAGGACTTGAAGCACCAGGCCGCGCAGTACGAGCGCGAGGGCGACTTCGGCAAGGTGGCCGAGATCCGCTATGGCCGGATCCAGGAGACCGAGAAGGAACTCGCCACCGCGAAGGAAGAACTGATCACCATGCAGGCCGACAGCAAGATGATCAAGGAGGAAGTGGATGTGGAGGAGATCGCCGCCGTGGTGAGCCGATGGACCGGCGTGCCGGTAACGCGCATGCTCGAAGCCGAACGCACCAAATTGCTGAAGCTGGAAGACGAACTGCACAAGCGCGTGATCGGTCAGGACGAAGCCGTGCGCGCGGTGGCTGATGCCGTGCGCCGCAACCGTGCGGGCATGGGCGATGAGAAACGCCCGATCGGCAGCTTCATCTTCCTCGGCACCACGGGTGTCGGTAAGACCGAACTGGCGAAAGCGCTCAGCGAGGTCCTCTTCAACGACGAGAACGCCATGACGCGCATCGATATGAGCGAATACCAGGAGCGCCATAGCGTCAGCCGGCTAGTGGGCGCGCCCCCTGGCTACGTGGGCTACGACGAGGGCGGCCAACTTACCGAGGCCGTTCGCCGCAAGCCCTACAGCGTGGTATTACTCGACGAGATCGAGAAGGCCCACCCCGACGTGTGGAACATCCTGCTGCAGGTGCTCGACGATGGCCGCCTCACCGACAACAAGGGCCGTGTGGTCAACTTCAAGAACACCATCGTGATCATGACGAGCAACATCGGCTCGCACATCATCCAGGAGAACTTCGAAGGCCTCAAGGATAAGGATGTGGACGCCGTGGTGGAAAAGACCCAGCGCGAGGTGATGGACCTGCTGCGTAAGACCGTGCGCCCCGAGTTCCTCAACCGTGTGGACGAACTCATCATGTTCCGTCCGCTGAGCCAGGCTGATGTGCGCGAGATCGTGAAGCTGCAGTTGCACATGCTCCTACAGAAACTGGAGGAGAAGGACATCCACCTCATTCCTAGCGAAGAACTCATCGCCCACATCAGCACCCAGGGCTTCGACCCGCAATTCGGTGCGCGCCCCATCAAGCGGATGATCCAGAAGGAGCTGCTGAACGAGTTGAGCAAGCAGATCATCGCAGGAACGCTGGAGACGGGCAAACCGCAGGTGATCGATGTGTTCGATGGGCGGATCGTCCTCCGAAAGCCGATCGATGAGAAGGAGAAGAATGGGAATGGGAAGAAGAAGTCGAAGGCGGAGGTATGAACCGGGTGTATCCATTACAAAAGAGGCTCCAGCTTGGAGCCTCTTTTGTAATGCATCGCGCTGATCAGTCAATCCCTGACGCAACGCAGACAGGTACCATCCGTCTTGTTGTAGTCGCCCCTACCGACACCTGCATCGTCGTAGACCAGGTCGCGGCCCCAAGCGCCCTCCGCACCACTCTCCGAGGTACTCCCCAAGGTGCCATAGAAGCCAAGGTTGATGAAGCCAAATCCGACGCTGTAGCGGCCGCCGCCCGGAAGGCCTGAGAAACCGCTTTCGTTGGTGGCGCCGGTGTTGGGGGCTTCCCATAAGGTGGTGGTCTTCATCTTGCCGCCTACGTTCTGCGCAGCGCCTCGGTAGCCCACGATGTTCACTTCGCTAGCAGGCATGCCCAAGGCCAGTTCCAGCTGCTGCCATTCGGCATCGGAGGGCACATGCCAGCCTTGGGGGCACATGTTGGGGTTGGCAGCGGCATACCAATTGTAAAGCTTGCCGTAGCTGGCATCGTAGCCAGCATTGTTCTCGTAGTTGCTCCAAGCGCCGCTGTTCAAAAAGATCCATGCGTCATCTTCGGTGACCTGCGGGATAGGGTTTCCATCGTTGTAAGTAGTGGTCCGAAGGTTTTCCGCCATCCAACACTGCCCCCCGATCTGCACAGCAGGGTACACATTCCCATCGATGTCCGTCACCGTCGGTGACTCCGGACAGGCCAATCCAGCGAACAGCTCGAAGATCCGTGTGGCCGTTGCAACAGGCACCTCATCGATCGCCGCACTGTGCACGATACCGGCATCAGTCGCATAACCAATGTAACGTAGTTCATCACCCGGTGTCCAGGTGAACAAGGAGCGGTCCGACTTGGCCGTGCCACCCGCAGCATTGCCTCCGGCATAGGTCAAAGCGGCCCCGGTTGCAACACCGCCCAAGGCCACTAGGCGGTGCGTGGCGCGCTCGCCACCCTGCAATACGGTGAGCAGATGCACCCCCGGAGTGGACGAGTTGTAACGGAAGCGATGCTGCCCGGCAGCGAGGCTCCTTGAAAACGCCGCTACTTCGCGTCCAGTGGCATCATGCACCGTCAACATTGCCTGACCCGAATTCCGTGTGCTCACCAGGATGTCCGTGCCACCATCAAAGGGATTGGGTTGGTTGCGCAACACGGGGGCTTGTAAGTCCATCTGCTCTAGACCCGTGGCTCCGTCAAGGACCAGCATATTGTCTGGGAAGTAGATGGTCGTATCCCCACCGGCCGTCAGGTTCATCACCAGGATACTGTCCAAGGGTATGGGTGTAGCATTCAGGGTGCCTTCGAAGGTGATGGTGATGATCTGTGCCCTCGCGCAAGTGATGAGGGTCAGGAACAAGATCAGAATGCTGGAAAGGCGCTTCATGGGGGATGGATCGGTATAGCGAAAGTAAACCGTATCGCTCATTTACCAGGGAACTCCACACGCGTTGATATCTTGAACATATTCCGTTCGGCGAGCAACGATTTGTCCGCGCAGTATTGCTGGAGCATCTTGGTCGGGGCGAATTTTTCATTCGCTCCCCACTCCTACCTTGGCTTCTCATTCGCCGGATCATACCAACTGTCCGGATCCGTTCGAGCATCTCCGCCTCCATGACCAAGATCTCCATCCGCTTCTTCGACGACCGCGAGGTGCGCGCCGTTTGGGATGAGGAGCAGGCCAAGTGGTGGTTCTCGGTAGTGGATATCGTCGGCGTGCTCAATGAAGAGGACGACCACACCAAGGCAGGCAACTACTGGCGCTGGCTCAAACGCAAGCTCGTCAAGGAGAACGTCCAGTTCGTGAGTAGCACTCACAGACTGAAATTGACCGCTGCTGACGGGAAAAAGTACCTGACCGACACACTGGACAGCGATGGCATCCTCGCCTTGGCCAAGCACTTCCCGAACAACAAGGCAACGCGGTTCCTCGACTGGTTCCTGTACAGCGAGAACAGCCTCGACGGGCAAAGCAGGAAGAAGGCATACGCGCTTTTTGAAGGCGGTCTCATCGACAGCATCGAGGTGGGCACCACCAAAGGCTTGCAACAGATCCATGCCTACCTCTTCGGCGGGCTTTACCCCTTCGCCGGACAGATCAGGCAGAAGAACATCTCCAAGGGCGGCTTCCAGTTCGCCACATCGCACTTCCTCGGGGCCACGCTGAAGCAGATCGACGCGATGCCCGAGGACAGCTTCGATGAGATCGTGGCCAAATACGTGGAGATGAACGTGGCCCACCCCTTCATGGAAGGCAACGGCCGCAGTACGCGGATCTGGTTGGACCTGATCCTGAAGAAGCGCTTGAAGCGATGCGTGGACTGGAGCCGGATCGGTAAGCGCGACTACATGGACGCTGTGATCCAAAGCCCAGTGGACGCGCGGATCCTGAGAGAATTGATCAAGAACGCACTGACCGACCAGATCGACAGCCGCGAGATGTACATGAAGGGCATCGACCACTCGTACTACTACGAGGAGGAGTGAGTTGGGCTGAAGGAGCCATCGGATAGTGGACGCAGATCAGCGGATCCCCAAGCACCTGCTCACTAGAGGCCCCACCTACCCATCGCCCAGTCCACCCCTTTCAGGCTTACGCCCCCGATCGTTCATCGGATCGTTCAAAACCCGTTCGTCACCATGGGGCAATGGATCCCCCAAGGGGCTAGTTTGCCTTCCGTAAGAACACCCTTGGAATGAGTTTCGTAGCCCAATTGAACGAGCTGCAGACGGCGATGCGCCACACCCGTGCGCGCATGCTGGCCCCCTTGGACCAGCGCCAGCTGCAGCTGCCTTCCGACCCGGAGATCTTCGTGGAGGATGTGCTCCACTACGTGATGGATGAGGTGGCCAAAGACCTGAAAGCGGTCGGTCATATCCTGGAGGAGGACCACACCTTCTCGGATAGCGTGAACCACTACCCGCTCTATCTGCTACGCTTGGCCGGTGGCGATGTGCTCAACCTGCACTTCACCGGCGACTACCCGGACACGCTCTTCCTCACCATCTCCAAAGGCTTCCGGCGCCCCGAACAGTTCAGCGATGCGCGCATGGCCCATGTGACCCTCGGCGTGAACATGGACCACAACCGCCTGCTGCTGGCGATCCTCGACGGATTGAACCGCTTCGGCCACTGATCCACCTCGTCATGAAGACGCTCTACCTCTGCCGCCACGCCAAGAGCAGCTGGGCGGATGCAGGGATGGACGACTTCGATCGACCGCTGAACGAACGCGGCCAACGCAATGCGCCCTTCATGGCGAAGGTGTTCAAGGAACGCGGCGAACCCGTGGACCTGATCGTGAGCAGTCCAGCCAACCGGGCCATCACCACCGCGCGGTCATTTGCGACCGCCTTGGGTCTCTCCGGTGATCGCTTTCGGGAAGAACGGGCCATCTACCTCGCAGAGCGCGGGACGCTAGCCCACCTCATCAACGGGCTTCCGGATCATGCCGACCGCGTGTTGCTGTTCGGTCACAATCCCGGGTTCACCGATGTGTTGAACCACTTGAGCGACGCAGGTATCTCCAACCTACCCACCTGCGGTATCGTGCGTATCGACTTCGCGCTGAACGAGTGGCAACACATCATCAAGGGCAGTGGAACGCTCGTGTGGTTCGACTACCCCAAGCGACACCCGGGGCAGGACTGATCAGCGGATGCGCTGCCGGTACAAGGTGCGGTGCTGCAACGTACCGGATACCCGGTAGATGAAGTAGGCGTGCCCATCATGCACCTGTACCTCCTCGGGAAAGGGATGATCCAACACACGCTCCGGGCCCAGCTGCCCCGTGTTCGGATCGATGCTCCGTAGCCAGGTGCGTAGGTTCCGAGCGAAGAGCGCATGAACGGTGCCATCGCGCGCATCCTGCACCAGCCGGGTCTTCCAGGTGCGTTCCTTGTGGTAGGTGATGGGCACCTCGTCCACCGCGGTGAGGTCGGGCAGATAGCGTCGGATCCGCTCCTTGTGGTGATCGAAGACGCACAAGGTGTCATTCACCACGAACAGCGGTGCGTATGGTGGCTTGAAGTAGATATCGTTGTGGAAGCCCGTCATGTACCCCGCGATGATCTCCGCATCCACACCGGTCTCGCGGGCGAGGTCCATGGCCACCACCTTGTCGTGACCGCTCATGTACTTGTATTGGCTCCGGAAGAGCTCCATCACGAAGTCGTCCTGCACACTGCAGATGCGGCGCGAGGTCTGTTGCCGCACATCGAAGGCGAAGTGATCGAACGCCGGAAAAGTCGCGTCGTAATTGCTCCCCAGGAGGTTCCCGGGTATGCTGTCGGTCCACGGCAACACCTGTTCACGGAGGGTCTTCAGGCTGATCTGCTCCAGCGCGATGCCCTCTTCGCCAGGGGCGGCCACCCAGGCGCACACGGTGCCTTCCACGATCACGCGGTGCGCGGCGTCGTGCCGAAGGCGGCATACATCCGTGGGTAATCGCACACTGGCCAGCTCCACGAAGTTGGTGTCCAACAAATGCAGCCGACCATCGCGGAAGACCTGCTTACCCTGCTCGTTCTCCCGGTGTACCAACTTGGGTCGTTCGTAGGTGAGGATCCATACGCCTTCATCGTTGGTGAGGTAGTCGCCCACATGCAGGTCGTTCCGCTGGTACACCACTTCGGGGGCCGAACGCTGGATGGTCACCTCGGGCAGTTGTACCGCACTGGTCACCATCCGGATGATGATCGCTTCACCGGTGGCAAGGGCATAAGCCGATACCGAAGCTTCCTGGTTCGCATACCCCACCCGGCTGACCGCCAAGACCAGTGCATTGGGCCGGTCCACGGCGAGTTCGAACCTCCCTTGGGTGTCCGAGACCGCCACAAGCGATGTACCCTGGACCCGGATGTGTACTTCGACGAGCGGCTTGCTGGACGCGTGATCGAGGATCAACCCCTTGAGTACGGTCCCTTGCGCTACGGCCCCGAGCGGGAGCAGCAGCCCAAGAATGGCCATGATCATACTGAGGCGGTACTTCATGCGTTCCGTTGGTAAGATACCGGAATGGTCATGATCGCATAAATTCACTTCGGGCAACGGCTGCTTCCACCCCACCACCGATGCACGGCACCATCCGCTACGACCATTACCGCGTGCTCGGTATCGCCCGAGATGCCACGGCGCAGCAGGTGAAGCAGGCCTATCGCGACCGGGTGAAGACCTGCCACCCCGACCGCAACGCATCTCCGCAGGCGAACACGCTCTTCCACGCCGTGCACGACGCTTACGAGACGCTTCGCGACACGGAACGCAGGCGGATCTATGATGAACGGCTTTCGGGGTATCGTCCGGTGCAGGAGCAACGCGTGCGACCGGCTGAAAACCGTACGCCTCGCTACGCACGTGCGGCTCAGCGACCGGTGAACCGCTTCGCCTTCTTCGGATTGCACCTGACCGGCCTCTGTTTCGGCGTTGCCTTGGTGGGCGGCATCCTGCTTGGCATCACCTTCATGCAGTGGCCACTCTACACCATCATTTTCATCGCGCCCGGTGTGGTGGTGATCCCGGACAGCATCGCCGGATTGCGCACCAAATGAGAAGACCCCGTCGCCGGGGTCCTCTATTCGAACTTCGTGCTTGTTCAGGCGACTGGCACGAGCCAGCCGTAGGGATCGGCCACGCGCCCGCGACGGATGTCATCCAAGCGTTGCCCCACTTGGTTCGCCAACCGGCGTTCCGCGATCTCGGGCAAGGTGAACTCCTCATCACCGAAGGCGATGGTGGCGATGTGCGCGATGGTGGCCGCCGTGCCTGCGCCGAAAGCCGATCGCAGACGGCCGTTGCGCGCCGCGCTCACCACCTCCTCCACGGTAACTGGCCGTTCTTCCACTCGGATGCCTTCATCCTGGGCGATCCGGATGATGCTCTCCCGCGTGATGCCATGCAGGATCGTACCGTCCAAGGCGGGCGTGATCAAGGTGCCTTCGATGTTGAAGAAGACGTTCATGGTTCCGCTCTCCTCGATGAACTGGTGGGTCAAACCATCTGTCCAGATGAGCTGGTGGTAGCCCTGGTCCTGGCCCATCTTCGCTGGGTACAGACCACCGGCGTAGTTGCCGCCGCACTTGGCCTCGCCGGTGCCTCCCGGGAACGCGCGGCTGTAATTCGTCTCGATCTTCACACGCACAGGCTCACTGTAGTAGCTGCGTACCGGGCAGGTGAAGATGATGAACTTGTAGTTGTCGCTCGGCTTCACGCCGATGTACTCGTCGCTGGCGAACAGGAACGGACGGATGTACAACGATGCCTCGTCGCCTTCCGGCAACCAATCCTTGTCCAGCTGCACCAATTGCATCAGTGCATCCAAGAACAGATCCTCGGGAATGTGTGGCATACACATCCGCTTGGCGCTGCGGTTCATGCGCGCGATGTTCGCCTGTGGCCGGAAGATGCTTACCCCACCATTCGCCGTGCGGTAGGCCTTCAGCCCTTCGAAGATGGTCTGGCTGTAATGAAGCACCAAGGCGGCCGGACTCAACTCCAGATCCGCGAACGGCACGATGGCCGGAGCCTTCCACGCACCATCCTCGAAGTCCATCACCAGCATATGGTCACTGAAGACACGGCCGAACTTGATGTTGTTGAGGTCGGTATCCTGCAGTCGGGAACGCTCCACGCGTTGTGTCGCTATCTTTTGCCCGGTCGTGATCATCAAACCAATCGTTTGGGGTTGGAACAAATGTAACCCTTTGGTCTTGTGAGCACCGCCAGCGGCACCGCGCCCATGTCGAACAGCCCTGAACCCATCGAGGATATCCATGCCGTACTGCGGCGTGTCTGGGGCTATCAACAGTTCAGACCCCGTCAAGAGGAGATCGTTCGTTCCGTGCTGGCTGGAACGGACACCCTCGCGCTGTTGCCCACCGGAGGCGGGAAAAGCCTGTGCTTCCAAGTACCAGCTCTGGCCATGGGCAAATTGTGCCTAGTGGTATCTCCGCTCATCGCCTTGATGAAGGACCAGGTGGGCCGGCTCCGAAAGCAAGGTGTGGCCGCACGCGCCATCATCTCCACCATGACGCAGGCCGAGATCGACAATGCGTTGGAAAGCGCCGCGCTCGGTAAATACGCCTTCCTCTACGTGTCCCCGGAACGCCTGGCCTCCGATCTCTTCCTGGCCAGACTACCACGACTACCCTTGGGCCTGATCGCTGTGGATGAGGCGCACTGTATCTCGCAATGGGGCTACGATTTCCGCCCGGCCTACCTCAACATCGCCAAGGTGCGCGAGGTCAGGCCCGAAGTTCCGGTGATCGCGCTCACGGCTTCGGCTACGCAGACGGTCGCCAACGACATCATGGAACGGCTGGCCTTCAAGGCGCCGCATGTGATCCGCGGTTCGTTCCAACGCCCCGAGCTCACCCTGTGGATCAGCCGGGGTGAGGACAAGAACGGGCGCTTGTTGCGGGTCTTGAGGCACATTGAAGGCACTGCCATCGTGTACGTACGCGAACGGCGAGCCACCACGCGGATCGCGGCACTACTTCAACAGCACGGGGTCTCCTCAGCCGCGTACCATGCTGGCCTTCCCCCAGAGGAGCGCGATCGCATCCAGCAGGCCTGGACCGAAGGCGCGCTTCGCTGCATGGTGGCGACCAATGCGTTCGGCATGGGTATCGACAAAGCCGACGTGCGTGTTGTGGTGCACCTGGAACCACCACCGGACTTGGAGAGTTACTACCAAGAGGCCGGTCGAGCAGGACGCGATGGCAAGCCCTCTTCGGCCTTCCTGCTCACAGGCCCGGGCGACATCAAGAAGATGGAAGAGCGCTTCACCGGCTCTTTCCCCACCTTGGACCAGGTGCGCAAGGTCTACCAGGCTTTCGCCGATACACATGGCATCGCCCTGGGCTCCGGATTATTGGAGACGTATGAAGTGGATAATCGCAGTTTGGCCAACAGGACCGGTCTAGCCCCTGTGGTCGTGGCCCATGCTTTGAAGGCTCTGGAACTCGATGGAAAATTGGTGCTCTCCGAAGGCGTCCGCACTCCATCGCGCGTCCTTATCATCGCGGACCAGCGGCTGGTCTACGGAAAACGCGTGAACGACAACCGCCATGGTCCGGTAGTGGAGGCCCTGCTGCGCACTTATGGAGGGCTCTTCGAAGAACCGGTGTTGATCGACGAGCTACGCCTAGCCAAGGGTTTGAAATGGCAGGTGGAGACCGTGGTGACACGGTTGGAAGAACTGCACCAACAGCGGGTGATCAGTTACCGGAAACGCAGCGACTCCCCCACCGCCACCTTCCTTACCCCGCGTGCCGATGCGCAACGGATGGTCCTGGATCCCGCCGCCTTGGCACAACGCCAGCAACGCGCGCTCGATCGGTTGAAGGCCATGATCGCCTTCGTGGAAGAAGACGATGAATGCCGAGCCCGCCGCCTCATCCGCTACTTCGGTGAAGAGGTCGGGAAGGATTGTATGACCTGTGATGTCTGCCGATCCAAGGTGGCCTACGAACGGACATCCACCGCTTCCACCGCGGTGGCCGAACCGACCGGACTCTCCCCAGAAGCAGCACGCATCCTCCGCTGGGAGTTGGATGAACGAGGTGGTTAAGCATTTGCTTCAGTGCGGAGGATGATGGCCCGAGTCGGGTCCCCTTCTTCAGCATGAGCGTTCCTCCACAAATCCACGCACTGAAGAGCCCTGAGCCCCCTACGAACACGGTCGCACCAACCTCAGTTACTTTCGAGGACCGATGAGTGCTCGTCCCCTTCCGGTCTCCTTCTACCGCGATCGCGATGCCTTGCAAGCCGCCCGTGACCTGCTTGGACATGCGCTGGTCACTACGATCGACGGCATCCGCACCGTAGGCCTCATCACCGAAACGGAAGCCTACATGGGGACCGATGACCGTGCGTCGCATGCATTCGGAGGGCGGCGCACCCCACGCAACGAAATGATGTATGCGGCTGGAGGTGTCGCCTACGTGTACCTCTGCTACGGTATCCACCACCTCTTCAATGTGGTAGTCCATAAGAAGGATGTGCCACATGCTGTGCTCATCTGCGCCATCCATCCCATCGACGGGAAACCGGACATGTTGGAAAGACGTCGGTTGAAGAAACTCACCACCGGTGGACCCGGCACGCTGACCCAGGCCCTCGGCATACGCACCCACCACAATGGAGAAGCGCTTACCGGCGAGCGCATCTGGATCGAGGATGTCGGCTTCGCGGTCCCGGAGGACCGGATCATCACCGGTCCACGTGTCGGTGTTGAATACGCGGGGGACGATGCCCTGCTTCCATATCGCCTCCGCGTCGCACCTTCGCACCTTCCCTGATGGAACAGAACCGCCGCATCATCTTCATGGGCACGCCTGATTTCGCGGTGGCCACCTTGGATGCTCTGGTCGCTGATGGGCTGGATGTCTGCGCCGTAGTGACGGCTCCGGATCGACCCGCCGGACGTGGGCGCCAATTGCGCGCTTCGGCAGTGAAAGAACGCGCGCTCGAGTTTGGACTACCCGTGCTTCAACCGGAAAAACTGAAGGACCCGGCGTTCATCACAGCGTTGGAAGACCTCGACGCTGCGTTGTACGTGGTGGTGGCTTTCCGCATGCTACCCGAGGTGGTTTGGACTAAACCGGTGCTCGGCACCGTGAACCTGCATGGGTCGTTGTTACCAGCCTATCGCGGCGCTGCTCCGATCAACTGGGCGGTGATCAATGGCGAAACGCGAACGGGCGTAACGACCTTCCTCATCCAACACGAGATCGATACGGGTGACCTGCTGCTTCAGGACGAAGTCCCGATCGCAGCGAACGACACAGCGGGAGATGTGCACGATAGGCTGATGACCATCGGGGCTGGGTTGATGGTGCGCACCGTGCATGGTCTGTTCGACGCGTCGCTGCGCGGAACGCCGCAAGTGATCGACCGGAACGCACCGCCACCGACCGCTCCCAAACTGAACAATGCGAACATGCACGTGGCGTGTGATCGCCCGGCGTCGCAGGTGCACGACCACGTGCGCGGGTTGAGTCCGTATCCGGGTGCCTGGTGCACATGGACCGATGCGAACGGTATATCGACACACCTGAAACTGCTGCGCACTGCGCTCACGGAGCGATCAGTGACACAAGCTCCGGGAACGTTGATCGTGGATGGTCCGCGGCTTTTCGCGACGTGCAACGACCGCATGATGGAGATCCTTGAATTGCAAGCCGAAGGCCGCAAACGCATGCTGGCCGCGGAATTCCTGCGGGGCACGCGCCACGTGGAGGGGAGCATCCTGCGTTGATCGGCAATGGTTCATCACGTATCATCCAGGGTGACGAACATCATTCTTTTCCGTTGATTCAACGGTTGTGATATCCTGAAAGGGTCGAACGCTGAAACCCTTGATGGGGGCGGGATGCAGGGCCATTTATCAACAAACCCCCAATGTTTTCAACATTCTCCGGATGAACCGCCGGAAACCGTTGACAGACGCGGTCTTCAGGATACATTTGCGCCGAGTTCACTAACAAACAACCAACTCAACACACAAACCCATGAGCTTGAACAAAGCAAGCATGATCGAGGCTATCGCCGCCGATGCAAAGATCTCCAAGGCTGACGCTAAGCGCGCTCTCGACGCTTTCGTGACCAGCACCACCAAGGCGCTGAAGAAAGGTGATCGCGTGGCCCTCGTCGGCTTCGGTACCTTCTCCATCACCAAGCGTGCTGCCCGCAAAGGCCGCAACCCGCAGACCGGTAAGGAGATCAAGATCGCTGCCAAGAAGGTGGTGAAGTTCAAAGCTGGCGCCGACCTTCAGGCAAAAGTGAAGTAAGCGGCAACGCGCTTCCTGAAAGTCCCTCGCCAACGCGGGGGACTTTCTTTTTTACCACCCCACCATGACCGATCAACAGCTCTACGAACAGCTCTCGCAGTTCATCTCGCCCAACAAACGCGAGCTCTTCGACCGTATGGCACCACTGCGCACGCGCCATGTCACCGTGGTGTTGGAGGATATCTACCAGTCGCAGAACGCCAGCGCCGTGGTCCGCACCAGCGACCTCGTGGGTCTGCAGGACATCCACGTGATCGAGAACAGGAACGCCTATCAGCTGAACCCTGATGTGACGCTCGGATCGTCCAAGTGGGTGGACGTGCACCGGTATCGCACCCACCCGAACAACACGCTGGCCTGTGTGGAAGCGCTCAAGAAGAGAGGCTACCGGGTCGTGGCCACTTCACCGCGTAGCGTGCACATCACACCGGAGAGCATCGATCTGGAACGGCCCATGGCGTTCTGCTTCGGCACTGAGCTCACGGGGCTCAGCGATGAGCTGATGAACGCCGCGGATGAACACCTGCGTATCCCGATGTTCGGGTTCACCGAGAGCTTCAACATATCCGTCTCAGCCGCGATCACCTTGTACACCGTGATGCAACGGCTTCGCGCCAGCAATGTGAAGTGGCAACTGGAGGACGATGCCTTGCAGGCGCTCAAGCTTTCCTGGGCTCGGAAAATGGTGCACAGTGCAGCGCACCTCGAAGAACGATTGCGTCGCGACGCGGAAGGAAAGGTGTGAATGGTAGGTTGCCTTCTAGTGCGCTTCATAGGCATGCACGCGCGTTCGATATTGACATCACGGGGTTCAGAAGTGCAACACACACAAGAAGATGCGCGTATCAGTGCACCGGTACTTTTGACCAAACCCTTAACAAACCATACAATGGGAAAAGGTGACAAGAAGACGAAGAAAGGAAAGCGCACGATCGGCAGTGCCGGTAAGAGCCGTCCTTCCAAGCGTCACACGCGCGTAGCCGCAGCGAAGAAGGCTGGCGCGAAGGCAGCAGCACCCAAGAAGGCCGCCGTCAAGAAGGCTGCCAAGAAAGCGGCTCCGAAGAAGGCCGCTGCCAAGAAGGCCGCTGCTCCAAAGAAGAAGTAAGCACTTCGCACCCCTACAGATGCAAAGACCTCGGCTTCGGCCGAGGTCTTCTGCTTTCACGCGTGTGCTGCGTTCCTTCAGGGCTGCAGACGCACACGTGCCCAACTGCCGTCAGCGAAGTGTTCGAATGCGATGCGATCGTGCAAACGTCCTGGCCTGCCCTGCCAGAACTCCATGCGCTGCGTGCGCACGCGGTATCCACCCCAATGCAGTGGACGCGGCACATCGCCTTCAGCGAAGCGTGACTTCCAGCGCTCGTAACGATCATCCAACTGTTGACGGCTCTCCACCGAGCGGCTCTGATCACTGGACCAGGCCGCGATGCGGCTCTCCAACGGGCGAGTGGCGAAGTACGCATCGGACTCCTCCGCCGAGACCAGTTCCACCTTGCCTTCGATGCGGATCTGTTGTTCCAACTGCGGCCAGAAGAAGTTAAGCGCGGCGCGTGGATCCCGCTCGAGGTCCATGGCCTTGCGGCTGTTGTAGTTGCTGTAGAACACGAAGCCGTTCTTATCGAACGACCGCAGCAGGACGACGCGGCAGCTGATGGTAAGGCTGCCCGCCGTGGCCAAAGTCATGGCATGGGGTTCGTGCACACCTTGGGCCTGCGCGTTCTCCATCCAACGTGCGAACAACGCGATGGGATCCGTTCCGGCCTCTTCTTCGGTGAGGTAATGTTTGGTATAGTCGATACGGTCGTGCAAAGGGGTTGACATGCGATGGCTTTATGTGCGACGAAGGTATCCGTTCATCACACCCGTACCACCGGATATCCGATCGTTCATGCCGCTCTCGGCCAAGCTTCTTACTTTCCGGTCGCGATGGCGAACGATCCCCTGGACCTGGACCCGAAGAGCAGACTGGAACCCGCGCGCGGCCGGTTGCTGATCAGCGAGCCCTATCTGCCCGATCCTTACTTCCGGCGGACCGTGGTGCTGCTCTGCGACCACAACGAAGAAGGATCCTTCGGATTCGTCCTTAACAGGCTCACGGACATGGGGGTGAACGACCTCTTGGAGAACCTACCACTACTCGGTGCTCCGGTGGGGATCGGCGGTCCGGTGATGAGCAGCAACCTCTACTACATCCATACCCTGGGCGATCGTCTGGAAGGAAGCCAGGCCGTCGTGGATGGCGTGCATGTGGGAGGTGACTTCGAGCAGTTGCGCAACCTGTTGGCCACCGATCCCCGGCTTACGAAACACGTGCGCTTCTTCGTCGGTTACTCCGGCTGGGACAAGGATCAACTGGACAAGGAACTGAGCGAGCGCTCGTGGTTGGTCGCCAAGGCCACCAAGAAGCGGATCATGGACGTGAAGAGTCAGGATCTTTGGGGCGACAGCCTACGCGACATGGGGCGCTCGTTCGCACCCTTGGCTAACTTCCCGGACGATCCTACCTTGAACTGACACGCACCGAAGCGGCTAGCAATTCAGTGAGCACACCGGACATGCGGTGCGCATAGCGTTTGGTGCGATAGGTTCCGGCCCATTGAAGACCCTGCACGGCATTCGTGAAGAACAACTCATCAGCCGCCAACAGGTTCTGAGGGTTCAGTGAGCATTCGTACACCTTGATGCCGCTGGCGATCGCCAGGTTGATCACCTGGGCCCGCATCACCCCGCCCACGCAACCGTCGGTGAGCGATGGTGTGTAGAGCACCCCATTGCTCACGATGAAGAGGTTGCCCGAACTGCTTTCGATAATGTTGCCGCGATCGTTCTGCAGCATGCAGTCATCCAGACCGCGTTGCTGTGCCCAGAGCGAAGCCATCACATAATACTGGCAGTTCAGCGTCTTGTGCCGGGAGAGTTCGTTCACCGGTTTCCGCATCTCGGGCCAGATGTCCACCAACGCCCCGTTCGTGTTCAACGTGTAGGTGGGTTCCGTCACTGGCGAAAGCTCGAAGGTGAATCCACCGATGTTCCCCGAAGGACGGTAATACCCATCCGAATCGCGGTAAAGAGTGAATCTGCACCGTGCGTTGGAAAGGCCAGTGCGTTGAACGAGCTCGTTGATGTACCGCTCGAACGATGAACGATCAAGGTTCTTGGGAAGGTCGATCCGCAACAAGGCCGCACCTGTGGTAAGTCGCGCCCAATGCGCATCCAGGAAACACCCACGGCCATCCACCACGCGCATGCTTTCGAACAGACCATCACCGAAATGGAAGGCCCGGTTCTTCAGGGTGATCACGGGCGCATCGCCCGGAAGCACTTGTCCGTTCAGGTTCACCAGGTCGTTCATAGCAGACCGTTGGTTCGAAGGGTTCGCATCAAGGATCCGTTGGCCTCCACCAGGATGCCACGTGCACCGCAGGATCCCGCAGCCTCCACATCGCGATCGCGATCGCCCACCATCACCGATGCGTGCAGATCGATCCCATGCCGCGCGGCGCCACGCTGCAACAAAAGACCGCCGGGTTTGCGGCACAGGCAACGACCATACTGCGGATGGTGCGGGCAGTAGAAGATATCCGCCACCTCGGCTCCGTGCTGCTTGAGCATGTCGTGAAGGTAGCCATGGATCCGATCAACCAAGGCATGATCATAGAGTCCCAGACCGATGCCGCTCTGGTTAGTTATCACCACCACCTTCCACCCGGCAGCATTGGCCGCAGCGATCGCCTCGGGCACCTCAGGCAGCACCTCGAATTCCTCGAAACGCGTGCAATGCGCCCCCAACTCGCGGTTGATGACGCCGTCCCGATCGAGGAAGAGTCCTTTGTGCATGGCTCACATACCCAATGAACGTTCCAGCACACCGAAGTCGAACACCAACGCTGGTCTCAGCACGAAGGTGAACAGCACGCCGAAGATCGCGCCGTAGAAGTGCGCATCGTGGGCCACATGGTCGCCGCCCCGCTTGTCCATGGCATAGGAGTACGCCAGGTAAAGGATACCGAACAACCAGGCGGGCAGATCGGCGATGAAGAAGAGCGAGACCTTGTTCGTCGGGAGCATGAGGATCTGCGCGAACACGACGGCGGAGACCGCACCGCTCGCACCAACCGAACGGTAGCCTGGGTTCTCGCGGTGTTTGGCCATGCCCGGTAAGGTGGCGAAGAACATGCCGCCGAAGTAAAGGACGAGGTAGGCCACGCTACCCGGCATCTTTGCCACAAGTGGATACAAGGCTTCCACACTGGTGCCAAAGGACCAAAGGACGAACATGTTCACCACCAAATGCATGGTATCCGCATGGATGAACCCATGGGAGAACATGCGGTAAAGCTGGTTCCGGTGCTGCACCGCGTAAGGGCTGAAGAGCAGCTTCTCGAAAACGGAATGGTCTTGGAACGCGGCCATCGACACCAGTACGGTGATGGCGATCAGGACCAGGGTGATGGACAATTCCACGTTAGCGGCGCAAGTTATCCGTCCGCTCAGTAAGTATGGTCACGGATGATGTGCCAACCGTCGGTGTCCTTCCGCCAAAGCAACGAGAAACCGCCACCCAGGGTATCGGCGGTTCGGAAGAGCTCCCAGGTGCCCGTTACCCATGCATGGCCCGCTCCTGCCGGCACCACTTCATGCAGCACGAAACGAAGGTCGCCCATGGCAGCGCGGTCAGGATAGTTCTTCTCGTAGTTGAGGGTGACCGCTTCCTTCCCACAGGTCCTGCCCTTCTTTCCTATGAAACAGATGTCTTCGGCGTACCCTCGCATGAATCCGCGGATATCGCCCCGGTCCCAAGCAGCTTCCTGGGCGGCCATGGCCTCTCGAATGGACGGCTCCGCTGTGGGATCAGCAGATGGCGCCCCACACGACCACAACAGCAGCGCGGATCCCACGCTGAACAGCCACGATCCCCGTCGCCTGGACATTCAGTTCTTACTCAGGTACGGCCAGCTTTGTGCAGGGGATAGCTCCTCGTACTGCAGTTCGCCCGCGCCATCATACCACTGAAGCTGGATGACATCGGACTTGCGTCCACGGGCCATCTTCTTCGGCACCAGAAGCTCCGCAGGCACACGGTCGAAGACCTTGCGCCGTGGGGCGGATGCGGTGGCGCGGATGCGTGGCATGCACCGAATGTACTTCACCATCAGCTCGTTCCTACACACCCAAGAAGAAAATTTCGGCCAAGCGCTGGTATGGCTACCTCTACCACTTTGTCGGCCCGACCACCAGCGCGGTCGTTGAACGAAGAAAGCCATCCGCCTTTCGGGGATGGCTTCCTGTAGCGCGGGGGAGACTTGAACTCCCGACCTCAGGATTATGAATCATGCGCTCTAACCAGCTGAGCTACCGCGCCATACGTCCGTTCCATGGGCTAACGGGGCGGCAAATATAACGATCCGCTCCGCAGCACGATGGGTCTGGGAACACCTTTCATTTGGTGGGGTACACCTTTTGTCTACCTTGGCCCTCAACGTATCGTTTACCGTACGCGACATGGCCAAGAGAACGAGCAGCGCGAAAGGCGCCCACAAACCAGCAAAACCCGCCGCAAAGTCAGCGCCGAAGAAGGCCAAAGCAGCGTCGGCGAAGAAAGGCAACGTGGCGCCTTCCAAGAAGAAGCCGAGCGCTCCCAAGGCGGTGAAAAAAGTGGTGAAAGCGGCTCCTAAGCCAGCCAAGAAAGCGGTACGCCGCCCCGGTGCGAAAGCTCCAGCCAAAGCCGTGAAGCAGGCTCCTAAGAAATCCTCTCCCTCCAGCAGTACTGCGGGAAAGTCCCCAGCTAAGAAGGTGGATGTAACGAAAGTGGCAACGAAAAAGGCCGCTCCAGCCAAACCCGCTGCTGCGTCTCGTCCTGTGGCACCCAAGCCAGCGACGAAACCCGCACCGGAGGTGAAGGCGGCGAAGAAGGTGGAGAAGGCACCGGCTCCTGTGGTGGAAGCGAAACCCGTGCCCCCTCCTGCCCCGGCACCCAAGCCCGCGATGCCAAAAGCCGTGGTGGCGCCGGTGAAGAAACGCCCCGCCAAGGAGCGCGTTGTGATGGAATTCTACTTGAACAGCAGCCCCAATGCGCTGTACGAATTGCTGAGCACCCCGAGTGGTTTCAGCGAATGGTATTGCCAGGATGTGGATGTGCGCGGCGACCAGTACACCTTCATCTGGGACGGCGAACGCGAAGAGACCACGATGATCGGGCGCAAGGCACCCGAGGTGATCCGGTTCCGCCGCAACGACGATGAGGACCCCGAGGCGTTCTTCGAGTTCCGTGTACGGATCGATGCCATGACGAATGAAGTATGTCTAGTGGTGACCGATCATGCCTGGCCGAACGAGGTAGCGGAGACCCGCAACCTGTGGACCTCCCAGATCGAGACGCTCGGTCGTGTATTGGGCGCCTGATCCGCATACCACCTGCGGCGCTAGGCCGTTGTTCCCGCGATGAGACGATTGCACCGGATGATCATCGGAGCCTTCACCGGCCCCTTGCTCGTCACGTTCGTCATCGTACTGTTCATCCTGGTTATGCAGTTCCTGTGGAAGTACGTGGACGACCTCATGGGCAAAGGTCTCGAGTGGTACGTGCTGCTCGAACTGATGACCTACGCCACCGCCAGCTTCGTGCCCCTGGCCTTGCCCTTGGCCATCCTGCTTTCAAGCATCATGACACTGGGCGGGTTAGGCGAGAACAGCGAGCTCGTTCCGATGCGCTCGGCAGGCATGGGATTGTTACGGATCCTGCTTCCCTTGGTCCTCTTCGTCGGTCTGCTGAGCCTGGCCTCCTACTTCTTCAGCAACAATGTGCTACCCGTGGCGAACCTGCGTTTCCACTCCCTATTATGGGATGTCACACGGAAGAAACCGGCGCTGAACCTGCAACCTGGGATCTTCTACAATGGCATCGACGGCTTCAGCATTCGCGCCATGCAGAAGGATGCCGACAGCGGCACGTTGCACGATGTGCTCATCTATGACCACCGCGCCGCCTTCCAAGGGAACCGCACCGTCGTGCGGGCGCGCACTGGCACCATGCAGCGGAGCGTGGATGGCCACTACCTGATCCTTCGCTTGGTGGACGGCCACTTCTACGATGAGCATTCACCGGCCGGTGATCGTGGGGCGTTCCCCATGATGCGGGGCACCTTCACCGAGGATGAGATCCGGTTGGACCTTTCCGGCCTCGGCTTGGACCGCACCGACCGGGAACTGTTCAAGGACCACTACAAGATGCTCACGTCGGCGCAGCTGCAATTCGCAGAGGATAGCTTGCGGAAGCAGTTCGGCTCGCGGTTGGACGAACAGCGGAAACACTTGGCCAATAGCCTGTACATCACCCGGCCCGATCCGCCGAAGTCTACGCCGTCCATTCCAGGGAACACCAAGCAGTTCGTCAATGCTCTTCCACCCGAAGAGCGGGGCAACTACTACGATGTGGCCATGAGCATGGTACGCAACAACCTCAGCTTCATCGAACGCACCGATCTGGAACGCAAAGGCCGCAAAGAGCAGCTCTCCCGTTTCCAACTGGAATGGCACCGGAAACGCATGCTGGCCACGGCCTGCCTGATCTTCTTCTTCATCGGCGCGCCGCTAGGAGCCATCATCCGGAAGGGTGGTATGGGTCTGCCGGTGGTCTTCGCCATCATCTTCTTCCTCATCTTCCACATCGTATCCTTCTCCACCGAGAAACTGGTGATCTCCGGCGCCTTTGACGCATGGCCGGGTATGTGGATCAGTTCCATGGTGCTTATTCCAATCGCGGCCCTGCTGACCTGGAAGGCATCAACCGACAGCCCGCTCTTCGATGCCGATGCGTATTATCGCGGCTGGGAGCGGTTCCGCTCCCTGTTCCGTCGCGACCATGCGCATCCTCCAACTGTGCAATAAACCGCCTTACCCGCCCATCGACGGCGGCAGCAAGGCCATGCACAACCTCACTCGAGGCTTGATGGCAGCCGGACATTCGGTGAAGGTGCTGTGCATCAGCACGCCGAAGAACATGCTGGATCCCGCGCAGATACCGGCCGACTATCTGGAACGCACCCGGATCGAAGGTGTGTTCGTGGATACCAGCGTGAACGTGGTGGATGCCTTCACGGACCTGCTCACGGCTGACAACTACAACATCAGTCGCTTCTTCTCCCCGGACGTGGACATCCGATTGATCCGTTTGCTCTCCGAGGAGGAGTTCGATGTGGTACAGTTGGAGAGCTTGTTCATGACGCCGTACATCGCCACGATCAGGCGCTATTCGAAGGCCTCGATCGTGTTGCGGTCGCACAACCTCGAACATGTGATCCAGGGCCGGATCGCCACAGGCGAGAAGAACTTCCTGAAGCGGCCCTACCGGAAATTCCTCGCCAAACAGCTGCACGAGTACGAGATGGCCGTGCTGGACCGTGTGGATGCGGTGGCCGCGATCAGTCCGTCCGATGCGCAGCACTTCGCCGAGCACGGCACCCACACCCCGATCGTCACCATCCCCTTCGCGGTGGAGCCTTCGGAGTACATCGTACAGGACCGAAAACCAACGGACCATGTCAGCTTCTTCCACCTGGGAAGCATGGATTGGTTGCCGAACGAAGAAGGCGTACGCTGGCTGCTGCACGAGGTGTGGCCCAAGGTGCTGGAGGCACGTCCCCAAGCACGATTGTACCTGGCAGGGAACAAGATGCCGGACGAGTTCCTTCAGCTCGACCTCCCGGGTGTGAACGTCCGCGGCCGTGTGAAGAACGCGCAGTCGTTCATGCGGGACCGCGATGTGATGGTGGTGCCTTTGTTCTCCGCTGGCGGCATGCGCGTTAAGATCATCGAAGGCATGGCTTTGGGGAAACCGGTGATCAGTACGCCGATCGGTGCCGAGGGCATCGACCACACCGAGGGCCTGAACATCCTGATCGCGCGCAACGCCACGGAATTCGCCCAGCACATCATCGCCTTGGATGAGGCCCCGGATTACATGAGGATGCTGGGCACCGAAGCCCGCAAGCTGATCGAGACCCGCTACGCCGACTCGCACATCGTGAAAGACCTCGTTGACCTCTATGTGCGATTGCGTTCGGTATGAAGTTGCTCGTCCTGCTCTCGCGTGTGCCATACCCACTGGAGAAGGGGGATAAGCTGCGTGCTTACCACCTGATGGCCCGCCTTGCCCGTAGGCATGAGATCATCCTTTGTTGCTTGAGCGATGGCCCCACGGACCCCGAGCATATCGCCCACCTGCGCGCCTTCTGCTCGCATATCGAGGTGGTGCGCATCCCGCGCTGGCGCATCCTCTTGAAGCTGGGTTCCGCGCTTTTCGCACGCCTCCCCTTCCAAGTGGCCTACTTCCATCATGCCGCCGCCCAACGCGCCATCGATCGTGTGATCCGGGATCACCAGCCGGACCATGTGCTTTGCCAACTTGTGCGCACGACGGAGTACGTGAGGTCCCATCCCACCCTGGCCAAAACCCTGGACTATATGGACACCTTGTCCAAAGGGATGGAACGCCGCACCCGCAATGCTCCTGTGCACCTGCGCCCCTTGTTCCAAACGGAAACGCGGCGCCTGATCCGGTATGAGAACCTCATGTTCGACCTATTCGACCACACGGTGATCATCAGTGCGCAGGACCGGGAGTACATCTACCATCCCTTGCGTGATCGGGTCGCGGTGATCCCTAACGGTGTGGACACCGACCACTTCTCCCCACGCGAACAAGAGAAGAAATACGACCTGGTGTTCACGGGCAACATGAACTACCCGCCCAACATCGATAGCGTGGTGTTCCTGGTGCAGAAGGTACTGCCCATCGTGCGCCAGCAACGGCCAGGCACCACCTTGCTCATCTCCGGGGTGGACCCCAGCCCGGAGGTTAAGGACTTGGCAAAGCGGGATCCCATGGTGGAGGTGAGCGGCTGGGTGAAGGACATCCGAAACAGCTACGCGGCTGCGCACATCTTCATCGCACCGATGCAGATCGGTACCGGATTGCAGAACAAATTGCTCGAGGCCATGGCCATGCGGATGCCTTGCATCACCAGTGCACTGGCCAACAACGCCGTACGCGCCGAGCCAGGAAAGAGCATTCTGATCGGTCAGACCCCCGAGGACTACGCCACCCATATCCTGCGACTTCTAGGCGACCCTGGTGAGCGGGACCGGTTGGCACAGGCTGGTTACGATTTCGTACGCGATCGGTTCAACTGGGACCGCAGCGCCACCGACCTGGAACAATTGCTGCTATCGAGCAGCAGCACTGGCAAGGGCTAGATCCGTCTGGCGGTGCATGGTGCCCTACCTTTGCGCCTCAACCGCACAGGATGAGGAACACCTTCGACACCATCGAGGCCGCGATCGCCGACATCAAAGCCGGCAAAGTGGTCATCGTGGTGGATGATGAGGACCGCGAGAACGAGGGAGACTTCGTGACCGCAGCCCGCAACGCCACACCGGAAGTCATCAACTTCATGGCGAAACATGGACGCGGTCTGATCTGCGCACCATTGACGGAGGACCGGTGCGAAGAACTCGGCCTTGGCCTGATGGTGAGCGACAACACCGCCCTGCACGAGACGCCTTTCACCGTGAGCGTGGATGTGAAAGGGCGCGGCACCACCACCGGCATCAGTGCTTGGGATCGTTCCCAGACCATGCTTGCCCTCATCGAACCGAACACCAAGGCGGAGGACCTGGCCCGACCCGGTCACATCTTCCCGCTAAAAGCACGCAATGGCGGTGTTCTCCGTCGGACCGGCCATACCGAAGCGGCAGTTGACCTGGCCCGCCTGGCCGGGCTTGAACCCGCTGGCCTGATCGTGGAGATCCTGAACGATGATGGCAGTATGGCCCGACTGCCGCAGCTACAGGAGATCGCGAAGCAGTTCGATCTGAAGCTCGTCAGCATCGAGGATCTGGTGGCCTACCGCATGCGCACCGAACGCCTGGTGGAGCGGCAGGTGGAAGTGGACCTGCCGACCGAACACGGCGACTTCAAGTTGATCGCCTTCCGGCAAACCACGACCGGCGAAGAGCACCTGGCTTTGGTGAAAGGCACATGGGCGCCGGAAGAGCCGGTGCTCGTACGCGTGCATTCCTCCTGTGTTACCGGTGATATCTTCGGTTCGTGCCGTTGCGATTGTGGTCCGCAGCTGCACCGCGCCATGCAACAAGTGGAGCGCGAAGGCAAAGGCGTGATCGTGTACATGCAACAGGAGGGCCGTGGTATCGGGCTGTTGAACAAGCTGAAAGCGTACAAGCTCCAGGAGCAAGGGGCCGACACGGTGGAAGCCAACCTGATGCTCGGCTTCGACATGGATGCCCGCGATTATGGCGTGGGAGCCCAGATCCTGCACGACTTGGGCGTTCGCAAGATGCGGCTGCTCACCAACAACCCGCGGAAACGCACCGGCCTTGTGGGCTATGGTTTGGAGATCGTGGAGAACCTCCCCATCGAGATCCAGGCCAACGTACACAACCGGAACTACCTGCTCACTAAGAAGCGGAAGCTCGGCCACCATTTGGGCTTGGACGAGGCCTGATCAGTCGTAGAGCCTTTTCTTGCTGGCCGGTCGGAAGTTGTTCTTCACTTTCTGCCAGAATTCACCCAAAGTGTAGAACTCCTCGCGGTAAGCGATGCCCGCCCCTTGCGTGGTGGGTGCTTGGTCCGAGCGGTTCAGGTTGCGGTCGTTGCTCACGCTGAATGCCTTCGCGCGCAAACGTCCTTCGGGGGTGAGCAGGTATTCCAATTGGAAGTCACCGATGAAACCACCATTGCTATTGGATGACGAGGCACCATAGGTAACACCCAGGTTCGTGCTCAACAGCAGCCGTTCGTTGAGCAACTGGGTGCTCATAGCCACTTCCAACTCGTCCTGTGTGATGTTATCCCCCGGCCGATAATTCACTCCAAGATCGAAGTCGTCACTCAATTTCGACAACCAGTTGCTGAACTGGTTGCTGAGCAGTTCGCTTCCCGTTGTACCAACCACATTCCCACCAGAGGCCGGTGCCCCACTACCGGCAAGGCTTTGCGGCTGGATGAACCGATTGAGCACGATCAGAGAGAACACCTGACGGTTACGTTCTTGCTCCGTACTGAGCACACTGTTCACTTGTGTCCGGATGTTCTCGTCCACGGTGGGCATCCGCACCTCGAAGCCGATCTCGGGGTTCATGAGGTCCTCGCGCAATTGCATCACCACATCCACCGGCACGCGCTTCTTGTAAGCCTCGTTCTTCTCGAACATGATGTCGTACAGCGGGGCACGCACGCGGTACTGGGCCTGGAGGTCTAACTGCGCGTCCAAGGGATCGCCATACCAAGTGATGCGCCCGCCCGGTAGCACTTCGAAGCGCTTGTTCACCACGTTGCGCAGGGTGAAGAGGTAGTCGCCTTCAGTGACCTCCACCTGACCACGCATCCGGAAATCGCCGGTCTGGCTCACGTTCATCTCGATGTCACCCCGGCCACGACCAGCCATGATGTCGCCGATGGTGGGGTCGAAGATGAGTTCGAAGTGCGCGTCGGGTGTCACGCGGGTCTTCAAGTCAAGTTCGATACCCGTAAGATCGACGACCGGCTCCTCGAACGCTGCTGTATCGTTCGATACGAACCGGACGAAACCTGCATCTGAAACCTCCGTACTTCCTCCCACCGGGAAATGGATATCCGTGCCCGGTCCAGTGCTCGCGTCCACGGTGATCTCCAAGCGGTCCACGCTCCCGCTCACTTCGATGTCACCGTTCGCGAAGGCCTTGCCGTAGTAGAGCGCATTGTCAGCGACCGACGTATTGAGGACCATGAGGTTCTTCATGTCACCCCATACGTTGAAGTTCCAATCACTGAGCCCATCGTGAAGGATGGTGCCACCGATGCGGGCGGTGTTCCCCAATTCATCGCGCAAGGTCACGAGGTCGAGGGCGAACATGTCCGGGGCGATCTTCACCTCGTTGCTGAAGGTGTAGAGCGTGTTGAGGTAATCGATCCGCAATCCGGCATCCTTCAGGTCCACCACTCCGTTCACCATCGGCCGCTCGAGGTTGCCCGCCACTGCCACCGTGCCGGTCACTAGTCCTTGGATATCGCTGATGCCTTCGGGCAGATAGGGCTCGATGAACGTGAGATCGAACCGATCGAAGACCAGGTCTACATCCAACTTGTTGGCATTGCGCGGCTCCATGCGACCCATGAAGTCGAGTGCTTTGACCGGACCACGGGTAAGCTCACCGTTCAAGGCCACGGAACCGGTCTCCTTCGACCAGTCGGCATGGAAACGGATGTCGCCGACCGGCTTGTCCTCGATGCGAACACTGTCGGCACAGAGATAACTAGTGAGTATCGGCTCGCCGTAGACATCGAACACCTGACCATCGCCACCGATCCGCCCGCCTATGGTCGGCCCCTCCAACAAAGGTGTGATGTTGTCGAGGTCCACCTCGTCCAACGCGAACGTCATCACTTCCGTCGGATCCTTCGAAAGCACCCCATCCAGCGCGATCCGCTGGTTCCCATTGAAGAGGACCAGTGAATCGATCACCACGGTGGATGAATCGATGGTGATGGCAGCCACCTCCGGGTTCACCCAGTTCCCACGGCCGAAATACAAGGTGGACGGTTGGAGTTCCAGATCGATGGACCGCATGCCGCGCACCAAGCCGATCAACTCCAAGCGGCCATTGGTTCCGCGGTTGGATCCGTTCCATCCGAAGGTGAGTTCCACTTCATCCTGGTAAGCGATCCCTTGGATCTCGGAACCGCTGAACCACACGCTATCGGAAAGCGATTGTTTGCTACTACGCACCGCGAAGGCGAGCACATCCAAGGTCTTCTCCGTAACAACGTCGACGCTGTCCAGTGTGAAGCCCCGGTATTCCACGTGCGGTATTCGGGCGCTCAGGTCGATATCGAACACCCGACTGTCGATGGAACCCTTCAGCACCGCACCTGGTGCGATACGCAGCTCAGGTCGCACCAGAGCCAAGAGGGCTTCCGAGTTCCCGGTCACCACCGAGAACGAGAACTGCTGTTCAGCGTGATCGAAGGTCACCTCGTCGCTAAGGGCAGGAAAAATGCTGTACACCGTGTTGGCCACGAGTTCCGGCAGTTTCGTTGGTTGAAAGCGCCCTTCTACCCTTGCTGAAGCGAAGTCGGCCTGCAACTCCACGATGTTCTGCCCTGCCTCGCGACCGCTCCGAAGGGTAATGTCACCGAGCTCATGGTCATCTGCTCCTTCGCAGTACGACACGTCTTTCGCGACGATTGATCCGAGGAGACTGTCAGGCGAGAAACGCCCGGCAGCAGCGATGTCCATCTTCAGGGAATTGTAGCCTGGAGCATCCACGAAGCCCAGCGCATGCAGGTCCATGTGTTCAAGTTCGGCCTTGAAGTCGACCTGCGGCCAGCGCCCCCTGAAGTCTGCGAGTCCTTTGAAATGCAGTTTCAGGTTCTCATCGGTGGTGGTAAGCTCTCCGTTGAAGAGATCACGCTCCAACCGACCTTTCGTGGTGATGCCCGATATACTGCGGCCGTTCACCGTGAGCAAGGGCAGATCGCCTTCGAGGTCGGCCTGCATGGAATTGATCGAACGACCGCGCGCTTTGATCCGCATGTTCGCGGCCAATGCTCCGAAGGTGCTTGTTCCGGCCAGTGGTCCGATGTCGAATCCGGGAGAGTTCACACGTCCGGCGATGGTGAAGACATCACTGATCGTATCCCGTTCGTAGCTGATGTCGGTATTGAGCACGCCGAGCGCGGTGGTCGTGCTGCCGTACGCAGTGAATGCCCGCAGGAACCCCGTGAAATTGCCAGTGAAGCCGATGGTGCCCGCTTTGTACACCTCTTCGGGTAATGTCAATGTCGCACCGCTGGTGAACGGAGGTATCGGAAGTTGGGCCAGGTCCGAAGCTGCGGTGGTGAGTTCGTCGATGTCCAGGACCATGAAAGTGTTGGCGATGTCGGGCAGGCCGCTTAGTTCGGCGCTTCCCTTGAAGGCCGATCGCTCCCCGAATGCGATGTGCATGTTGCGCCCTTTCAATTCGGCCACGGTGCCTCGCACACGACCGCTCAACTTGATCGGGTATCGTATGCCTTCTAGATCAGGTGCGAAGAGGGCGATGTCAGCGAACTCCAACCGCGCTGTGTCCAACTCCAAGCGCATCCGCACCTTTTCGTTGAAGTCGTTGTAGTCCAACCAGCTTTCCGTGAAGAACTCGAGTTCACCTCGGGCCGATGACTTGGGTGTATGTAGGACGAGGTCTTCGATCTTTATCCCGCGTCCGCTCACCGCGGTGTGGCCGCTGATCTCCTCGACCACCAAGCCGCTGTGGTCCTTCAATTGGAAGCGCTGTAGGTCAGCCACGATGGAGTCCCCGCTCACCTGCAATGACCGGCCGGCGATGGTGGCATGGGTCACATCCACATGCTCGAAATCGACCCCGAAGGGAATGCGCTGGGTGTTCGTGTTCTCATAGGAGAAGTGCAGCTCGGCGATGTTGAAGCGCTTACACCGGATCGTCCAATCCTCGCCGGTCGACGTGGTATCACTGCTGCCTAGGCGATCCAGCAGCAGTGTGAGGTTGCTCTTCACCTCTCCAGGGGGAGTGCGCAGGGCGAAACGCGTTCCCTCAAGCTCCAAGGCACCCATGGTGATGAGGTTCGCACGGGGGTGGATCCGCAAGGTCCGCACCCGAAGTGCTCCGGCCGCTAGCAAGGTGTCACCATCAAGGTCGGCCACGTAGATCCGCTCAAGCACTAGTTCACCACGCAGGGAGAGGGCCACACGCCCGATGCTGACCTCGGTACCCAGCTCAGCCGATGCCTTGCGACCGAGCCAGTCCACTACCCGGTTCTGCACGGGTGACCACAGCAGTAACAAGGCCCCCGTTAGGAAAAGCACCAACAAACCGGCCAAGGTGAAGGCGATCCAACGTGCCAGTCTTCCGGTCCATCGGTATATGGTTCGCGCGGCCAGGAGGATCGTAGTTTTGCCCGCTTGTCTACGCAAAAGCCGGGCCTTGTGCTCCAAAAGTAGCCCCATGGCCAGACCTGTGATCATCCTTGGCATCGAAAGCTCCTGTGATGAGACCGCGGCGGCCGTTCTGGTCGATGGTGTCCTGCGCTCGAACGTGGTAGCTGGCCAGGAGGTGCATGCCCAATGGGGTGGCGTGGTGCCCGAGCTGGCCAGCCGCGCGCACCAAGAGCATATCGTGCCCGTGGTGGAAGCCGCGCTGCACGATGCTGCCATCAACCGGAACGACCTTTCCGCGATCGCCTTCACCCAAGGGCCGGGACTGATCGGGGCATTGCTGGTGGGCACGTGTTTCGCACGATCCATGGCCCAAGCGCTTAAGATCCCTTTGTTGGGAGTGGATCATATGCAGGCGCACATCCTAGCTCATTTCATCCGCGATGGTTCAGAAAGGTCTGTGCCGGAATTCCCCTTCCTGAACCTGACGGTGAGCGGCGGACATACCCTGCTCGTACTGGTGAAGAGCCCCTTGGACATGGAAGTGCTGGGGACCACCTTGGATGACGCGGCTGGCGAGGCCTTTGACAAGGGTGCCAAGGTGCTCGGCCTACCTTATCCCGGTGGTCCTTTGGTGGATAAGTTCGCGCGCGACGGAGATCCTTGGAAATATACCCTTCCCATGCCCCAGATAGCGGGTGCTGACATGAGTTTCAGTGGGGTGAAGACGGCCTTCAATAACCTAGTGCAACGCGGCCTCCAGACCGACCCGGAGTTCAGGACCAAGGAGTTGGCCCACCTCTGTGCCTCCTTGCAGCAGTCCATCGTGGACATCCTTTTACGCAAGGTGCACCGAACCGCACGCCGCACCGGTGTCGGTCATGTGGCCATGAGCGGCGGCGTGAGCGCGAACTCCGCGTTGCGTGCGCATTTCCAAGCGATGGCCGAGCGGGAGGGCTGGCAGGCGCATGTGCCGCCGTTGGCTTATTGCACGGATAATGGAGCAATGATCGCCATGGCTGGCAATTTCCTGCTAGAAGCGGGCAGGACCGTTGGGCTGGATGCCGTCCCACACACGCGGTAGTTCATAGGCTCGGCAGGCTATTTGCCTTGCCTCGGCGCTGACCCGCTACATTTGCGGCGCCCATATGGAGAGAACGGCCCTCATAGTTCGTGCTACCCGGTTCATTGGAATGGCCATCTTCGTCGGTTTCATTGCCGGTGGGGCGATGGCCCAGGAGAGCCGGATCCTCGTACTCCGCGGTGATTCGCTGTTGCGCTTGGAGAAGCCCCAGCGGGCGCTGGAGTTCTATGAGAAGGCCGTGCAAGCGGACCCCAGTGCGGATAACCTGCTGGCACGCTCCAAAGCCTGGTTCGTCATGGACCGCATGGATCGCTTCTTGTTGGACGTGGACGCCGCGCTTCGCAAGGACAGCACTTCTGCGAACGGGCACTACCAGCGTGCGCTCTACGCCTTCAGGGCCCAAGATGCCGTCAAAGCTGAATACCATGGCACCAAGGCCGTGGAACTGGCACAACAGCCGTTTCTAAAGGCGCAAGCTCAGGTGCTGCGGGGACAAGTGCGCAGTGAAGCCAAGAAGAACCAGTTGGCGATCACCGATCTGGAACAGGGCCTGACCTTGGTCTCCAACGATCCTGAAGCCATGAAGACGCTCGCTCGCTTGTACGACCAAGAGGGCCGACATGCCGATGCGCTTGCGCTGCTTGAGAAGCTTTGCATCATGGAACCAGGACAAGTGGGCCATTGGACCAACCGCGGTTTCGAACTCACCATGCTGGGGCGCTATGATGAGGCGCTCACCATGATCGGCGAAGCCCTTTCCATGGACAAGGACGAACCTGTCGCCTTGAGCAATCGTGCCTACGTGCGCATGATGATGAACCAGGATGCCGACGCGTGGAGCGATGTGGAACGCAGCCTACGCTCCTACCCTGCCAATGCCTTCGCGCTGCGCACTCGGGCCATGTTACGCTTGCGTAAGGGTGATCGCGCCAAAGCTTGTGAGGACCTCACCTTGGCCAAAGCCCTAGGTGGAGTTCCAGAGGTCGATCAATTGATCAAGGAGAATTGCGATACCAGCACTTCCCCACAACGAAGGCGCTGAGCCCTACTTCACCAGCAAGAGTTTTCCAGTGATCACGCGCCCATCGTCCGTGACGAGCGTGATGGTGTGAGCGCCGGGATGAAGCAGATCCGCTACTTCAGCGATACCACCGACCGTGCGTAATCCGTGGAGCAGGATACGACCCTGCAGATCACGGATGGTGATCAGCCCATCCACCCCATCAGGCGTGGCGATGGTGAAGCCCACTTGCGCAGGGACCGGCCATACGCGGAGCTGATGGTGTTGGCCTATTTCGGGCACCGACGAGCTGACGGACGGGGCAATGGAGAAGTCATCGAATGCGGCCTCCACGAGGTGGTCCTCCGGCAGTTGATCCTCTGTGTACACCAAGAGGCGCATGGTGCTCGTGGCCTCGATATGGTCCGCGATCCGGATGTTGCTAAAGCGCCATTGTGAAGCGCTTTCACTGGCCTGCACGGTCTGGATGGCCACCGTATCCATGCCGTTCGCCAAGGAGATCACCAAGGCATCGTTCGGCGGTGCTGACCCACCTTCTGCGAAGAACCAATAGTGGTAGCGGACGTGCGGATCCGGCCCATCCGTGGCATCGAACACCGGCGAGGTGAGCAAGGTGCCACCCTCATCCACATCGGCGTTGGTGGCGGCACCACCGCTGTTGCCGGTCACATAGGCCTTATCGCGGCAATCGCCCTCCACATCGGAACCTGGGTTGGCCTCCTGTTCTTGAAAGATGGTACCGGAAGGGCGTCCGCGCTCCCACACCCCGCGTGATGCGGTGGCGCTTACCTGCCAACCGAGGTCCATGGCGAAGTCATCCGAGTAGCCCGGATCCAGGTCGATATTCCACCCTTGCACAGCCACATCGTTCATGATCAAGTCGGCGGGACAAGCTCCATGCCACCCCCAAGCGACCACATCCACCGTGTACGTTCCGTTGAACACGTTCGGAAAGCTGAAGCTCCCGTCCGTATCCGTGGTGGTCTGGAACGTGTAGGTCTCATTCACCATCCACACTTGGGCGCCAGGCACGGGTTCCAAGGTGCCCGACGTGCGAACGACGCCATCCACCACATAGCTCGGCAAGGGAACCAACTGGATATCCAACTCCGTAGTGGCCCCCGTTTGCAATTGAACCCCGGATACACTTCCCGGAAAATAACCCGGCGCGGATGCCGTGATGGTATAGGACCCGGGTACCAAGGTTCCCATACTGTATTCACCCGTGATCCCGGTGTTGGCTAAGGCCGTGGTGCTGGCGATCCGTACTTCGGCCGCGCCGACCGGAGTGCCTCCCACCGTGCTGGTCACTTGTCCGGCGATACTGCACCCCCGCACATACGTGGGATCGAGGATGAACAAGCCTGCTTCGATGTCAGAAATGAGGAGTCGACCGGAAGGCAAGAAAGGATACACCCCCCACGCGCCGAAGAAACCGTTCCCGCTGAACGGCGAGGTGTCGAAGCTGCCGACCTCGATCAGGTTCTCTGGCTGTGAGCAATCGTAGATGGAGACGCCGTAGGTGTAGTAACTCTGGACCAGATAATCGCCAGGCAGCCAATACGTGTTGTGCGGTATGGCTCCGCTCCCACCATCACTTCGCAACTTGTCCAAGAACTGGATGTCCGTAGGGTCGCTCACGTCATAAGCGGCCACATAAGCATTCGTGCGTTCATCCGTGGTGTAGAGGGAACGACCGGAGTCATCCAGCCACACGTTGTGGGTGAAGTTGTTGGGCGTGTTCTGCAGTCCAAGCAGCACGGGTTCGGCGGGGTCGCTCACATCGAGTATGGTGAAGAAACCATCGAGGATGTGCGCGGCATAGAGGGTATCGCCTCGTGCGAAGGAATCGTGCACATACCATTGGTCGAACTGACCCACGCGGATCGGGGCCATGGGATCCTCGGTGAGGTCGTACATGATCACGCCACCGGTGCCCTCGTTGGGGCCATGGATGTAGAGCCGACCATTCTCGTCGATGAAGAGCGAATGCGAGGTGTCCCAGGCCGGGTCGAACCAGACCGTGCTTGGCAGCTCGGTACTCTGTGGTAACGGCGATAGGTCCACGATGGTAAGCCCCCCACCCTCCGCTTCCGTGGTGATGTAGGCGTGGTCGTTCCACACCTTGATCTCGCGCCAGATGGACGCAGGTCCCGGGAGAAAGAAGATCTCCTGAGGATCGGTGGGGTCCGCAAGGTCAACGACGGAAAATCCACCGCTAAGTCCGTCGGTCCCATTCACCCCAACGAGCGCGTATTCGTTCCCCGCTTCATCCGCATAGCCCCAAAGGTTGGAGATGTCGCTGTTGTGCAGGTCCTGATAGGAAAGACTACCGACGAATTCGATGTTGACCTGGGCGCTAAGCGCACCGGGGACCGACAAGAGCACCGTGAATGAAGCGCGACCGATGCTGCGCAGGAGGCTTGGAGACATGAGCACAAGGTAACCCAAGAGTCCGCGCGACAGGCATGCTCATCGCCCAGGGTGGATCCAGATGCCAGGCTTTCCTAGGAGGGCTGCGTCCTGTTCACTAAGCGCGCTGATAAATGAAGCAGGCGCATCGGTGGATGCGCCTGCATGGAAGGAAAATGCTGCGGTCAGCGTTTGAGGATACGCTGTTGCGTGGCGGATCCATCCTGCATGGTGACCGTTAGGATGAGCACGCCGCTCGGTACACCATCGAGATCCATGGTGATCACGCCGGAATAGCCGACCACATGTTGCTCTTCGATCAGGCGTCCCGCTGCATCATGCAACCGGATGGCCTCTGCATCACCCGATGCCGTGAAGTGCAACTCGCGTTCTACGGGATTCGGCCAGATCTTCAGATCCGCGATGCTATTGCTGCGAACCACCGCCGCGACAGGCCCATAGGTGAAAGTACCATCGGTATCCACCTGCTTGAGGCGGTAGTAGCTCGTTCCGCCCAATGGCTGTTCATCCAAGAACGAGTAGTGGTTGGTGGATTGGCTGTTGCCCGCACCTTCGACACTGCCGATGGCCTCGAACATGACCCCGTCCTGTGAGCGCTCCACCTCGAAATGATCATTGTTCACCTCCACCGCCGTGGACCATTCGGTCCTTACCGTGGCGCCCTCGTCCACCGCAGTGAAGGAGATCAGCTCGATCGGCAAGGGGTTCGCCAGTCCCGTGGAGGCCAAGGTGAACGGTGATGGCGAAGCGAAGAGGCTCACGGGCGCCGACGTGGTGATACTACCCGAGGTGAGCGACCCGATGGCCGTGCCGCCATGGTCCTTCCACTGCGAACCGTTCCAGCGTGCCACCGCCAGTTGGGAAAGGTCAGTAACGCCACAGCTGCGCGGCGTATTCCAGGAAAGTGTCACCGAAACGTTGGTGGTGCTGTTCGTGCGGTCGAGGAACCAATACTCGCACTGGCTCAAGTGATCGAGTGTGATATCCTTTGACGTATGCAGATACGTAGGGTGTGAAGAAGCCGACACGTAGCGTGCTGTGAAATGGTGCGTATTCACCGCAGGTCCGCTCATGCTGATCGGCGCCAGAACCCCGGCGCTGCCAACGGGGAAGGTGAAGGCCGTGTTGCCGATCTTCCGCACGAAGCCGTCCACATAACTCGTCGCATCGGCCGGATCGCTGAAGGTGATGCCATTGGCGAGTATCAGGAGCCCATTGCTGGTGGATGTCGCGGCCATCGGCTTGATGACACCCGAAGTGAAAGCCATGTCCAACGTGACGTTGACCGAGCCCAACAACTGCAGCTCACCCGCACCGGTCATGGCCAGGGTGAGGTTGCGCACTTGGGGTGGGAATGCGGCATCACTACTGAAGGTCTGGGGTGAGGTTCCATCGAAGATGGTGCGGCCTGCGCTTGCACCGAATTGCACGGAACCCGTTGAACCCGCAGTGCTGACATTCCTACTGAACGTGGTGTTGAACGTATTGTTCACCACGAGAGCACCTGCACCCAGTCGGCGGAACGTGGCATTGCCGTTGAAGTCATCGGCCGAGCTGACGGCTAGCGCCATTGCTCCACTGGCGTTGATGGTGACATCGCCGTTGAAGATGTTCCCGCCACCACTGTTGTTCGCCGTGGCACCGGTCTTGTTCATGACCACATTGCCATGGAACGTTCCTCCGCTCAACGTGAGGTTACCCGAGGTGGTGGTGAGGTTTCCGAAGAAGACGGCGCCGCTTTGGAAGGTCAGGCCCGTGTTCACACCACCGCTCAGTGTGGCGGAAGTGCTGGCTTGTTTGGTGAAGTTCCGGAAGGTGATCGTTCCCGCTGTGAAGCCAGTGGACCCGATGCCAAGAAGACCCGTGGATACCACGGATGTACCCCCAGCATTCCCGAAGTTGATGCCGCCGGCACCTGTGCTGTTCAGCAACAGATCGCCGTTGTATTGATCGCTGCCGGTATTGGCCATGTTCCAACCACCACTTCCCGTGTTGACCAGTTCCGTATTGGTCGCGAAAAGGTTGTTGCCCGTGCAGCTGTTGCCGTTGACTCCGGTCTTGCGGAAGAGTGCTGGTCCGTTGTAGGTGGAACCATTCAGGAACAAGTTCCCGGCCGCAGCGGTAAGACTTCCGTTGAAGGTCGTACCTGTTTGGAGATAGAAATTGGCACCCGTTCCCAGCAGCAAGGCTTGCGGTGTAGCACCCAGCTGAGTGAATTGACGCAAGAGCAAGTTGCCCGAAGCGAAACCCAAGCCACCTACGGCAATGGTGCGACCAGCGGCGAGCGTGCTCATACCGGCCACTTGACCGAAACTGATCTGTCCCGTACTCGTGCTGTTCACGCGCACATCCCCATTGAACTGGTCATTCACGTTGTGGTGCAAGCTCAAATTCCCCGTACCGGATACCGTGAACTCGGCGAGTTGGTTGAAGATATTGCCCCCATCGCATCCATCACCACCCGAGCCGCTCTTGGTGAAACGCGCCGTTCCATTGAAGGTCGTTCCATTCAAGTACAATCGACCCGATGTGGTGACGATGTTGCCGTTGAAAATATTGCCAGTCATAAGCGTCAAACTCGCGTTGGTGCCCAACAACAAGGCTTGTGCTGTGCCGCCTAACTGAGTGAAGTTCTTGATCCAAAGGATGCCGGAATCGAACGTACCGGGTGCTGCACTGATCGTTCGCCCAGCCGCCAAGGTGGCCGAACCGGTATTGTATCCGAAGGTGAATTGCCCTCCGCCCGGATTCACCAAAACGATGTTGCCATTGAAGATATCCGGTGCTGTTTGATCCAATGACAGGTGGCCATTGCTCGTGAGCCGAAGTGTCAGGTCAGAATGGAAAGTGTTGTTACCGATGGAACCGTCACCAGCGTTGTTGGTCTTGGTATGGTCACCAACACCATGGAAGGTCGTGCCATGGAAGAACAAGCGTCCCGAAGTGGAGGTCATACTACCATTGAACGTACTGCCCGAGCCGAACTCCAACAAGGCGCTCGTACCCAGGTTCAAGACCTGTGGCGTGGAACCCACCTGGGTGAAGTTGCGCAATACCAAGGTACCTGCATCGAACCCCAGACCGCCGATCGTGATCGTCCGCCCAGCAGCTAATACGGCCGAACCGGTCGAGGCACCGAACGCGATCTGACCGTTGGAGGTATTATTGAGGATCAGATCGGCATTGTAGAGATCGGTGCCATTGGATTGAGCCAAGCTGAGATTACCAATGCCCGTGTTCACGAACTCGGTCCGGCCATTGAAGATATTGCCGCCATGGCAGCCATCTCCAGCCGGTCCGGTCTTGGTGAAATGTGCCGTCCCATTGAACGTGCTGCCGTAGAACAACAACCTGCTCGATGTGGTCACAAGGTCACCATTGAACGTGTTGCCTGGGTTGAAGACCAACGTGGCTGCTGCACCCAACAAGAGCGCTTGAGGTGTTGGGCCCACCTGCGTGAAGGACTTGAGGTAGAGGTATCCGGAATCATAGCCGAGTGAACCCACGGAGATGGTCCGTCCATTTGCCAACGTAGCAGAGCCTGTGTTGTTCCCGAAGTACATTCCGCCCGTGCTCGTATTGCTCAGGATGATGTCCCCGTTGAACACATCGGTGTTGTTCGCGTTCAGTGAGAGGTAACCGGTGTTCGTGTTCACGAACTCCGCAGTACCATGGAAGATGTTCCCGCCATCGCTACCATCACCATTGGGTCCGTTCTTCACGAAGTGCCCATCGCTGTGGAAGGTCGTGCTGAAGAAGTAAACCTCTCCTGAAGTGGACTGCACTGGCCCTCCGATCTCCGTTCCCGGAAAGAAAAGCAAGCGTGCTGCATCACCGAGCAACAAGTCCATGGGTTCGGAACCGAGCTGCACGAAGCGTCGGAACAACAGTGTTCCTCCTGGAAATCCTCCAGCACCGATCCGTACCGTCCTGCCTGCAGCCATCGTACTGGTGACCGCGGCCGAATTGCCGAAACGGATCTGACCACCAGCCGTGTTGGTGAGGATGACATCACCGTTGTATTGATCGGTCAGGCTCTCGGCCATGTAGATCACGCCAGTGGATGTGTTATTGATCTCCAGATCATCTTGGAATACGGAACCTCCTGCGGAGGCATCGCCACTTGTGCCGATCTTCGTTACGATGACACGCGCATTGAAGGTGCTTTCGCGAATGAGGATGGATCCTGCTGTTGCGGTCAGCACGCCATCGAACTCACAACCCGAATAGAAATAGAGTCGCCCCAGTGAACCCAAGGTGATGGTTTGTGGCGTGGTACCCTCCTGTTCAAATCCACGAAGCAACAAGAGGCCGGAATCGAATCCGCCGGACCCCACCGAGATGGTGAACCCATTCGCCAGTATCCCCACGCCCGTTCCACTATTCCCGAAACGGATATCGCCTCCATTCAGGTTCGATAGCAACACGTTCCCGAAGTATCGATCGGTATCGTTCTCCGCGAAGTAGATGCTCCCGATGCCGGAATTGATCAGTTCGAGTTCTCCACTGAAGATGTTCCCACCAGGAGACACATCACCGGTTGGTCCGGTCTTCGTCACACGGCAATCGCCGCGGTACACTGCACCGCGGGTGTGGAATTGACCGACACTTATGGTGATATCCGCTTCGAACTCGGTGTTCTCCATGATGTACAGCCTCGCGGTGGAGGCCATATTCAGCACCTGAGGCGTGCTGCCCAGTTGCTTGAAATTTCGCAGGACCAACAACCCACCATCGAACGTTCCGATGGAGATGGTGCGCCCTGAAGTGAGCTGTGGACTGCCTCCTCCATTGCCGAACCGGATGTCACCTCCTCCGGTGCTCGTGATCACCACGTCGCCATTGTAGATGTCGCCAGCGGTTTCGGACAGGTGATGGTTGCCCGTACCTGTGTTGTTGATGCTGAGGGTGCCGTTGAACACGTTCGCACCAGGGCTGGTATCGGAAAGTCCACCGATCATGTTCAATGTGCACGAACCGTTGAAGGTGCTGCTGGAGATCTCGTAACTACCTCCGGTGATGCTCAAGTCACCGCCGAACGAGCATCCGGTGCGGATGTATACCCGGGTATTCGCACTGAACACAAGGGTCTGCGGTGTTGATCCGAGCTGGTTGAACTGGCGGATCAAGAACTGCGCGCCGGTGTACCCGCCTGCACCGACCGAGATGGTCCTGCCGGCAGCCAATGTGGCCGTACCCGTCGATTGGCCGAACCGGATCGAACCCGTTGAGGTGGTGCTTACACGGATATCGCCGTTGTAGATGTCCGTTCCGGTGTTGCACGGCCCGAAATGACCGATACCGTTGTTGGTAATATCCAGATCACCATTGAATATACAACCACCATTCCCCCAGTCGTCCGTGTCATCGTTCTTCACGTACGTAGCATTCCCGTTCACGGTACCGCCGTGCAACAGGACTGATCCAGCGGTCACCGTCAGATCTCCACCGAAGAGGGTTCCAGGGTATTGTACGAAGGTGGTGTTATCCCCGAGGGTGAGCACTTGGGCCACCGCACCGCTGATGGTGAAGTTGCGCAAGAACAAGCGGCCATCTGTGAACCCCGTGGATCCGATGGTCAGCGTGCGACCAGGTGATAAGGTGGATGTGCCGCCTCCATTTCCAAAAATGAACCCGCCGGTCCCCGTGGAATTCACCACCAGATCACCGTTGTAGACATCGGTACCGGAGTTGGCGAGATACAGGATACCTGCACCGGTATTGGTGAATTCGGTGGTGCTGTTGTAGGTCGTACCACCGCTGCTGTACTCGTTGGTGATCCCCGTTTTCGTGGCGTTAAGCTGGCCATTGAAGGTGGCGCCGTTCATATATAGACCAGCCGATGTGGTGACCACGTTCCCGTTGAAGGTGGCACCCGACTGGAAATACAACGTGGATGTTCCTGTAAGTATGATGTTCTGCGGCGTGCCACCCACTTGGGTGAAATTCCTGAACAACAACGAACCCGTGTCATAGGTGCCCGCCGAGATCGTGCGCCCTGCGGCCAATGTGATGTTGCCTGTACTTTGACCCAACCAGATGCCACCGCTGCTTCCCGTACTGTTGAAGACCACGTTCCCGTTGAAGGCGGTGGTACCGGTATGTCCGAGATATAGCCGTCCGTTGGTCACTGTTACCGTCAAGGTGCTATTGAACACGGTGTTCCCGGTGCTGTAGTCGTTCCCAGCCCCAGTCTTCGTGAGACTTACGGGCGCGTTGAAAGTGCCATCATCGAATTCCAGCACACTGGTGGTACCTGATACCGGTGCATCGAAGGTGGTACCACCGAAATTCAAAGTGCCAGCCGGGCTATTCGCAGCGAAGGTCCCATTGGCAATGGTACCGCCGTTGAATGTGCTGTTGCCAGTGGCCGTCAAGGTGAAACCACCGAGATCCAAGGTGCCTGAATTCACCGTTAGGTTGGTGACCGCGCGGGTAGCGTCCAGTACCGGTGGGGTGCCTGCCGATACGATCACCGCATTATCCGCAGGGAGCGGAAACCCAGTTGCCGGTGTCCAGTTCGCCGGTACGTTCCACGCGTTGCTCGTGCTACCATTCCAGATGTAGGTGGTCTGGGCGATCATCGCCACAGGAGCTAGGCCGAGCAGCAAAACGAACAAAGGACCTTTCAGATGAAAGGATCCTTGGGGGGACTTCAGGGCGCGTCGAAAAAGGCTAAAAAGGAGCATGCTTCCGCTGGTTTTGCGCTCACTGACCAACGGGAGAGAAGGAGACGGCGAGCGGCCGTTATACTCGACGACCAGCAGATATGTTTCGACGAATGAGTCTCAGCGAGCCATCATTACCTGCTATGGGCCTTGATCGCGGCCAAGAAACGATCGGCGTAAAGCCCGGCCTTGTGATCCCCCACCCCGTTCACCAACCTGAACTCATAAAGGGTGCGTGGTCGGCGCTCGGCCATGTCCAACAAGGTGGCGTCGCTGAAGACGATGTAGGCCGGCTTCGCGATCTCTTTGGCGATCGTCCTTCGGAGGTCCTTCAACACGCTGAGCAGGTCGGCACTTGAAGAAGCACCATCGTTCACTGAAGGATCGCGACGCAGTTTCGGCCGTTCCTGGCGCTCCTTGATCGTCTCCGGTGTCACCAAGCGTACTTCGCGTTCACCGTTCAGCACCGCACGGCCCGCAGCACTCAGTTTCAAGTGGTGATGGTCACGGTAGTCCACTTCGAGCAGGCCGAGTTGGATGAACTGCTGCAGAAAGAGCACCCAGGCGAAGGCGCTCGTATCACCGCCCGCACCGAAGGTCTTGATGAGGAACAGCTCCTTCTCCTTCACCTCCGGGCTGTAGGTGCCCTTCAATACATCCACAAGGACACTGAGAGCGAGCTGTTCCTTAGCCCTGACCACCGCGCTGAGTGCCTTTTGCGCCAACACTGTGCCATCGAAGTACTTCGGAGGGTCCTTGCACACATCGCAGTTCCCACAAGGCGCAGTGGTGGCCTCGCTGAAATAGCTGAGCAGGATGGTGCGCCGACACACCTGGGCTTCGGCGTACTCCTTCATCCGGTCGAGCTTGGCCATCACCACCTCCCGGTACCGCGGATCGTCGATCTCCTGAGCGAAGTGCACATGCGTCTGCACATCAGCATAGCTGTAAAACAGGATCGTTTCGGCAGGCTTTCCGTCCCTGCCGGCGCGACCGATCTCTTGGTAGTAGCCTTCTACGGTACCAGGCATATTGTAATGGATCACGAAACGGACATCGCTCTTATCGATGCCCATGCCGAAAGCGATGGTGGCACAGATGATGTGCAATTTCCCTTGGATGAAATCGTCCTGCACGCGGCTGCGTTCTTCGGGTTCCAGCTTGGCGTGATAGTACGCGGCCTTCACCCCGATCCCCTGCAACTTGAGCGCGAGTTTTTCCGCACCTGCGCGGCTGTTGCAATAGATGATACCGCACTTGCCGGCATGGCGTCCGACGATCCGTTCGATGGCTTTCCACCGATCTTGACCGGGAAGCACCGCCAAGGACAGGTTGGGCCTATCGAAACTGCTGATGAAGACGCGCGGTCGGTCTAATCCAAGGCTGGCCGCGATATCACCCCGCACCGTACGATCCGCCGTTGCGGTGAGCGCCACCACGGGAACGTTTGGGAAGCGCTGCTTCAGAACATGAAGCTGCTTGTACTCCGGTCGGAAGGAATGGCCCCAGCTGCTGATGCAATGTGCTTCGTCCACGGCGAAGAGCGAAACACCGGAACCAAGCGCGGAAAGCTCGTCCAGGAAACCTTGCTGGAAAAGGCGCTCCGGTGAAACGTAGAGCAGTTTCAGCGCGCTTTGCTTCAGTTGCTGTTGGACCAGACGCTCCTCGTTGAACTCGAGCGAACTGTTCAAGAACGCCGCGGGCACACCATTGCCCTGCAAGGCCTGCACCTGGTCCTTCATCAAGGCGATCAGCGGGGAGATGACCACGGTGAGCCCATCCAAGGCCAGCGCCGGAACCTGATAGCACAGGCTCTTCCCGCCCCCGGTGGGCATCAGTACCACGGCATCCGCACCACCAAGCACATGGTCGATCACATCCTGCTGAAGTGGGCGGAAGGACTTATAGCCGAAGTGGCGTTCGAGCAGTTCGAGGGGTGTGGTGGCAGTGACGAGTTCCATGGCGATCGGCGGCGGCCAAAATAGCTTGCAGGCCCTACATTCGCTTTCAATTCAAGACGAAGAAGAATGAAATACAAGGGAATCATTGTGGGCATCATCCTTCTGATGGTGTTTTCGATCCACGCCAAGGGTCAATATTGGGGCTTGGTTGAAGCGCGTAATGATCAGAGCTTCAATGGTTCTTTCTGTGTAGATGCGCTCGGGAACGAATATGAGAGCGCCGAGTTCTTCTCCTCCATCACGCTTGGAGCCACCACACTCACCGCGAATGGCTCGTATGGCTTTTATGTGGGAAAGAAAGGACCCACGAATGAGTGGCTTTGGGCGAAGCACTTGGACAGGAATTGGTCCAACGATGGTTGGACCATGGAAACAAGTTCGGATGGTGTGATCTGGGTGATCATGTCCGTTGGACCCAACGCTTCCTACGACGGAACACCGATCGGAACAGGCGAGTCATCCCTTGCGATACTAGGCCTCTCCCCGACTGATGGAAGCTTGATCCGGTCCATTTCGATACCCGGTGCTTCGGTATTCTTCGGCATGCGCTCAACGGCACTTGGAGACCTCGTCGTATGGGGAAGTGTGGACAATGTCGAAGGTGCTTACGTACAACTTCCTTCGAATACCTTGGTCACCGATCCGGAGAACCAATTCCTGATGATGTTCACGGCATCCGGAGAACCGCTCTGGGACGAGGTCGTCAGTGGCGACGGCTATCTGCGCTTCATCGTCGGTGAAGATCTCGATGATGGCTCCATTCTCTGCATACTGGGATATCCCACTACTTGTGAGATACTGGGACAAACCCTTACGGCACCACAAGATCAGGTTGATGAGACCGAGTATAACACGGCTTGGCTCCGCATCGATCGGGATGGTAACATCATCTGGTCGCTGAACCCCACTGCATCGACAACGGCGTACCTATACCCCGGCCAGCCCATCATCGATGCGGATGGCACCATCCATGCGCTCTGCATGGCGACCGGTGCGGTCGAATTCGCTGGTCTCGCGTTCACCGACGCTACGCCAACCTGGATGAAAGTGAGTTCGGACGGGAATGGGATCAGTGTGCAGACGTTGGACGCCTCTGGCGTTCGTCTCGGATACATGCACCTCCTTCCCGATGGTGATCTACTCGTTTCAGGTCTCTGCAACGCGTTTGAGACCGCACAAGTGGGCACCTTCACACTGACCGATGAATTCGGGAGTGAGGTTCCGATCATCGCCCGCATGTCCAGTGATGGTGCATGGGAATGGGTGGAGGCCCTTACCATCGATGGACCCACTGAATGCTACTTAATGGGAGCTAGCTTGGACCTCGATGGCGCTTATCGTATGTACCTGTTCGCAGACGGCGATATCAGCTTCGATGGTGAACCATTGCTTAGCACTTCCGGCATACTCCAGTCCTTGGGCTTGGAGTTCACGGAGGGATGCATGCGGGTCCAGGTCGAGGAGCTTGCTGCCGCCTCCTGTGCGGAACCGACGTCTGGTGCCATCACCTTGTCCGTGGAGGGCGCTGCACAACCAGTCGCTGTGGCTTGGGCGGATGGAGGCAACGGCCTGATCAGGACCGGACTGGAAGCTGGCACCTATGAGGCAACGATCACGGACAACGAAGGTTGCAATGTGACGAAACTCGTTCATGTTCCAGGCCCGCCTGCCTTGGGCATCGTCGATGCGACTTGCATGATAATGCCGTACCAGGTTTTTCGGCCTGGTCTAACCACCAATACGACCGTCGCCACCTTCATGGCAGGTTGTACGCCAGAGAATGTGACCCTGAAGATCCTGCCGGATCCACTCGTTGAGCTAACGACCCCATTGGTGTTCCCTGATGAACAGATCGGCGATACCTTGGTGCTCTCCATGGGCCAGTTCTCCGACGAGATGGCCGTACTCGCCCGGGATCTGACCTTCACCACTGCACTTTCCGCGCAGATCGGGGACTCCGTTTGCTTCGAAGTCTCTGTTGGCCCTTTCGCGGGTGATATCGATCCGGCCAATGACCGACATACGGTCTGCTTCCCGATCGTGAATTCGTATGACCCCAATGACAAACGCGCCATACCGAGCGGTGATGGTCCTTTCGGCGCCATCGGTACGGATGTGGATCAGTTGAGCTACCTGATCCGGTTCCAGAATACCGGGAATGCTGAAGCGTTCAACATCCACATCGACGATACACTAAGTGCATGGCTCGATACGGAGACCGTTCAACTGATCAATTCCAGCCACCCGTGCAGCATGGACATCCTCAACGATCGGGTCCTGCGGTTCACCTTCGCAGACATCAACTTGCCCGATAGCGCCTCCAACGAGACCGAGAGCCATGGCTACGTCTTGTTCAAGGTCCGGTTCAACCCATCGGTGACAGTGGGTTCAAGTATCCAGAACACGGCGCATATCTATTTTGACAACAACGCCCCCATCGTGACCAATACGACGTTGAACACGGTGGAGGACCTCGTCGGTATCCTGGACGCAGAAAGACCGGCTGGGGCCTTCTACGCATGGCCTAATCCAGCGACCGATCGCGTCAACATATCGGTCCAAGGCCCATCGCCCTCTCCCCTGATGATCACGGATCCGAGCGGACGCGTAGTCCAGCAGGTCGATGACCTTGACCAGCTGGTAGGGATCGACATCAGCGGCTTACCATCCGGCCTATTCTTCATCCATTGCGGTGACCAAGTCACCACTTTCTTGAAGACCTCGAGGTAGCAGACACAGCGTATTGAAAGGGATATATCTACCTGAGGTAAAGGGCGTTGGTGGTCCACCATGAACTGCGCTGGGCATGGCGATCGGCGGCGGACAAAGTACCTACCGTCGCGAGAACCATCATCGATCCGCCAATCGGGTCACTACCCTTGACCCGTCCGTAAAGAGCACTGATACGATGTACACCCCGGGTGCAACAGGGCGCAAGTCCAACGCTTGAAGTGAACCACTACAATGCACATGTTGTATCTGTGCCGGGCTCGACGTCGGCAGTGGTGTCGTGGCCGGATGAAAGGCCCATGCACCACTACGAACGGGGACGTGACGAATAGTTCCTGAACAAACTTTCAACCCGTACTATAAGTACGAATAGTTCATACATTTGACCCATGGATCTGCCAGAAGCAAAGACCAAGTTCATCCAAGCCTGGGGCGCTTTCGGTAGCCAATGGGGCATCAACCGCAGCATGGCCCAGGTGCATGCGCTCCTCTTGATCAGCCCAGAGCCGCTGAGCACCGAGGATGTGATGGAGCAACTCAACATCAGCCGGGGCAACGCGAACATGAACCTGCGTGCTCTGATCGATTGGCATCTGGTGGACAAGGTGCTCCGTACCGGGGAGCGAAGGGAGTTCTTCCAAGCCGAAAAGGACGTGTGGAAGATCGCCACGCACATCACGCGTGAGCGGAAAAAGCGCGAGTTGGAGCCGATGGTGCGCCTGCTCGGTGAACTCAAACAGACTTCCGGTACAACGAACGAGACCAAGGCCTTCAAGCAAATGGCCCATGACCTGCACGACCTCACCAGCCGGATCGACGCGGTACTCGAACGGACCACACGGAGCGATGTGCAGTGGTTCTTGAAGGCCGCTTCCAACCTGCTTCGATGAAGCACTTCTTATTGAACAATGTTCCATTATTTCCTGAAACATCCGAACGATCGAACGACACAGACGCCGTGCCAGCTCCACAAGTAGAGCTACGTCGATGGAGGAACACCCTGACCACAACCAACAATACACCCGCTCATGAGAACCTTAGCTGCTTTACTGCACTGCGACGGAAGCACCGACGCGATCACCTACCAACGGAACGTGGCAGCACTGGCCTTCGGAAAAGCCGCGATCGATCTGGTCACCCTGGCATTGATCCCTGGTGTCACCGTGATGCACGTGGCAGCCGCCTGGCTGAACCCCTTCCGGTTGATCGGTCCGTGGCTGGAGGGAAGCATGCCCACGATGATCTGCGCCACCACCATGCTCTTCTTCACCGCACTGGTCTGGAACAGTGTACACCGGGCACGCCACGCGGGCTGGATGCACTACCTCGGGCTGCTCACTGCCGTACCCTTCATCGGTGCGGTGATGACGATCGCACTCGCGCTGGCTCCTGCTCGGAAGCACACCGTTTGGGACCTGATCTGATCCACTTTACTTGTCCGGTGCATAGGGGTTCGGCCCGGGTGCGTTGTCCTAGAAGCAGAACATGTGACCATGGCGACGCACTACCTTATCTTCGGGGCACCGCAACAGATGACCCGACCTCATGGACCCACCCTCCCCGCTTCGGTGCTTCTCGCGCTGCTGGTGTCACTCGGATCGGTAATGGGTTCCAGCGCGCAGGCCCAGCAGACGCGCTTCGATATCTGGAAGGGTGATGCCGTGATCGGCACTGTTCTGGCCAAACGCACGTCTGCCGAGGAACGCACGCACTACCTGATGACCTCCTATTCCGAATTCGACCTTGTTTGGAAGCAGGTGGTCTCCTCGTTCGTTTCCACGGAGTACAGGTCCGGCTCCATGGACCGCTGCATCTCCCACATGAAGGTGAACGGTTCGGTGCGGGACAGCAGCCACTTCGCGTCCGCCTCGGAGCCGAACAACTGCTTCGTCCATCCGGATGAACGCTTCTCCCATAAAGACCCCGTGGAATGGACCACGGCGCGGATGTATTTCGAAGAACCGATCGGCCAGCAGCGCATCTTCGTGGAAAGCGTGCTGCGCTACTGTCCTTTGCAACACTTGGGCGGAGGTGAGTACCGCCTGAACCTGCCGGATGACAAGGTGAACCGGTATGTGTACAAGGACGGCAGGCTCGAGGAGATCCATGTGGACCGCAGCCTCTTCGACCTGGTGTTCAAGCGGGATACGTGAGCGTTACGTTCTGGCCGCACCGCCATTCACACCAATGGACGGCCGTTCATGTATGGAGGGCCCTTCAACTGACCGACGCCGGTAACTTCGTGCCCTACCCGCGCAGAACCACCCATGATCGACCTGAAGGGGATCCGCAAGTCCTACATGACCGGCAACACGCCGCTTCAGGTGCTCAAAGGCATCGACCTCTTCATCGCCAAGGGTGAGCTGGTCAGCATCATGGGCTCCTCCGGCAGTGGCAAGAGCACCCTGCTCAACATCATCGGCATCCTGGACAACTACGACAACGGATCGTACCACTTGGATGGCGTACTGATCAAGGGGCAGAACGAAACGGAAAGTGCCGTGCTCCGGAGCAAGTACATCGGCTTCGTGTTCCAGAGCTTCAACCTGATCACCTTCAAGAACGCCATGGAGAACGTGGCTTTGCCCTTGTATTACCAAGGGGTGCCCAAGGCCAAACGGAACGCACGGGCCATGGAACTGCTGGAACAAGTGGGCCTGCGTGATTGGGCCGAACATATGCCCAACCAGCTCAGCGGCGGACAGAAACAACGCGTGGCCATCGCACGCGCGCTGGCGGCCGACCCGAAGATCATCCTAGCCGATGAACCCACCGGCGCGCTGGACAGTACCACCAGCGATGAGGTGATGGCCCTGTTGAAACAAGTGAACCGCGATATGGGTCATACCGTGGTGATCGTGACCCACGAGAACGACGTAGCCGCCCAAACGCAGCGGGTGATCCGCCTGAAGGATGGCCTGATAGAAAGCACCAACGCCGCCGTGCAGGCCGATGGCCTCGGCGATCATCCCGTCCGACATGTTCGATAGGGAGCAGTGGCGGGAGGTGTTGGACAACATCGCCAGGAACAAGCTGCGCGCCATCCTGACCGGTGTGAGCGTGTTCACCGGCATCTTCATGCTCATCATCCTGCTCGGCGCAGGACGCGGATTGCGGAATGGGTTCGAGCACGGCTTCAAAGGCAATGCGATCAACGCCATCCACATCTGGGGCGGCACCACCAGCTTGCCTTATAAGGGTCTGCTCGCCAACCGCGATATCCAACTGACCAACGAGGACCTCATAGCCCTGCAGCAAGGTATCGCCGAGCTGGACAAGAGCACGGGGAAGTACCGGCTCTGGCGCGGCGAAAGTTTGTTGAACTACAAGGAGAACTACGGCAACTACGGCATTCATGGCATAGCGCCCGAGTTCATCCACCTCCAGGACCAGACCATCGTGCAAGGCCGGTGGATCAATGATCAGGACATCGCCGAGGGCCGCAAGGTGATCGTGCTCGCCACCGATTCACGCGACAAGCTTTTCGAAAAGACCGATCCGTTGCATCAATGGATCCAGGTGAATGGTATCCCCTTCCAAGTGGTGGGTGTCTACAAGTTCGAATCGGGCCGTGGGCAGAACGATCGCAGCCAGGTCTTCATCCCGCTCTCCACGGCGCAACGCGTCTTTGGCGCCAACGATAAGTTGGACCAGATCAGCTTCACGTTGAAGACAGCCTCGCTGGAGGCTTCGGTGCGCACAGCGGAACGGGTGCGTAGCATCCTCGCCAGCAGGCACCAGTTCGATCCTAAGGATCCGCGTGCCGTATGGGTGGAGAACAGCTTGGAGAACTACATGCAGTTCACCGGCGTGTTCACCGCGATCAACACCTTCATCTGGATCATGGGCATCGGCACCATCATCGCCGGCATCATGGGTGTGAGCAATATCATGCTCATCGTGGTGAAGGACCGCACCAAGGAGATCGGGATCCGCAAGGCCATCGGCGCTACGCCAGGATCGGTGATCACGCAGGTCATGATCGAGGCGTTGGTGGTGACCGCCCTCGCCGGTTACGGCGGCCTGTTGTTGGGCATCGGCACCTTGGAGAGTATCGCGCGCCTGTTGCCCGGTGGTCCCATGTTCCGCGAGCCCGAGGTCAGCATCAGCATCGCTGTTCAAGCGCTGGTCCTGCTCATCATCACCGGCACACTAGCCGGGTTGATCCCCGCACGCCGCGCCGCCCGCATCCGTCCCATTGAAGCCCTGCGTGACGAATGAGGTCAACGAACACAGGCGCAGGGGCAAGGGTAGGTGGCAGGGCATGCATGCCTGCCCTTGCTCCTGCACCTGCCCCTGCTCCTAGCATTCCCGAACATGTTCGATAGCGATCGTTGGAGCGAGATCTGGCAAACACTGAGCCGCAACAAGCTGCGCAGTGCGCTCACCGCCTTCGGGGTGGGTTGGGGCATCTTCATGCTCATCCTCATGCTCGGTGCAGGCAATGGTCTGGCCAATGGTGTGAACAGGGCTTTCAGCGGATGGGCCAGCAACAGCTGCTTCATCTGGACCCAAGTGACCTCCTTGCCGTACGACGGCTTCCCACGCGGGCGCAACTTCGACTTCGACAACGGCGATGTTGAGGCGATCCGCCAACGCGTACCCGGTGTGGATGCACTTGCTCCCCGCTTGCAACTCGGTGGGTGGAACGGTGCGAACAACGTGGTGTACAATGGCAAGACCGGTCCGTTCAACGTGAACGGCGACATGCCCGACATCATGCGTATCCAAGGGACCGGCATCACAGGGGGGCGCTTCATCAACGAGAAGGATGTGGCCGACGCCCGCAAGGTGTGTGTGATCGGGCAGCGTGTGGTGGATGTGCTCTACGGTGCTGACGAGGATCCGCTCGGCACCTTCATCAAGATCAACGGCGTGTACTTCAAAGTGGTAGGCACCCACAAGACCAAGGCCACCGCCGAGATGGACCAGAACCAGGACGCCACGATCTACGTGCCGTTCAGCACTTTCCAGCATGCCTTCAACGCCATGAACCAGGTGCATTGGTTCGCCATCACCGCCAAACCGGGTGTGAAGGCCGGCGACCTCGAAAAGTCAATCAAACGCATGATGGCCGAAAAACATCGCGTGCATCCCGATGACGAGATGGCCTTCGGCAGCTTCAATGTGGAGGAGATGTTCGACATGACCAACAACCTCTTCCTCGCCATCACCGGCCTGGGTTGGTTCGTGGGTATCCTCACCTTGATCTCCGGCGTGGTCGGCGTCAGCAACATCATGCTGGTGATCGTGCGTGAGCGCACGCAGGAGATCGGCATCCGGCGGAGCCTCGGCGCCACCCCCGCCAACATCACCGCACAGATCATGCTCGAGGCCCTCACCCTCACCTTCATCGCCGGCTACATCGGGTTGGTGAGCGGGGTCTTCCTGCTCGAAGGCATCAACGCCATGGGCATCGATAGCGACTTCTTCGCCCGACCCGAAGTGGACCTCACCGTGGCCGTTGTGGCCCTGGTCGTTCTCATCGTCTGTGGCCTGTTCGCCGGCCTCGTACCCGCCCGTCGCGCGTTGGCCATCCGGGCCGTGGAAGCCCTGCGCAGCGGCACTTGAACCCATCATCACCTGCACCTATGAAACGTTTCCGTCGCATCCTGTTCATCGGCCTTGGGGTCGGGCTCTTCCTGTGGACCTTGTGGTTCCTCTATCAGAAGAGCGCTGAGAAACCCGTGGAGTTCACCGTGGAGAAACCGCGCAAGCATGAACTGGTACGCAAGACAGTGGCCAACGGTAGCATCGTACCGCGCAAGGAAGTGCTGATCAAACCGGTCGTGAGCGGGATCATCCTCGAACTCTACGTGGAGGCTGGCCAGCAGGTGAAGAAGGGGGATCAACTGGCCAAGATCCAGATCGTGCCTGACATGCTCTCGCTCAGTCAGGCCGAACAGCGCGTGCGCAGCGCGGAGATCAACCTCCAGAACGCACAGATGACCTTCGACCGCAACAAACCGCTCGCCGATAGAGGGGTGATCAGCGCGAGCGAGATGCAGGGCTACGACATCGGCCTGCGGAACGCCAAGCAGGAGCTGGACGGCGCCAAGGAAGCACTGCAAGTGGTGCGCGATGGCATTAGCCGCACCAGCGCGGGTAACACCATCGTGCGTTCCACCATCAATGGCATGGTGCTGGACGTACCGGTGAAGGAAGGCAACAGCGTCACCGAGCGCAACAACTTCAACGAGGGCACCACCATCGCCACCATCGCCGACATGAACGACCTGATCTTCCAGGGCAAAGTGGACGAGAGCGAAGTGGGCAAGGTGAAGCTGGGCATGCCCGTGGTGCTCACCGTGGGTGCCGTGGCCGGAGCGAAGTGGGACGCCCAACTCGAGTACATCGCACCGAAGGGCGTGGAAGATCAGGGCGCCATCCAGTTCGAGATCCGCGCGGCCGTGAAGCTCAACGAAGGGCAGACCCTTCGCTCGGGTTACAGCGCCAATGCCGACATCGTGCTGGAACGGAAAGCCGATGCCCTAGTGATCCCCGAGGGCATCGTCACCTTCAACACCAAGGGGGACAGCGCCTTCGTGGATGTGAAGGAGGGTGAAGGTTGGAAGAAGACCTACATCAAGACCGGCCTGAGCGATGGCCTGGACATAGAGGTGCTGGAAGGCATCACGATGGACACGGAGATCAAAGGGCTGAAGAAGGACGAAGCGCCAGAAGAGACCATGGAATAGGTCGGCCGCTCGATCGGATCGTGCAACTTCGCAGGCATGATCCGACCATCCCTTTCCCTTGCGCTATTCCTCGCCAGCGCGCTGCACCTTTCCGCTCAGCGACCGGACCTCGCAGCGTTGGATACGTACATCGCCGATGCGGTGGTGAAATTCGATCAGCCTGGACTGGCCGTGGGCATCGTACAGGATGGCGCGCTGATCTGGAGCAAGGGCTACGGCAAACTGGATCTGGCCAAGGCCGACCCGGTGACACCGAACTCCGTGTTCTACTGCGCCAGCATCAGCAAAGCGTTCACGGCGTGTGCGGTGGGCCTGCTGGTGGATGAGGGCAAACTCGGGTGGAACGACCCGGTGCGCAAGCACATGCCCGAGTTCGCTACGCCGCTCCCCTACATCACCGAGCAATTCCTGGTGAAGGACCTGTTGTGCCACCGCAGCGGATGGATCACCTTCGATGGCGACTTGTTGTGGTACGGCACGAACTACGATCAGCAACAGATCCTTGCGCGCCACGCCCAGGAACCGATGACGTTGCCCTTCCGCGATGAGTTCGGCTACAGCAACTTGATGTTCATCGCTGCGGCGCAACTGATCGAACGCGTTAGCGGCATGACCTGGGACCAGTTCATCACCACGCGCATCTTCCAGCCCTTGGGCATGGACCGCAGCCGCGTGGAGACCGCGGATCTCGTCGGCATGACCGATGTGGCTCTACCGCATGTGCGGAAAGGACAGGACCCGAACAGCCCGCAAAAGAGCATGCCCTACCAAGCCTTGCAAGGGGCCGATGGCGCCTGCGGTGTCATGAGCACGGTGACCGACTTGGCGAAATGGGATGCCATGTGGGCCAATGAAGGTCTAGTGAACGGCAAGCCTTTCTTGTCCAACGACTCGTACTACTTCATCACGGACGTGCATCTGGCCATGGGTGGTGAAGGCGCGGGACTGGGCTGGTTCATTGAACAGAACAACGGGTCCGAAGTGATCACCCACAGTGGAGGCATGCCGGGCTTCATCCTCAACCACGCCGTAGTACCCGACAAGGACCTTGCGGTGATCGCCCTCGGCAATGGTGAGAGTTACAGCGTGTTCGCCATCACCAACAAGATCCTGGACCTCTACCTGGGCGACGGCACCGCGGATCCTGTGGCGGACATGATGCCCCGACTCGCCAAACGCACGGAGCGCGAAGCCGCGCGCGTGAGCGACCGCCTGAACGCACGCGTGAAAGGCACCAAGCCGTCCGCGGTTAGCGCAGAACTGGCTGGCACCTACACGGACAAGATCTACGGCGATGCGGTCGTCACGGTGGTCGATGGTTCACCGGTGCTCTCCTTCTCGCCCGCCAAGGAACTCTTCACCGGAAAACTGGTGCATTGGCATTACGACACTTGGAAGTGGGAACATGCGGATCCCTTCCTGGAGCCGGGCTACATCACCTTCGCCTTCGACACCGACCACAAGGTCACCGGCTTCAAGGTTGATCTGCACAGCCCTGACTTCCACTTCTACAAGCTGGACTTCCAGAAGAAGTGACCGCAATGCCCCTGCGCTCAAAGGCCGTGGTCCTCTTCCTGGTCACGCTGATGTTCAGCACCTGGCACCTGGACCAAGGGCAGAACGCGAACACCGTGAGTCGAGCGGCTTCCGTAGCGGCCTTGGTGGAACAGGGAACCTGGAGCATCGATGCCTTCGCGGACCTGACCAACGATCGCGCACGGGTGAACGGTCGCTACTACTCCGAGAAAGCTCCCCTGCCAGCGCTTTGCGTGGTGCCTTTCCATTGGGTGTTGCGCCAAGCTGAGTTGATCGGCGTGAGCGAAGGCGATCATATCAACGTCGATCTGCTCCGACTTGGTGGTGCGCTTTGTGGAAGCCTGCCCTTCGCGGTGATCGTTGTCCTCTGCTGGTTGAACCTTCAACGGCGCACGCCTGAAAGGAGCGGCGTTCCGCTCGTGTGGGCGATGTTCTTCGGCAGCTTCCTGTTCATCTATAGCGGCACCTTCTTCGGCCACCTCATGGGAGCAGCGTTCGCGCTCGGGGCGCTCCATGCCCTTGAACGCGGGCAGCATGGCCTGGCCGGGGCGCTCACGGGTTGTGCCGTGCTCTCCGACTATCCGCTGCTCCTGTTCGCAGGTTGCTGGACGCTGCACCTCGCCATCACGAGCTACCGATCGGCAGGATCGCCACGAGCGCTCCTCCGCTTCGTCGGTGGGGCGTTGCCCTTTGCCGCCGCCTTGGTGCTTTACAATAGCGTGGTCTTCGGGTCGCCGTTCTCTGTTGGCTACGATCATCTCGACGCATACGCTTCGGAAAGCGGAAGTATGATCGAAGGGCTCCGACCCGAAGCGCTCTTTGGGTTGACGCTCTCGCCCTACCGCGGCCTGATCCCGCACATGCCCGTATTGGCGCTCGGATTGGTGGCCTGGGCGCTCGCTGCACGGAAAGAAAAACACACCGTGGGCCTTTTGGTGTCCATACCCGCGGTGCTCACCTTACTCTTCGCTAGCAGTGTAGGCATGTGGTGGGGCGGTTGGGCCTTCGGACCGCGCCACCTGACCACCGTTGCTGCACTGCTCGCCTACCGGACACTCCCGCGCATTGCAGCTCTACCCTGGTCGCGGGTACCGCTCATCCTTCTCGGCTTCATCGGCCTTGCGTACGCCTTCATGGCGAAAAGCACCGTGTGGTACTCCCTGCCGACCGGCATCCTGCGCCCCTTCAGCAGCATCATTCTACCCAAGCTGGAAGGTGGCGTCTTCACCACCAGTCAATGGCCGGTCGTCCTCGGGGCCTCCCCGCTCCTGGGCACGGTCCTCTTCCTCCTTTCTTTCGGTGCTGCGCTCGTGCTGTTGTACCGACTGTTCAAACCATCCGATCATGCACCTCTTCCACTGCCCTGACCTGCTCGCCGACCTGATCGAGCTCCCCGAGGAGGAGGCGCACCATGCCACTTCCGTGTTGCGGCTTGCCAGCGGTGCGCGCATCGGCGTGCTGGACGGGAAAGGAACGCGTGCGCTGGCCACCATCGAACTCGTGAGCAAGCGCGGATGCACCGCACGCATCACCGAACGCAGCACCACTCCGCCGGAACGCTCCGCGCGCATCCACCTTGCTGTGGCGCCCACCAAACAGATGGACCGCTACGAATGGTTCGTGGAGAAGGCCGTGGAGATCGGCGTGGACCGCATCACACCATTGGTGACCGATCGCACGGAGCGCGCCAAACTCCGCATCGATCGGTTGCAACGCGTGGCCATCAGCGCCATGAAGCAGAGCCAGCGTTCTTGGTTGCCTCACATCGATGATCTCACCACCATGAAGCAATTGCTTGCCCAGGACCTACCCGACCATCGCTTCTTCGGCTGGTGTGAGGGCGAGCATCGTTCGCTGATGGACGCGTACGATCCCAACAGCCATGCGCTCGTCCTCATCGGCCCAGAAGGTGACTTCACAGCGGAGGAGGCTGGTCTGCTCCGGTCCTGCGGTTACACCGCCGTGGCCATCGGTGACGCCCGGCTGCGCACCGAGACAGCCGCGCTGGCCGCCTGCACTTGGATGAGCCTCGCCCAGCAGCGGTAACTTCGCCCCATGTTCCGGAACATCGTACGCTTGGTCTTCGGCCTGTCACTGGTCTTCATGGGCCATTCGACGGCCTTCGCCCAGGGCTCCTTCCAACTGGCCGTGTTGAAGTACAACGGTGGCGGTGATTGGTACGGCAACCCCACCTCCTTGCCCAACCTCGTGAAGTTCTGCAATGCGCAACTGGGCATGGCCATGAACCCCGAGGTACCGATCGTGGAAGTGGGCAGCCCGGATCTCTTCACCTACCCGCTCGTTCACCTGACCGGCCATGGCAACGTGGTCTTCTCCCAACAAGAGGCCGAGAACCTGCGCAATTACCTCATCGCAGGAGGCTTCCTTCACATCAGCGACAACTACGGCATGGATCCCTTCATCCGGCCCATGATGAAACGTGTATTCCCCGAGCTGGAATTCCTGGAGCTACCCTTCGCGCACGCCATCTACCACCAGAAGTTCGACTTCGCCCAAGGGCTTCCGAAGGTGCACGAGCATGACAACAAGCCCCCGAAAGGCTTCGGGCTCTTCTGGGAAGGCAGGCTCGTGTGCTTCTACGACTTCGAGTGTGACCTTGGCGATGGCTGGGAGGATGCCGACGTCCATGGCGACAGCGAGGCCAACCGCACCAAGGCCTTGCAGATGGGCGCGAACATCGTGCGCTTCGCCTTCAGCGGGGCGGAGAACTAGGGCCAGCGGGCTTGTTGAGGCTGCTGGCACAGATGCGGCAGAAGTTCGCATCGGAGAGGTGCTCGTCCATGCCGCAGTGCGGGCAGGTCCGGTGCTTTACGTTGCGCGACTGACGCGCCATCTCCACGGTGACGATACCCGTGGGGATCGCGATGATGGCATAACCCAAGAGCATGATGCCACTGGCGAGGACCTGCCCCAAACTCGTCACCGGAGCGATATCACCATAACCCACGGTGGTCAAGGTGACGATGGCCCAGTAGATGCTCCGAGGGATGCTAGTGAAACCCGCCTCTGCCGGTTCTATGATGTACATCAGCGTTCCAAAGACCGTGACCAAGGCCAGCACGGCGAGCATGAAGACGATGATGCGGTGTCGGCTGGCCGCGAGCGAGAGCAACAAGAGCCTTGCTTCACGCACGTAGTTGAGCAGTCCGAGGATCCGGAAGATCCGCAGCAAGCGCACTGCCCGGAGGACCGCCAAGGCACGTAATCCCGGCCAGATCAAACTGAGGTAGAACGGTAGGATGGCCAGCAGATCGATGATGCCGAAGAAGCTGAAGGCCCAACGCACCCGATCCTTGGATGTCCACAGCCGCAACACATACTCAACGGTGAAGAGGACGGTGATGAAGATCTCGCACAGGAAGAGCAAGTTGCCGTAGGCGTCGTTGACGGAACCGACGCTCTCCAGCATCACCAACGCGATGCTGAGGATGATGGCGATGATCAGCCCGACATCGAAACGCCTTCCTGCAGGCGTATCACTCTCATGGATGATCCTCCTGATCCGCTCACGCGTGCTCACGCTTCCGCTCTCCATTGGCATACCACGAACCTACGCCAACGAACGCGTTTTCATGCGAAGTGTCCCACCGGGAAAGTCCAAGTCTTCGATCGAACAGCTTCTCACTGACACCGTTCCAGCGCGGTCGGGTACGGACCATAGCACCTTCGTTGGTGTGGTTCCACCGATGCCTACGAGGATGATGTCTCGATCATTGCTCACTCCGGTGTATTCCGTAACGCCATCCAATTTCACAGCGGTGCCCGCATAGCCAGCGGAAACCGAAGCGCGTACCAACACCTCCGATGCGCACCAGGATGCGGTCTTGGTAACGAATACGAGCACGCGGAAGGCGACCTAGCCATGTCGCCAGGTGAACGGATCGTTCCCGTACCATGAAGCGATCACGCTCGCACCCTTCAATTCGTGCGGGTGACGGCGCAGCTGTGCTTTTCAGCAACCAGAATTCCTGAATATGCACTATATTCGACCAACAAACCTTTTCCCATGCGAAAATCTACGCTTCGAAGTCTACTCTTCTCTTTCGGCTTATTCCCGTTGCTTGGCGCTTCCGCGCAGGACGGGTACATCAGTGAGGTCTCCATGCCTCGGTACATCAAAGCCGGTGTCAACTTCCCGATCCAGCTGCAGGTGCAGAACAATGGCCCCGGCAATATCCCGAGCTTCTCGATACGCTGGCGCATCGATGGCGGCGCGTGGAACAACGGCAATACGGTGAATATCACGCCACCTGGTCTCCCTACGGATGGCTATTACATGCAGCATACCCACCAGACCCCGATCAACGTTTCTCAAGGAGCACATACCCTCGAGCTGAACCTGGTATTCGCCAACGATCCCTCACCAGCCAACAACACGGTGACCATTCCGTTCACCGCGCTCAGCTCGTGGGCTGACAAAGTGGTGCTGCTGGAAGCCAGGACTGAAACCTGGTGCCCCCAATGCCCAGCTGCCAATACGATCACCAACGGACTGATCTCCGATCCGGACCTCGCCATCGTGAAGTTCCACCTGAACGATGCATTGGATGATTGTGTTGAGTGCATCAACTATTACAACCAGTACAATATCACTTACACACCCGCCGGTATCATCGAGATGGGTGAGTATGGGAGCTACGCGATCAACTACAACACGAACAGCTGGCCGGGTGCGATGGCCGCACGTGCCATCGGAGTTTCGCCCGTCGAGCTGAATATGACCACGTCGGTGAATGCGACGACCCGTGTGCTCACCGCCACGCTCACGGCGGAGTTCACCTACGCCTTCGAGGGCCCGTTCAATATGAACATCTACGTGGCCGAAGACAACGTCGCTGGACCACAGAGCGCAGCACCCAGTGGCTACATCCACCAGCGTGTGATGCGCGCGATGCTCGGCGGGGTGAACGGTACTGCGGGAGTAGTGCCGAATACACCTGTCGCGGGCACGACTTATTCCCATACCTACACCTGGACCGTTCCTGCCAATTACGATATCAATGACCTGCACCTGGTCGGTATCCTGGAACATGAACCTACCAATTTCGCTAACCGGTACACGGTCAACGCGGTCAATCGCTCCGCCACGGGTGTTGGCATCGATGAACTGTCCTTGGGTGATGATCGCCTGAGCGCTTACCCCAGCCCCTTCGATCGCCAGCTCAACATCCGCGTGGCTGACCACAGCGGGCCTGCCACCGTGGAACTGATCGGCATGGATGGTCGTGTGGCCTTCCAGCAGAACGTGGTGCTGAACAGCACTTCAGCCAGCCCGATCGACCTTAGCGGTGCAGCATTGGCCAACGGTGCATACGTGTTGCGCGTCGCCACCAGCGAAGGCACCGCCGCACAACGGATCATCAAGATGGATTAAAGACCGACTTGACCACGTATGAAGGGAGGGCCTCGGCTCTCCCTTCTTTTTTTCTACGCTCGACTCTTCCGGTACTTCGCCAGGTTGATCAGCAGCACACCACCGAGGATGACCACCAAGCCCACCACTTCGCGGAAGCCCAAGTGCTCACCACCCCACCAGGTGCCGAGCAACACGGCCACCACCGGATTGACGTACGCATAGGTACTTATCTGCGTGGCCGGTCGCACCTGCAGCAGCCACACGTAGGCACTGTAGGCGACGATGGAACCGAAGACGATGAGGTAGGCCTCGGCGATCCACGCCTTCGCCGGAACTGCGCTCCAGTCGAAGTCCGCCCACTCGCCGCGGGCCGTGCTCACGAGGAGGAAACACGTGGCGCCGGTGATCATCTGCCACGCGCTGTTCGCCGTGTTGGATAGCGCCACGGGGTTGTACTTGCCGAACAAGGACCCCGCCGGCCAGGCCAGGATGCCGATGGCGAGGATGAACAAGGCCAGCACCTCCGCCTCGAAGCCCGCCTCGCTCAGCTGCGCGTTCAAGCGTTCGCTGAAGAGGAGCCACACGCCGATGATGCCGGCGACGATGCCTCCCACCGTGGCCGGGCTGCGGAAGTTGACCGACCACAACGGCTTGTCGAGCATGGTGAAGACCAAGGGCGCCACCGCGATGGTGATGGCCACCACGCTGCTCGGGATGGTCTGCTGCACCCACACCACCGCACCGTTGCCGGCGAAGAGCAGGAGGAATCCCACCAAGATGGACTTCCACAGACCCGGTGCCCGCAGCGGAAGACCTTGCACCACGCACCAGCCGAACATAAAGGCACCCGCCACGGCAAAGCGCAAGCCGCCCAATAAGAAGGGTGGGAAACCCGTGAGCGCCTCGCGGATGGCGAAATAGGTGCTGCCCCAGATGAGGTAGATGGCCGCGAACGCGAGGTAGACCTTGAGCCGGCTCTGTTGCTGGCTCATGTGGCGAAGGGTCTCTTCGGTCCGGGCAGTAGCACCTGCATGAATACCAGATCCAACCAACGGCCGAATTTCCACGCCACCTGCGGCATGCGCCCCGTTTCCACGAAACCGCACTCGGCATGCAGCTGCAAGCTGATGGCATTCTCCGAATCGATGGCGCCCACCAAGGCGCGCAACTCACAGCGGTGCGCCTCGGTGATCAAGGCCTGTAGCAGCGCCCGCCCGATGCCCTTGCCGCGGTGGTGGGCATGCACGTGCAACGTGTGCTCGCCGGTGTAGCGGTAGCCGGGCTTGTTGCGGAAGGTGGCGATGTTCCCGAATCCCGTCACCACTCCGTTCTCCTCGCTTACGATCACCGGCCAGCCCTGGGTGCTGAGTTCCTCGAACCAGGCGTGGCGCATTTCCAACGTGTGCGGCTCGAAGACATAGGCCGCCGTGGTGTTCAACACCACCTCGTTGTAGATCTCCAGGATGGCCGGTAGGTCCTGTTCCGTGGCGGGGCGGATGTGTGGGTGCTGCGACATGCGGAACTGCAG